>FUFK010037887.1_pt1 | contig 115732 bp, 127 predicted proteins | sample 1021851 | NCBI WGS metagenome assembly FUFK01 (sample SAMEA51879418, study PRJEB19060) | metagenome
GGTGACGCATAGCGGTCTCACCGTCCTTGCCGCGTTCCAGGCTGTGAGCGAACGGCGGGTTCATCAGCACGGCAGACGGAACAGGGCCGCGAAGCAAGTCGGCGATCAGTTCCCCGTCATGCGCAGTGATGGTGGCCGTGGGGAAGACGTGGGCCAGACCGTCTCGTCTTGCCGGATCGATCTCGTTGAGGAGCAGCGAAGCGTTCTGGAGGCAACCCCAGAGAGCAAGGGCACCATTGCCTGCGGACGGTTCGAGGAGCGTGTCTTCCGCGCAGACAGCTGCGGCCTTCGCCATCAGACAGGCCAGCATTGGCGGGGTCGAGAACTGCTGGAGCTCGACCTGTGCTTCGCCGCGAACGTGCCGTGGCGGCAAGGCTGCTTCGAGCCAGTCGAACCGCGCTTCGGCTTCGTGTACATTCGTCGCCAGATCGATCCGTGAGGACTCTCGAAGCCAGAGTAGTGCGCCGATCTCGACCGCGCTGTTGTAGTCGTCGATGGTCCAGGCGCTTCCCCAATCCAGAACACCGGTCTCTTCGGCGAACAGCCCGGAAATGTCGGTACGGGTAAGATGACGTCCCGAAGCAAGAAGCGCGGCAACTCGGGTGCCAATGGCATAGGCCAAGGGCATGGACGGCAACTGCTCGCCGGCGGGAAACAGGTCTGATTGAAACATGGCAATTCGTCCTCCTGATGAAGGCATCGGGACACGCCCTCCGCCGGATCAGGAATTCGAGAAGCCCTCTCTCCTCTACCGCGTCGCCTTGCGGCGCAGCCATGCTGTCAGCTCATCGTTCCAGTCTGTGTCGCGTGACGATGGCTTGCGAACGTGGATCGTCCGCCCATCGCGGGCATAGGCGGCCAGGGCACGCGACGCGGCCAGCTCGCCGCCAGCATCGTGATCGACGAAGAGGTGAAGCTCGGTCACGCTCTCAGGCACGCTGACGAGACCGAAGCGCTCATTGCCCAGGGTTGCCCAGACGGGAATGCCGGTGAGAGCATAGGCCGACATCGCGCTTTCGATGCCCTCCGCGAGACCGAGCTTGCCGGAGGTAGGAGCGAAAAGGCGGACAGCAGCTTCCCCGAACGCGCCGAGCGCGCGCTTCGGTTTGTCGAAATCGGCCTTGGCATTGCCCGAAAGGAACGTGCGATGGATGGCGATCGGCCCCTCGTCGAGGCTGACTGCCGCGATCATGGCGGGCAGAAAGCGTGTTCGTCCCTTCGGACCAAGCGGCGTTCGTGGGTGGAAGCGCAGCGCCGGCGATGCGGCGAGGATGCCGCGGCTCTCAAGATATGCCTTTGCCGGACTGGCACGCAGTGGCTGTGCATCGCGCCAGATCCTCAGCGCTGCCGCCGAGGGTTTGCGGGTGCTGGTCGATTCGGGTTCGTTGGTGGTCGCAGAACCTGAAAAAAGCGCCGGTGCCTCGAAACCTTCACGCGCCAGAGCAGCCAGCACGCTCTGCTGGTCGCATCCCGCAAAACAGTGGAAGAGGATGGCTTGTCGCCCGAGCGATATGCCGAGCGAGGGTGTGCGGTCGTCATGTGCGGGGCAACGAGCCATGCCCTTGGTGCCGGACCATTTGCCGCCACGGCTTTCGCAGATGCGGCGGGCGGTTGCTTCCAAAGAGCTTATCTCGGTGAAATATCGGTGGGACATGGCACATCGCGATCCTTTCGGTTCGCTCATAAAGGCCCTCCTCCCCTCCAGCCCGTCTGTATTGTGAGAGCAGGTTGGAAAGGAGTCACTTCTGCGCTTCGACCCCGTCGGTTTGAGCGTCGCATCGCCATTGCCGCTCAGCCGCGAGGTATACCTATCTGCCGCGGCGGCTTCTCACTTGCGCCATTGATTCTTATTGCTGCCCCATGTCTGGGTCAGTTCAGATCATGTGATAACTTGCGCCCCCTATCGAGAATTTCGATCCGATCTTTCCTTCTGTAAAGCGCGTCGCGCCTTCGGAAGGTAGTCACGCCAAGTCCGCAGATGAGTGATATGGCTGATTTTTCTGGGCTTGCTCATTCCGGCCATCGCTGCAATCGCCATTCTGTCATGGCCGGCCTTACCTGCCTCACAAGCGAATAATGTCTTCGCGCGTTCGATTTCCTCGTCTGAATAATGCATTCGATGCTCCATCGGGTTGGACCTGCGAGAGCGTTCGAACGAAATTCGGCGAACCCTTTGCAGGGTCCGCCGGTTAACCTCCAACTGGAGGACGGGACCTCGGAATTCTTCCGAGGCTGTCGGCTTGTGCCGACATGCGTGACGTTTGCGATATAGTCGCCGAGACAATTCGCGCAACTGCACAGCGACTTTTGAAGTACGATGGTCAAGCCGCGGCCTAGCGACCGCTCACCAGCGCCTCTCCACTCAGTCATGGTCATTGTAAGCCTCGTGCAGCAGGCGGTGAAGCATCTTCCTTCGGTAAACCTGCTTCAAGCGAAAGAGCACAAAAACATGACATATCATTTCTATTTGCGGAATTTCGCATGATATGTCATATATCGGGTCATGCCCCGTTCGTCTCGAGCTGCTAGCGGACTACCGCCCCAGAGCCAACGTGCGATTACACGGCTAGGCAAGGATATCGCCCTTGCTCGCCGCCGGAGAAAACTCCCTCAGCGTTTGATGGCCGAGCGGATGATCGTCTCGGTTCAAACGCTGCAACGTCTCGAAGCGGGGGATCCTACCGTGGGCCTCGCGGTTCTGGCGAGCGCCCTTCATGTCCTTGGGATGACACAGCGCCTTGCTGAGTTGGTAACCCCAGACAGTGATCGGGCCGGAATCAGCGAAGATTTGTCCCGCCTGCCCCAAAAGACCCATGCTGGCAGCGACGATGATCTGGATTTCTAGCAAGCCGTGACGACCATCCGCACCTATGTTTTCGTGCATCTTGAGGAAGGACCTGTTCCGGCAGGCCTTCTCACGATGACCGACGAACCGCGCAACCAGTTTGCTACCTTCGCCTACGGGCGGCGTTATCTTGAACGCGCTGACCGTATTCCGGTCGATCCTGTAGCTCTACCGTTGCACGAAGCTGGAACTTCTCGAACGTTCAGGACGGAAGAAGGCTTTGCCGTGTTCGGTGGCATTCGAGATGCTGCTCCTGACGGCTGGGGCCAATACCTGATGTACAAGGCGATGGGCGATCGGTTGCCGAGCGAAATCGATCTCATTCTGGCCTCGGGCGAACATCGTGTAGGCGCGCTCGCCTTCGGGCCAACACCCGCCCGGCCGGAGAGAATTACGCCATGGGGGGGTGGCCCTGCTCCGGGCGAAGAGTTCACGCTCGCAGAGCTAGCGGAAGCCGCCGAACGCGCGCAGCATGTCGACGAACTCGACGAGAACTTGAGAGCCTTGCTGGCAGCCGGATCATCTCTGGGCGGTGCCCGACCGAAGGCAGCTACAAAGATCGGCGAGCAACCCTGGATCGCGAAATTCCAGAAGCGCGGGGACAGCTTTCCCGAATGCAGAGTTGAACTGGCGACGATGCGGCTTGCCAGCGAATGTGGTCTCGATGTGCCGCCACTCGACTTCCGCTGTGTCCTTGATCGCGACATCTATCTGATCGAGCGGTTCGATCGGATTCCTCACGGCAACTGGCTGGAACGTAGGCCCTTTGCATCGGGGCTCACAATGCTCGGGGCGCATGAGAGCGAGGTCAGCAGCTTCAGCTATGCGGATCTCGCAGGAGCGATCCGGCAATTCGGAACCGAAGTACGCCAGGATCTACACGAGCTATTTCGTCGTATGCTGCTCAATATCCTCGTCACGAATGATGATGATCACCTACGTAACCATGGCTTCCTGTTCGATGGTGAGGGTTGGCGGCTATCTCCGCTTTACGATGTAGTGCCGAAACCGCAGCTGGGGCTGGAGCGACGGCTCGTCCTCGGTGTGGGGCCGGAAGGCCGCAATGCAACGATCGAGAATGCTCTCGCTGGTGCCGCAGTCTTCGACCTCGGCCCTGATGACGCGAAAGCAATCGCCGAAGACATGAGCAGAATCGTAGCGACACGGTGGGAACACCTATTCACAGAAGCAGGGATAAGCGCGGCTGATCGCAAGCGTTTCGCCACCTGCTTCCGGTTGGCAGCGCCTGCATTATGATCGCAATCGCAGAAATCCGTTCATGGGGGCGCGTGCTTGCCAAATTTGACATGGTGATTACCCGGTGATTGCTAGCCGAGAAAATAGGCGTCAAAAAATGCCACTTAATTATTATATATCAATGTATTATGATAGTATGACCACTAAGGTCTGGTACTTCAGGTTCAGGCGTAAATAGCAGAAGGGGCCGCCCGGTCATACCGAGCGGCCCCACTGTCTGCTCTGCGAGCCCGGCGTCAGAAGCGCAGGCCGACCCCGGCCACGACCTGATCGGTCGAGACATCGCCGATTTCGGTGCCGGCGATACCCTTGTAGTTGGACCGGCGATATTCGAGCCGTCCCTCCAGAGGTCCGGGCAACTGGACCTGGAGGCCGCCGCCGAACCGAAGACCGTCCGTGTTGTCATCGAGGTCGGACAGGGATCCGCTCTGCGTGAACGAGCGGGTATCGAGAGAGGTATAGCCGATCTTGCCGTAGGCAGCGATGCCCGGCGTTACTGCGAAACCGGCACGCGCACCGATATAGTACTGCCCGTCTGCATCCAGGCCTTCGCGTGCTGCGCCGAAGCTGCCGGGAAACTCAGTGGTTCCACCGCTCTTGGACAATTCACCCTCGACACCCACGAACGCGCTGCCGAGGGACAGGTCGTAACCGGCGGTAATGCCATAAACTGCGGAATCCGCGTCGGCGGAAACGCTGCCATCGTCCGACTCCACATCCAGCCCTTCGTAACCGGCGAGAGCGCCGACGTAAAAGCCGCCCGGTGCAACATTCTGGCCCTGCGCCATCGCCGGCGTGGCGACCATACCGGTTGCGATTACGAGCCCTGCGATTGTCTTTTTCATCATTATTCCTTTCGCGTGCGGTTTTCTGCACTGCGGGCCCCTGCCCACCGCGCGCTTGCGCATGGATGAACCGGCGGATGACGCGAGGTGTCCGGACGACGGATGACGGTAGTGATCGACCAATGCCCATGCATGATCCACGGAACGCGTTGCCGCTTTCGGCGCTTTGAATGCAGCAGAGCAAGGAAATTCCCATGGCAGATAAATCAATCTTCATCCTCGGCGCTTCACGCGGCATCGGACTGGGACTGGTAAAGACATTCCTCGACCGAGGCTGGAACGTGGTTGCAAGCGAACGATCCGAGAGCGCCGATCTCCACGCGCTGGAATGCGATGCACTACGCATTGTGACTGCCGATGTGACCGAGCCTGACAGTTATGTCGATCTCGGGTTCGAAGATGGTCAGCTCGATGCCCTGATCATCAATGCCGGAATTACCGGAGCGAGCCATCAGGATGCGTCGAAGGCGACCGCTGATGAAGTGTCGCACGTGATGATGACCAATGCCTTCGGCCCGGCGCGCGCGGCGAAATCTCTGCTGCCTGCCATAAAGGATGGCGGCACGCTGGGCGTGATGTCCTCGTTGATGGGATCGATCAGCGACAGTTCGGGAGGCTATGAACTCTATCGCACCAGCAAGACGGCCCTGAACATGCTCGCCAAAGGCATTTCAGAACAGGATGCCAGCCCACGCGAAATCGAGGTTCTGGCGCTTCATCCAGGCTGGGTGCAGACCGACATGGGTGGGTCGAACGCCGCGCTGACCATCGAAGAAAGCGTGAACGGCCTTGCAGACGTTATCGAAAAATCCGGCGAGGGCGGGTTCAGGTTCGTCGATTACAGTGGGAAGGAGCTGGCGTTCTAGCCGAGGCACTCCCGCAAGGTTGTAATTTGAGCGGTCGCATCCTCGCTCGTATTGTACACGTGCGGCGTAACGCGGAGTGAGGATCCGCGTAGCGATACATGCACCTGGGCAGCGGCCAGCCTGTCGGTAAGCCCGTCCGGCACTTTGTCCGGGAATTCCAGCGCAAGGAAATGGGGGGCGCGAATACCGATGGGCGCAGCAGAGAGGCCGAGTTCGCCTGCAGCGCCAGCAATCGATTGCGTCGCCGCGCCTAGTGTTTCGGCGATCCTTGCGACACCGAATTCGAGCAGGAAATCGAGTGCGGCGCTTGCCCCCATGAGCAGGGGCGGGTTCGATTTTTCGCCAACGTCAAAACGCCGCGCGCCAGGCTGGAAATCATCACGGTAATCAACCAGCCTAGAGAAATCTTCCGATCCTGCGCGATTGATCCAGTTATGTTCGATCGGATTTCCGCCATGATGTTTGGGCGCCACATACATCATGCCGATACCGTAAGGCCCCATGAGCCATTTGTAGCAGGCAGCGACGGCGAAGTCCGGCTGCACTGCGGCAAAATCTATCGGCATGGCGCCCAGCGACTGGGTCAGGTCCAGCACCAGAGCCGCGCCCATCTCGCGACACTTGGCGCCAACTGCGACCAGATCGACCACGCGGCCATCGGCCCAGTGGTTGTTCGGCAAGGCTACGATGGCGGTATCGGGGCCGATCGCGTCCATCACGGCTTCGGTCCAGCAGTCCTTCCGGGGTCTCCGAACCGCCACAATTTCCCCGCCGCGTTCCTGTGCCAGTTCGCGCCAGCCATAGACATTGGACGGGAACTGGTCGGCCAGAGTCACGATCTTCTGCCCGCGAGCCACGGGTAGATTCCTGGCCGCAACTGCAAGCGCGTAGCTGACGGACGGGACGATCGCGATACTGTCCGCCTCCACTCCGGCAAGCCGGGCCGCGCGACTGCGAAAATCTTCTGCCACCGAGAAGAAATCGGCCGGACGGAAATTCCACGGCTGTTCCTTCAACCGCGAACCTTGGACCATCGCATCGCTGACGCTGCGCGATAACGGCGCCATGTAGGCACAGTTCAGATAGTGCACGCCTTCGGGGATGGCGAACCGGTCGCGCTGCGATGCGATCATACGATCAGCCCAGCACTCCCGCGCTGGCAAGCACTGCCAGCGTCAGCACGTCGGGGGCGATAGCTGTCATCGGTGCGATCTGAACCGGCTTCTCCATACCGATCATCATCGGGCCGACGGTCGTTTCTCCGCCCAGTTCACGAAGCAGCTTGGCGGAGAGGTTGGCCGATTGGAGGCCCGGCATGATCAGTACATTGGCAGGCCCCGACAGGCGACTGAACGGATAGAGCGACATGACCTTCGGGTTGAGAGCGGCATCCGGCGCCATTTCACCTTCATATTCGAACGCGACCGACTCGTCCGCGTCGAGCAGGGCAACGGCTTCGCGGATATTGTTGAGCCACTGCCCCGAGGGATTGCCGAAAGTCGAATACGACATGAACGCAACCCGCGGTTCATGGCCCATACGTCGCGCCACGGCTGCCGTTTCGCGCGCGATGTGCGCAAGTTGTTCGGCGGTCGGACGTTCATTTATTGTCGTGTCGGCAAGGAAGGTGGTGTGGTTCTTGCCGATCATCATGTGGATGCCGAACGGCACCGCGCCAGGCTTTTCATCCAGCACCCGGCCGATTTCACGCGCGGTCTGGCTGAAGGTACGCGTCAGGCCGGTGATCATCGCATCGCCATGTCCCAATGCCACCAGCAATGCGGCGAAGACGTTACGCTCTTGATTGACCATGCGCGCCACGTCGCGCTCGGTGTAGCCACGCCGCTGCAACCGCTTGTAGAGATATTCGACCATGCCCGGTACCTTGTCCGACACGGCGGAATTCTCGATGACCCAGTCGTCCGGGTCGTCGACGGCCAGTTCGACCAGCTTTTCGCGCACCTTCTCGGTCCGACCGACCAGAATCGGTTCACCATATCCGAATTCGCGGTACTGGATGGCGGCGCGCAGCGCGACATCCTCTTCCGCTTCGGCAAAAACCATCCGCTTCGGGTTGGCCTTGGCTTGCTCGTAAATATTGGTGAGTGCGGCAGTAGTCGGGTTCAGGCGTACCTTGAGCGCAAAGCGATAAGCGTCGAAGTCCTCGATCGGGGCCTGCGCAACACCGCTCTCCATCGCGGCCTTGGCAACCGCGCTGGATACGACTTCCATCAACCGCGGGTCGAACGGCGCCGGGATGATATATTCCTCACCGAACTGGTGACTGACGCCATATGCCGCGGCGACCTCGTCCGGAACGCGCTCACGCGCAAGTTCGGCGATGGCACGGGCCGCAGCGATCTTCATCTCTTCGTTGATCGCAGTGGCCTGAACATCCAGCGCACCGCGGAAAATGAAGGGGAAGCCAAGCACATTGTTGACCTGATTGGGGTAGTCGCTGCGTCCGGTAGCGATGATCGCGTCTGGACGCACGGCCTTGGCATCTTCGGGCATGATTTCCGGAATGGGATTGGCCATCGCGAAGATGATCGGCCTGTCGGCCATCTTCTCCACCCATTCCGGCTTCAGCGCACCTGCACCGGACAGGCCAAGGAAGATGTCCGCACCTTCCAGCGCTTCTTCGAGATTGGTTGCCGATGTCTCCACCGCATGGGCGCTCTTCCACTGGTCGACATTGTCCCGTCCCGGAGTGATCGGCCCGGCACGATCACAGACGATGACGTTTTCATGCCGGACCCCCATGGCCTTGATCAAAGCGGTACAGGCGAGCGCGCTGGCCCCTGCCCCGTTGACGACCATCTTGCAGTCTTTCATTTCCCGCCCGGTCAGGTGGCAGGCGTTGATCAGGCCCGCGGCAGCGATGATCGCGGTGCCGTGCTGGTCGTCATGCATGACAGGGATATTCATGCGTTCGCGCAACGCCTGCTCGATAATAAAGCATTCGGGCGCGGCGATGTCTTCGAGATTGATGCCGCCGAAGGTCGGTTCCATCAGGGCGACCGCCTCGATAAACTTGTCGGGATCTTCGGTATCGAGTTCGATGTCGATCGAATCCACGTCGGCAAAGCGTTTGAACAGCACCGCCTTGCCTTCCATCACCGGCTTCGAGGCCAACGCACCGAGATTGCCGAGGCCCAGGATCGCCGTGCCGTTCGAAATAACGGCAACAAGGTTCGAACGGGCCGTATAGCGAGCCGCATCCTTGGGATTGGCCGCAATCGCTTCCACCGGAGCCGCCACACCGGGCGAATAAGCGAGGCTGAGATCACGCTGGCTTGCCATGGGCTTGCTTGCGACGATCTCGATCTTACCCGGACGAATTGTCTCGTGGTAGAACAGAGCTTCGCGTGTGGTGAATGCGGATTTTTCGTCGGCCATCGGCGTTCCCTTGTCTTGCGCGGTGCTGCCCCTAACCGCTTGCGCCAAGAAGTCATAGGGGAAAGGCCGCATCGCCGACTCCCGAATCGCGGCCACCCTCGCTAGGCCCGCCGCATGGCCGACACGCCCACCCCGATGATGCAGCAATACCTGGCCCTCAAGCAGGAAGCCGGAGACGCGCTCCTGTTCTACCGGATGGGCGATTTCTTCGAACTCTTCTTCGACGATGCACGAGTGGCATCGAGAGTGCTGGACATCGCATTGACCACGCGCGGCGAACACGGCGGCCAGCCGGTTCCGATGTGCGGCGTTCCGGTCCATTCCGCGGAAGGTTATCTTGCCCGGCTGATCAAGGGCGGCTGCCGTGTCGCCATTGCCGAGCAGACGGAAACGCCCGACGAAGCGAGGGAACGGGCAAAGCGCGAAGGATCGCCCGTGTCGAAGGCGCTGGTCGCGCGCGATATCGTGCGTTTGGTAACCGCCGGTACATTGACCGAAGAAGCGCTGTTGGAACCGCGGCGCGCCAATCTGCTGGTGGCGATCGCTCCGGTTCGTGACGGGGTAGGTCTGGCCTCCTGCGACATCTCTACCGGGCGGATGGAGCTGGAGGAATGTCCGGCAGAGGCGCTCGACGCAGCGCTGGCGCGGCTCGGCGCCAGCGAGGTCGTGGCTCCAGACGATTGGGACGAGGCATTCCCGGACATCATCGCCCGCCCCCGCGCGGACTTTCGCAGCGAAGCNGGNGAAGCCCGGCTCAAGGACATTCACAGCATNGCCACGCTCGATGGACTGGGCAGNTTTACCCGACCGATGCTGGCAGCAGCAGCGGGGCTCATTGCCTATCTCGATCATGCCGGGCGCGGGACGTTGCCGTTCCTGCTTCCACCAGTCGCGCGGGGGAGCGGTGCGCATCTGGCNATGGATGCNGCAACNCGCANGAGTCTCGAAATTCTGGAGGCGCAGGGCGGAGGCCGTGCCGGCAGCCTGATCGCCTGCGTCGATCGCTGTGCGACCGGGGCTGGAGCCCGGCAGCTGGCGGAGGATCTTTCGGCGCCGCTGGCTGACCGCAACGCGATCGAACAGCGGCTCGCCGGTGTCCATTATTTTCACGCGGATCCCCTGCTGCGCGCCGACCTTCGCGCCATATTGCGGCAGGCGCCCGATATCGGGCGCGCACTCGGGCGGCTCGTCGCCGGGCGCGGCAGCCCGCGCGATCTCGGGCAGATCCGCGACGGACTTTCCGAAGCACGGCGTATAAGAGACATTCTGGCATCCGGCACTGACCTGCCGACCTTGCTCAGCCGGATGATCGACGCACTGGGCGGCCACGCTGCTTTGGTCGATCACTTGGCGCGGGCGCTGGTGCCCTCGCCTCCGACGGAACGCGGCCAGGGCGGCTTCATCGCCAGCGGCTACGACCATTCTCTCGATGCATTGCGCGAAACCAGCGGTAATGCGCGCAAGGCCATCGCCGCTCTCGAAGCGAAATATCGCGAGGAAACGAACACGGCATCACTCAAGGTTAAGCATAACAAGGTGCTTGGCTATTTCATCGAAGTCCCCGCAAGACACGGTGACAAGCTGATGGCGGCGGATAGCGGATTTACCCATCGCCAGACCATGGCTGGTGCGGTCCGTTTCAACTCGCTCGGCCTCCACGAAGAAGCGACCCGCATCGCCGAAGCAGGCGCCTATGCGCTCGCGGCAGAAGATGGCCATTTCGAAGAACTGGTTGGCGAAGTGGTCGCCGCTCGCGAAGCGATCGCGGCTACCGCAGCGGCTCTTGCGCGCATCGATGTCTGCTCTGCCCTGGCCGAACGCGCGGTCGAAGGCGATTGGGCACGGCCCGAAATGCTTGACGAGCCCTGCCTTGAAATCAACGGCGGACGGCATCCAGTGGTCGAACAGGCGCTGGCCAAGACGGGCGAACGCTTTGTGGCCAACGATTGCACGCTGGGTCCGGACGACAGATTGTGGCTGATTGGCGGTCCGAACATGGGCGGTAAATCCACTTTCCTGCGCCAGAATGCGATCATCATGCTGCTGGCGCAGGCGGGTAGTTTCGTGCCAGCGACATCGGCCCGGATCGGATTGGCCGACAGGCTGTTCAGCCGCGTCGGAGCAAGCGACAATCTTGCGCGGGGCCGGTCGACCTTCATGGTCGAAATGGTGGAAACGGCGGCTATCCTCAGTCAGGCGACGCAGAAGAGCTTCGTCATCCTCGACGAAGTGGGGCGCGGGACCAGCACTTACGACGGGATGGCCCTAGCCTGGGCGGTGGTAGAGGCGGTGCATGAGAACCTGCAGTGCCGNTGCCTGTTTGCCACGCATTACCACGAGCTCAGCCGTCTTGCCGATACCTGCGATGCGCTGAGCCTGCANCATGTCCGTGCACGGGAATGGAAGGGCGACCTCGTCCTGCTTCACGAATTGGCCAAGGGGGCAGCCGACCGNAGCTATGGCCTTTCGGTGGCCAAGCTGGCCGGTGTCCCGCCGCCGGTCATCAAGCGCGCGAAGGCCGTGCTCGACAAGCTGGAAAAGGGGCGNNAAAAGACTGGTGGCCTTGCCGCNGGGCTCGGTGAATTACCTCTGTTTGCCGCCAGCGCGCAGGCNGAAGAAAAGGACCGCGACGCGCTGCGCGATGCGCTGCACGCGCTCGATATCGATACGCTCTCGCCGCGCGACGCACTGGATACACTGTACGAGTTGAAAGCGGTAGCCGGGGAAACCAAGGCTTAACGGGTCTGGGCTATGCTTGCCATCATGGCAGGACATGTAATCGCCGGTCAGGGCAAGAAGCTCATCGTTATCGGGCTGTTTCTTGTGCTCGTGCTCATCCTTGTGGGCGGTGAAGACCATCCGGGTGTAATCGGTGGTCTGGCCGACGCAGATACCCCTGTCGTCGCCGAAGACGAACTAGCAGTCGCACAGACCAACAGCCCGCCACCCCCAGCGCGGCGCGAGGATCCGGCTTTGTCGTCCTGGTATTCGCAATCGGCCGATAGTGGTGCGGCCGTCCCGCAGCCTGTAGTCCCAACGCCTGTAGACGATAGCCACCTGATCAATGATGCCAAACCCATTGTGTCGGTTCGCCCTCCAACTGCTCCTTCGGGGCCGACAATGAACAGCCCTGACACCGCGGTGATCGAATAGGTACGGAACCGTGCAGACGCCCGCCCATTAATTCCGCATGGCGCAGGACGATCCACCCGAGGACCCCGACAAGTCGACTGAGTGGGCAGAATTGCGCACCGACCTTGCCGAAGATCGCAACATCATGGCTATGGAGCGGACGTTTGCAGGATGGATGCGAACCGCCTTCGCAGCAATCGGGATCGGGCTGGGATTCAAGGCCGTGTTCGGCGCCTTCGACCCACCGTGGCTCGCCAAGGCAATAGCTACCGTATTCATTTTGGCGGGAGGCTGGCTCGCTATTACCGCACAAAAGCGCGCCTGCCGTACGCTTGAGCGGCTCGACACGCACAAGTTCGAGGCGATCTCCACCCCGAACTTCCGCGTGCTTGCCTATTCGGTTGCTGCCGGATCCATCCTGCTGACCGCAGGACTTTGGATCCTGAACAACGGCACTATAACGGGCTAGCTGCCGTCTGAAGGAAGGTCGGGATCGACCTTGGCCGACTTGCCGTATTTATCCTCGTTATCATCGTGATTGTCCTCGCCGCGGAAGGCACCCATGTCGATCCGGCCCGAACTTTCCATGTCGCGCATGTGATCGACGGTATCCTGCGTCGAATCGTTCATCAGGCCGCTCTTGTTGTCGCTCTTGCGGCTTTCGGTCGGAGAACCGGTTTCCCGGGTCGTTTCTCGCGCTTCTTCGGCGACTTCCTGCGCTTGGTTGCGGTGATCGTCCTGCTCGTCGTTATGGGTTTCCGGCGCGAGGCCGGCCTGGCGGGCTTCCTGGCTTTCGCCCACGGGCGTGTTTGTCTTGGTAGTATAGGTCATGATCGGAAAGTCTCCTTTGTCCGATCAACCGGTGGGCGGGCCCGCAGGTTCCACAAACACAGAATGCGCAGCGCCGCCCTGCCCTTCCGGCCTCGACCCTAGCGCGTCGGTACGGGCTCCTCGCCCGAATAATCGTAGAAACCGCGCCCGGTCTTGCGGCCGAGCCACCCGGCTTCGACATATTTCACCAGCAGCGGGGCGGGCCGATATTTGGCGTCGCGGGTGGTCTTGTAGAGCACCATGATGATGTCGAGGCAGGTATCCAGCCCGACGAAATCGGCCAGCTGCAGCGGCCCCATCGGATGGTTGAGACCGAGGCGACAGCCCTTGTCGATATCCTCGATGTCCGCGGTCGACTGGCCGAGCACGAAAATCGCCTCGTTGATCATCGGCAGCAGGATCCGGTTCACGACGAAGCCGGGTTCGTCCTGCGACAGGACTACTTCCTTGCCCAGGCTTTGCGCAAAGGCCGTGGTGCGGTCGGTCGTCGTCTGGTCGGTGGCGAGGCCCGGAATGACCTCGATCAGCTTCATCACCGGAACCGGGTTGAAGAAATGCAGCCCGATGAAACGCGCGGGATCGGGCGCGTAATTGGCCATGCGGGTGATCGGAATCGAACTGGTGTTCGAGGCCATGATAGCATCAGGCGAAAGGAATTCCCCGGCCTTCTCGAAGATCGCCTGCTTGATCGCCTCCTTCTCGGTCGCCGCCTCGATGATGAGATCGGCATCCCTCATGCGCGAATAATCGGCGATCGGCGTGATGCGTTTCATCGCCGCTTGGGCATCGGCGATTTCGATCTTGCCCTTGCCGACCAGCTTGCCGAACGCCTTGTCGATCCCGGCATGCGCCTTTTCGGCAACGTCGAGGCTGACATCCGCTAGCAGGACATCCATACCGTGCGCAGCCACGGTCTGCGCGATGCCGGAGCCCATCTGGCCCGCACCGATGATAGCGACCGTCTTGTCCATCGAAACTTCCCTTCGCATGTGCAGCAAAACGCGTGCACTAGCGAAGGGGCGCGGCGCTGGCTAGCGCCGGCTTAGCTGTTGGCGCCGGGAATCCACTTCACGTCGCCGCGCCCGTCGTCGTTCGCGACGCGGGCAAGGACGAAGAGATAGTCCGACAGCCGGTTGATATAGGCCAGCGCCTGCGGATTGGTGGGTACGTGCGACGCCATTGCGGTCATTGCGCGTTCCGCATTGCGAACCGCGGCGCGGGCCACATGCAGGCGTGCGGCAGCCTCGGTCCCGCCCGGAAGCACGAAGCTGGTCAGCGGTTCGAGGCGGGTGTTCGCGGCGTCGATCGCCTGTTCCAACCACACGACCTGCGCCTCCACGACCCGCAGGACCATTTCCGACGGGGAAAAATCGTCTTCGTCTTTAGCCGGCGTGGCGAGATCGGCACCGAGATCGAACAGATCGTTCTGGATCCGGTACAGCGGTTCGGCATACTCACCGTCCGCCAGCACCACGGCGGCGAGGCCCAGCGCGCTGTTGGCTTCGTCCACCGCGCCGATCGCCGCCATGCGTGCATCGTGCTTGGGCAGGCGCGATCCGTCGACGAGACCGGTGGTCCCGTCATCGCCGGTGCGGGTGTATATTTTGTTGAGCTTGACCACGCTTCTGGGTCAGCTGGCGATCGCTAGAATGACCGCCACGACCACGATCGCCAATGCCTGATACTTGATACGCGCGAACATCATCTTGTTCTGCAGCAACTGCATTTCGGTAGCATCGGTCTGCTCGCCGCTTTCGAGATCGATCTTCGTGCTTTTCAGAAAAGCCACGACGCCGCGCACGAGGCTGGCGACCACGAGAACCATGAGAATGACGAGCAGGATTGTGAGGAAGGTTGTCATAACTGCATCTATCTAGGAGTTCGCCAGCGTAATGCCAGCGGGGAATTCGCCGGAACGCAGCGCGTCGGCCAGCGCCTGCCCGTTCTCCCCACTTCTGCGCCGGTCCGCCAAGGACGGCGATCCGCGCCGCTTGGCGAGCTTCTGTCCGCTTTCATCGGTCAGCAGACCGTGGTGATACCAAAGGGGCACCGGCAGGCCGAGTAACTCTTGCAGAAGGCGATGAATATGCGTTGCGTCGAACAGATCCGCACCCCGCGTCACCAGCGTGACTCCGTCAGCCGCATCGTCCAAGGTCGCGGCCAGGTGATAGCTTGCGGGTGAATCTTTTCGCACGATGACGACGTCCCCACCCCCGCGGGGGTCTGCGACCTGCTGCCCGGCCAGCGCATCCTCCCAGAAAAGATGCCCGCTTTCCGCCATCGCCCGGTCGATGTCGAGCCGCAGCGCAGCAGGCTTGCCAAGGTCGACCACGCTGCCCTTGCACGTTCCGGGGTAGATGGCGCCGTGCGATCCCAGACGCGGTTTCAACGCTTCTATGTCGGCACGCGTGCAGGTGCAGGGATAAAGCAAACCGCGGTCGAGCAGATTGCGTGCCGCCGCGTCGTATGTCGTCAGCCGGGTCGACTGCGCGGGCACTTCGTCCCATTCCAGTCCCAGCCACTCGAGATCGCGACGAAATTCGTCAGCCAGTTCAGGGCGCGAACGCGGCCCGTCGATATCTTCGATCCGCAGCAGGAAGCGCCCGCCGGCCTCCCGCGCCAGATCATGGGCCACGATAGCCGAGACCGCATGGCCGAGATGGAGCGGCCCGTTAGGGCTGGGGGCAAAGCGAGTGACGGTCATAGTGGCGAAAAAGATGCTCTTTCCCTGGGCAAGCTTGTGGATAGCATGTGTGTAACAGGCTTGACGCTTTTCCTTGCAAGTGCATTTTCACTGCTATCGGGGAGGAACGCACTGGTGTTCAAGGCCGAACTGCTGGAACGGGCCGCNAGGTTCCGAAGTACCGCCGAGGATCCGACTCGCAATCTGCAGTCGTGTCCCAGCCTGGTTCTCAATGCCGACTACACGCCGCTGTCTTATTATCCGCTGAGCCTGTGGCCATGGCAGACCGCGATCAAGGCCATCTTCCTCGACCGGGTCGACGTGATCGCGACCTACGAGCGCGAGGTTCATTCCCCCTCGCTCGACATGAAGATCCCGAGCGTGATAGCGCTCAAGCAATATGTNAAGCCGAGCGAGTTTCCCGCCTTCACCCGGTTCAACCTGTTCCTGCGCGACCGGTTCAGCTGCCAGTTCTGCGGCGACATGCACAATCTCACCTTCGATCACGTCGTCCCCCGCCGGTTGGGCGGCAAGACCACGTGGGAAAACATCGCCACCGCCTGCGCGCCCTGCAACATGAAGAAGGGCGGCCGTACGCCCAAGCAGGCCGGCATGCAGCTCTACAGCCAGCCGATCCGGCCGACCCACTGGCAGCTGCAGCAGCACGGCAAGATGTTTCCGCCCAACTACCTCCACGAAACTTGGCGCGATTGGCTCTACTGGGACATCGAACTGGAGGCCTGACCCCGCCAACGAAAAAGGGGGCGCCAATCCGACAACGGCGCCGCCCTTCCTTCAACCGCCGTTTGTCTGAGTGTGAACCTTACTGTACTTCGTCTTCGGCCTTGCCGCCCATTTCGCCCATGTCATCTACCACATTGTGGCCACATTTTATGCCTGGATTAAATTTCGTATTTTTTTCCAATAATCTATGTGAGACATTCGTATGATGCGATTGCCCCCGCGACGCTTTCCCGCCGCGGCAAACTTGGCACGGTAGGACGGACTACTGGCTGCAAGACCCGTCCAGCAGGAAAGCCCGATAGGCGAGAACGATGACAACTCTTATCTGGATAGTCCCCGCAATGATCCTCGTGTTCCTGCTCGCTCTGGTATTCCGCCGGGCGTTGCTCACCGTTCTGCGCGTTCCTCATGGATTTGTGCTGATCGTAGCGGTTGTCGCTGCGACAGGGGTCACCATGGCGATGAACGCTGCGTTGTTGCCGGCCGCGCTGGCCGCTGAGCCAGGCGCTGCGATCATGATCGCCGGCCTGATGGTCGGCTTTCTTCTTACCGCGCGGGAAATTCGGAAGCCGAAGGGAGATTGATCATTGTACGCCGGGCAAAGCCGGATGCTACGACCAGGCCCGAACGATGAGGTAGATCCACCAGAGAAAGAACACCAAGTCCTCCATCGGCAATTTTGCTTTGGAAGTAGCGGGTACACCCGGCGGCAATCCACCACCGCTTTTCCGGACCATTCCTTCCAGTGTATCTTACCGATCGCTACATCTGCGCCCCATAGGTTGTTCTGGCCGTAGAGCATCGGCACTTCGTGCAGCAGGTCCTTGTGCAGCCTGAGGGCGGTTCTGTATCGACACCGCGTGCCGATGATGACCCTGTTCGCGCTAGTATTCCGCTTTGCCCATTTGCCGACGCAGGGCAGGATCGGTCGGCCGTATCCCGCAATCGATGTAAGGTTCAAACGGCTGGTAGATCGGCGCACCGCAATTGAGGCATTTCTGGCCCATGCATCGCGACTAAAGTGCGCCGATTAAAAAGGATTTACCGGGTGCGAAAGTCGCCGATCAGGTGACCGCCGCCGCCATAGTCTGGCCCTAGTGGGACGATTCCGGGAAAGACGCCAGTTTTGCGATGTCGGCAGGTTCGTGCTGGATCACCAGGGTCGCTCCGATCTGTGCGGCGATTTCGCTCAATCGGCCTATCGATGCGAGCGTTTCCGCCCGGCTCGTGTTGAAGCCGGGTACGCCTTTGCGGCTCCAGTTTTCGCGGAAGTGCACGGCATCGCCTGAAAGCAGGATTGGTCCGCGGTCTTTCAATCGCACCAGAAGCGACCGGTGCCCCGGCGTGTGGCCAGGAGCCTTGAGCATCATCACGGTACCGTCGCCGAACACATCGTGGTCGTAGGTCAGTGTCTGGACACTGCCGTAACCCCCGATCCACGGCCCGAAGTTGGCGGCCAAGTCCTCGCGCTTGTTGATCACGTCCCAATCTGCCCGGTCTACCAGCAATGTCGCGCCCGAAAAATCGGCGGCCTGCCCGGTGTGATCGTAGTGGTAGTGGCTGATCCCGATGAAAGTGACCTGTTCGGGCTCGATGCCCAGTTGCGCAAGTTGCCGGACAATGCTGGCGTTAAGGCTCATCCGATCGGTGCCGCTTTCTTCCTCCGTGCCCTCCAGCGTTTTCGGCAGTCCGGTATCCCACAGCAGATAACGATCACCGTTCCTGACGAGGTAACAGCTGTCGGTGAAGGTCATGCTGCGGCCCGGATATGCGAAAGTGTCGGAGTAGTCGTCTAGATTACCGATCTCGATCGTGCCGCAATCCATCCTCCACATTTCCAGCGCCGGCCGATCCGCGGCTTCTGCGCGGTCCGGCACCAGCAGACCGGGCAGCAATGCTGCAAGAGCGATGAGTGCACTTGCGATNAGACCTTTNCCGTTCCGCTTCGCCATNTCGANCCTCNCCGTTTGCNANNGACCCCNNGCCATTCNGGCNCNGNATNCTCCATNTCCNGCATTCGTAATTTTCTAACNTNTNTCTGCCAGAANANNNGCNCAGTGNGGAGNGTANCAGGATGCTGGGACTGTTCAAAAAGAAGATGGCACCGGATGGGCCCGTCGACTTCACGACGGAAATGCAAATCGAAGCGTCGCCGTTGAAGGTTTACAGTCATCTGGATTGGTCGAGCGAAGATCATACCTATCGGGCCCTGGGCGAACATGTTGAGACGATCGACAGCGCCCGTGGCTTCTACAGGATGCATGTCGCCGCGATGCCCGGGCACCAGTTCGACTTCGCGGTAACTGAGGCCGAACCCGGCGAGCGTTATGGTTATGTTTCCGAAACCCGTCCGATCATAGGTCGTCTGATCGACATGCAGTCACGCTACGAACTGGTAGCGCTGGACGATGGGACTTCCTGTCTCGTGAAATCGCATGGAACTGCACGATTTGTCGACGGGCTTACGCAGCACCAGCTCGACGAAGAGATGTCGCGTATGTCGCTTGCCTGCCACAACAGCCTGGCCAAGCTGAAAATACATGCCGAATACGGCATCGAGGCTGTCCGAAACGCGACCATGGCGAGCGTCCAACGGGCGCGGGTCGAATCGTGATCAGGTGACCGCCGCCCGGTCCTGGAATTCGCCGCGCTGCCATTCGCCGGTTTCCAGCACCTCGGCCAGATGCCTGCGCGGCTTCGGCCATGTCCTCGAATCGCAAATAGGCGGGCGCGAAGCCGAAGCGCAGGATGTCGGGGTCGCGAAAGTCGCCGATGACACCGCGCGCGATCAGCGCCTGGCAAATGGCGTAGGCATCCTGATGGCGGAAGGACAACTGGCTGCCGCGACGCGCCGGATCGGTCGGGCTGACGAGATCGATCGCCACGTTTCTTTCGGACAGGCACTGGCGAAAGAACTCGGACAGCGCCTGCGACTTGGCATAGAGGCGATCGATGCCGATTTCGGCGATGAGATCGACCCCCACCTCCAGCGCGGCAAGGCCGAGGATCGGCGGCGTGCCGCACAGCAGTTTCTCGATGCCGGGCGCTGCCTCGTAATCGTCGCTGAAGGCGAAGGGCGCGGCGTGGCCCATCCAGCCGGTCAGGGGCTGGCGTGCTGCCTCCAGGTGCTTTTCCGCCACGAAGGCGTAGGCCGGGGCGCCCGGGCCGCCGTTGAAGTACTTATAGCCGCAGCCGACCGCGAAATCCGCCGCGCATCCGTAGAGATCGACCGGCAGCGCGCCACCCGAATGCGACAGGTCCCACAGCACCAGCGCGCCGGCATCATGCGCGGCGCGGGTCAGTTCGGCCATGTCGAACGTTTCGCCCGTCTTGTAATGCGTATGGGTGAGCATCAGCAGGGCAACGCTGTCGTCCAGCGCCTCGATCAGCTGGCCGCGCTCTGCCAGACGGCGCTCGGCCAGGCCCTGCCGTTCCACTCCGTCGATCATGTAGAGATCGGTGGGGAAATTGCCGGGTTCGCTCAGCACCACCTTACGCCCCGGCTGCATCGCCAGCGCGGCGGAGATCAGCTTGAACAGGTTCACGCTGGTGGAATCGCAGGCAATCACCTCGTGCGGGCGGGCGCCGATCAGCGGCGCGATCTTCGCCCCCACATGCGCGGGCAGATCGATCCAGCCCGCGGTGTTCCAACTGCGGATGAGGTCGCGGCCCCATTCTTCGCGCACGACTTCTTCCAGCCGCCCGGGCGTTGCTTTCGGCAGGCAGCCGAGCGAGTTCCCGTCGAGATAGATGACACCATCCGGCAGCATGAACCGGTCGCGAAATTCGCGCAGCGGATCGCCGGCGTCGAGGAAACGGGCGCGTTCCAGCATCATGCCAGTTCCCTAAGGATCGCGCGGCACAGGCCTGCATCGCCGCCGCCCACCTTGAGCGGCAGGGCGACAAGTTCGTAGCGCCCTTCGTCCACATCATCGAGCACCAGCCCTTCGAGGATGCGCATGTCATGTTTCAGCACCGCGTGATGCGCGTCCATCGTCTTGCTCTCCTGCGGATCGACGCTGGGCGCATCGGTACCGATCAGCTTGACCCCCTGAAGCGCCAGCCATTCGACTGTCTCGGCTGCGATCGGCAGCCAGTCGCTGCGCCATTCGTCGTGCGGGAAACTGTCCCAGGTGCGGAACAGCACGCGGTCGGCGCTGTCGATATGCGGCAGGTCGGCAATGTCGATCGCGCCGTTCACGCCGCGCGCGTCGACCACCAGGCAGGTACCGATATAGGGGTCGATTTCCATGCTGGCAGCATCCAGCGCGCCTTGCGCATAATGCAGCGGGGCATCGGCATGAGTGCCCGAATGCGTGCTCATCGTCATCCGGCCGACATTGACGGGCGAGCCTTCGTCCATCCGCCATGTCCGCTCGAACCCGAACCTTGTATCGCCCGGCCAGACGGGCAGGTCCGGGCGCAGGGTCTGCGAGATGTCCCAGATGCGGCGGGTGCTTTTCCAGCTGCTCATATCGCGGTCCGCACACTCAGGAGTTCGGGGAAGAAGGCCGCTTTCAACACGCCCGCCAGATAGGGCACGCCGGGCGTTCCGCCGGTGCCCTTCTTGAAGCCGATGATCCGTTCGACCGTCTTGAGATGGCCGAAGCGCCAGCGCTGGAAGTGGTATTCCAGATCGACCAGCTTTTCGGCGAGTTCGTAGAGGTCCCAGTATTCCTTCGGGTCGCGGTAGATCTGCGCCCAGGCGGCCTCGACCGCGGGCGAATGTTCCCACGGGCTGCCGTGATCGCGCGCGAGGATTTCGTCGGGAATGTCGAACCCGCGCCGCGCCAGCAGCGCGATGACTTCGGCGTAGATCGACTTGCGCGTCAGTTCCTCGCGCAGTTCGCGCGCCACATCGGGCGTCGCCTCGTGCATGGTGACCATGTCGGGATTGCGNCCGCCGAGCAGGAATTCCATCATCCGGTACTGCGCGCTCTGNAAGCCGCTCGACCCGCCGAGATGCGGNCGGATGGTGGAATAATCGTGCGGGGTCATGGTGCTGAGCACGTCCCAGCTCTGGATCAGTTGCCCCTGGGCGCGCGCCACGCGGGCGAGCATCTTGAACGACGGGCGCAGCCGGTCTTCCTGGATGCACATCCGCGCTTCGAAGAGTTCGTGCAGGCACAGCTTGAGCCACAGCTCGCTCGCCTGGTGGACGATGATGAACAGCATCTCGTCATGCGCATCGGACGCAGGGTGCTGCGCCGACAGGATGCGGTCGAGATCGAGATAGCCGGAATAGGTGACGTCGGATGCCATGCGCGCAGCCCTAGCGCGCAATCGCCGCCAGCGAAACTACTGGTCGATCACCATGGTGTGCGGGTGATGCTTGTCGAGATGCTTGCGCACGATGCGCAGGTTCTTCGTGTTCGATCGATAGACCACGTCGAAGGCATCGCCGACGAGCGGAACCGCACCGATAGCGCCGTCAATCGCTATGTTGCCCGCCATGCGCCACAGTTTCCATTTCGGCAGACCGAGGTTCTTGGCTTCCCACACGATATAGGCGCCCATGGCAGCCGCCACGAGATCGCCAATGATCGGCACGAGACCGATGATCGCATCGAGCCCGATGGGAAACTTGGTCCCAGGAATGACGAGGCTGCGTTCGAGGAGATGCTCCATCGCCTCGATCCGTTTGCGGATCGACACGGGGTCGCTACCGATCGGCAATTCAAACCCCATGGGGCGCGGCGGATCCTGATTGTCCATCACGCTTTAGATGGGAGCGCGGGACAGCGGGAACAAGGGATGCACGTTCCACGGGTTCTCGCTGAACCCCTCCAACCCGGCGCGAACCATCGACCAGCGGATCGGCGCGCCGATCGGAATGTAAAGATTGGCCGCGAGAAGCGTATTTTCCGCTTCCAGCAGATAGGATGCTTCTTCCGCAGGATCGCGCGCATCGAGCGCGAGGGAGACGAGGTAATCCGCGTCTTCGCTGCATTGCGTTTTGTCGATCGTGCAATTGAACTGGTTGAGGAACCAGCGCGGAGAGGGATAGCGCGCCACCCGGTCGCGCAATGCCAGATCGGCATTGCCCACGGTCTCGCTGCGCGTAGTCGACACGCCGATAGCGGCGAAATCCTCTGCCAGACCATCGAACAGAAGGTCCGAGCCGGGCCCCGGTGGCAGATAGATGCGCACTCTCGGTTCCTGCCCGCTGGCAGCCCGCCATTGAGCAACCCGCTGACGGGCTTCGCTCCGGCGTTCTTCGATCGACTGGATGACCCAGCGTTCCACCGGCAGGCCGCCCGAGCTGGACAGTTCGACCGGAACGATCCGGGTCGAAGGGAACCAGCCGCCGATATTGAACGGCTGCATCAGTCCCTGCCGGTCCAGCGCCATCGCAAGCGCTTCGCGGTTGGCCGTGACGCCGAGGAAACCGGCGGGCTTCAGAACATCGAGACCGAACAGGCCGATCGCCGCGTCGAGACGCACATTGCCGCGCGACAGCGGCCCCGTGCTGGCCAGCGGGAGATTGGCCAGCCGCCCACCGAGCACGGCATCGAAATCGCCCTGAGAGAATCCTTCGGTCGCCTGCTCGGCATTGACTGCACGAATGCGCACTTCGCCCACCGTATCTTCCCATCCCGGCTGTTCAGGCAAGCCGCGCAACTGCGGCGGCAGCGGTGCCAGCATCACTCCATCATCACCCACGCCGCGCGCCATGAGGGCGGCGCTCTGATCGCCGATGTCGATCCCAAGTTCAGGCTGAGCCAGCAGACGCAGAAAGTCGGGCATCGGACTGGTTAGACGGATTTCGACGACCCGCCCGGTCATGGCGCGAATATCCCGCACCTTCGCCAGATCGAGGCCAAGGGAAGTGCCGCGCAATTGGCGCAACCGTTGCTGAAGCGCGTTGCGCACTGCCTGCGCGGTCAGCGGTGTCCCATCGCGCAGGTCGAATTCGTTGATCCGGAAAATATAGCTGGCACCGTCATCGGTGACGATCCAGCGCTCGGCCACGCCGGGAACCACCTCGCCGCGCGGATCGATCCGGACCAGGCCCATCGAAATCGCGGCGCGAACATGTTGTCCGGCAGGGTCGAGCCTGACCCCGTCGGCATCCAGTTCGCCAGGGTCTGCAATAAAGGCGACTTCGACCACGCCATCGTCAGTTCCCGAGCCACACGCAGCCAACAGGACGATGAAAAAAGCGAGAAAGAAAAGGCGCATGGCTGACGGTTAGCAGCGCATGTGCGCGGCGTCAGCAAGCCATTTGTCAGATACTTCGAACCGGGTGGTCGCTGCTGTAAAGAGGAGCCGAAGTCACCGAGCGGGCATAGCGCCGGGGGGCCGCGTCTGCGGCAGTCGGGCCGCGAACTTCCTTCGGATCGATTGTGCAGTCGAAAGCGATCCCTATCCGCGCGCCCTGCACCCAGGCAACGCTGCCCTTCACGCTNCCNACCGCGCGTAGCTCCACTGAAACGCGATCGCCGCGGGACATCTCCAGCCCGCCTGCATCCGCCATCATCCCGCCAGCGGAAAGGTTGCGCACCTTCACCCGCACAGCGTCCGGCTGGCCTTCCAGCGTCAGTTCCGCAAATAGAAACAGGCTGTCGCGCGCAACATCGCGTGTATCGAGCGAGGACATGGCGTGCATGGTACCCTTTGTGTTCGTCTTCGCGAGAGCGGACAGAAACCGGTCCGCCAGGCGAATGACGCTAAGGCCCAGACGTTAAGAATTTGGAAAGCGGGCGGTCAATCGTCGCGCGAAATCTTCTCTTTTCGCTCGTGCGCTTCCTGCGCTTCCACTGTCATTGTGGCGACCGGGCGGGCNATGAGGCGTTTCAGCCCGATCGGGTCCCCGGAAACTTCGCACCAGCCATATTCCCCCTGATCGATACGGCGCAGAGCGGCGTCGATCTTGGAGATCAGTTTACGCTGGCGATCGCGCGTGCGCAGTTCGATTCCCCAATCGGTTTCGGACGACGCGCGGTCGTTGAGATCGGGTTCGCGCATGGGCCCGTCCTGAAGAGACTGAAGCGTCTGGCCGGCAGCGTCGTGGATCGATTTTTTCCAGTCGAGCAAAAGCATGCGGAAGTATTCCTGCTGCCGCTCGTTCATATATTCTTCGCTGTCGTCGGGGACGTAGTCAGCACCGACCGCAGCGCGTGCTCTGGCCAGTTTCTCATTGTCGCTTGCCATAGAGGCCATTGAGGACCCTCTCATCCTGCAAATTCGATCGTGCCGGTCACCACCGTCCCGCGGACCCGAATTTTTTCCGGCACCCCGATGACCCGATGGGCGCGCCTATAGGCAAGCCTCCCGAGGCGCACAAGCGGCAATCCGACGAGCCGTTGATTTGCCCGCAATGGTCCCGGAAAGCGCTGAAATCGTTTGGTCGGCGATAAATCGCGCTACGCGTTAACCCTTTCTTGACCATAATCTTGGCATTCCCGACTCGTCCGGCAGGGGGTGCCGGTCCTTTATGGGGGAATGACCATGCAGCTTTCAGGTATCGAAGGTGGCTACGGCAAGATCATCCAGAGCGAGCAGGCCGATGCACTCATCGCGGCCTGCCTCGGCAGGTACGAACAGGGCAACCTCGACGCGCTATACGACCTTGGCGTAGCTTTTTCGACCGGCAGCCATGGAACGGTCTGCGACATGATCGAAGCGCATAAATGGTTCAATATCGCTGCCTCGAAGGGGCATGAAGAAGCCAGCTGGTGCCGGGCCGATGTGGCAGACGAAATGACTGCGCGGGAAATCGCCGAAGCGCAGCGGCGGGCCCGTGAGTGGCTGGCCGAAGGGCAACGCCACGCCGCCTGACAATCACGCCTGCCTGAAGGGCGTTCGCGTAGCCAAGTAATTCCGATCTGACGCGACGCCGGCGCGCTCGCGTTCGAGAAAATCCTCGATAGCCTCGCGAAATCCGGGATCGGCGATCCAGTGTGCGGAGACGGTTTCAACCGGTTCATATCCGCGGGCCAGCTTGTGCCCGCCCTGCGCACCGGCTTCGACCCGAGACAAGCCGAGCTCGATCGCCGCATCGATCGCCTGATAGTAACAAAGCTCGAAATGCAGGAAGCGAATGTCGCGCGTGCAGCCCCAATAGCGGCCGTAGAGCGCATCCCCGCCGATGAAATTCAAGGCGCCCGCGACAGGCTCTTCATCCTGAAATGCCAAAACCAAGACTATCTTTTCGCCCATTCGCTGGCCAAACAGGTCGAACGCATCGCGCGTGAGATAGGGTGTTCCCCATTTGCGTGCGCCGGTATCCTGGTAGAATCGCCAGAAAGCGTCCCAGTGTTCGGATTGGATATCATCGCCGCTTAGCCGACGAATTTCGACCTCCGCCTGCGCCGCAGCGCGTTCCTTGCGTACATCCTTGCGTTTGCGCGAGGCAAGGGTTTCGAGAAACTCGCCGAAACTGGCAAATCCGTGATTGTGCCAATGGAACTGGATATCGGCCCGCAGCATCCATCCCGCAGCTTCGAACAAGGGCTGCTGCGCAGGTTCGATGAAAGTCGCATGCGCGCCGGAAAAACGGTTCTGGAGGCATAACTGCTCGGCAGCCGCCAGCAGTGGAGGCGCAAAGGCATCGTCCGACAGCAACAGCCGCGGACCGGTTGCAGGAGTGAACGGCGCTGCGATCTGAAGCTTCGGGTAGTAATTGCCGCCAGCGCGCTCGTACGCATCGGCCCAGTTATGGTCGAAAACATATTCGCCCTGGCTATGGCCCTTGAGATAGGCAGGCATGGCCGCGAGCAGCGGGCCGTCATCTTCGCTGATCACGAGCGGCGCGGGCTGCCAGCCGGTCCCCGCTCCGACACTTCCCGAATCTTCGAGCGCGGTCAGGAATTCGTAGGATACGAAGGGGTTGTCCGTTCCCGCCAGCGCATTCCACTGGTCACGATCGAAGGCGCCGACCGACCCGCCGACCCGTGCGGCGAGGCCGCCATCGCTCATGGTACACCGGGCCCTTCGGCGATTGGAGCATCGGCGTGTATCTGCGCGCGTGCCAGCAGTTCCGCAGAGTCCACCGTCCAGGTGAGAATAGGCATTCCGGCTTTGCGAAGGCCGCAAGTCATCGGATTTGGCAGGGCCATGACGTGATAAGCGACGAAATCGGGCCTCGCGAGCCACAGTGCGAAATGGCGCTGCCAGGCCTTTTGGGTCATCCCTTTCTCATCCTCTCTGATGACAAGGCCGTGTAAGGTTTGCGGCGAATTCCTGCGAAACCACCGCGAAACCCGCGGATCGAAGCTCATCACCGCATGAGCGCCGCGATAGTTCTTCAGCGCATCGCGAACGGCAATGCAGCTCTCTTCGACATCGTAGCGGCGCCGCGACTTGATTTCGATCAGGAGCGGAACCTTGCCGTCCACCAGGCCAAGAAGGTCGGCCAACTGCGCCAGCTTGTGTTCGCTGTCGAGAAAGGCGATCTGCGCCAGCTTGTCCGCCGAATAGGAAGCCGTGGGTCCGGTCACCCCGGTCAGCCTGTCCAGTTCCCAGTCGTGTACCAGCATGGCGGCATTGTCGCGGCTGCGCTGGATATCGCATTCGATACCCATGCCGCGCTCTACCGCGCCTGCGTATGCAGCGAGCGAGTTTTCCGGAACCCCATTCCCATGCAATCCGCGATGGGCATAGGTCCACTCGCTCAGCCAGCCGACCCGCCAGGGGGCGGGTGGCGGGGCGAAGAAGCGATCAAGCCTTGAGAGCAACGATCGCATCGACCTCGACCGCGGCATCCAGCGGCAGGACAGGAACGCCGACCGCGCTGCGCGCATGCTTGCCAGCATCGCCAAAGACTTCGGCCATCAGGTCGCTGCAACCGTTCACCACCTTTGGCTGGTCCGAAAAGGTTGGCACACTGGCGACGAAGCCGCCAAGCTTGACCACGCGTTCGACGCGTTCGAGCAGACCTGCCGCCTTAAGCTGGGCAAGAATCATCATACCGCAGGCTCGTGCTGCTTCCTGCCCCTTCTCGAGGCTGACACCGTCGCCGAGCTTGCCGGTTACGAGATTGCCATCGACGAACGGAAGCTGNCCCGACACATACGCGGTATTCCCGCTGACGACGAGCGGCTGATAGCTGGCCACGGGTGCCGCCGCCTCGGGCAGTTCTATGCCGAGTTCGGCGAGTTTTGCTTCGATCGTCATGCAGTTTCCCTTTCGATTTCGTTCATCAGCCACGGTAGCGCGTCATCCCAGCTGTCGATCCGCGCATCGGCATGACCGGAGGTATGCGCGCAGTCGATATGGGGGGCCAGCAGCGGTTCGCCGCACAGATGCAGCGTGGCAATGGGTGTGCCCGACGCGGCCAAAGTTTCGCGAGCCGAGCGATGATGTTGCGCCAGATCGTCGATGAAGATCGCCTTCGACGGCTGATATTCCTTCAGGATCGCTTCCAACGCCGGGCCCTTGGGCCCCTGATTGGTGAACACGCGGGCGTCGAGGCCATGTCCGAGCAATTGTTCGGTGCGCATGGCCTGACGCTTGTCCACGAGATTGGTGAGGATCACGACATCGGCGTGATCGCGCAATGACGCGATCCCCTCGAGAGCACCGGGGATGGGCGTCTGGCGGTGCATTTCGGTATCGAAAAAACCACCCAGCTTCTTCCAGATTTCTTCCGGCGCGAGGATCTCGCCACTGTCCTGCCAACGCAGGGCTTGGGAAAAATCATTCCCTTCCATGCGGAATTCGACGCCCTGCGTTTCGGCCAGCCAGTCGCGGAAGGGCGAGACCATGTAGAGCAGGACTTCATCGCAATCGGAGATGATGAGCGGACGATTCATGCAGACAACTTTCCGGCAGCCGCCACGAGCGCTTCGGGCGTGGTGTTGAGCGCATCGGCGGCGAGGACGAGATCGGGTTCGTGATTGGCGAGGAATTCGAGCACTGCTGCCTGAACGCCGCGATCACCCAGCCCGTTCCGTAACCGATCCGGCGTAAGCCCAGTCAGCGACAGCAGCCGTTCGGCGCGCCGGTCATCTGCCAGCGCCCAGCCGAGCGCTTCGAGCGCGAGCACTTCGGGGGCCCGTTCCTCGCCTNTACCTGTCGATCCGTCGCGAATAATTGTCAGCGCTCCCGCTTTTGCATAAGGCCCTCGCGCATTCGCGAAGGAGCCGCCAAGTGGCAAAGAGAATCCTCGTTGTCGAGGACAACGATCTCAATCGTAAGCTGTTCTGTGACGTGCTGAAGGCAAACGGATACGAAGTCGTGCCCGTGGCCGACGGACAGAACGTGCTGGGCACGGCCAAGCGCTTCCAGCCGCATCTCGTGATCATGGACATCCAGTTGCCCAATGTCAGCGGCATCGACCTGATCGCCGAACTCAAGGGGGAAGGAGACCTGGCGAAGGTGCCGGTGCTGGCGGTTACCGCCTATGCCGGCAAGGGTGACGAAGAACGGATTCGTGATGCTGGTGCGGCCGATTATCTCGCCAAACCGGTGTCGATCGGCCCCTTCATGGCCGCCGTGCGCGCCCTGCTTCCCGAATAGCTGCGCTTGACAAGCGGCCCAACAAACCGCTTTGCCGGGCGTTTGACACGGGCCCGCATCACGCGAGCCACACCACGATACAGGACTGGACCCCGAAATGGACCGTAGCGCCGTCGACACCAAGATCCGCGAACTGGCCGAGCCCTTCAACAAGAAGGGTGTGACGATCACCGAAGACACCACCTTCGCCAACGACCTCGAATTCGATAGCCTTACGGTCATGGACTTCGTCGCCGAGATCGAAGACGAATTCGACATCATCATTTCGATGAACCAGCAGGCCGAAATCGAGAATTACGGTCAGTTGGTCGATGCCGTCACCAAGCTGCAGGCCGACTGATGAGCGAAGGCATCATCCAGTCGGACCAGCCGCAGGACATCGAAGGAGANGGCAAGGANCTGTTCTCCAAATTCGATGACATCATCGCCCTGCGCGAAGGATTGCTGTCGAGCGGCCAGGAAGATCCGTTCAACCTGGTGATGGAGAAGGTCCTGTCGCCGACCCGTGCGATCTGCAACGGGCGCGACACGATCCTGCTCGGCACATACAATTACATGGGCATGACCTTCGATCCGGACGTGGTCGAGGCCGGCCGGCAGGCATTGTCCGATTTCGGAGCGGGGACCACCGGTAGCCGCGTGCTGAATGGCACATATCAGGGCCACAAGGAAGTCGAGCAGGCGCTCATGGACTTCTATGCCATGGACCATGCCATGGTCTTCTCGACCGGATACCAGGCCAATCTCGGGATTATCTCGACCATTGCCGGCAAAGGCGATTACATCGTCCTCGACATCGACAGCCATGCCAGCATCTGGGACGGCTGCGCTCTCGGCAATGCCGAAGTCGTGCCGTTCAAGCACAATGATATCGAAGCGATGGAAAAGCGCCTGAAGCGCATTCCCGAAGGCGCCGGCAAGCTGGTGGTGCTGGAAGGCGTCTATTCGATGCTGGGCGATATCGCTCCGCTGAAGGAAATGGTCTCCGTCGCCAAGAAATACGGCGCCATGGTGCTGGTCGACGAAGCGCATTCGATGGGCTTCATCGGCGAGAACGGTCGCGGCGTGGTGGAACAGGCGGGCGTGATCGACGATGTCGATTTCATTATCGGCACCTTTTCCAAAAGCGTGGGTACGGTCGGCGGCTTCTGCGTCTCCAACCATCCCAAATTCGAAATCATGCGGCTGGTCTGCCGCCCCTATGTGTTCACTGCCAGCCTGCCGCCCAGCGTNGTGGCAACAGCCTGCACGTCCATTCGCAAGCTNATGCAGGGATCGAACAAGCGCGCGCATCTGTGGGAAAATTCCAAGATGCTGCACAAGGGGCTGAAGGACCTCGGCTTCCAACTCGGCACCGAGGAACCGCAGAGCGCCATCATCGCCGTGATCATGCCCGATCTGGAAAAGGGCGCGGCCATGTGGGAAGCGCTGATCAAGGGCGGCCTCTATGTCAATCTGGCGCGCCCCCCGGCAACGCCTGCCAATATGACCCTGCTGCGCTGTTCGCTTTGCGCGGAGCACAGCGAGGAAGAGGTCGGCGAAATCCTGTCGATATTCGAAACCGCGGGTAAGGACGTCGGGATCATCTGATCGTGCGATAGCGTGTCGCACGGCTGTCTTGATGGCGTAACATGGGATCGCGAACGAACGGCGATCCCGTGATCGCCGCCAAGAGAGACTTCATGCGTTCTGCCGTCGCCGCCCTGACCTCCGCTCTGCTACTGTCTGCCTTAGCGCTCGTGCCTCAGGCCGCAGCCGCGCAAGGCGGTGGTCCGGCGAAGACTCACGAGATTTCCTTCGTGGCGCTTGGCGATACCGGGTACATTCCCGCTTACGATACGCCAGACGACGATGATCCGCGTTTCCGCACGCTGGGGGAGTATCTGGGCAATGAAGCGGCCGACTGGCTGGAGCACAATCGCGACCTGTCCGGTTTTCGCGCCACTCCCTGGCAATTCGAACCCGCCATCGGCGGCTTCGTCCCTGCCAGCGGGATGTACCCGGTCGCCATGGCTGCAGCGGAGGTGTGCAAGCGCGAAGATTGCGATTTCGGCGCGCTGATGGGCGATAATATCTATCCCGACGGGGCGACGCTGGGCGCGGACGGGATCTCGGACGAGCGCCGCTTCCGTGAGATGCTGGATCAGCCCTTCGGCACCTTCGNTGAGGGCAAGGCGGGCTTCACGCTTTACGCCATGATGGGCAATCACGATTGGCACATCTCGCGCGAGGCGACCGAGGCGCAGCTCGAATATCTGAAAGCCCACCCAGCGTTTACCATGCCCGACCTGTTTTACCGTGCGGTGCCGCAGGGTATGGAAGGAACGCTCGAAATCTTCGTCGTCGACACCGAAATGCTGCTTGCCGGTACGCAGGTCCACAAGGACGATCTGGATGCCGAAGGTAACGAGATCCGGAACACGCCGCTGGAGGAATGGCCCGATTACGTCCGTGCGTCGAACGCGCGTGAGCGCGGCATGATCGAGTGGCTGACTGCAGCGCTGCAATCCTCCGCTGCCAAGTGGAAGATCGTGATGGGCCACCATGCGCTGTGGTCCAGCGGAGGCAGCAAGTATGAAAAGGCCCGCGCTCTGCGCAAGCTGATGCTCGATCCGATCTGCCGTTACGCCGACGCCTATATCGCCGGAGACGACCATCTGATCGAAGCCTATACTGATGATTGTTCGACCGTATCGGGCGCGCCCGCCGAGCCAGTGCCGATGTTCGTTTCCGGCGCGGGATCGAAATACCGGCAGCAGCATGTNCCGTTTGCGNAAAAGCAGATCGCGGCCAATCCGCAGATGACCAATCTGTTCTCGCGCGGATCGACCTGGGGGTTCCTGCATGTCGGGATTGGCGCAGATACTCTCGACGCGACGCTCTATTCGACGCCGGCCGACCAGTCGGGTCGCCCGGTCGAAGAAGCGCGCTTCACCTTCCCCCACCGCAGTAAATAGCACGTTTGGACGGCTCGTTCGGCAGATGAACGGCGGCTGACCGATAATTCAGAGCGAGTTCAATAGCCTATCCCTAGACCTGCTTCCAACGAACAGGAGAACCCGGGATGGGACTTACGAAACGAACAGCATTTGCCCTTGCCGCCACAACCACTCTGCTGGGTGCGTGCAGCACCGGCTATGGCGGCGGATATGGCATGGCGAGCGCCGGATATTACAGCGACTCCTATTACGACGACGGCTATTACGGCTGGTACGACAACTTCTATTATCCCGGCACCGGATATTACGTTTACGACCGCCAGCGCCGTGCGCACCGCTGGAACGACCGACAGCGTCAATACTGGCAGGCCCGTCGCGCCGCGATCCGCGACCAGCGCAATATCCGCGCCAACTGGAACAGGTGGGAACGCCGGGCGGAACGTCGCCGCGATGCTCGTCAGCATCAGCGCGCTGAACGACGCCGCGATTATCGCCAGCGCCAGCGCGCCGAAAGACGCCGCGAGGTGCGGCAGGAACGCCGTGCGGCTCAACGCCGCGAGGTACGCCGCGACCGCCGTGAAGACGCCCGCCGCGAAGTCCGCAGGGATCGTCGTCAGGACGCGCGCCGCGATGCCCGCAGGGACCGGCGCCAGGATGCCCGGCGTGACGCTCGCCGCGACCGGCGGCAGGAAGCGCGACGCGAAATTCGCCGCGACCGCCGACAGGATGCGCGCCGCGACCAGCGACGGGACAGGCGGGGCGATCGGCGCCGCACTCGGCCCAATTGATCGACGCCTTCGCTGATCACAGGAACATTTGCTCCTTTCGGGACGTCTCAATCCCGAAAGGAGTTTTTTTATGGCAATCGTAAAATCAGGCAGCGCGCGTTACGAGGGACTGGGCAAGGACGGCAAAGGCCACGTCAGCACTCAGTCGGGCGCGCTCGACAACCAACCCTATGGTTTTCAGACCCGGTTCGAGGACAAGGCCGGGACCAATCCCGAAGAACTGATCGCAGCGGCACACGCGAGCTGCTTCACCATGGCCCTCAGCTTCAAGCTGGCCGAAGCGGGACACACGGACGGGTCCATTGAAACCGACGCCAAGGTATCGCTCGAGAAAGACGATGGCGGCTTCACCGTGACCAAGTCCGCCCTGTCGACCAAGGCCAAGGTGCCGGGCCTCGACAAGGCCAAGTTCGAGGAACTGGCCGCCGATGCCAAGGCGACCTGCCCGATCTCGAAACTGCTCGACACGGAAATCACGCTGGAAACCAGCTTCGAAGGCTGATCCCGCGCTTAGCAGGAATGCTTACACGGCGCTCCGGACCGTCGCTTCGGCGACCGATTCGGGCGCCGTTTCTTCGCGCGGGATCCGCCCGAAGATCGGCCAGGCCAGCTGTTCGCCCAGCGACGTTGCCGGGAGATTCTCCACCCCGTAGCTGGTGGGGTACGTCCGGGTAATCCGCGCGGTGCCGAACAGGACATCCCAGAAGAACAGCAGATTGCCGTAATTGCCCTTGTAGTGGACGGCAGGATCGCTGGCGTGGCGGCCGTGATGGGCATGATGCGTGGCGGGCGTGGATATGGTCCGTTCGACCAGCCACATGACGGGCGACAGCCAGGCGATGCGGTAAAGCGGCCGGTCCCAGGCAAGGTCCGAATGGGCCCCGGTGATCACCGCCAGCTTGACCACGATATAGCCTGCATAGACCCAGCCCAGACCGAGATAGATCAGCACGCCCGACAGCCAGATGCCCGGCATCATGGCGTAATAGAACAAATTGTTCCGGTAGACGAGCCGCACGCTCATGTAGCGCGCGTTGTGGTGCGGGCGATGCAGATTGTAGAGCCACGGAAAGGTGTGCGCCGCGCGGTGCCACCAGTATTGCATCAGATCGTCGAATATCAGGAACAGCGCGATGGCGGCAAAGAGGTTCAACCCGGCCAGCGCGCCTGCATATTGCGGCGCGACCAACTTTGCGAGGGCGGCGGAAGCGAACAGGATCGCCGGCTGGGTCAGGCCGAGCAGCGCGATGATGCTGACCGCTTCGACAATCCCGTCGTCGCGGGTCTGTTCGGGCTTTGCGAACAGGTTCGAACGCCACAGTTCGAGCAGCGCGAAGCCGAGATAGATGGCCAGGATGGCAAGGGTCGATGCGGACATGGGCTCTCTCCCGAGTTTTTTCGCTTTCTTGTCGAATCTGCTTCTAGCGTTTACCCGGATGCAAGAATGTCCAGATCTTTACATTTGGATGCGACTCGCCGGTCGCTGGTCACGCCGATGCTGTTTTCAGCGCTCGACCGCGGGTTGCAGGCGCATCTCGTGCGCATCTCGCGTCTGCGCGAATTTGCCGACGGGCAGATCATCCAGCAGCGCGGCGATGCCGCCGATGGCTTCTGGCTGATCGACGAGGGCGCGGTGCGCGTTGGGCAATTCATGCCCGATGGGGAATTTCGCGCCGTGGCGTTGCTGGGTCCGGGCGATTCCTATGGCGAGCTGGCGGTCTTCGCCGACAAGCCGCGGATCGTCGATGCCGTATCGCGGGGCGACAGCCGGTTGCGGCTGATCGGGGCTCGGCCCTTTCTCGATGCGCTGGGGAATTATCCCGCGTCGAGCCGGGCGCTGTTGGGTGCGCTGTCGCAGCAGTTGCAGGATACGCTGTCGATCCTGGCGGGGCTGCGCCGCGGGACCAATCCACAGCGGCTCGCAGGCATGCTCGCCACGATGGCGGGCGAAGCGGCCGGGCCGGCCAGCGTCACGATCACGCAGCAGGAACTGGCGGACCTTCTGGGCGTGACCCGCGCAACCGCCAACGCCGCGCTCGGCGATTTGCAGAAACGCCGGTTGATCGAACGCGGTTACGGCACCATCCGCATTCCGGACCGCGAGGCCCTGGCAGCCCATGCCATGCGCTAGTCCCCTGCCCCCGGCACAAGTTCGAAGAGGCGGTCCACCGGCTGGCCGAGGGCAGCGGCGAATTTCAGGGCGACGATTACGGACGGCGAGAAGATGCCGTTCTCGACCGTGTTCACGGTCTTGCGGCTGACGCCCATTTCCTCGGCCAGCTGGGCCTGCGTCCAGCCACGCTCTTCGCGGAACTGGCGCACGTGGTTCTCAAGCGTCTCCGGCATTGGTCACCATTTCCGCCACGCCGTAGGAGACGAAGGCGCAGCCCAGCCCCATGCTGACGATGATGTTTGCCGCGCGCTGGGCGTGGAGCGGTTCGAAGGGCGAGACTGCCCAGACCAGGAAGCCGGTGATCATCGCGGCGACGAAGCCGACGGTGATGCCGCGCTGGCGATTGGCCTTCGTGACCTCGTCATTGGCGAGGGTGCGGGCGCGTTTCGGGAGAAACCATCCGCCGCCGGTGAGCAGCAGGCCGAGCATGATCAGCGCGAAGGCGAGCCAGACGAAAATCTGCACCAAGGAATCGCTGCCCCAGTCCCAGGAGAAGAAAATGCCCTGCTGCATCAGCAGTACCAGCAGCCCCAGGAAGGGGGCCATGATGGCGCGGGTCTGCGCGAAATTTTCGGCGGTTTCATAATCATCGGCCATGCGGCATTCCTCGATTCGCTTGTAACTCATGGGTTACATGTAACCTGTGGGTTACTTAGCTGTCAAGGCAGGCTCAGCGGGCCGGCTTCACCTCGGTCGCATTGGCGCAGACGCCGCCGTCTTCCTTGCTGCCGCCGAGCTGGGTGAGGACGAGAACGCCGCCGACCACCAGGAGGACGAAGACGGTGGTCACTATGCCGAGATACTTGTCGATCATACGTTTGATCGGCGCGCCGAACACGCGGAACAGTATGCCGACGGTCATGAAGATCAGCGCGCGGGCGAACAGGCTGGACAGGACGAAGGTGACGAGGTTCATCCCGACGAAGCCGGCGGTGATGGTCAGCAGCTTGAACGGCACGGGCGTGGCGCCCGCGATCAGGATCGCTTCGAAATCATATTCGCGCAAATGGCAGGCCGCGACGGGAAAGGCATCGGTGAGGCCGAGAGCGCCGATGAGCCAGACGCCCACGCTGTCGTAAAGGCCCCAGCCGATCGCATAGCCGAGCAGCGCGCCCGCGACCGAAGCCAGCGTGCAGACGAGGGCGAACTTCACCGCCTTTTTCGGTTCGGCGAGGCACATCAGGCCCAGCAGCGGATGGGGCGGGATCGGGAAGAAGGAGGATTCGACAAAGGCGAACAGCGCCAGCCACCACACCGCATGCGGATGCGAGGCCTTGTCCATCGTCCAGTTGTAGAGCCCGCGCAGCATCGCTTCCCCATCCCGTCCTTGCGAGCGGCGCAGCCGCCCCCTCCACGATGGAGGAGGCCAAGCTCTAAGCGAGCCACCCCCTGTTGGCAATCGTCTGCGTAAGAACCTATTTGGTACTTTTACATTGACATCGTAACGCTGTTTGGGTACATATACAGAACATCGCGATAGTGTGATTCGAACGGGCGGGGCCGGGTGTTGAACCAACCGGGCCACCGCCCTTTGTCGTGCCCGCTATCGCCGCAGACGGAGGGACAGATGAGCAAGGCGATGGACAGTATGGAAGGCCCGGCGTGGGCGGCCCGTTTCCTCGAGGCGCTGAAGGACGGCAATGGCGTGCGCGCCGCGGCTCGCGAAGCCGGTGTAACGGGATCCACCCCCTATGACAGGAGGCGCAAGAACCAGGCATTCCGCGACGCATGGGATGCGATCCAGCCAGTCGACGGGCGGCAGGCAAAAGCGCGCACGGCCCGCCCGATCGCCCCGCGCGATGCGCAGCGGATCGAGCAATTCCTGCACGAACTGGCAGAAACATCGAATGTGGCGGCCGCCGCGGCGGTGGCGGGTCTTCCCGTAAACCGCATCTATCGCCTGCGCCGCACCGACCCGGACTTTGCCCGCCAGTGGTACGCCGCGCTGGCGGAAGGATACGACAATCTGGAAATGGAACTGCTGCATCACCTGCGCAGCGGGGACAGCCCCGGCGACGGCACGCCGCCGCGCAAATTCGACACCGCCATTGCCCTGCGCTGCCTGACTGCGCACCGCGAAAGCGTGGCACGGGAAAAGGGCCGCCGCACGCTGGCCGACGAGGTCGCCACCATCGCATCGATCAATGCCAAGATCGACGATATGCGCGCCCGCAGCAAGGCAGGCGATGCCGCGGTGCGCAAGGCACGCCGGGATGCGGCAAAGGCCCGCGGCAATGGCTAACCGGCGCAGCCTGTCCCGCGGAGGGTGGCTGCGGCGCCCGGGCGATGAGGCCGATGGCGAACGCGAGGAGCTGGCCCGCCGGCTGAAGCCGCACGAGCTGGCCGCGCTGGGCAGCTATTACTGGGAAGGCTGGGCACGCGATGCGCAGCTGCCGCCGAGCGAGGCCTGGCGTACCTGGCTGATCTGCGCCGGACGCGGTTTCGGCAAGACGCGGGCGGGCGCCGAATGGGTGCGCGACGTGGCCCGGCACGACGGTTCGGCACGCATCGCGCTGGTGGGCGCCAATCTGGCGGAAATCCGCAATGTCATGGTGGAAGGCGACAGCGGCGTACTGGCGGCATCGCCGGGTGCGCTGGCCCCGGAGTTCGAGCCGAGCCTGCGCCGGTTGACGTGGGAGAACGGCGCGATTGCTTGGCTCTATTCCGCCGGGGAACCGGAAACCCTGCGCGGGCCGCAGCATAGCCATGCCTGGTGCGATGAAATAGCTAAATGGGATAATTCAAGCGAGCGTGCCATGTCTGCCTGGAACAATTTGCAACTGACGATGCGGCTTGGCGACGGCCCGCGCGTGGTCGCCACCACCACCCCGCGCCAGACCGCGTTGATGCGCCGGATCATGGCGGATGCGAAGGCAGGCAAGGTCGCCGTGGCGCGCGGCGGCACGCTGGACAATCGGGAAGTGCTGCCCGCCGACTACCTCGCCGCGATGGTCGAACAGTTCGAACAGAGCAATTTCGGGCGGCAGGAACTGGAGGGCGAAATGATCGCCGCAGTCGAAGGCGCGCTGTGGAGCCGCGCGCTGATCGAACGATACCGGCACATGGACGCGGTACCGCAGGCACGGCGCGTCATCGTGGCGGTCGACCCGCCGGCCAGTTCTTCCGGCGATGCCTGCGGGATCGTGGTGGCCATGCTGGGCGTGGACGGCACCGCCTATGTAAGGGCCGACTGTTCCGTGACGAATGCGACGCCCGAACGCTGGGCCCGCGCGGTGGCCGATGCGGCCCATGCCTGGCAGGCCGACCGCGTGGTGGCCGAAGCCAACCAGGGCGGGCAGATGGTCGCCAGCGTGCTGCGCGCGGCCGATATCGCACTGCCGGTCAAGCTGGTCCACGCCAGCCGCGGCAAGACGGCGCGCGCCGAGCCGATCGCCGCGCTGTATGAAGCGGGACGCGTGCGCCACACCGGCCTGTTCGCCGCGCTGGAAGACGAGATGTGCGGACTGGTGGCAGGCGGCGGTTACGAAGGGCCGGGACGTTCGCCGGACCGGGCCGATGCGCTGGTGTGGGCGCTGACGGAACTGATGCTGGTGAAACGCGCCGCGCCGCGGGTGCGGTGGATTTAGGGTGGGTGAGAGCTGCGGGAGCTGGTCGCGCGGATATCACGGCGCCGCTGGATTCCCGCCTTCGCGGGAATGACGAGCTTGGAGATGGGCGGTTGAAATACGCGTTCCGTCATTCGCGCGAAGGCTGGTGGCAGGCGGCGGTTACGAAGGGCCGGGACGTTCCCCGGACCGGGCAGATGCGCTGGCGTGGGCGCTGAGCGAGCTGATGCTGGTGAAACACGCCGCGCCGCGGGTGCGGTGGATTTAGGGTGGGTGAGAGCTGCGGGAGTTGGTCATGCGGATATCACGGCGCCGCTGGATTCCCGCCTTCGCGGGAATGACGAGTTTGGGGATCAGCGGTTGAAATACGCGTTCCGTCATTCCCGCGAAGGCGGGAATCCAGTCACCGCAGAGGTTCGAAGCCGAAGTCCAGTGCAAGATCGCGCCAAGTCGGATTGTCAGCCTCTATCAGACGCAGTTTCCACGCGCGGTTCCATTTCTTGATCCGTTTTTCGCGGACGATCGCATTTTCCATCGTTCCGGTCGGTTCGAACCACACCAAGGTCTTCACGCCGTATTTCGCCGTAAAGCCATCGGTCGTTCCCGCACGATGCTGAGCGATGCGCTGGACGAGATTGGAGGTTACACCGACATAGAGCGTACCGTTCCGCCCCGATGCCATCATGTAAACCAGGGGAACGAATTCGCTCTGCATGGCAGTGGAGCTACTGGATTCCCGCCTTCGCGGGAATGACGATGTTGCCCGTCCTTACCCGCGTCCGCGGAGGGTGCGCAGGAGAGCTTTGAGGCTGTTGCCGAGGCGGCTTTCGTCCCTGGTGCGGTCTTCCTGGCGTTTGAGCTGGCGGGCCATGTGTTCGTGGCGAACCGCGCTTTCGCGCAGGCGGCGGGCGACGTCGGGATCGGTATGTTCGGCGGCGAGGCGGCGGGCCTGCCGGGCGAGCTGGAGATAGTAGATTGCATCGCGCGGAGCGCCCGCGGCGCGGTCTTCCCCGCACTTGTCGGCGCGCACGAAAGCCAGGCCCGGACCGGGCTGGTGTGTGCCATCGAATCGAGACCGGTGCGCCATAGCCGTACCTTGTGACCCATTGCGGGGCCGCCCTCCATCGCGGACCCGTCACCGTACCAATTCCGCACAATTGTGGGCTGCGCCCGTGCTGCGCGGCCCCTGCATCCGGAGAAATACCATGAGCTTTCTCACCAGTGTCGTCTCCGCCTTCAAGGGCGGGGGCGGCGCCCGCGTGCCTGTATCGCGCGGGTTCGTTTCGCCCTGGTCGCACTGGGGCGCGACCGCTTTCGATGGCGGGCCGCCGGGACGCGGCCCCTTCGATTATGCCCGCGAAGTCGGCGAGGCCTATCTTGCCAACCCCGTGGCGCAGCGCGCCGTGCGGATCGTGGCGGAAGGGGTCGGCAGCGCGCCGATCGCCTGCGCGGACGAACAGCTGGCGGCGCTGATCCGCTGTTCGTGCGGCGCGCAGCCGCTGCTGGAGGTGCTGGCCGCGCAATTGAGCCTGCATGGCAATGCCTATGTCCAGATCGTGAAGGACGGCAGCGGCGTTCCGGTGGACCTGTTTCCCCTGCGCCCCGAGTGCCGCGAATGCTACCGGACCGACCGCCTATCAGGGGCAGTCCGCCGGCTATTATTCGGGCGGGAACATCTGGACGCGTTTTCCTCAGCGAAGCGTCAATCCGGTCAATCTGCAGCTGCCCTCGATCAAGGCCGGCTGCGGCGGCATCGACGTCTTTTCCGGCAGCTTCTCCTTCATCAACACCGACGAAATCGTGGCGATGCTGAAGGCGACGGCCAACAATGCGCTCGGCTTCGCCTTCCAGCTCGCGATCAAGTCGATCAGTCCGCAAATCGCATCGACGATCGCGGAAATGGCGCAAAAGGCGCAGCAGATGAACCAGTTCAACATGAACAGCTGCGAGACGGCGCAGAACCTGGTGGGCGGCTTGTGGGGCAAGTCCGACCGGATGTCGTCGGAGATCTGCAAGTCGATCGGTAACAGCCAGGGACTGTTCTCTGACTGGGCCAAGGGTCGGCACGAATGCGGCACCGGCGGCCAACGCGAGTCGACGATCGCCGCGAACAGCGATCCGGACATTCCTGCGGAGAGCTACAATTTCACCTGGGAAATGCTCAAGCAAAGCTACCCCAGTTTCTCCGTCGAGTTCCGCGAGTACCTCATGACCTTCGTTGGAACGGTCATCTACTATCAGGATGGCGATGCCAGCGGGAAGCGTGGGTACCAGTTCGTCGGGCAGGGCGACCGGGCGCTTCTGACCGCGCTCCTCGACGGAACGAATTCGGTCACGATGTTGAAGTGCGACACGTCCGACAAGTGCCTTAATCCCACCACGCAGACAATGGCCGTTGCCGCATCGCAGGCGCTCAAGCCGCGCGTGCGCGCGATGATCGAGAGCATGAACGCCAAGGTCCGATCCAACGCGGCGCTGACCTCCGACGAGATCGGACTGCTCGGTGCGACCACCATACCGCTCTACAAGATCATTTCGGTCAATGCGGCCGCCACGCTTGGCGGCATGACGGCCAACGACATGAACGATCTGGCCGAGATCGTGGCGATGGACCTGCTCGATGCGCTGGCCCAGCAATATTACGGTTACGCCTCGCGCGGCGTCGGGACCTTCCAGAATGCGAACGAGGAAGCACTCTCGCAGTGGCGCGAGCAGATCGCCTCGGTCCGGCAGGTGCTCGACGGATATTCGCAGGGCATGAACCTGCGGCTCGATCGCACGCAGCACGTGATCCAGCGCACCGTTTTCCTCGAAGGCACGCTCCGGAACAATCTTTCCCCGCAAATGTCGGCGGCGCTGTCCTTCAGCACGTCCCTCTCGAACCAGGGCGTCCAGTAAGGATCAATCGCCATGATGGAGATCTACACGATCGGCGGCGGCGAATATATCGTCAACGTCCTCAATGCCGTCAGCGCATGGACGGGGGGAGGGGGCTTCCGCTCGCTTCTGCGGGTCGTGATGGTGATGGGTCTCATCTACACGCTCCTTGTCGTCGCCTTCAGCCTCAACTGGCGCGCGTGGCTCAACTGGTTCCTGGGTGCGACTCTCATGTACGGCGCGCTCATTGTCCCTACGACGACCGTGCAGATCACCGATCGCCTCAATCCCGGTCTGGCGCCCTCGACGGTCGGCAACGTCCCGGTTGGTCTGGCCCTCATAGCCTCGGTAAGCTCGACTGCCGGTGATTGGCTGACGCGCACGGCGGAGACGGTCTTCACGATGCCCGGCGCGCTGCAGATGTCGAATAACGGCATGATCTATGGTGCCAGATTGTGGGACCGAACCCGGGACTTCCAGATCCGCGATCCGCGCATCAGCGCCAATCTCGAGGAGTATTTCAAGCAATGCCTCTTCTACGACATCCTGCTCGGCCATGCCTCGTTCGACGCGATCGCGAACTCGAATGACATTCTGACCGACATGGGGCCGGGATCTCCGGCACGCGGGATGAAGTGGATCCCGGCAACCGGAACGCCGACGATCGTGACCTGCCAGGCGGGCTACACGAACCTTCAGACCGGTATCCTCGCTTATACCGATACCCAGCTCGAGGAGGAAGGCCGCAAGTTCTTCCCGGGTCTCACTCCTGCAGCTGCTCGAGCGAAACTCATCGCGGACCTTCCCGTGATCGCCAATCAATTCCACGGCAGCAGTCAGACCGCGCAACAGATATTCCACCAACGCTCGCTGGTCAGCGCCTTCCTCGAAGCCCGCGCCAATCTCGGTGCGGCCGACGGCGATACCTTCGCCATGCTTCGAGCAGAGGAACAGGCGCGCAACACCTACACCTCGATCACGCAGCAAGCGATGACATGGGTTCCGCTTCTCAACATCGTGCTGACCGTTGTCTTCTACGCGATGTTCCCGGTCCTTTTTCCGCTGTTCCTTCTTCCGCGCACAGGGGTCACGGCGCTGAAAGGCTACTTCACCGGGTTTTTCTATCTTGCCGCTTGGGGGCCACTCTACGTCGTGCTGCACATGTTCATCATGGACCGAGCCGCAGATTCCCTCAATGCAACCGCACCGGGCGGGATCACGATGGCCGGTATGGCGGGCATCGATGCCGTGAATGCCGATACCGCGACGATCGCCGGCTTCCTGATGATGTCGATCCCCTTTCTGGCCGCCGGTATGGCACGAGGAGCGATGGCCGTGTCATCGCAAGCGACGTCGATGCTTGCGCCGGCACAGGCTGCGGCGGAAGCGGCGGCTGTCGAGCGGACGACCGGAAACTATTCCTACGGGAACGAGAGCTACATGAACCTGTCGAGCTTCAACCGGCAAGCCAACCAGTGGAACACCGCGCCTTCGTTCACGGGTGGAGCCGCGGTCCAGTCGATGGTGAATTCGAACGGAACGTTCACCAAGACAATGGCCGATGGTTCGTCGGTCTTCGACACCTCTCCGGGTATGAGCCGCCTTGCATTCGGCTCGTCGCTCAGCTCTTTCAACAACGCGGAAAGACAGCAGACGCTTTCGGAGCTGGAAACCGCACGGAATACCTTGACCGAGGAGCGTTCGCGCGCAGTTTCTTTCCTTGATCGCACCTCGACCAGGCAAACCAGCGGTGTTCGAAATTCGAGTGGGTCGGAGAGTTCGGCCGGTTATCGTTCTGGCGAGAATATTCAGCGCTTCGATAACCAGTCGATGGATGCGCGAGATGGCGTCAACGAAAGTGAACGCATCACGCGGACGCAAGGCGATCAACAAACTAGCACCGACAGAATGGAAACTACTCGTGGAGGTGGCCTCGGTGTTGGCGGAAATGTTGGGCGAGGAAATACTGGCTCTCGTCCCGGGCGTGGCTCGGGGCTTGGTCTTAACGGAAATGCACAGGCGAATATCAGCGGTGGCCGCTACAGAACTGATGCGGTTGATCGAGGCCAGCGAAAGGAGGAAGCTCAAGGCTTCGACTCTTCGACGTCGGATAATCGTTCCAACGGCTCGAATGTCACGCAAGACAGCGGCAGTTATTCACAGAGCGGCGGCTTCAACCGGAGCGAGACATATACCGATGGTTCGTACTCTCGAGAGCGGGCGCTCGAAGAAATTCGGAGGATCGATGAGCGTATTGCCGCCATCGATGAAACCGCACTGTCGCTAAGCAATACTACCTCCACGCGTGACGGTATCGGCGCGAATGTCAATTTCGACATGAGCCAGATCGTGGCAAGCCGGTACCAAGAGAAGGCTGCTGAACTAAGCATCACCGCCCCCAGTCTCGCACGCACTGACTACACGCCGCAGGAGCAAGCCGCCTATGACCTGGTGGCCCGCGAAATCATTTCCGATTACTACGATCAGCGCGTCGCTCCATACCGGGATCTGATCCCGCAAAGCGGCTCGATCGTCGGAAATATTTCCGGACCGGGCGAATTCAGCGAAGCTGATTTGCGAACATCTGCTCCGCGCCCCTCGCACGGCGAGGCCCTCAACCTCGTAAGCGGCTCCATGGACGGCTCAATCGGCGAAAGGATCGACGAGGGCAAAACCGCCCTAGGAAACCGCTACGAAGCGAACGGTCAGCGTTACGGTCAACATAGGCAAGAGTTCGAGCAAGGGCGCGACGATTCGGGTGGTGCGGATGTTCGGTTCAACGAGCGTTTCTACGATCGCGACCAAAGACGTCGCAATCCCCTCCACAGACGTTTGAGAGGTGATGATGAATGAGTTACCAGCTTAGCAAAGCTATCGCTAGAAATGCGATCCCGCCGACTAAAACGAATGCTTTCTCAGCAAGGCTCAGTGGAGAAGCCTCATAGCTGTGTTCCGCACCGGACCTTTGCGACAGGGCCGTTTCGCAGGGATCGACCAACCCGCCAGTTGAATGATCGCCGGTTTTCAATGCATAGCTGTCGGGTGTGTCGAAGCGATAAGGGTCGTAACTTTCCACGATATTCTCCTGATATGGACGTAGCATTTCAGGTCATCAAAAACAATAACTGGCGGAATGCTGCGTTCATATCAGGACGGACGGTCCGTTACGGAATCCTTGATGATCGAGTCCTTGCGGACAATTCCAAACCTGCGGGTGGGACAGGGTTAGAAGGCAGTGCACATGGCATGCTTAATCGAAAATTTGAATCACAGGGCAGGGCGGTGATTCAGTTTCTGCGTTGGATTTGAGAGTTTCGGTGTGAGCAATGTCTTTGTCATGGCAAAGCACTTCGAATGCCGCGAGCACTGGCGGGCTGTCGATACCGCGCGCAACATCGCGCGCGACTATCAACTCACGGTCACGCTCGACCTGTTTGGCTGGACCGTCGTCGAACGTCATTGGGGCCGCATAGGTTGCAGCGGGAAGGGCGCGCGCGACAGTTTTCCGAATGCCGCCTCGGCGCGGCGTTTTGTCGATGCAGTTCGTCGCCGACGCGGAAGCGCCGAGCATCGGATCGGCGTGGCATATCGGCCAGTTAAACAGGCTTAGGCAACCGGCTTCTTACATCCGGTGGGTCTGGTTTCATACGGTTTGCGGAGATTAGGCTACCCAATCTCCGCACGAACTCCCGTGAATGTATTGGGGGATGCGGAGATTGACGTCTATATTCACCGCAGGAATTGAAGAAGTCGATGAAAGAAATATTGACGCCGCAGCGCGAGATCGACCTCGTGCGCGAGTGGATCAAGCGATTGAAGGAGATGCTGGAATGACCGAACACAAGGACGACGTCGAACTGGTGCGAGGGTCCGGAAATATCTTCGCCGATTTCGATCCGACCGATGCGAACGTGCGCCAGCTGCGGGCGATCCTCGCCGCCGAAGTGGTCAAGACGCTCGAGGAGGAGAAGCTGTCCGTCCGCGACGCCGAGGGACGCACCGGGATCGCGGCGGCCGATTTCTCGCGCATCCGCCAGGTCAAGCTCGACCGCTTCACCGTGGACCGGCTGATGCGTATCCTCGACCGGCTCGACCGCGATGTTCGCGTCAAGGTATCGGTTGCTGCACGGCCCGAACACCTCGCGGCATGAAGCCACCCGTTCAGTAATTGCAGCGGCCCGCCCGTGGGCGGACCGCGCATCCAGCGCGCGGAATCAGAACAGGTCCAGCTGATTGCGCATCGGATCCCAGAGGCCGATATCGAGCGGCTTCTAGCTCCGGCGCGACATTGCAGTTTCATGGTTCGCCTACGATATGGCCAGCGGGACGAGAGGCAGCGACCAAACTCACGATTGTCAGTCTGGCGCAGCAAGAATGCGGCAACCAGCAATAGCGGGACTTGAACCAGGAGTCGCCAGCCTACAGGCTTTCCGCGATACATTCTTTATCCAGTATCGTTTGCCAGCCTAAAGCAGGTTGCGAAGCGGCCTCTGTCCGCCACACTCACACCGGCATCGATGAACTGGCGCTCCCAACACGCCGCAACAATCCTCCGCATCTTTTCGACCACGGAAGCGGCGTCATCGGGAGCGATATCGAAGACTGCCGTGTCGGCCAGCGCGTTTTGGAGCGTTGCATTGCGCCCTTCGGGGCCTACACCGAGCACCAAGCGCCGTTCGAGACCAACCTGCGGTTTGGGGACGACATCGTAAAGGGGTGAAAGTCGCCAGCCTCCGCCATCGAACAGGAACCCGTGGTTGCGCAGATGGTCGTCGTCATTGGTAACCAGAATGTTGAACACCATCCGCCGAAAAAGCTCATGCAGGTTGTGGCGGACCTGGGTACCATACTGACGAATGGCGCCTGCCAGATCAGCGTAACTGAAGCGGCTGACCTCGCTTTCATGCGCACCCAGCATTGTAAGGCCGGATGCGAAGTGCCGCCGCTCCATCCAGTTGCCATGCGAAATACGGTCAAAACGCTGAATTAGATAAATATCCCGCTCGAGCACGCGCCTCAGATCTAATGGGGGCACGTCGAGGCCGCATTCCCTGGCGAGGCTCATCGTCGCGTATTCCACCCGGCATTCGGGAAAACTGTCATTGCGTGCTGGGAATTTCGCGATCCAGGGCTGCTCGTCGATCTCGGTCGCTGCCTTGGGACGCGCGCCGCCGAGCGATGATCCTGCAGTCATCAAGCGCCGCAAGTTTTCGTCGAGCTCGTCGACATGCTGCGCGCGCTCTGCGGCAGCCGCCAATTCCGCGAGTGTGAAATGCTCCCCCGGAGCATCGCCTTCGCCCCACGGCGTGATACGCTCTGGCCGTTCCGGCGTCGGCCCGAATGCGAGGCAGCCAACGCGCCGGTCGCCCGACGCCAGTATCAGATCGATTGCGTTGGGTGTCCGCTCGCCCATCGCCTTGTACATGAGATACTGACCCCAACCGTCCGGCGCGGCATCGCGAATTCCGTTGAAGACGGCGAATCCCTCTTCGGTCTGGAATGTCTGGCTGCTGCCCGCATCATGCAGCGGCAGGGCGACCGGGTCGACCGGGATCCGATCGGGTCTTTCAAGATAGCGGCGGCCATACGCAAAGGTCGCGAACTGGTTGCGCGGCTCGTCCGTCATTGTAAGCAGCCCGGCAGGGACTGGACCGCCGGATAGATGCACGAAAACGTAGGTGCGAACGCTCACCATAAGGGATCAAAAATCCAGTTCGTCTTTACTTGGTGCGTGCGTGTTCTTGGGCAAGCGCGCGAGGTCTTCACTCATACCGGCGCGGTCTGTGTCGGGTGCCGCAAGACTGGCAAGCCGGGGCGTCATCCCGAACACATGGAGCGCGCTGGCAAGCACTGCGAGGCCCACGGTGGGGTCACCCGCCTCAAGCCGTTGCAGCGTCTGAACGGACACGAGCATGCGCTCGGCCATGAGGCGCTGCGGCAATTTGCGCCTCCGCCGGGCCACAGCGATGTCTTTACCCAGCTGCGCGATGGCGCGCTGACTATGCGGCGGAAGTCCGCTGGCAACTCTGGAAGCACGTGGCATAGGCGAAACATGACATATCATGTATATCATGTCAATTGCGCATGATATGTCATGCGCCTAATAACGCTAACGGTTGGGGTCGTTACCAAATTACGTATTCTTTTCGCATGTGACGGCGTGACGCTGGCGCATTTTTCCGGTGATCGGTACCGAGGGGCCAATCACAAAATCTGCCGTGGCCTACGCATCACCGTATTGGTTGCTCCGCTTACTTTCTTCTATGAGCGGATAGAGTGCGCTTCGCAGCACCGCGCCTCGCCTTGATACCTCGCCCGTAGCGTTGGACCATGGCCGTCGTTTTCCAGCGCATCGCAATCGCGATCGCAGCATCGGCATTCTTCTTGGAAATCAGATCCTGGGTGACCCCGACGCGAAAGGAATGCGAACTAAGCCGCGCGATCGCTGTTTGCATCTCAGTTTCCGTCATCGTGACCAGTCCCGACTGCCACGCCTGACGAGCACGCCGCTTGATAATTGCATTGAAGGAATTTGCCGAGATCGCGTCTTTCCCGACAGTTAGCACCCGTTCGAACTTCCCGGCCACTTTTTTCCTCGAAACGAAAATCGGCCTGAATAGAGCCCCGTCTTCAACCCGTGCGGCCGCACGCCAGACCCGCATGTATTCGACCGTGATTTCGGAGATCCAGACATATTCAATGTCGTCCGCGTCACGGCCTTTCGCATCACCAATCGTAAGACTGCCATCGCCCTCCGGGTAGACCTCGATGTCGTCGGTATTGACCGCAGCGAGCTCGCTTCTTCTCAATCCAGCATCGTAGGCCATGGACATCATTGTTCGATCACGGAGGCCAACCAGGTCTTCTGGGCATGCCGCCAATAAAACTTCGAGCGTGAAGGAAAGCGGCGTGTCGGGGTCGAAATCTTGTCCGAGGCGCGCCGGCGCCGCCTGCTTCGGCTTTTGCCGCTTCTTCCTGCGAGCGATCGTTTTGACAGTCTCAGCGACGAGGCTGCGCGTCGTTTCGGGCTTTTCGATCCCGATCATTCGATGGGCGCGCGTCAGGCCTGACAGGCGGCGCCTGATGGTCGAGATGGCAGAGCCGGTTTTCGATAGATATTCTGCATAGTCAGCTGCGTCTTCCTGGCTGCAGGGGATGCCGGTGCGGCCATTTCGCTCAGACCATGACAGATAGGTCTCTATGTCCGCGACTAGCGCCCGCAAGCTGTTGTCTTCGAGTGCGGAGATTGACGCCCCCAAGAGCCGGGCATCCACTGCATCGAACCGGCTTTCGAGCAGCACATCCTTGGCGCGGTCTTCAAGACGGCGGCGCGCCGCTTCTTCTGCCTCGGGAGTTCTATCATGGGACTTTCGTCTCGGCATCGCGCGAGCTATCATTCCTCGGTTAGACAACGCAGCGCCGCATATCGGGAACCGGTTTTTTGCCAATCACTCGTGCCGCATCCAACTAGCGCCACTCCCCCGCAAAAAGCAAGCGTATAGACGGTAATTACAATTTATCGTCAATACCCTTTTGCTGCCAATGGGGCGGCGGTTTCTCGTTGCAATCGGCCTCTCGATACCGGCCCTCGCATTCTTTGATTACCGGTCGGTGAGCGCCTTTGAATTCGGTACGATCGGACTGGCCAACCTGCGCGCCATTCTCAATTCGACAGTTCGTCATTCGCTCGGCAATCTCGAGCGTTTGTCTGCCAACCCGTCTTCGCCACGCGCATTCACAAACAACGGCTACCGTTCCCGAGCCGATTACCACCAGATCGTATTTCATATCAATTCGTCTGACCGGCCAACGAAAGCGAAGTGACTACGGTGTTCGGCACTGCGTTCGAAACGATCGGCGGCGCTCGAAGCGGCGCGTCTACCTCCGCGGACAAAAAGGGGTCGGTTACAGAAGCTGGCTTCGATACCGAAGCAAGACCGACATTCTGCACTTGAAAATGCCTTAGACAATTCTAAATTAGCTGTGACTAAAGTAAGGGATCATGAGCAATATCGTGCCTCCAGATTCGGATTTTACGCGCCAGGCCGGCGAGGCCAGTCGCCTACTCAAGGTAATGGGCAATGAATCGCGCCTGCTCGTTCTATGCTTTCTGGCCGAAGCCGGCGAGCTTTCCGTGGGCGATCTGGCGGGGCGCGTCGGGCTGAGCCAGTCCGCATTGTCGCAGCACCTTGCGAAACTCCGCGAAGACAAGTTGGTCGCGACGCGCAAGGAAGCCCAGTCGGTATTCTACAGGGTCCGCGATCCCAATGCGCAGCGGGTTCTCGAATTGTTGCACGAGATCTTTTGCCCCGAGCTTGGTCAATCCCCTCAGCCGAGCGATGATAGCGGAGACAACACATGAGTGAAGACACGAATATCGAAAAGGCTTGCAAGCAGGTGAACGGCGTCCTTGCGGGCGATCCGCGGGCGCCTCACGTCAAGGCATTCTTTCACGAGCCGACCTTTACCGCGACCTATGTGGTCAGCGACGATCAGACCAAGCGCGCGGCCATCATCGACAGCGTCTGGGATTTCGATCAGCCTTCGGGTCGTACCAGTTTTGAAGCCGCTGACGAACTCATCGGCTATGTACGCGAGGCAGGTCTTAACGTCGATTGGATCCTCGAAACCCACGCGCATGCCGATCATCTATCCGCTGCGCCGTATCTACAGGAACAGCTCGGCGGCGAACTCGTCATCGGTCGCGAGATCGTGACCGTGCAGGGCGTGTTCGGGAAGGTATTCAACGAAGGTACCGAATTCGAGCGCGACGGCTCGCAGTTCGACCGCCTGCTGGAAGATGGTGACGAGTTGATGATCGGCGATATTCCGCTGATCGCTCTGCACGTTCCCGGTCACACCCCCGCTGACATGGCGTATATTATCGGCGATGCGGCCTTTATCGGCGATACGATGTTCATGCCGGATTATGGGTCTGCCCGGGCTGACTTCCCCGGCGGCGATGCTCGCAAGCTGTACCACTCGGTCAGGCGACTGATGCGCCTGCCGGACAAGACGCGGGTGTTCCTGTGCCATGATTACAAGGCGCCCAATCGCACCGAGTTCGTGTGGGAGACCACCATGCTCGCACAGCGCACAGCCAATGTGCATCTTCACGAAGACGTGGATGAGGATCAGTTCGTCGAAATGCGCACGCAGCGCGATGCGACGCTGGAAATGCCGCGCCTGATTCTGCCCGCCATTCAGGTGAACATGCGCGGCGGCCACCTGCCGCCGCCCGAAAGCGACGGCACATCCTACCTCAAGGTGCCCGTGAACAAGCTGTGATGGTGCTTGGATTTCCCGATGCCGCCCCGCTCGCAGGATTGCTCGGCGGTGTGCTCATCGGCCTGGCCGCCGCGCTGATGCTGCTGGGTGCAGGGCGGATTGCCGGCGTGTCCGGTATCGCCGCACGCGCCTTCGGTGTCAGCGGGGACGGAATGCCGCAGACCGGCGCGTGGGCGTTCGTTCTGGGCCTGCCGTTCGGCGCCTTGCTGGTTGCGTGGATCAGCGGCAGTATCGAGGCAAGCTTTGCCGGATACCTCCCACTCGTTGCGGCGGGTCTTTTGGTCGGAATCGGAACGCGCATCGGCAGCGGCTGCACCAGCGGCCACGGCGTATGCGGCGTCAGCCGGTTGTCGCAGCGCTCACTCGTCGCCACGGCGACGTTCATGGCGGCCGGTATCGCGACCGTCGCCATCATGAACGCCCTAGGGCTGGAGGTGCTGTCATGACGCGCTCCTGTCTGGTGGCTCTGCTTTCGGGCAGCCTGTTCGGTGCCGGGCTGGCGCTGGGCGGAATGGTCGACCCGGCGCGTGTGCGCGGCTTTCTCGACATATTTGGGGACTGGGATCCTACGCTGGCCTTCGTGATGGGCGGAGCGGTGATAGTGATGGCGATTGCCTGGCGGATTCAGGCACGCATGGCGCAGCCCTTGCTCGCTGCGAAATTTGCCCTGCCCGACCGGAGCGATCTCACCCCTCGCCTGATCGGCGGCGCGGCGCTGTTCGGCACCGGTTGGGGGATAGCAGGCCTTTGTCCCGGTCCAGGCTTCGCCGCGCTTGTGATCGTGCCGGCAAAGGCGGCGGCTTTCGTCGCGGCGATGCTGGCCGGGATGATGATCGTTCGCCTGATTGAGCGGCAGTCATAAAGTGTTGCCGGAGTAGTCGAAGCCATGGCTGAACCCCCCTTGCTGGCACGCTACCTTCCCATTCTCCAATGGGGCCGAACCTATAATGGCGCGGTTCTGACGAACGATCTGGTGGCGGCGGTGATCATCACGATCATGCTCATCCCGCAAAGTCTCGCTTACGCCTTGCTGGCCGGACTGCCGCCGGTCGTCGGACTCTACGCCTCGATCCTGCCATTGGTGGCCTACGCGCTGTTTGGAACGAGCCGTACACTAGCGGTGGGTCCGGTCGCAGTGTTGTCGCTGATGACGGCTTCGGCGGCAGGGACTGTCGCTGCCCAGGGCACGGCCGAATATGTCGAAGCGGCGATCACGCTCGCTGCTTTGTCGGGCATAATGCTGGCAGTGCTGGGCTTTCTCAGGCTGGGTTTTCTCGCCAACCTCCTCTCGCACCCGGTGATCAGCGGCTTCATCACGGCCAGCGGCGTCCTGATCGCCACCAGCCAGATCAAGCACATTCTCGGAATTTCGGGCGGCGGCGACACTTGGCCGGAAATGCTCGGATCGCTCGCGTCCAATATTGGCCTCACCAATCCCTGGGCGCTGACCATCGGTATCCCGGCCACGCTGTTCCTGTTCTGGGTCAGGGGTGGGCTCCAACCGGCGTTGATCCGCATCGGCCTGAGGCCGCGCGCTGCCGATACCGCCGCGAAGGCTGGCCCGGTAATCGCGGTGGCGCTCACTATTCTGGCGGCTTTTGTCCTCGATCTTGGCGAGAAAGGCGTCGACCTGGTCGGGGCCATTCCGCAGGGTCTGCCCCCTTTTGCGACGCCGTCGACCGACATGGACCTGATCGCGCGGCTATGGGTGCCTGCGCTTCTGATCTCAATTATCGGTTTCGTGGAAAGCGTCTCGGTTGCGCAGACATTGGCCGCCAAGAGACGTCAGCGTATCTCGCCAGACCAGGAACTCATCGGGCTGGGCGCATCGAATATTGCGAGCGCTTTTTCGGGCGCCTATCCGGTGACGGGCGGATTCGCCCGGTCTGCGGTCAATTTCGATGCAGGCGCGCAAACGCCGGCCGCAGGCGCCTATACGGCCATCGGGATTGCCATGGCGTCGGTCTTTCTCACACCGCTGCTCTTCAGCCTCCCGATCGCGACACTCGCTGCAACGATCATCGTCGCGGTGCTCAGCCTGGTCGATCTGAAGACACCCGGCCAGCTGTGGCGCTATTCGAAAGCGGATTTCGCGGCGCATCTGGCGACCATCGTCATCACTCTGCTGGCAGGCGTGGAACTGGGCGTCATTGCCGGCGTCGCGGTTGGCCTGCTGCTGTATCTCTGGCGCGCATCGCGGCCGCATGCGGCCATCGTCGGGCGTGTTCCGGAAACCGAGCATTTCCGCAATGTCGAGCGGCATAAGGTCTTCACCGTTCCACATGTCCTGTCGATCCGCATCGACGAAAGCCTGACCTATCTCAACGCTCGCTGGCTGGAGGAATATGTGCTCGAACGCGTCGCGGACCAGCCAGAAGTACGCCATGTCATCCTGATGTGCAGTGCAGTCAACGAAGTGGATGCATCGGGCTTGGAAAGCCTTGAGGCGATCAATCACCGGCTCGCCGATACCGGGATCGACCTCCATTTGTCCGAAGTGAAGGGGCCGGTGATGGACCGGCTCAAGCGAACCGATTTTCTTCAGAAGCTCGGCGGGCGGGTGTTCCTGTCGCAGAACCGCGCCTTTCACGAATTGTCACGGGGCAACGGGCATCCGCCTCTGCCCGACGATATCGCCCGAGGCTTGATTTGAACAAATACCGAAAGGGGGGATGGAGATTGGCATATCTGACGCCATCCATTGGCATAGGCGCTTTGGCCGAGCCCGCTTTTCTCATCGTGCGCAGAGGCGCCACTTTTCCCATGAACCCGCAACCCTTTACAGGTGCCGACCGTTTTATTCGGAATCCTGCTTTCGGCCCTGACCGTATACCCTCGTAAACCGACCAGAAGGAAACCCATCATGCTTCTCGAAAAGATCAAAACGCCCGGCCTGTCCCACCTCTCCTATCTCGTCGGGTCCGGCGGGCAGGCGGCGGTGATCGATCCCCGCCGCGATTGCGACATTTATGCCGAGAAGGCTCGCGCCGAGGGGTTGACCATCACGCATATTTTCGAGACTCATCGCAATGAGGACCTTGTTTCTGGCGCGCCGGTCCTGGCCGAAATGACCGGGGCAAAGGTGCTGCACGGACCGAACGCCGATGGCGAAGTCGTTTATGCGCAAACGGCGTGCGAAGGCGACAACTACCGGATCGGCCAGCTAGAAATCCGTGTATTGGAGACTCCGGGCCATACGTTCGATCATGTCGCCTACGCATTGTTCGATACTGAATATCCTGAAAAAGCCGTTGGCGTGTTTACCGGCGACGCCTTGTTCGTCGGCGATGTCGGACGCACCGACTTTTATCCCGATCGCAAACGCGAGGTTGCAGGCTTGCTCTACGATTCACTGCGCAAGATCTGCGACCTGGGCGATCAGGCGATCATTTATCCGGCCCACGGTGCCGGTTCGGTCTGCGGGTCGGGCATGGCCGAGCGCGAGTTCTCGACCGTCGGACACGAGCGGCGCAATAACCCGGGTCTGCAAATTCAGGACCGAGAGGCCTTCATCGACTACAAGGTTGGGGAGAACCACTACCAGCCTCCCTATTTCAGACTGATGGAACGGCTGAATCTTGAGGGCGGCGATCCCGCTCCGCAGGTCATGCGGCCGAAACCAATATCGCTACGGGAGCTGGGCGAGTGCGGCGCGGATCACCTCATCGATATTCGCGAGCCGCTTGCTTATGCGTCGGGCCATCTGCCCGGCAGTATCAATCTGCCGGTTGGGATGATCCCCGCCTTCGCGGGGTGGTTTATTAGCGAAGGGGAGAGTGTCGCCTTGGTCGCGTCGTCGCAGGACAAGCTGAATACTGCCATGGAACACCTGGTTCGCATTGCACTGGACAACGTTCTCGGTGGTTACGTCGGCGTGGTGCCCGCGGCCGCTTCGGGCAAGACGATGCGATCCATTCCAATGGTGGATACCGAGACAGTCAAGCAGCGACTGACCGGCGAACACAATGATTGGACGCTGCTCGATGTGCGTGATGCCGATGAGCGGGCGGCAACCGCGATCGACGGCTCAAAGCATATCTATGTCGGTGAATTGTCCAAGCAATGGCGGGATCTGGACCCGGCCCGCAGCTACACCCTCATGTGCGCGAGCGGAATGCGAGCAACAGTGGCGGCAGGCTGGCTCGATGCGCACGGTTTTGACGATGTGGATGTGTACCTGGGTTCGATGGGCGCGTGGAAAGCGGCGCAGGATTGAATTGCCAAAACCTATTCCGATAGCCGACTGACCAATTGCGGAACGCGCTCCTCGCATCTGCGAAGATAACGGCGCAACGTGTGCAGCCGTTCGTCACGCGAGCCATGGAGACTTGCCTCGATCTCTGAGGGCATTTTCACTGCTTCGGGCAGGACGCAACAAGCGCTAGGTTTACCTTCGTGACAGGGCGAAGCCAAATGAGGTAAAGCCTCCTCCATGCACGGAAGTTCACATTCCTGGACGCCTTATTGCGGCATTGCACCTGTTCCCGCTAATTGGTTGGAAAACTGGAATGGTGATCCGATCCTGATTTTTGCGATCACAGCATTTCTCGCACTGGGTTTCAAATATGCTCCGCAAACAAAAAAGTATCATGTCGCCGCTTCAGCTGTCGCTTTAATCCTGTTTGTTACGCCGCTTTGCGCACTGGGTTCCGCCCTTTTCTCGATACGCACAATCCATCATGTCGCATTGGCACTGGTTCTGGCCCCGCTATTGGCGAAATCTTTTGATCTCCAACGATTTGTCGGGCCACCAGCGCTCGGTGTCTTGACCGGTATCCAAGCGCTCATCTTCTGGTTTTGGCACGCACCGCCGGTGTATTCCGCCGCGCTATCCAGCGACATCGTTTTCTGGGTAATGCAGTTGAGTCTGACGGGGTCCGCGGCACTCTGGTGGGCTTCGATGCGCCAGGCGCAGGTTCCCGCAACCGTTGCGGCGACCCTGGCAACCATGGTGCAAATGGGTGCGCTCGGCGCGCTCCTGACTTTTGCCGGGCGGGCCTTCTACGCCCCGCATTTCGCGACAACGCAGCCCTGGGGCTGGACACCGCTTGAAGACCAGCAGGTCGCCGGCCTCATCATGTGGGCACCGGCATCGGCAGCATATCTGCTGATCGCGCTCGCCATTCTCTATCGATCGATGAAACCGGCCTACGCGCGATGAAGCCATGGGTTCAGCAATGGCGGGAATGGTCGGTCAGCTATCGCGACCGCGGCAAATACACGCCGGTCGGCGTGGCCTTTCATTGGATCATGGCCGCCGTGGTGATGTGGCAACTGGTCACCGGTTGGATGATGCAGCGCTATCTCGTTGGACCGGACAAGCTGGAAGCCTATGCGGCGCATTCCGAAGTCGGGCTGACGCTGCTGGTGCTCGGGGCATTGCGCCTGCTCTGGCGGCTGATCGTTCCCGGGCCGATCAACGATGCGGACAAGCAGGGCTGGCGAACGACCGTCGCGCATGCGACCCACGCCATCTTTTATGCACTCTTTACGCTTTTGCCGCTGTCCGGATGGGCGATGTGGTCGGCGATCCAGCCGGCGCGCGAACTTCGCCTGGCGGGTATCGTTCGGGTTCCGGCCATGCCATTCCAGGACATGTCGCCCGAATGGCAGTTCTGGATCCTCGATGTGGCAGAGGATATCCATGTCGCCTGCGTCGTGCTTTTGGCCGTACTGATCCCGGCCCATGCCTTTGCGGCAGTCAAGCACCACTATTGGGATCGGGACGACGTGTTCGAGGGCATGTTTCCGGAGGTTCCGGATACCCACGGGCACCCGGGAGGGCCGAACTATAGCCAGCCAGGCGAGCCATCTCGGCCTCCGTCAGAAGCTGACTGATCCGCGTCATGGTGTTGTCGCCGCCATAGCGTTCGCCATTCGCCCAGGCTTTCAACTGCGCTTCTAGGTAAGGCGCGGGTTGCGCAGCAAGCGGCGGATTGCCCGCACCGACCCCCGCGCCGTCCGGATCGTGACAGCTGGCGCAAGAGGCAAGCCCGCGTTCGCGATCGCCGCGCAGATAGAGCTCCGCCGCCGCGCAATCGCCCGGGTCCGGCGCGCTCGCCGAACCTTCGGGCACCGGCAAACCGGCGTAGTAATTCGCAACCTTCTCGCGCGCGGGCCAATCGAGATGGTCGGCGATCCAGACCATCTGCGGATGCCGACGCTGGCCCTCGGCAAAATTTGCGAGCTGGCGAAGCTGGTATCCGGGGTCGAGGCCCGCGAGGCGGGGGACCAGATTACCGTCCCCCTCCCCTTCGAGGCCATGACAGGTGACGCAGGCCCCACGCGCACCCGCATCCCCTCCGCTGAGGGCGATGACCTCTCCGGTTACCTCGTATCTCCCGGTGCTCGGCTGCGCCTCGCCGCACGCTGCGAGCATCGCCAGCATAGCGGCGCTCATGAATATCGCGGAGGATTTGTGCATCCTTTCGGGAACCTCCGGCGCGGCGGGCTGGTTCCCGTTTTGACGAGGGGGAGCATCTTGCGCGCGTGTCTGTTTTTCAATCTGCTCGTTCTGCTGTGCGCGGGCCTTGCGGCGTGCAAGCAGCCGCCCGGGCCACGCTATGTGCCCGATGCCGAGACGACGCAGCGCGGAAGGGAAGCGATCGAGCGCGTGGGTTGCGCCGCTTGTCACGAGATTCCCGGCATCGACTGGCCCAGGGGCCGCACCGGCCCTTCGCTACTCGGCTTCGACGATATCGGGCCAATCGCCGGTGCGCTGCCGAACACGCCCGAAAACCTCGCCGCCTTCGTTCGCAACGCGCCTGCGGCCAAGCCGGGCTCCGCCATGCCCGCCATGCCGCTGAGCGAAGAAGAGGCTCGCGATGTCGCGGCGTATCTTTATGGTCTCGACGATGAATAGCTCACCTTCCGACATGTTTGGCGCCTGGTGGGGCTGGCCGCCGCCCGTTCTCGACCCCGCTGGACCCTATGCGGACAGTGTCGTGGTGCTGGCTTGGGCGCTGATCGGCATGGGGGTGGTGGTGACTGCCATCGTGGTCGCCGCGCTGTATGTCGCTATCAAGGGGCCGGGCCGCTGGAAGGCTAAGCTGGGCGGTGAAAAGGCGATCTGGATCGGCGGCATCGCCTTTCCCGGCGTTGTGCTGACCGGGCTGCTGGTCTGGGGATTGATGCTGACCGCTTCGCTGACAGAGCCCGTACCCGAGGACGCGATGCGCATCCGCGTGACAGGATATATGTGGTGGTTCGACGTCGAATATCTCGGCGCAGACGGCAATGTGATCATGCGCGACGCCAATGAGCTCCACCTGCCGGTCGGTGAGCCCGTGGTGGTCGAACTTGCCAGCGAGGACGTGATCCACAGCTTCTGGGTGCCCAATTTGTCCGGGAAGGAAGACATGATCCCGGGCCGCATGAACGAACTCGTGATCCAGGCCGATCGCGCGGGCCGGTATGGAGGCGTCTGCGCCGAATATTGCGGCGGTCCGCATGCGCTGATGGGTTTCGTCACCGTGGCGCAGGACCGGGCGGATTGGAACGAATGGATCGCAGGGCGGAGCCGCTCACGGCCCCGTGTCGCCGACCAGGACGTGCCGGGAGAGGTTCCGGCCATCACCCCCGCCGCCGCGCAGACTGCGACCAACGGCCTGAACGGACGCCAGCTGTTCATGGATAGCGGCTGCGGCGCATGCCACCGTGTCGCCGGGACCGAAGCGAACGGATTGGTCGGACCCGACCTCACCCATGTCGGCAGCCGTCTGACGCTTGGGGCGGGCATCCTGCCCAACAATCGCGGCACGATGATCGGGTGGATCGGCGACAGCCAGTCGATCAAACCGGGCAATCGCATGCCGAGCTACGACATGCTCTCGGCCGAGGAACTGGAAGCCATCGCAATCTGGCTCGAGCAACAGCGATGAGCACAGGTCCGCTGGACAGGACGCAGGGCGCCATGGAAGGGCGCACGTCCGAAACTGGCTTCGATCACGAACTCTACCGGCTCTTTCCCACGCACCGGCCCCGCCCCGAAGGCGAGGTTGAGGAACTGGAGAAGATATGGGACAACCCCAAGGGTTGGGGACTGCTGACGGTCGTCAACAACAATTACATCGGCTTCTTCTACGTCGCGGCCGCTTTCCTGTTCTTCCTGCTGGCGGGTATTCTCGCGCTCGGCATGCGGGTGCAGCTCGCCGCGCCGATGCAGGAATTCCTGCCGCCGGATACTTACAACCAGTTCTTCACCATGCACGGCACGGTGATGATGTTCCTGTTCGCAGTGCCGATGGTGGAAGCAATCGGCATCATGCTGCTGCCGCAGATGCTGGCCGCGCGCGACCTGCCCTTCCCGCGCCTCTCCGCTTTCGCCTTCTGGGCCTATTTCGTGGGCGGACTGTGTTTCTTCGCAAGCATTTTCGTCGGTCTCGCGCCCGATGGCGGTTGGTTCATGTACCCGCCGCTTACCTCCATCGCCTACAGTCCCGAAATCAATACGGATTTCTATTTGCTCGGGATCGGCTTCATTGAGATCAGCGCCATCGCCGGGGCGATTGAGATCATCGTTGGTGTATTGCGCACCCGCGCGCCAGGGATGACGCTCGACCGCATGCCGATGTTCGCTTGGGCCATGCTGGTCTTCGCGGTAATGATTGTGATCGCCTTTCCCAGCATTATCCTGGGCACGCTGCTGCTGGAACTGGAACGCGCCTTCAACTGGCCGTTCTTCGATCCGACCCGAGGCGGCGACCCTTTGTTGTGGCAGCACCTGTTCTGGTTCTTCGGCCATCCCGAAGTTTACATCATCTTCCTTCCCGCCGCAGGCCTGATGAGCATGATGGTCGCGACCATCGCGCGCACCGAACTGGTCAGCTACCGACTCAACGTCCTGGCGCTGGTGGCGACCGGCTTCATCAGCTTCGGCGTCTGGGCGCACCACATGTTCGCCACTGGCATGCCGCGCGTGTCCACCGGCTATTTCAGCGCCGCGAGCATGGCGGTGAGCCTCCCGGCAGGAATCCAGGTGTTCTGCTGGATCGCCACACTGGCGGCAGGGAAAATCCGCTGGTCGACGCCCGCCCTGTTCGTGGTCGGCAGCATTATGATTTTCGTCATGGGCGGACTGAGCGGCGTGATGGTCGGCATGGTGCCCTTCGACTGGCAGGCACACGACACCTATTTCATCGTCGCGCACCTCCATTACGTGCTGCTGGGCGGGATGGTTTTCCCAATGTTCGCCGCGTTCTATTACTGGAACGGAATGACCAGCCGGAACGCCTTGTCCGAACGTTTAGGCAAATGGGTGTTCTGGCTGATGTTCACCGGCCTGCACATCACCTTCCTGCCGATGCATCTGACCGGCCTTATGGGCATGCCGCGGCGGGTATACACCTATCTTCCCGATCGCGGGCTGGACCTGCTCAACCTCGTCTCGACGATCGGTGCTTTCGTGATCGCGGCGGGCGTGCTGCTGTTCCTGATCGACCTGGCGCGCAGGTTCCGGTTCACGACCGATCAGGACGCGGGCAACACCTATGGCGGCGGGACGCTCGAATGGCTCCCCACTGGGATGTATTCGACCCGTTCGATCCCATTGGTGAAGAGCCGCGAGCCACTTTGGGACGATCCGCATATCTGCGACGATGTGAAGGAAGGCCGCTATTTCCTCCCGAACAGCGCCACGGGCCTGCGCGAAACGATTATCACCTCGCCAATCAATGCAGAGCCGCAATATCTCCAGCTGATGCCCGGCCCTTCGCCCTGGCCGGTGAGTGCGGCCGTCTTCACTGCGGCTTTCTTCCTTGCGCTGACCGTGCAGGCCTATGCCTTTTCCGCCTTCGCCGGCGTCGTGGCACTCGCCTGCGTGTTGCGCTGGCTGTGGGAGACCGACCGCCCGATCCAGCAACAGACGGCCGATATCGGCGCGGGAATCGTGGTGCCCATCGGCATTACCGGACCCTCCGGCCACGGGTGGTGGGCGCTCAATACATTGATTGTGGTCATGGGCATGATCGTCTTCATGGCGATCTTCAGCTATCTCTACCTCTACGGCATCAATCCGGATGTCTGGATTGCCCCTCCCGGTCTCGCGCAGACCGCCGGGATCGTTATGTGTCTGTTACTGGCGCTGGGTTCGGCATGGCTCTCCCGCCGGATCCTCGCATTCAAGCCCAAGGCGACATTCCCCGGACAGGGTCCTTGGCTGATGGCGGCGGTCGGCGCGTGCCTGCTCGGCGGAGCGATCTGGTGGGACTGGACGGGCTGGAGCGGCGCGGGGCTCGACCCGACCGCCAGCGGACAGGGCGCTACGGTTTTCGCGCTGCTTGCTTTCCAGGCTTGCACCGCTGTGATCGCCGCCATCATGGCGCTCTATCTTGGCTATCGCAGCGGCAGGGGCTTGCTGGTGGCACCTGCCAGCGTCACGCTCGACATTGTGGTGCGCTCCATCGGCTATGCTGCGCTACAGGGCCTCGCCGTTGCGCTCGTGGTCCGGCTGTTTCCGGGAGGTTGAGACGATGCGCGAATACCGCAACCACATCGACTGGCTGACGCCGACGCTGGCCCTGTGCGCATGGGCCGCGCACTTCTTGCTCCTCTGGGCGGCGAGTAGCGTGCTGCCAGACCAACCGGCGGCCCGCTGGATCGCGGCGATCCTCACCCTGCCCGCGTTGGGAACATTGTGGTGGCTGTGGCGGCGCGGAGCCGTCGCCTCGTGGGCGTCCATCCCTGGCCTTGGCATAGCCATTTCTGCCACCGGAATCCTGTTCAGTCTGCTCCCCGCAATCGTCGGCTAGCTATTCGGCGAAAACTCCGCCCAGGATTACCGCCATCCCCGCGTCATAAGCCATTAGCACGGCGATGGAATAGTAGCCCATGCGGAACGTCGCCTTGTCGCGCCGCAGGCCGGGTACGGCCGAAAGCAATCAATAGTAAAACTTGCGCCAGCAACTTTTGCATACAAACACGACCATGTTTCCGAACAGAGCCCCGCGTGTTAAGTCTTTGCAGTATCATGATATACGAGAGACGCTCGACCACTCCTGCGATTGTCGTGCAGCTCTTGCTGGGCATGGCACTCTTTGGCAGTGCAACGCCGCTCAGCAAGTTAATCGGGCAGCAGTTTTCGGTCTTCACGGCATCATGCATGCGAATGATGATCGCTTGCCTGGTCCTTGCCCCATTCACGTGGCTGCTGACGAAAAGGTTTGGCAACGCGCAGCGGTCGGACTGGTGGGTGATTGTCGCGATCTCATTATTCGGGATGGTCGGTTTCACCGCAGCCATGCTTTTCGGCATGCGTCTCACCACAGGCGTGATCGGCTCCACGATCATGAGCGCGACACCGGCAGTGACTGCCGCCGCGGCCGTAGTTTTCTTCGGTGCCGCAATGAACTGGCGGACGTCGGGAGCACTGGCCCTTGCGGTCGCGGGGATAGTAGCAATCAATCTGCTGCGAACCGAAGGAGGCGGCGCTACGGAAGCTCCGATCCTTGGGGCAGCGCTTGTCGCAATGGCCGTGTGTTTCGAGGCAGCCTACACCTTGCTTTCTCGGAAACTGTCCGACGGAATAAGCTCCCTGGAAGCTACGCTGGCAGCCTCGTTGATTGCTGCGTTGGTTTTTGTTGTTCTGGCTATTGTTTTCGACCCCCAACCGTTCGATTTTTCCGACGTAGGTCAGACGGGGTGGTTTGCGGTAGCATTCTGGGGCGCGGCTACAGCGGGGCTTGCTCCTGTTTTATGGTATAATGGTGCCCGCAAAGCGCCGGGAGCACACACGGCAGGTGCTATGGCGGTCATGCCCCTTAGCGCACTTATGCTATCTTATTTGTTGCTCGGCGAGCCCTTTCGCTGGTCTCACCTCTTGGGCTTTGGGTTGGTTTTCTCAGGGCTTGTTCTGATGATAGTCGAGCATTCGAAGTCGGCAGATTAGGCTCCGGACCGATAAAGGGATTCTCAGAGCCGCCTTAATGTGATCGCGCGGCGCGCCCCCAGCAAGTTGCGCGCAAACTTGACGCGCTTTCCTGCCGTGCTGCCAGACCATTCTCGACGAGAAAACCGCCGCGCCGTTCGAGCGCCTTGCTCATATTAAATGGCGATCAGCCTACTGCTTCAGTGTCTAACCTTTGTTATCATAGAGGATTTTTGCGACGACCGGGGAAACTATCATCGCGGTGCGAGCGTTACCCTGCTGTGATCAAGTCTCTCTTGGTCAATTTCAGTCGGAAAGGAGTTATCTCGATGTCGCATGAAAACGTAAGGAGCAGCGATCTGATTGGCAGCGACCGCGTCGAAGGAACGGCAGTCTATGGATCCGATGGCGACAAGATTGGTACTGTCGAAAGTGTCCTGATCGAAAAACGCAGTGGTCAGGCCCGCGACGTCGAGATTTCGGTGGGCAGCTTCCTTGGTATGGGCGGCGAGTTGCACAGCCTTCCTTGGGAGAAGTTCGACTACAATACCGATCTGGGTGGCTATCAGCTTGACGTGACCGAGGATCAGTTGAAGGGCGCGCCAACCTATAAGGAAAGCGAGCGCGACACCGCTTATGACCGCGATTACCAGACGCGGTCGTACGACTATTGGGCGGTCACACCTTACTGGTGACGAAAGCCACGCACTTCGCGCGTACGAAGTGCCGAGAAGCATATTGAGTGGAGACAAGGAGCAGATACCATTCCGGCAAAATCGAAAGCCCAGCAAAAAGCCGCAGGAGCAGCTCTGTCCGCAAAGCGCGGCGATACCAAGGTGAGCGATCTGCAAGGCGCTTCGAAAGACATGTACGACTCGATGAGCGAGGACGAACTTGAGGATTTCGCCAAGGGCGAGCGCCAAGGGAAACCCGAGCATGCCGACAAGGATGATTGATTGTCGGTATCGCCGTACTGGAGCTTTGTCGATTAGGCGAACGCTCGGTATGTGATACAAGGAATTGGTTCCGCGCGTCCTGACCCAAGACTCTGTTCGAGAGACTAGAGAGGCTTTAAACAATGGCGGAGGCTCACGCGGTCCGCTTCGATGAAGCATTGGATATGCCGGAAGGCATAATTCTGGACGTCATGCGATGCTGGCGCGATGCCAAGGATCATGGCGAAGCGGTTCAGCCCTACATATACGAGACACTGGCGCGGCATCGGCTTGAAATTCTCGTCCCGGTTTTTGATAGCCTGATGACTCTTTGCGAAGCGGCTATGAAACGATCCATTGTTGCTGGCGAAGATGGCGATCGAAGCGTCGACGAAACCGCTCTGATCGATATGCTTGTCGATCCCGAAGACGCGCGAATTTATATCGGCCGCACTCAAGAAGATCGCATTTTGTTGAATTGCGCTTTGCGTTCGACACGATTGATGATGGAGCAGGCAGTCGCGGGGATATCGACAGGCCGCCCACAGCAATATTAAACCAGAGCTGTGGGCGTATGGTCAGCGCCGCGTCCCTTCCAAAATTTCCGCCGAAAATTTGCATCTCACATGTCACACGATCCGGAACACTTCTCCCGTGCCGGTATCGCGGTAGAGATCAACTCGCTCCCCATCCCAATGATAATCGAGATGCCGACCCTGGATCGCATGTGCGACGAGGTCGGGATAGAACAGGCCCGCGCATTCGCCGCCATCGCGGCGCACACTCGGATAGGCCACGCCGTTCGATCCGCCTGCCCGTAATCGCCCTCCCAGCGTTTGGCTTGCCGAATAGTCGTTCGGATCGACGGCTTCCTTAAACCGTCCGTCACTCGCGCGGAGATCATGCAGCCGCGCATCTATGTCCATCACGATCTCGCGGAATTGCGATGTCCAGCCCGCAGCTTCGTTCGTGCGCGCCATGAAGCGGCTATGATGATGGATGGTTTCGAGCAGCGCGACCTCGAAGCTATTGCCCGCATAGAGCACGCCATAGCTGCCATCACTGAATCGCGTGGGCCGGTCTTGGCTGACATGCGTGAACGGCGCCATGAGATACGTCGCTCCCGGTCCGCCGACACGGCGCTCTTGCGGCACGAGGTCGAGATTGCCGATATTTTTCATTAATCTCGGATTGGTCTTTTGCTCTGCAGATATGAGCAGCGGCCAGTCGGCGGGATCGGCAATATCCTCGAACAGATCGATCGGCGGGTGAATGCTGCGGATGATACGGACCGCGCCTTGCCATTCGATGGTGGAAACCGGGACCGTGTCGGGATCGATCACCAGCCGCCACGCTCGGCGTCGAGATAGCGGCGCACCCGCATCAGATCGGTCAGTTCGCCGCCCAGCATGATATCGAGCGCGGAGCGACCCTGAAAAGCGCTATTGGGTGCCTTGATCCAGTCATACGCGCGCCGTGTCTCACGAAACATATAGCGCAGCGCCTTGTGGATACCGATCAGGTTGGACAATCGCGCCTTGCTGTCGCGGTCGATCCGGCCAGGTTGACCGTCGGCTTTCCAGCGGCGGTAAGACCGCACGGTGACGTCGAGCAGTGTGGACGCTTGTTCGTCGGTCACGTCCCATTTTTCGAACAGGTTTACCACCGCACGAAACATCGCCGCGGCCTCGTCATCGGTAATCGGCACGGGCCGGAAATCACGGATCGTGGTGTCGACCGGTTGAAATGCAGTCATCGTGATGCTCCTATATGGCATTGTATAGCGCATATAGTGCCATTTGGCAAAACCTCATCCGTCGTGGTGGGGAGCCTGTGGCTTGCATTTCGGCTCGTTCAAATCGTCACCGTTATCCTGACCCTAAGCTGGCGTGACGGGGCGAACCATGTGAGAGGTCAGCAAGCAGGCGTTGCATCGACCGGCGCCAAGAGCGGAAAGACGAAAAGCGCCAAGCTCTCGACGATCAAACAGCCGTCTCGTAGGCATCGTGGACGATGTGAGTCTCTACTGCGACGTGCAGCACGTAGAACCGCTGCCATTTTCCCGCGCCTCCTGAATGGGCGGGCATGGCACATCCCCATAAGAGCAGAAGACGCAGCAGTCTCCGGCCAGCGGCTTCAGCCTTTTCTGGCAATGCGGGCACTCGTAGAAAAACCAGCATGCGTTTGTCGGCATGGTTTCGGTCGTCACCGCTCCGCAACAGGGGCACGTGATCGTGGAAACAGTCTGCATCACGCTCCTCCGAGTGCGCGCATCAGCGGTTGTTCAATAAAACCCCATAGCGCGGACAGGCCGATCATCGTTGTGGCAATCAGCAATGACAGTCGCGCAGTGCTACCGCGGACAGGCTTTTCACAGCCATCGGCGCTGCAGACGCGCGCTTTGCGCAAGTGAAGGAACCACCCTAGGGCCACGAGCAGGAAGGCCGCGACCGTGAGGGGCTGATGGAAGGGAACAAACCATCCCAGCCCTCCAGCGCCGAGCCCGAAAGCGACGAGGACCAGGGGCAGGACGCAGCAAGCAGCCGCGGAAAAGAGCGCCGCCGCACTCGCCAGGACTCCGACGCCGGCAACCCCGCGATCGCTTACACCTCTGGCGTCGTCATATTCGACAGCCTGCTCGGTCATCTTTGCCTCCATTCGATTCGATCCCTATGTACGTCCTGTAGTAGATATAGGTTCAAGGAGATTCGGCATGGGCGGCCTGTCGATAGGTGAATTGGCGCGCAAGACCGGGGTCCATATCGAAACAATCCGGTATTTCGAGAAGATCGGAATGCTCGGTGCGCCGGAGCGCACAGCAGGCGGTCACAGGGTGTTCGACGACGGTCACCTCCGCACGCTCAAATTCATCAAGCGGGCGCGGGAACTTGGCTTTGCCCCGACCGAAGTGCGCACACTTCTCGATCTGGGCGGTCCTGCCGAAGCGTGCTGCGACGAAGTGCGCGCAGTTGCGGTTCATCACCTCGAAGAAGTCCGGCGCAAGATCGATGATCTTACCCGCCTGGAACGCCATCTTGCCGCGACGGTCGAGCAATGTTCGGGCGGTCACGTGCCAGACTGCGCAGTCATCGATATGCTGGAGACCGGCCGGCCCTAGAGCATATATCCGATGTCCGACGCGCCAGTAGGGTATGCGAACATTGTCGTCTTCAGATCGTCAACAGTGAGCCCATTGCGGATTGCCAGGCCGAAGATATTGATAACCTCGTCTGCGTGGGGTCCGACGAGGTGTGCGCCCAATATCCTCCCTGTCTCCTCATCAACCAGTGTCTTATAGCCATAGACAGGTTCGGCGACCCGCCTGGCGGTGAACCATTGAGAGGTCCGCTCGCACTTCGTCCGGAATTTCAGTCCCGTCTCGTTCGCTTCGGCCTCGGTGAGGCCAACCCGGGCGATAGGCGGAAGGGTGAAGGCCACGCTTGGTACACCTTTGTAATCGGGCTCGCGGTGATTGCCGTCGACAAGATTGGCCGCGACAACTTTTGCATCATGGCTGGAAACCGGCGTGAGTGGGGGCCCGTTCGAAGCGGCATCTCCGGCAGCGTAGACGGACCGGTTGCTCACGCTTTGCAAAATTCGCTCAGCTTCAGCTTTCTATTCTCGACTGCAACATCGGCCTTCTTAACATTGAGCCTCTCGATGGCGGGAACTCTTCCTGCCGCGTGAACGACAAGATCGGCGGCAACCTCGATCGGGCCGCTCGCGTGGACCACATACTCTCCGCCCCGTTTTCGAATGGCATCGACCGCCGTATAGGTAATCACTCGCACACCGATCCGATCGAACGCATCCATGAGCCAGCTCACCAGTTCTGGTTCGAACTGCGTCAACATTCGCGGTCCCCGTTGGATGATCGTGACCTCGGCTCCGGCACGGGCGGCGATATGGGAAAACTCGGCAGCGATATATCCGCCCCCGACCAGAATGATGCGCTTCGGCAGCGAAGGCAGTTCGAGAAAGCCTTCATTATCGATCAGGTGCTCTTCGCCCGGAATGTCTAACGGTATCGGCCTGGCTCCTGAGGCGATCAGGATTTTGCGGTATCGGATTTCCTCGTCGCCGACGGAGAGCCGATTAGGCCCCATGAATGTTGCCGTTCCATGCAAGGTTGCAATGCCGGCCTCTTCATATCGGCGCTGATGCTTGTCCGGTACGGGATCGGTAAAGCTGCGCTTGAACCGGATGAGATCGAGCCAGTCGATTCGCACGTCACCCTCGACCCCGTGACCCGTCATTCGCTGTTTCGCGTCGATCGCTTCCGCGCCGGCCACCAGCATTTTCTTGGGATCGCAGCCGCGTAGCGCGCAGGTGCCGCCGAACGGCTTCTCGTCGACGACCGCAACGCGCCAGCCTGCTTTCGCAACGCGCCAGCCTGCTTTCGCAACGCGCATGGCGCAAACCATGGCTGCCGTACCCGTGCCGATGATTACCAAGTCGTATTCCATAGCAATTCTCCTACCTGCTTAATGAAGCTGGAGTGGCTACGGGTTCCGGCTTTGATGCAGCCCCAACTCATATCCTTCGCTGGGGACTTCAAAATGCTATTGCGACTAACTCGCATTCACAATAGTGGCGCCTTCAAGAACAGAAGGAGTCTTCATGCATAGGTATCTCACCGGCGCTCTAGCGCTCGTCCTCGCCACCCCGGCACTGGCCCAGACCGCAGGGCAAGAAGACGCCGAAAACGAACGCAGCTCGACCGAAAACGCACCGATAATCGTTACCGCTGCGCGCACACAATTGCCGGCGAGTGCCCTGCCCCTGACAGTCGATGTTATCGATAGCGAGGCGCTCGATCGGCAGGTTCTGATATCCGGCTCGACGGTCGATGCGGTCTCGGCCCTCTTGCCATCCTTTTCACCTACGCGTGAAAAACTGAGCGGTTCAGGAGAGAGCCTGCGCGGTCGCTCGCCGCTCTACGCGATCAACGGCATCCCGCAATCGACGCCCGTGCGCGACGGCTCCCGCGATGGCTACACCATCGATCCGTTCTTCATCGACCGCGTCGAGGTCATCTACGGCTCCAACGCCTTGCAGGGCATCGGCGCGACCGGCGGTGTGGTGAACCAGGTAACGGTGGGTGCTCCGAGCGAAGACGGCATCGCCGTGCGGGCTCTCGCGCAAATGACCCTACCGGACGGTTTTGACGGCGAAGGGATCGGCGCCAAGACCGGTGCCCTCATCGGCTACCGCGAAGGTGCGTTCGATGCGAGTTTCGGAGCAACATTGGAGCGGCGCGGTGCCTTCTTCGACGGAGCAGGCAATCGGATCGGAGTCGACGGGACGCAGGGCGAAATTCAGGACAGCGATAGCTGGTCGATGTTCGGGCGATTGGGTTACGAACTGGCGAGCGGTGCCCGGTTCGAACTGGTGGCCAATCGTTATGAGCTCGAAGGCAATGCCAATTACGTGCTTGTTCCCGGCGATCGCGCCTCCGGTATTCCGGCGACCAGCGAGCGAGGGGTGACGCCCGGCGATCCGCCATCGAATACCGCCGAACTGCTATCCGCATCGCTCATTGATCCCGATCTCGGCGGAGGCACCTTCGTCCTGCAGGGTTTCTACAGCCGGACCGACGATGTGTTCGGTGGCGGCGTCTTTGGGGTGTTCCAGGACCCCGCCATCGCTCCGCCCGGTACTCTGTTCGACCAGTCGGCCAACCGGTCGCGCAAGCTGGGCGGCAAGGTCAGCTACGAACGCGCCATGCCCGGCTTCAAGGATCTTGTTCTCACCGCCGGTTTCGATGCCCTGTTCGACCTGACCGAGCAGTCGCTGGTCCAGACCGATCGGGTGTGGGTGCCGCGCAGCGATTTCCGCAGCCTTGCGCCGTTCGTCCAGGGCAATCTCGCGCTGGCCGATGGACTCGTCCGCCTGGCTGGCGGCCTGCGCTACGAAAACGTTCAGCTGTCGGTCGACGACTTCGAGACTCTGGCAAGCTACGGGCCGGTCCAGGTGGAAGGTGGCTCTCCCTCTTTCCAGGACCTGCTCTGGAATGCCGGCGTTATCGTCGAGCCCATTGACGGCCTGCGCGCCTATGGCAGCTATGCCGAGGGATTCACCATTGCCGATGTCGGCCGGATCCTTCGCGGTGTTACCCAGCCGGGCGTGGACGTGGACGATTTCCTGTCGCTTGAACCGGTCGTCTCGAACAATCGCGAACTGGGAATCGAATGGGATCGCGGCCCATTGAAGGCTTCGGCAAGCTATTTCTGGTCGTCGAGCGATTTCGGCTCGCTGCTCGTGCTTCGCGGCGGTGTGTTCGAAGTGGAACGCCAGCCGATCGAGATCGAGGGTTTCGAGGCCAGCCTCGATTGGCAGACACCCCTGCCCGGGTTTTCGCTCAGCGGCGGTTATGCCAATCTGTCCGGACAGACCGACGGCGATGCCGACGGCCAGGTCGATGAGGATCTCGACGGGGCGAACATTTCGCCCGATCGCGTCAATCTGGCCGCCGATTACGCGGCGGGCCCGTTCAGCGCTCGCGCACAGGCCCGCTTCTACCTTTCGCGCGAATTCAACGATGCCGCAACGGAAACGGATTTCGAAGGCTACACGCTGCTCGACGCCTTTATTGCCTACCGGACCGAAATCGGCGAATTCTCGCTCGCCGCGCAGAACCTCACCGATGAGTTCTATATCACTTACGACAGCGATACCGTCCGGGTTACGGACAATAATCGGTTCTTTGCGGGGCGCGGACGCACCTTCACGCTGGCATGGCGCGGTGACTTCTGATGACGCTGCTCTCATGGCTGCATCGCTGGACGGGCGGAATTGTCGGGCTACTGCTCGCCATTCTCGGCCTGTCCGGCACGGTGCTACTGTGGGAAGATAGCTGGATTCTGCTGCCCGGGGCTGGCGATCCCGTAGCCAACGATCCGGCCATGCTTGGCCGCTCGGTCGCCGCGGCGCTGGCAGCGGGACCCGAGCTGTCGCGTCTCACTTTCGCAAGCGAGGAGATTGGATTGCACCAGGCTGTCTATGCCGACGGCAGCGGCGCCTATTTCGCGCAGGACGGCGCCCTGGTCGATCGCTGGGCCAGCTTCTGGGAACGGCCCGAACTGTGGCTGTTCGATCTCCATCACTATCTGCTGATGGGCGAGACCGGGAAGACCGTCACCGGCATTCTCGGCCTCTTGCTCCTGGCATTCTGCATTAGCGGTCTGGTCCTGTGGTGGCGCACCCGAAAGACATTCCGATTCCGCCTCTGGCCCGCCCGCTTCACCGCAAGTGCCGTGGTCCGCCATCATCGCGACCTGGGAGCAGTTGCATCCCCGCTGCTGATCCTGGTGGCATTCACCGGGGCGATGATGGTCTTCCCTGCCATTTCGGGTTGGCTTCTTTCGCCGCTGGCACATGAGATGCAAGATGTCATCCTGCCCGACGACCTGACCGACCAGTCGGCGCAGACCGACTGGGCGCTGGTCATGACGCGGGCGCAGGCCGCCTTCCCGGATGCCGAGCCGCGGAGGCTCATGTTGCCCGCTGAAGCAGGAGCGCCGATAGCTATTCGTTTCCGGCAGGATTTCGAATGGACGCCCAACGGCCGCACCTATGTCTGGCTCGATCCCACAGATGCCAGTATCGTGGGAACGAGCGACCCCGCCACGCAGGATCTGGCTTCCGCGGTGACCGAAAAGTTTTACCCGGTCCATGCCGGAAAGGTCGGCGGTCTGGTCTGGCGGCTGCTCTTGACCGCAAGCGGATTGGCTCTGGTGCTCTTGGGCACGCTGGCTACCTGGAGCTTCTGGACAAGACGAGCTACCGATATATCCAGCAAAAGAGCAGGGAGATGGAGTAGCGAGATTTCAGCACGCACCGCTGATTCCTCAGGGTCGCCGGGTTCCTAAGCGCCGCTAATCCTCCAAGGGTCGCGAACCTTTCGAAGAAGGTCTTCGCGACTCATTGCAAGGAATAGACTGGTTTAGTGTCCGCACGGTTTGGAGTTCGATTGGATCAGGTTTCACAAGAACCTTGTCGGCTTCTATTACCTGTCTCGCAACGCCCCCTCTGCCTCGTCGATGTATCCCGTGTCAGGGGCAGGGCCCTGCGATCGCGGCAATACTGAATCTGGTAATTGCACATGCCGCCATGTTCGAAAGCCGCCGTGGCTCCGGCGAGATAGAAGGTCCACATGCGATAGAAGCACGCATCGAACATTGCCTCGATCCGTTCGCGATTGGCTTCGCAATTGGCATACCAGGCGCGCAGCGTTCTGGCGTAATGCAGCCGCAGCATCTCGACGTCGCTGGAGATGAGACGGTATTTCTCGCTCGCCGCGACGGTTTCCGAAAGCGCCGGGATATAGCCGCCGGGGAAGATATATTTGCGCGTGAAAGCATCGGTTGTGCCCGGTGCGCCTATCCGGCCGATCGTGTGGAGCAGCATCACCCCGTCATCCGCGAGCATATTGGCGCAGCAGCGAAAAAATGCTTCGAATTGCGGGCGTCCGACATGTTCGAACATGCCTACCGAGACGATCCGATCAAAGCGCTGGCCACGTGCGGCGAGGTCGCGATAATCGACCAGCTCGAACTTCACGCGGTCGGAGACACCCGCTTGCTCGGCGCGGGTCCGAGCGAGGCTTAGCTGCTCCTCGCTGAGCGTAATGCCCGTGACGCGCAGGTCCATTTTTCGGGCGAGATAGATTGCCATTCCGCCCCAGCCACAGCCGATATCGAGAACCTCCTGGCCCGGAGCGAGCGCGAGCTTGACGGCGATATGGGCGAGCTTGGCCTCCTGCGCTCCGGCCAGTGTCTCGACGCCGTCGTCCCAATAGGCGCAGCTATACTGCATGTGCTCGGCGTCGAGCATCAGCTGGTAGAACGCATTCCCGATATTATAATGATGCGCAACATTGCGCTGCGAGCCGATCCGCGAATTCACTGAATCGAGCGCGAAGGCGGCATGGTTGCGCCATCGCCGCAAACGGCTCGGCCGACCGATCCTGGGACATTTGCCTGCGCAGGCTCATGAAACGGCTCGCCACCGACAGTTCCTATCGTAAACTTGTCGCCAGCAGCGAGACGCGCAACCGCAGCTTTGCACTAAGCTTACCCAGGTTGATGCTTGCCTACCGGACCGGTGCCATGCGCTATGGCCTGTTCACGTTTACGCGGCCGGGTGGCGAACCCGCCGTGCGCGGCGTATCCGAACCCGAATTGCAGAAGGAGGCTCCATGCGCCTGAACGCTCTTTCAACCGGCCTTGCCTCGCTTGCTCTTGCCGGATGCGGTCATGTGGCCGACATACCGGTCGAAGCCGCAAGCGGCCGGGCACCGCAGATAGTCGAACCGGCCGAGACCCTTCTGCCGACGTTCGATGTTGCCCCCGCCACCGGTTGGCCAGACGGCGCCGCGCCCGTGCCGGCACAAGACTTGGCGGTCACGCCATTCGCCGTGGGGCTGGATCACCCTCGCTGGCTCCATGTTCTGCCCAACGGCGATGTCCTCGTCGCGGAATCCGCAGCGCCGCCGCAGCCCGAACTGGGTAAGGGCATCAAGGGTTTTTTCATGAAGCTGTTCATGAAGAAGGCCGGATCCGCAGTGCCGAGTGCGGACCGGATCACGCTGTTGCGCGATACGGACGCTGACGGTGTCGCAGATTTGCAGACGCCCTTTATCACCGGTCTCAATTCGCCGTTTGGAATGGCGCTTGTGGGGTCCGATCTCTACGTCGCCAATACCGACGCTGTCCTGCGTTTCCGCTACGAAACAGGGGCAACGAGTATCGTTGGTTCGGGCGAGACAATCGCCGCCCTTCCCGCCGGGCCATACAACCAGCACTGGACGCGCAGCCTCGCCGTCAGTCCCGACAACACGAAACTGTATGTGGCCATCGGTTCGGCGAGCAATATCGGCGAGTACGGGCTGGAGCAGGAAGTCGGTCGCGCTGCGATCCGTGAGATCGATCTGCGCACCGGTGCCGAACGGCTGTTCGCCAGCGGTTTGCGCAATCCGGTCGGCATGGCATTCGAACCGGAGAGCGACCGGCTCTGGACGGCAGTCAACGAACGTGACGAGCTGGGGTCGGACGTTCCGCCCGACTACATGACGGCGGTCGAAGAAGACGGGTTCTATGGTTGGCCGTATTCCTACTGGGGCGATCATGTCGACGAGAGGGTCGAGCCCCAACGCCCCGATCTGGTCGCCCGAGCCTTGATACCCGATTATGCGCTCGGACCGCACAACGCCTCACTGGGGTTGGCATTTACTGATCCTTCCAACCCGGCACCGCTTGGCCTGCAAGGCGCTTTCGTGGGTCAGCACGGCTCGTGGAACCGCAAGCCGCCGAGCGGCTACAAGGTCGTGTTTGTTCCTTTTGACCAAGGGCGACCCAGTGGGCCGGTTTACGATATCCTCACCGGCTTTCTCAGTGCCGAGGGTGACGCTTACGGGCGACCCGTCGGGGTCGCCCTCGACGTACGAGGAGGACTGCTGGTGGCAGACGACGTCGGCAATACGGTCTGGCGCGTGACGCAAAGCAGCCAACCAGTAGCGCAATAGCGCGGCCCTCTCTCGTCGTTCAGTTCGTCACCTCGCCAGAGGTGCACCCGAATGGCTGGCTTGAGGGAATTTTACTCGGAGTGGTCATCAGGACGTTGCCTCTTGGTTTTTCTCCAATCTCGCCCAGAGTTTTGCTCTGACAGGAGTCCCGACCTGAATCCCTCTTGGCGCACGATCGGGAATTGCATGTGCGGAACCTGACGCCGGCAAGCACGTATAAGGCGTACCCTCAAGGCGGAGCACAAGCATGGCAAACACGTTGAAAATGAAGCCTCTGGGTGACCAGACCATCGTTATCACCGGGGCCACGTCGGGGCACGGACTTTGCACCGCGCGGATGGCTGCAGCGCAAGGGGCAAGGGTCATGCTCGCAGCGCGCGACGAAGAGGCGCTGAAGCAGGTCTGCACGGACATTCAAGGCGAAGGCGGTACGGCCGAATACGTCGTCACTGATGTTGCGAAGGAAGATGACGTCCAGCGCCTTGCCGACGAGGCGATTGATCGCTTCGTCGGTTTCGACAGCTGGATAAACAATGCCGGAGTAGGAGTCTATGCGGAGATTCTGGACCTGGACATGGAAGACCACCGCCAGATCTTCGAGACCAATTACTGGGGTGTGGTATATGGATCCACGATTGCCGCCCGTCACTTGAAGGACAGACCGGGCGGCGGCGCGCTGATCAATGTCGGCTCGATCAATTCTGACCTGCCGGGCCCCATTCTCGGATCCTACAACGCATCGAAGCATGCGGTAAAAGGGTTTACTGACTCCTTTCGGATTGAGCTCCAGATGAACGATGAGCCGGTTTCGGTTACCCTGATCCAGCCGAGCGCCATCGGCACACCCTTCCCCCAGCACGCTCGCAACACGACCGGATATCAAGCGCGCCTGCCGAAACCTATTTATGCGCCCGACGTTGTGGCGCGGGCGATACTCGATGCGGCCCAAAATCAGCGCCGTGACGTAGTCGTGGGCGGCGCAGGCAAGTTCCAGATCTTTGGTTCGAACGCCTTTCCGCTTCTGTTTGACAAAATTGCCGCCTCGATGGCCGACCAGCTCATCAATCGCGAGAAGCCGGTGCCCGAGCAGAAAGGCAACCTGTTAGCGCCGCAGGGTGATGACGGAGACGTAGAGGGCCGCCAGCACGGACGGCATTTCAGCGTCACCACCGCCTCGGGGCGGCACCCCTGGCTAACGCTCGGGACGTTGGCAGCGCTAGCTGCTGCAAGCCTCTTTGCGATAACGGGCGGCCGATCAAGAGCCTGATCTTACGTTCAAGGCGCAACAGGACTCAGTTCGTACGGTAGCTACTAACCGGCGCTAACCGGCGTCCGTTGAAATGGCGTACGCAATCCCTGAACCTGCAGGGAGCAGCCCTCCATAACATTCATCCACCAAGCTGCCAGATTAGTGGCTGTGACCACCCTCGCCACCATGACCTCCACTGCCAATAGCCGCGTATTCTTCCGCGCTCAGCTGCGGCATCTCCTTCACAAAGGCGGCGATATTCCAGATCGTGTCGTCGTCATGCGTCGGGCCGAAGGCGGGCATGCCGCTCATCTTAACGCCGTGCTTGACCAGCCAAAATACTTCTTCGTCCGTCCACTTTTCCGCGGCGCGGGCGAGAGCGGGCGGGTGCGGTTGCATGACCTCTGCCCATCCGGCAGGGCTTACGCCCACGCCGCCATGGCAGTGCGCGCACATGGCCTTGTACTCACCCGCACCCGCCTCGATCATCCCGGACGTAAACTGCGGTGCCTCCAGGTCGTCCGCCCGGTTCTGAACGGAGTTGTGGTAGGCCGTGTCAAATGACCAGGCGACGATCGGATTATGCCGATCGGTCGCTGCAACATTGTAAGCACCCGTTAGAATGACGATCAGCGCGAAGAGCGCCAAGAGTAGCAGCATCGCTGCTGCACCGATGATCATGCCCTTGCCGTTTGCGGTCATGTCCGGTTCCCTTCAAAGCATTGTACGTAGCCGCGATAGCCGATCTCGTCGTCCGCTTCCGGCGGCACGACGATCATTTCCATCGTCTGCAGCCCTGCATTGCTTTCGCCGCCCAGCGCGCGGGGGGCCGTGGCAATTCGCTTCTCCTGTTCGCTGGGTTAGAACGACGCGCGCCATCCGCAATACAACACACTGGATGGCAGCTTTTTCAAACCACGTTCAGCAACAGATAAGGCCAACCGTTCACGAGCGTAGCGGTTCCTTCTCGAGTAGGTTTGCAAGGAATTTCTTCGTGCGGGCGAATTGCGCGTCTTTGCGTATACATGCCCGCAACAACCGGGCAGTCTCCTGTGTGTCGCCTGAAATTGCGAGGAATCGAATGGTGAAATTCGCAAAAGAGATAACACGCCTGCGACGGATCGAGGGGCAGGCACGAGGCGTGATCCGGATGCTGGAGGACGAGCGTTCCTGCGTGGACATTCTACCACAAATTTCAGCCATCGAAGCCGCTCTGCGGGCAGCAAGAACCAAAGTTCTCGCCATCCATGCGCAGGAGTCCATCGCAGCCATAATCGAAAACGGCGACGAGGAAGCACAGCGAATGAAAGTGACGGAACTTTCCGATCTCTTTGGAAAGTTCAACCGCTAGAGACTGTGCCCCGCCCTCCGGAAAGCCGTTACGGGCAAAACTTGAACGGCAGCGTTAGAAAGTCGGCTAACAGATGCCATCCACGTTCTGTGTCATGATCGAAAATGCTTGGCGCGCTCCACCATATGATTCATCTGGGTCGCTGCGTGGATGGTCAGTGGATGCTGCTTCGCGTCGGGCCGCGGCGTTATAAAGTCCGCCATTTCGGCGACATGCTCCAGCTGCTCGTTGCTTGCCTTCGACAGAAGGCTGAGAACGATATTTTCCAAGGCAATGACCCGGATGCGCAGCTGGATGAGCTCCGCGTCCGACAGGGCGGGGATATCCCACTCATCGCAAGTGGCTGCTAGCGCTTCCTGGGGACTGCAGGGCAGTGCCCCGCCCTCGCCTTCCCACCGCGACACTGCGATGTCTTTCTTGTCATGTGTCATGTTCTCAAGATCCAGACCTACTTTCCAATGCCGCAATCGGCGAATTCCAAGCGGCGCCAAACATCGTCATCGCCCATCTATCGCGACGAAAACGCGAAGAGGCTTTCCAGTTCCCCCCCGAAGGGCAGGGAGTCCTTCAAGATCGTCAGCCTCCGGCTTGCCGATTGCAGGCTTTTCGTTGATCCACGTTCCATCTACTACTGAGTCGAGAAGTAAGGGCAGCGAGATCGGCATGGCGGCAGCGGAAGCAGTCCGTCGATAGCGTCCGCGCCTTCACTTGCGCTGCGCCACTATAAGGCAGATCGATAAGCCAGCCGGGCCTTACTGCCGTCCACCTGAGACCTTGCTCCGCCTCGAGCATGCGCTCCATCGCCCGCATATGTTCAAGAATGTTCGACAGAGCGGGAACAACAGTCAGCCGGAACCATGACGGCACTCCGGGTTGCTGGTCCACGAATGCGGCGGATATCACTGCGATCCGGTCGACGGCGGCCCGGCGCATCGCTTCGAGAATGCGGCGCGTCCCCTCGGTGTAGAGCGGTGGCGGGTTGATCGCGGTCGACGGCGTAAACGAAACGCCAAGAGTGGAGATAACCGCGTCGCAACCCCGGATCGCATATGCGAGGTCGTCTTCGAGCACGTCGCATTGGATATAGTCGACACCTTCGATCCGGTTCGCCGGATCCGGCAAATGATGTTCGAGACCGCGCACGTGGTGGCCGCGCCGAGTTGCCTGTTCGAGGAGCAGCGTGCCGGTATTTCCACCGGCGCCGAAGACGGCAAGGGTCAGATTATCGGTCAAAAAAACCTTCGCAATTCAAATGTTTCGGATGAATATGAAGCCCCGCGCTTGGGGTTGGTCATGCGCGGGGCTCCCAGACGGCTCCAGCGAGCCTGCAACCCGCAGGGCTCTCTTGGGGGAGCTGGAACCGCCTATCCATTGTAGCTTCGAAACCCGCGCCCGGCTTGCCTCACGGAACAATCCAGGCACCTCTCGCGGGTTCTTCTGCTACTGGTCGCAGATAGAGTACCCGCGATAGCCCAGTTCATCTCCTGCTCCGGGCGGAACCACGATCAATTCCTGCGCTTGCAAGCCCGCATTGCCTTCATCGTCCAACAGACGCGTGGTGACGAGCAGATCGCCGCTGGTATAGCGATCCGTACCGGCAGCGCTGACCGGGATCAGTTTGCCGTTGAGCTTGATGAAGCCCTGGCTTCCCGGTTCGTAGACGAAGGTGGGGTAGCCAACCTCGGTCAAGCGGAAGACGCAACGACCTTCCTTTCCGCCAATTGCCGAAATATCGGCATCGCTCATCGTCTCGGGCTTTACGAGCGCCGTCGATATGTTCTGCAGCGCGCTGGAAGCAGGCTCGATCGGCGACGCTTCGGCCGGCGTATCGAGCTGCGCTTCGCGATCATTGCCGATGGCGGTGTTCTGGTTGCATCCAGCCAGCGCGACAGCCAGGCCTGTGGTGAGGATCAGGGTCGTCTTCATTGCGCAGCTCCTTCATCAGGTGTCTCGGCAAGCGTTGGATCCGGTTGCGGAGATGCTGGAACCGGAGCTTCGATACCTTCGGGCAGCCTCTCGGTGGTTCGCACGCCGTTTTCCTCGATATCCTCGATAAGGTATTTCATCTGCGCAATCTCGCGGCGCTGGGCGAGGATGATGTCATGCGCCAGCTTGCGCACGCGCGGGTCGCGGATGTGTGCGCGCTCACTTGTCATGATGGCGATCGAGTGATGCGGGATCATCGCAGCCATATATTCCTCGTCGTCGATGGTGGTCTGGCTGCGCACGAGCCACAATGCCAGGGCGAAGACCACCGCTGCGACGCCGAGAATGATGAAGTTCTTGGTCCTGTCCTTGTACATCCCCCACATGAAAAGCAGCATGACGACCATCATCATCGCGCCCATCACGAACATCATCCAGAAGCGCGTTTCGCTCCAGAAGAAGTGATCGGCATCGTAGGTGTTGGAGTACATGAGGAAGAACATGACGACGGTCGAGGTCGAGACCATCGCCATGAAGCGCCAGTAATTGCCGCCGCCTCCGTCGCTGTGTTCGTGTTGCGTGCCTTTCGCCATATCAATTCTCCTGTTTGCTCATGGTTTGGTAGACATATTGAGCGGTGCAGCTGATCATCAGGAACCCGGTCAGTGCGGCTATTCCGGAAATAGCGCGCATGTGACCGGCGGGCAGAATATCGCCCAGTCCAACGGTCGAGATCGTGATCAGCGCGAAGTAAAAATAATCCATCCAGCTATCGATGACGTCCTGCTCCAGTGCTCCAAGTCCCCAGAGGCTGGCGAGATACATCCCTCCTGCGAAGATGCCCGCAATGACGAGATGGCTGGCAAGAACCAGAAACGAGCCGGCAAGGACCCGAAGATGCCTTGGCTCCTTCCCGGGCAGAGAAATGGCCTTCGCACCGCGCAACATCCACATGTGGAAGTAGAGCGAAATCGCGAAGAGCACGAAGCCGAGGAGCAGAGCTGCGATCACAGGGTGATCCAGCCGAGCGCCTTGGCACCCATCCACAGACCCATGCCGATCATGAACAGGTTCTCGGTCAGCGAGACGAAGCCCAGCGGCACGTTGGAACTGCCGCCCACGCAGGCGCACTTCAATTCGCGCTTGTCGATATAGACCGCCTTGAAGACGCTGACCGCACCGACCGTGCCGATGAACAGCGCCACTGGCACCGATATGATCGGCAGCGCGTGCGCCACCATGAGGATACCCGCCAGCGCTTCTCCGAAAGGATAGACGAAGCCATAGCGCACCCACCGCTGTGCCAGCAGGTCGTAATTGAGGAACATGGTCGAGAAGCTGCGAACGTCCTGCAGCTTCTGGATTGCGAGCAATGCCATCGAGAGGCTGACGAACCATTCGATCGCCTGAACGGTGAAGACGCTATCGAACACGTACCAGCTGATGGCGAGACCGAGCAGAAAGGCGACGCCGAAAATGGCGATGACGGGCTGGTAGCTCGTCTCGCCTTCCTCGGGCTGGCTGCGCGACTTGCCGAAATGCTCGCGCAGGTCGTCATAGCCGCCGATGCGCTTGCCATCGATAAAGGTTTGCGGCGTGGTCTCGACGTCGTGCTTTTCCTTGAAGGCGTCGGTTTCCTCGCGCGAGGTAAGGTGATTGTCGTCGATCTCGAAGCCTTCGCGCTTCAGAAGGTCGACCGTTTTCAGACCGTACGGACAAATATGTTCGTCCATCACCATCCGGTATACTTTTGCCTGTTTCATTGCGTGGAACCCACCGCGACAGCAACGAGAAGGTAGGTTACCGCGCAGATCGCGATAGAGATCATGATGGTGCGGGCTACATTACGATGCGGATCGATAATCTCGCCGCCTCTGTTGGTGATCGTCGTGAAACCCTTGAATGCCAAGATCGAGAAGGCAACAGAGGCGAGCAAAGCCTCGAAGTTCGTAAGTGAGACAGGCTGCGAAAACGAGCCGCCACTAATGCCGCTGGACCAGATCGCTGCTATTGCGAACAATGCGATACCGCCCAGCAGCGTTATGGATCCGGCGGTACTGCCCGTTCGATCGTGACCATGCTCTTGCAATACATTCCCCTATTGATGTCCTCCCGTCCGAGAAACATCATTGCCGAACAGTACGTTTGGCAGGGCTTAACCCCTCAAAAAATTCTGTGAGACCCCAGGCGCCTGTGTGCGACCGGGTTAGTTACTTCGGCCTGGCTTCTCTTCGTTGAAGGTGCGCCTGAGCTTCGCGAACATCCAGCTCCCGGGTACTGTTTCCGGTGCGCAGCATGAGATGAGCGACACCCCCTTCGGTGTAGTAGACCGGATGCACGCTTTTCTCCACTATCACCCTGCAAACGGTCAGCCCGCCAAGCCCATGNAAACGACTATGGACCAGGGCACAAGCATCCCCGCCCANGGCGTCTCTTGCAGTGTCCATCAAAAGTCGTTCGAATCCATCCTGGTTCGCGTGCTTGAGCGTTCGCATATCCGCTTCAATGCCCGCAACAGTCCCGTCGTCTTCCACGCCGATTAAGAGCGTGCCACCTTCATGGTTGAGAAAACCCGCTATTGTCTTCACGACAACCTGCTGCAGGTGCCGGTTCACGCGCTCTTCGCGTCTGTCCCAACGCATAGACGACTTGAACTCGACATGCTCTCCTTCGCCCCGGGCAATGAGCAAGGGTAGTTCTTCTTCGAGCTCGCGTTCGAGGAAACGAACTTTCGAGCGTTCATCCAAAAGGCGGCTGTGATAAACACCAAAGCCCAGCCCAATCGCAGCGCCCAACGCCACATACACACCGCTCATCGTTAGCATTTCGAACGCGAATGCCGAAGACAGGCGGTCAAGCAGAAAAGTGAGCGCGTTGCTTTGCGCAGCAGTATTCGAAGCGCCGAATTCGTACCAGTAGACAAGTGTCGTCACCGGATGAAGTATCGCGAACCCCATGACTGCGCCTATGGCGGTGTGCAGGAGCAGACCCCGTCTATCGTCGCTGGATCGATATTGCGAAATTGTTCCTCTCCTGTTGGGGCGTCATTCTGATTGGTGCCGCCGACCTGCTTTCGTCGCATCCGACATCCGCGCGAAATCGAGTGCTCGACCCGATCGAGAGAGCACCGTTTCAAGCCAGTCTGATTTCCTCAAGTGTTATCTGAAGTACCGGTACAAAGGCAACACGATCACCGCGATGTACCACCCATATAAGAAGCTGCCGATTGCGCCTGCGAGAAATCCAGGCATTGTCAGCCATTCGAATCCGGGAAGCAGCGGCTCCCAGGCTTCATGCATATGGAACCGCTCGGGCGCGAGCAGGCCGAAAGCTATGCAGATCAAGTAGCTGAGGAGCAGAAACAGGCTGAGTGTCCAGCCCCAGGCGAGGATCGACGATTTGAGCGAGCGGTCTTGCATGAGCGATCTCCTCTTGAATTGCGATTATACAGGTCGGATGGCGGTCACGGATAGGATGCGAAGACTTTGTGGCCGTCCGGACCGAAAGCGATGACCTCATAGGGCTGCACTCGATCGCCCATTTCCATGCCGGGGGAGCCTAGCGGCATTCCGGGAACGGCGAGGCCGGTTACGCCCTCGGGCCGTTCGCGCAGGAGCCGCGCGATCGCTTCGGCGGGCACGTGACCTTCGATGATGTAGCCCTCGATCTCCATTGTGTGGCACGACCACAGATCCTGCGGTACGCCCTTGGCTGCCTTGAGCGCACTCATTTCGTCGGTATCGACCGGAGCTACTTCCGCTTCCATGCGGCCCTCGATATGTCCCGCCCAGTTCAGACAGCAACCACATCCCGGATCCCGGAACATCGTATAGGTTGCAGCCTGCGCGGCATTCGAACAGGCGGCCAACGCTAGAAGAAGCGACGCCACCAGCGAACGGCGCATCGGGTTCAGGGGCTTGATTGCATTCATCGACTATTTCCTTTCTTGTGACCGCGCCAGAGCGAAATGGTCCCGGTCACGGTATGGACTTGACTAATCAGGGTGGCTGCAGAAAAGATATCGCCGATCAAAATTTCAACGCCTCCATCGGCGCTGGGCTGGGTGTCCTCGACACCGTCGAGGAGTTGAACGGTCGCGCGGAAACATGCGCGCATGAGCGGACGGTCCTGCCTCATGTAATCCGCAATGAGCGCCACACCGTCCGCCGAGAGCAACCTCTCTATCTCTTCAAGAATTGCGCGTTTTTCCGGCAACGGTACCTGATGCAGGACGAGGCTGCTGACTATTGTGTTGGGGCGCCAATCATCGGCAAGAACGAGGCTGTCGAGAAAGCCGTTGTGCCAACGCAACAGATCGGCACCTTGACCGAACTTGCGGCGGGCGATGGCCAGCGCGGCGGCGTCGGGTTCGACGCCGATCAGGCCTGCTTCGGGACAGCTGGTCATGAGCGCCCGCAGCAAGGTACCCGTGCCGCACCCAACATCGACAACCCGGTCACCAGGAGTAAGCCTTGCTTGTTCGACGATCTCCCGACGCCACTTCGCCTCGCGTGTAAAAATACCAATTGCGCGATCGTAGAATGGCGTGAGCCAACTCCTGCCAAGCAGAGGAGTGAATTCTCGCTTCATGTCCGAGGATATCACGCGCCAATACTCTTTGTCGGCCTAAGTCGATGCATCGGGTTGATCCTTCAGCTGGCCTTTGCAGCGCTCGTGCAGGCTGCAGGGGGATTACTCCAAGTCGCGCGCGGCCAACATATGCCCTTCCCCAAAAGCTGAATTCCACGTCGAATCTCCTACATCCCTTCCATGTCGTGGTCGGACATGGTCTCCATGTTGTGCCCTGCATGCGGATCGGCCGGTTCCGCGACATCCGAGATCGTTGGAGCAGGTGTCGGCGTCGAACCGGCTGTCGGCGTGCGCGGTGGTCGAGCTGCGTCAGGACCAGCTGGCCTGCGCTCGGTCGTGGGTACGCTGGCGACGGGCGCGGTTTCTACGCCGGTTTCGGTCGGAGTTGTGGAAGCGGCCTCAACTGGCGACGGCGCGCTCGCCGGTGCTGTCTCGATGGCAGCCGTATTTCCGACGTCCGCCATGGGCTCGGGTTGTTGATCGCACGCCGCGAGACCCGCCAGCGCGGTCCCGAGGAAAAGCGTTCCAATCATCTTCTTCGGCTTGAAATGCTGCATCATGTTTATCCTTCAGATCCAGGAGATACCAAGGTGATCCGGTCCGTGCGCAAGCTCTCCGCCCAGAAATCCCTGGAGCAGAATGAGCGCGGCCATGGCGAAAACTCCGCTACGCAAAAGGGCTCTGCCTTCACGCGGCCTGTAGGCAAGTGCGGCAAGAGCGAGACCGAGCGCGGCGATCAGCATTCCGTTCCAGCGGTGGAGCTGCATCACCGTATCCCCGCCGAACCAGAGGCCGGTATGAATCCAGCCGAACAGGGCTGCGACGATGGCACCCGCCGCACCGCCATAGATCAACACGCGGACGGCGGGTTCGGCTGCAGCACCTCTCCCGGCCATGACGAACAATTCGGCCAGCGCCGCCATCAGGAACAATGCGATCGGGAAATGGATCGTCGCGGGATGGAACTTCTTGAGGACAGTGACGAAGTCACCCTCGCTGGCGCTCTCGTGTCCGCCCGATGCGTCATCATGCGCATCGGAGCCTTGGCCGGCTTCGGCAGACTCACCCGAGGGGCTTTGCATCCCGTTCATGCCAGACGCTTCCTGACTGGGTACGGAAGTGGCGGCAGCGTTTGCAGGAGAATCATGCGCCTCGTCGCCGTGCGCATGGACAGGACCGAGCGCCAGAAACACTGCGCCAACAAGTATCAAAAAATGGACTGCTTTCATGGTGGCGTGTGCCCTTTCACCGCAGATTAACGAGAGCTATGCTGCCAGTTACGCATCCCGAGCCGCCTCCCCTCATTAAATATTTGTGCGGGGAGCGTACGCGCCGCGCGTATGGGAAGAACGAACAGCAGTTGAAGGACCGACCCGCACCGATGAAACAGGATCTGGACCCTATTTTGAGCGCTCTTGCGCACGAAGTTGCACCGAGCGTGCCCGGCGGCTTCATGGAAGGCGTCTGGGAACGGGTCGGTGACATGAGTGCACGGCAGGACAGGGCCATGCGCAGCATGCTGTTTGCCGGCCTGTTCGCAGTCGGACTCGGAGCGGGTGCCCTCACGGTTCAGGCTCCTGTCTACGCTCAGGAACGCACCTACCCCGTGTTCAGCGACGCCCGTCTTTCGCCCGCCGCGCTGCTGCATGTCGATTGATGAAAAGTCCCAAGCTGTATATCGCACTCGCCGTCCTGCTCGCCGCGTTGGCGGGATTTCTGGGAGCGATCGCAGCCGAGCGATGGTTCGCGCCGACCCAGCCGGGCAGCCTTCACGAATTCGTTCACGAACAGCTCGACCTCGACGCCCAACAGGAAGATCGGCTCGACCGTCTCGAGGAGCGTTACTCCATAGAAAACGCCCAGCGCGAACTGGCGGTTCGGCGTGCGAACGCCAATCTGGCCGCCGCGATGGACAAGGAGCATGAATACGGCCCCGAGGTCAGTCTAGCCATCGACGAGGTTCACCAGAGCATGGGCGAATTGCAGAAGGCGACGGTCCGGCATGTCTTCGCGATGCGCAGCATCCTCGACGAAGACCAACAACGCGAATTCGATCAGCAGGTTGCCCGGTCACTGACCGGTTCGCCTTCGGAATGATCGCGGAGTGCTGGGGCAGCCGGATAGTCAGGAGCAGGCGCTTGTTGAAAAAGTTGCCGCTGGTGACCGCCGCGCATTCACGCAACTTGTAGAGCCGCTCATACCTCGATTGCTCGCAACCTCAATCCGGATGCTTGGCGCACATGATCAAGCCGAAGACGCCGTGCAGAATGCCCTTGCTTCGGCGTGGATCGCCCGCACGCGCCTCGATCCGGCGCGCCCCGTTCTCCCGTTCCTCACGACGATCACACTCAATAAATGCCGAGACAAACTCCGCAAGCGGAAGGCAGCGCAGTTCCTGGGGATCGGAGAGGTCACAATGCCGGAGCTCGTATCCGATCCGACACCCTCTCCGGAAACCGAGACAGTCGATCGGCAGCTTCTGCAAAAGACCCATGCCGAAATTCAACGGCTTCCAGTGCGGTTGCGCGAGGCGCTAATTCTCGTTGCCATCGAGGGACGAAGCCAGAACGAGGTTGCCGATATAATGGGTGTTTCGGAGAAGGCTGTGGAATCGCTAGTTTATCGCGCCCGAAAGGCTCTGAAGGAAAAAGTTTCGCGCGCGTGAGGGGAAACGCCTCCAGCCGCGTAGGATAGGGCAAACCTCCTTCGAACAGGACCTTCTCATGCAAGCAATCAATCGACGTAAATTCCTCGGCGCGGGAGCGGGCGGAGTGGGCCTGCTTGGCCTCGCCGGCGCAGTACCGGCCTGGGCGCGCGGTGGAGACCTCCTCGCCGGCTCGGCGCGCAAGGGCATCGATGAGGCAGCTGGTCCAAACATCGATCTCACGGTCGCCCGTTCCGCCATTTCTGCCGGCAACCGGCGCGGCGGTGCCATTGCGATCAACGGCAGCATTCCCGGACCCCTCCTGCGCCTGCAGGAAGGCACCACCGTCCGGCTCAACGTTCACAATCAGCTTGAGGAAGACACGTCGATTCACTGGCATGGCCTCCTTGTGCCATTCCAGCTCGATGGCGTTCCGGGAGTGAGCTTCCCCGGGGTCAAGCCGGGTGAGACCTTCACCGCCGAATTTCCCGTGCGGCAAGCGGGAACTTACTGGTGGCATTCGCACAGCGGCCTTCAGGAACAGGCAGGACACTATGGGCCAATCGTGGTCGATCCAGCGGGTGCCGATCCGGTCCAGGCGGACCGCGAATATATCGTCGTCTTGAGCGAATTCAGCGACATGTCGCCCCACACAATCTTCGACAAGCTCAAGAAGGGCGAGGGCTATTTCAACTACAACCAGAATACCTGGACCGACGATTACCCGCTCTCCGGCGCAGATCGACGGATGTGGGCGAAGATGCGCATGATGCCGACTGACGCCCTCGATGTATCGAGCGCAGCCTACACCTATCTGCTCAATGGTCATGCGCCGCTCGACAGGCTGGAATATCTGTTCCGGCCCGGCGAACGCGTGCGTCTGCGCTTTATCAATGCAGGGGCAATGACGTTCTTTAATATCCGCATTCCCGGCCTGCCCATGACCGTGGTTCAGGCAGACGGGCAGAATGTCGATCCGGTCGAGGTCGACGAGTTCCAGATCGGCGTGGCCGAGACATATGATGTCGTCGTGACCCCCGGCGAGCAGGCGGCCTACACGCTGGTGGCAGAATCGATGGACCGCTCTGGCATGGGGCTCGCGACGCTGGCATCTGCGCCCGGTGCGCGCGCCGCCATTCCTCCGTTGCGCGATCCCCCCCTTCTGACCATGGCCGATATGGGGATGAGCGGTATGGACCACGGTGCAGGCACTGGTAGTGACATGTCTGGTATGGAACACGGAAACGATGGTGCCATGGCGGGCATGGATCATGGTTCGAGCGGAGCGCCGGACGGCGACGCAATGGCGGGAATAGCAGGCATGTCTGGCATGCAGATGCGCGATACGTCGCGCCTTCCGCCTGACGTGAAGGTCGGCCCGGGCCTCGATATGGTATCGATGAACCCTGTCGATCGTATGGGCGATCCGGGCATTGGCCTTGCCGATGTGCCCCATCGCACGCTCGACTATCGCAAGTTGCGGTCGCTGACGCCCCACCGAGAAGGCAGAACCCCGTCCCGGCGGATGGAAATCCATCTGACCGGCATTATGGAGCGCTACATGTGGTCGTTCGATGGCAAGAAGTTTTCCGCTGTCTCCGACGAACCAATCCGCTTCGCCTATAACGAGCGGGTAAGGGTCAAGCTCATCAACGACACGATGATGGCACATCCGATCCATCTCCACGGTCATTTCTTCGAATTGGTGAATGGTGCGCCAGCCAACCGCCAGCCCCTGAAGCACACGGTAATCCTGCAGCCAGGCGGCAGCGCGCAATTCGACCTGACCGCCGACGAGCCCGGGGACTGGGCCTTCCACTGTCACCTTCTCTACCACATGCACGCCGGGATGTTTCAGATCGTCACGGTGGCCAATCCGGACGGGAGCGAAGCATGAAGACTTTTGTAGCAAGCCTGCTTGCCTCGCTCGCTGCCGGAACGACGCTGTCGGCGCCGGCTTCGGCACAGCATGCCGGGCATGACACCAGCCAACCCCAGCTCGGGGCTGAGCCGGGCACGGGCCAGGATGCTGCGGAAAGGTGTGAGCAGGAAGCGCAGCGCCATCGGGACATGGGCCATGCCGTTCCGGACGGCGCCTGCGAGCCAGTCGTGGGCGACCAAACGGCGATGGACCACGGTACTATGGATCATTCGCAGATGAACCACGGGGCAATGGCCGAAGGTGAAGAGCGTTCGGGCATGGACATGCCCAGGGCGCAGCCCGGGCAGGAATCCATGGAAATGGATCCCAGCCAAATGAAACATGGCAGTATGCCTCAGGGCCAAGTGAGCCAGGGCGAGATGGACCATAGCCAGATGGAGCATGGCCACGCGGAGCAAGGACAAATGAATCATGGTCAGACTGGCCAGGGTTCGGCGCCGTCACCAGCTATGCAGGGAATGGATCATTCTGCCATGCAAGGTGCTTCCGATGATTCCATTCCGCTCCTGCCGCCTCCGCCCGAAGCTGGTAGCGGACCTGCGCGCGCGGCGATCGCGATCTGGGGCGAGGAAGCCATGAAAGAAGCTCGGCGAGAGCTGGTCCGCGAAACCGATGGCGGCATGCGCCTTTGGGTACAGGGCGACCGCGTGGAATACCGGGCGCGGGAAGGCGCAGACGGTTACCTGTGGGACATACAGGGCTATTATGGCGGCGATATCAACAAGTTCTGGTTCAAGTCTGAAGGCGAAGGCAGCTTCGGTGAACCGATCGAAGGAGCCGAGGTGCAGGCCTTGTGGAGCCGCGCCATCGCACCGTTCTTCGATTTCCAGGCAGGTGTCCGCCAGGATTTGACCGGCCCCGAGCGCACGCACGCGGTGATCGGCATCCAGGGCCTTGCTCCTTACCAGTTCGAAGTCGACGCAGCGGCGTTCATTTCCAACAAAGGTGATGTGACGGCACGCATCGAAGGAGAGCTCGACCAGCGCATCACCCAGCGGTTGATCCTTCAGCCGCGCGCGGAACTTGCACTTTCGGCTCAGGATATTCCGGAGCTGGGTGTCGGCGCGGGCCTCGACCGGATCGAAGCCGGTGTACGGCTACGCTATGAATTCGCGCGCGAGTTCGCGCCGTATATCGGCGTCTCTCAGGAATGGCGGATAGGCGATAGTGCCGACTACGCCCGAGCGGCCGGCGAAGACCCGAGCGTGACCAATTACGTCGTCGGTATACGCTTCTGGTTCTAAGAAAAAGGAAAGTCCAATGCATAATACGATTATGAGAAACCTTACCGCTGCGGCGCTCGTTTTCTCCACGGTGCCGGCGTTGGCGCAGGACATGGATCATTCTGCGCATGGGGAGCAGTCGCAATCGACACAGATGGACCACTCGGCGCAAGACATGAACCATATGGATCATATGGCGGCCATGAACGATGACATTGCGGGCGCGGAGGCAGCGCTGACCGCTTATCGTGACGCACTGACCGCGCGCGATGCTGAGGCCATGACAGCCCTGTTCGCGGAAGAATCCTTCGTTTACGAGAACGGAAAGGATGAGGGCAGCTTCACGAATTACATGGCGCATCATCTGGGGCCCGAACTGGACGCGATCACCAGTTTCACCTTCGGTGAGCCGACCGTTGCAGTCACCCGGATGGGACACATGGCTTACGCGCGCGAAACCTATACCTACCGGATCGAACTGGCGGATGGACGCGTGATCGATCGACAAGGCGTGGCAACGTCGGTGCTCAAGCACGACGCCAATGGCTGGAAAATCGTGCAATACCATTCATCGTCGCGTGCTCCCCGCAGCGAATAGAACGTCGTGGCGTCGGTTCCAGCTCCACGAAAGCCGTCACGCAAGCTTCGGTTGCACATATTCGGTAGCAAGCTGCACAAGTGGCTCGCGCTGTTTGTCGGCGTGCAGGTGCTCTTGTGGATGGGAACCGGCGCGATCATGTCCTTTCTCAAGATCGAGCAAGTACGGTCCGAACACGTCATATCGCGCGATGCCGAAACACTCGATCCTGAGTTTCCGGCGCCGCGATGGTTGGTAGATCGACAGGGCGTCGTTGCCGTAACGACCAAATCCGTAGCTGGTCGTCCCCTCGTTCAGATTGAGCGTAGCGATGGCTCGAAGACCCTTCATGAGACCGAGACCGGGACGAGGGTTTCTCCCCTGTCACCCGGCGATGCCCGAGTCATCGCTTCGCAGGCCTGGACTGGTCCCGAAACCTCGATAGCCGGTGCGAAACTGATCGAAGCTCAGGTGGGAACAGAGTTCCGCGGGCCATTTCCAGCGTGGCAAATCACCTTCTCCGATCCAGACGGGACAAGGCTCTACATCGATGCCTCGAGCGGCGCGATTCTCGCCGCTCGAAGCGATACCTGGCGCTTCTTCGACTTCGTCTGGGGCTTGCATATCATGGACTGGACGCAGCGCGACCGGATTAACAGCTGGTGGCTGCTGCTTTTCGGAATCGGCGGGACAGTGATTGCGTTGTCGGGCTTTGTCCTCTTGGCGAACCGGTTTCCGAAGCTTCGCCGCCGAAAAGTAAAGCGTACTCCGGTGAGCAAATACCCATAAATGCCAGAGAGCAGCCACGTGCAGACGCCGACCCCGAGCGAGGCCGTCCAATGACTCAAGCTCTGTCTACTTCTTGGCCCCCGAGAACCGGAAGCTTGAGTGCGCGCAAACGCAGAGCATTCCCGATCACCGAGACCGAGGACAGGCTCATCGCCGCCGCGGCGATCATCGGATTCAGCAGCAGTCCGGTGAAAGGAAACAGCACGCCTGCGGCAACCGGAATACCCAGCGTGTTGTAGGCGAAGGCAAAGAACAGATTCTGTCGAATGTTCCGCATCGTTGCGCGCGACAGGACGATCGCCTGCACGACGCCGGTGAGATCGCCGCGCACCAGCGTGACGCCTGCGCTCTCTATCGCCACGTCGGTACCCGTACCCATGGCGATCCCGACATCGGCGGCCGCCAGGGCTGGCGCATCGTTGATCCCATCTCCGGCCATGGCAACGCGGCGCCCCTCGGACTTCAATCGCTCGACTTCGCGATGCTTGTCTTCGGGCGAGACATTGGCGTGCACTTCATCGATGCCCATTTCCCGCGCGACCGCTTCGGCAGTTCCGCGGCTGTCACCGGTCAGCATGACCACGCGAATGTCGCGCGCGTGTAGTGCGGCGATGGCGTTGGCGCTTGTTGGCTTGATCGGGTCGGCCACGGCGATGCGACCGGCGGGCCGCCCGTCGAACGCCACGAACATCACCGTTTGCCCCTGAGAGCGACCGCTTTCCGCCGAGCCAAGCCAGGTCTCGTCATTGATACCCACACGCCGCATCATCTTCTCGTTGCCGATGGCAACGCGGCGGGCACTAACGGTCGCCTCGACGCCTTCCCCCGTGGTGGAAGCCAGATTCGTTGCGCTGGCCGGCGACACCCCGCGAGCCCGCGCGCCTTCGACGATCGCGTGAGCAAGCGGATGTTCGCTGCCCATCTCGACCCCCGCGACCGCGGCGAGGAACTCGGTTTCGTCGATCCCCTCGACTGGTTCCACCGCCACCAGATCGGGCTTGCCCATCGTCAAAGTGCCGGTCTTGTCGACCACTAGCGTATCGATCTTCTCCAGCGTCTCCAATGCTTCGGCATTACGGATCAGGATGCCGTGCTGCGCGCCCTTGCCGGTGCCGGTCATAATGGACATCGGCGTAGCGAGGCCGAGAGCGCAGGGGCAGGCGATAATGAGGACCGCGATGGCATTGACCAGCGCATAGGCCAGCGCTGGGGCAGGACCCCAGATTGCCCAAACAACGAAACTGGCGATTGCGATAACGACGACTGCAGGCACGAACCATGCGGTTACCTGATCGGCCAAACGCTGGATCGGCGCGCGGCTGCGCTGTGCTTCGGCAACCATCTGCACGATTTTGGACAGCATCGTGTCCTTGCCGACATTGGTGGCCTGCATAACGAAGCCGCCGGTCTGGTTCACCGTTCCGCCGATGACCGTGTCGCCAGCTTGTTTTGCCACGGGCAGCGGTTCGCCGCTGATCATGGATTCGTCTATCGCACTCGATCCTTCCTCGATTTCGCCATCAACCGGAACCTTGTCGCCTGGCCGCACGCGCAAGCGATCCCCGGTTGTCAGCTCATCGAGCGGAACTTCGCGTTCATCGCCCTCGCCAAAGATCTTGACGGCGCTGGGCGGGGCAAGCTCAAGCAGCGCTCTTAGGGCACTTGAAGTCGAGCCACGCGCTTTCAACTCCAACACCTGGCCAAGGAGGACGAGCGCGGTAATAACCGCGGCAGCCTCAAAGTAGACGCCGACGCGCCCGGATTGATCGCGGAACGCGGCAGGAAAAATATCCGGCGCTACCGTCGCGACGACGCTGAAGAAATAGGCTATCGCCACGCCGAACCCGATCAGCGTAAACATGTTCAGATTGCGGGTTTTAACGGATTGTATGGCGCGAACGAAGAACGGCCAGCCGCCCCACAGGACAACGGGTGCCGCCAGTAGTAACTGAGCCCACTGCGCCCAGACCGGTTCGATCAGCCGTTCGAAACTGATCCCTGGGATGAGATCGCCCATTGCATACGCAAACAGCGGTATGGTGAAGAGCGCACTCCACCAGAAGCGGCGACGCATATCGATAAGCTCGGGATCAGGCCCCTCGTCGAGACTGACGGTTTCGGGCTCTAGCGCCATACCGCATATGGGACACGACCCGGGCCCCGGTTGACGTATCTCGGGATGCATCGGGCAGGTGTAAATCGCGCCCTCAGGCACGTCCTCCACCGCGTCGAGATGCGCTCCTGAGAGATAAAGTTTCGGATCGATCTCGAATTTGTCGAGACAGCGCGACGAGCAGAAATAATGCTGGGAGTGGTCATGCTCGGCAACATATTTCGCGTTTTCGATCTGAACACTCATGCCGCAGACCGGGTCAATCGCGGTGCCTTCGAGGACGTTGTCTTCCTTGCTCATGATCGTTCCTTCCTAGCTGTCCACGACGACGAACTGCCCCATCATTCCGGCATCCTCATGCTCGAGAATGTGGCAGTGATACATATACGGCAGGTCCGGGTCCGTGTGTTCCTCGAACCGTAATAGCAGGCGCACTTGCTCGCGCGGATCGACAATAACCGTATCCTTGTAACCGGTCTCCAATGGCGGCGGAGTGCGGCCATTGCGGTCGATCACGCGGAACTGCGCGTTATGAATATGAAACGGATGCGCCATCATCGAAGCATTGGCGATTTCCCAGATCTCCCACTCGCCGACCGGCACCCGCTCGTTGATGACATTCATGTCCATGCTGGCACCATTGATAGACATCCCGCCGCCCATCATTCCCATATCGAGCACGAACCGCCGGGTTCGCACTGCAAGTGAAGGGTTGAGTGCTGGGAGCGCAGCAAGCTGCGGCGGAAGATTCCTTCGCGGCGAGGAGCCGGCGGGCCTGATATCGAGGACGCGGAACGGCTCGTCCGTCTGGGTATCTTCGCGGCCTCGGCCCATCATACCGCCGCCCATCATGCCGCCGCCGTCGCCGCTCATCATGCCCATCGAATTGTCAGGACTGGTCGCCACAAGGCTGAGTGGGCGCCCCTCGGAAAGATCGACGAGGATCTGCGCCCGCTCACCCGGCGCGAGCCTGAGCGAGCGGACCGCATGCGGAAGCTCCAGCAAGCCGCCATCACTGGCGATGAGCTGCATGGTCTGACCACTAGACAGCGAAAAATCGTAGAAGCGAGCGTTCGATCCGTTGAGGATCCGTAGGCGTATTAGGCCAGTCCGCGCGTCAAACACCGCGTTTTGCGTGCCATTGACGTAGAGGCGATCCCCGCGCACTCCCATCATCTGCGCATGCATATTCTGCGGATAGAGGAGCTTGCCAGAGCTATCGAGCAAGCGGTCCTGAACGATAAGCGGAATGTCATCCACGCCGTATTCGCTCGGTAGGTTCAGCGCGTCCTCTTCATCATCACGGACATAGATCGGTGCGGCAAGACCGGTATAGACCTGCGGTCCCGTGCCGCGATGCAGGTGCGAATGATACCAGTAGAGCGAGGCACGCTGGCGAACTTCGAAAGACGGACTCCAGCGGGCGCCGGGGCGGATAAGCTGGTGCGGCCCGCCGTCCGCAGCGGCGGGGAGTTCGAACCCGTGCCAGTGGACTGTGGCTCCTTCGTCCAGGCCGTTGTCGACATGCAACCGAACGCGCTCGCCGCGGCGCATCTCCAATGTCGGACCCAGATAAGGCGCGTTCACTCCGATCGTACGCGAAGCGACTCCGGGAGCGAATTCCTTCTGCCCAGCGGATATTGACAGTCGAAAGGCCCGCTCACCTTGTTCGACAATTCCCTGATCGAGCTTGGGAATGGCGAGCGGATTGGCGCCGGCTCCATCGGCACTAAGCAGCGAATTTCGCGCTTCGCATGCAGACAAGGGAAGTGCCACGAGGCCGGCAGCCGCTGTGCCAGCCCGTCGCAGCAAAGCACGACGGTTGAGGCTGGATGCAATCGACCACTGATCCATCTTACTTGCTCCGGAGATATTTGATCAGCGCAGCGATGCCTAACACCGCCAGGACGATCAGCAACAAGCAGAACAAACCCATGATCCCCATCATTGCCAATGGCATGTCACCATTCATCATCGTACTTCTCCTATTATACCGGCCCCGGGGATACGGTCCGGGGCCGGCTCGCAAATTACTTCTTGGTGATCGAAGTGATCGTGTTGCCGCTTTCACCGGTGGTGAAGTCGAACGAGATCGCGTCACCAACCGCCACGTCCTGACGCAGTTGCTCATCGGCTTCGAACCCCATCGTCATGGCCGGCCATTCGATCGCGGGGACAGCGCCGTGATCGACAGTGATCGTACCCGCATCAGCGTCGATGGCGGTGATGGTCCCTTCGGCACTGGCGGTCTGCCTCGCGCCGTCCGATCCCATCATCGACATGTCGCCATCGTCCATAGACATCTGGTCGTCTGCCATTTGGCCGTCTGCCATCGGCATTTCGTTCATCTCTTCGGTATTGTCGCCGGAATCGCAGGCAGCGAGTGCCAGCGGCGCAGCCAATAGGGTCACGAGGGTTGTAATACGCATTCTTCTTCTCCTTCAGAGGGTTTGGACCGTTTGGTCCGGGGACGCCGCATCAACAGATATGCAGCGGGAAGTACGAACATCGAGAGCAGGGGAGCAGTGATCATCCCGCCAATCATCGGGGCGGCGATACGGCTCATCACCTCGGACCCGGCGCCGGTGCCGATCAGGATCGGAAACAGTCCGGCAAGAATGACCGCTACGGTCATCGCCTTGGGCCGCACGCGCAACAACGCGCCTTCGCGGATCGCCTGATCAACCTCATCTTCCGAAGGGTTGGGAGGGCGTTCTTCCAGCGCCGCCTTCAGGTAGATCAGCATGACCACGCCGAACTCTGCCGAGACGCCGGCAAGAGCGATAAATCCGACAGCCGTAGCGACCGATTGGTTGTAGCCGAGCATATACAGCAGCCAGAACCCGCCGGTCAGCGCGAAAGGCAATGTGCCCATGATCAGCAGCGCCTCATCGAACCGCCGGAAGATCAGATAGAGCAGCAGGAAAATGATCGCGAGTGTCGCCGGGATAACGATCTTCATACGCTCGGCAGCGCGAGTAAGATATTCGAACTGCCCGGCGTAGGATATGCTGACGCCCGCCGGAAGTTCGACTTCTGCCGCGATCGCCTCCTGCAGATCACTGACGACCGAAGTGAGATCTCGTCCGCGAACATCGATATAGACATAGCTCGTCGGTCGACCCTGCTCGCTTTTGAGCATGGGCGGCCCGCTACTTACGCTAATTTGCGCTACGCTACCCAGCGTGATCTGCTGCCCTGACGGTGTCAGGAGAGGAAGCGCTCTGAGTTCGCCCACGCTGTCGCGAATTTCGCGCGGATAACGCACATTGATCGGATAGCGTGCCAGCCCTTCGACCGTGCGCGCGACATTGGCGCCGCCGATCGCGCCAGATACGATCATCTGAACATCGTCGATGTTGAGGCCGTATCGGGCCGCGGCCAAGCGATCGATATCGACATCGATATAGCGCCCGCCCGACAATCGTTCGGCCAAGGCGGAGCTCACGCCCGGCACTTGTTTCCCGACCTGTTCGATAGCCTGCGCCACCTGGTCGATATCGCTAAGATCCTCACCCGAAACCTTGACCCCGATCGGGCTCTTGATCCCGGTCGCGAGCATGTCGATCCGGTTGCGGATCGGCGGCACCCAGACGTTGGCGAGTCCCGGCACCTGCACCACCCGGTCGAGTTCCTCGACCAACTTGTCCGGCGTCATGCCTTCGCGCCATTCCTCACGCGGTTTGAACTGGATGGTGGTTTCGAACATCGTCAATGGCGCCGGATCGGTCGCCGTGTCCGCACGGCCCGCCTTGCCAAAGACGGTGTCGACTTCAGGCACTGATTTGATCAAGCGGTCGGTCCGCTGGAGAAGCGCAGAAGCCTGCCCGGGAGACAGGCCTGGAAGCGCACTGGGCATGTAGAGCAGATCGCCCTCGTCGAGCGGCGGAAGAAACTCACCGCCTAGCCGGGTGAAGGGAACCAGCGTCGTCGCGAAGACCAGCGCGGCGATAACCAGCGTTGCCTTTGGCCGGCGCATAACCCAGTTCAAACCCGGACGATAGGCTCTGGTCAGCCCGCGATTGATCGGGTTTTTATCCTCGGGCGGGATCTTGCCGCGGATCATCCAGCCCATCAACACGGGGACCAGCGTGATCGACAGGATTGCTGCACCAGCCATGGCGTAAGTCTTGGTAAAGGCGAGAGGCGCAAACAGCCTGCCTTCCTGCGCCTGGAGGGTGAACACGGGGATGAACGACAAGGTGATGATAAGCAGGCTGTAGAACAGCGCCGGCCCCACCTCCTTCGCTGCATCCCCGATGACGCGCCATCGTTCGCTGCCCGCCAGCACGCGGTCGGGGTTCTCGTGCGTCCAGCGCTCGATATGCTTGTGGGCATTCTCGATCATCACGATCGCGGCATCGACCATCGCGCCGATTGCAATGGCAATGCCTCCAAGCGACATGATGTTGGCGTTGACCCCTTGAAAGCGCATGACTACGAAAGCAGCGAGCACACCCAACGGTAATGTAACGATGGCAACGAGCGCCGAGCGTACATGCCACAGGAACAAGGCACATATCAGACCGACGACTATGAACTCCTCGGCCAGCTTGGTGGTGAGATTTTTAACCGATGCATCGATCAGTTGCGAACGGTCGTATGTAGTAACGATTTCCACGCCTTCGGGCAGGCTTTGCTGAAGCTGTTCGAGCTTCGCCTCGACCGCAGTGATTGCGGATCGCGCATCGGCACCCTGGCGCAGGATCACCACGCCGCCAGCGACTTCGCCCTGACCGTTTAGCTCCGCTATCCCGCGCCTCAGCTCGGGTCCGATCTGGATGGTCGCTACGTCGCCCAACGTCACCGGGACTCCTCCACTTGCGACTTGCAAGGGGATCGCCCGAAAATCATCGAGGCTGCCAAGGTAGCCGGATGAGCGCACCATATATTCGGCTTCGCCCATCTCAACGATCGAGCCGCCCGCTTCCTGGTTGGAAGCCCGAACCGCCTGCACGACGTCGGCATGCGTCACACCGAGCGATGCCATCCGATAGGGTTGCAGGACAATCTGATACTGTTTGACCATACCGCCGATACTGGCGACTTCGGCAATGCCGGGAATGGTCTTGAGCTCGTAGCGTAGGAACCAGTCTTGTAGACTCCGTAGACCCGCCAGATCGTTGCCACCGGTTCGGTCGACGAGCGCGTATTCGTAGATCCAGCCGACACCTGTGGCGTCGGGGCCGAGGCTGCTCTCCACGCCTGCGGGAAGCTGCCCTTGCACCTGGTTGAGATATTCGAGCACGCGCGAACGCGCCCAGTAAAGGTCAGTCCCGTCCTCGAAAATGACATAGACATAGCTGTCACCAAAGAACGAGTATCCGCGCACGGTCTTGGCTCCGGGTACGGAAAGCATCGTCGTCGCCAGCGGATAAGTGACCTGATCCTCGACGAGCCGGGGTGCCTGACCGGGATAATTTGAGCGAATAACCACCTGAACGTCGGATAGGTCAGGCAGTGCATCCACAGGCGTGGTCCGCACGGCCCAGAACCCCGCGAGCGCGATGGCGATCGAAGCCAATACGATGAACATGCGATTGGCGATCGAGCTTTCTATTATGCGCGCGATCATTGGTCGCCTGCCTTCCTGATGCCGGTGAGGCGTGGGCCGTCCGTTCCCTGTACGAACTGGAACGAGACGCGGTCGCCGCGCTTGAAGCCGCGCACCTGCGCTGCCCCCTCGGTCGCGAACGTCATTGTCATCGCCGGCCATTCGAGCGCGGCAACGGGCCCGTGCCGCAAGGTGATATTGCGGGCAGTTATACGCTCGATAGTGCCGCTTGCCCGGTAGGTGCGCGGCTCGTCAGCATCGTCCTGCGCTTCGCTTGCACCTGCGGCCGTCGGCACTTCGTCGATGCCGCGGACATCGAGCCCCGCGAGACTGGCTTCGGAATCAAGCAGGAACTGGCCCGATGTGACTACTTCCTCGCCCGGCGCAAGGCCCGCGAGTATCTCGGTCCGACCGCCCGCTTCCCGGCCAATCTGCACCTCTGCAGGGCGATAGCCACCCTCGTCCTGCGCCAGCATCACGATCGTGCGTTCGCCAGTGCGGATAATTGCTTCGGAAGGAATTAACACCGCTTCGCGGCGCGCCGGAGAAAGCGAAACCTGTGCGAACATGCCAGGACGCAGTCGAAGGTTGGGATTGCGCAGTTCGGCCCTAACGGTGAGCGTTCGACTGGCCTCCTGTGCGCTGGGCAATATCGCAGTAATCCGCCCCGCGAAACGTTCCCCCGGATAAGCAGTTAAAGTCGCGCTCACGGGTTGGCCAACTCGCACATCGGCGGCAAGGATTTCGGGGACCGCTGCTTCCAACCAGATCGGATTGAGCCCGGTGATTTCGGCCAAGGTCTGGCCCGCACTCACGCTCATTCCCGGTCGCACACCGAGCATTGTCACTGCGCCGGAAGAAGGCGCTGTAATCGTCAGGGTGGAACGCGGGCGACCACTGCGCGCAACCGACGAGATCACGCCATCGGGCATGCCAAGGAGCCGCAACCGTTCGCGTGCCGCGCGAGTAAGCGCTTCATCCCCGGTCGCGGCGACCGCCAGATATTCCTGCTGCGCCCCGCCCCATTCCGGAATCAGCAAATCTACGAGGGGAGTACCCTGTCTGATAATGTCGTCGGGCGCATGGCCATAGGTTCGCTGCACGAAGCCGCTAGCGCGGGGCTGCACGATCGACACCTCCCGGGCGTTGTAAGCGAGTGTGCCGGTGACGTTCGTCTCGGGTTCGAGCACGCCGATCTGCGCTTGGGCCGTCCGAACGCCGAAATTCTGCACGAGCTGCGGATCGATGCTGACGCCCCCAGTTCCGGCACTGTCTCCACCGGCGCATTTCGGGACCAGCTGCATGTCCATGAAAGGCGACTTGCCCGGCTCGTCGAAGCGCTGATCAGGCACCATCGGATCGTACCAGTAGAGCACTTCCTCGCAGCCTGCTTCCGCTGCGGCGCTGTCTCCGGTCGAAGCACCGGAGGAACCTTCCCCAAGCTGGGCAATGCCGTAGCCGGCGCCGAGGCTCACAAGTACTATGCCGGCTGCAAGCGTGTAGGACTTTTGGCGAGGGGTGAGTTTTTGCCAGGCGGCTTTCATTGCATGTGCTCCCGGTAGGTAAGTCGCAAGGTCGCGGCGGCTTCGACCGTCGCTTCTTCGCGTTCGAGGATTTCCAGTTCGAGTAGAGCCAAGGCTGTCCGGGCCTCGATGACGTCGATCAGATCGGCGCGACCTGCAGCAAAACTCGCCATTTCAAGGTCTGCCCTGTCACGAGCGAGGGGCAACAGTTCCTCGCGGGCACGCTGCCATTGGCGCGCTGCGCTGCGCCAGGCAGCGAGATCGGCCGCGAACTGGGCTTCAAGTTCGCGTAGCTCGTCCGCGCGCTCGGCCAGCGCCGCAGCCGCTTGCGCTTCGGCCGCGGCGATGCGTGGCTCCTGCCGCCGACCGGCGAAGATCGGCAATGTTACCGAACCCATGACCGAGACGACATTCCCGAAATCGGGATTTCGCCGTCCGAAGCTGACATTGACGCCGAAGTCGGGCCTCTTTTCCGCCCGGGCAAGATCGATGGCTGCGCGGGCCCTTTGCTCGGCAGTGTCCGCCAGACGGATCCCGGGGTTGCTCTCTAGAGTAGTGCGCAGCTCGACCGGATCGACATCGGCGGGCGGTACCGGACCTTGCGCCACCGGCTCCTCCCCTGCAATATACCGCGTCAACCGCGCCTGCGCCGCTTCCCGATCGGCTTCGATGCGCGTCCGGGCATCGTCTATCTCGAGCAGTGCACGGCGGATCTCGAGGCTTTCCGCAGGGCGCGCCGAACCCGATGCGACTGCGCTGCGAGCAACCGGCACGAGCTCGCGCAATTCATCCTGAGCCTCGACGGCCAGCGCCAGTCGCTGCTGCGCATAAGCCAGTGATATCCACGCGCGACCAGCGGCGACTTCGACATCTCGACCAACAACGCCGAGGCGAGCTTCGGCCAAGCGGATATCCGATACCGCAAGCCCAGCCCTCGCGCGTCGCTTGGCTAGATTGGGAATTTCTTGCTCGACACCCACCTGGACTTGGGTCGGAAGCTGCCGGTCGAGATCGAACGCCGCCGGCCCGGTGACCGGCAAATTGACGATGCCCGCTCGTAGCCGCGGATCGGGCAATTCGTCTGCAGCCTCCGCCGCGTTCCGCAGAGCTTCCACCTCAAGTTCACGCGCCTGCAGGACAGGCTGTTCGACGCGGGCCGCGCGCAAAGCCTCTTCGTAGCCGACAGACTGTGCTTGCGCTCCCTGAGCGACAAATATGAGAGCCACGAAAGCGCAGCTGCTTCGCCATTTCATTGTGTAACCTCGCAGAATTTCTGATGCTGGACAGTCCAAGGCTTCTCGCTTCGCGGTGCGAAGCGAGCGGATATAGACTATTCAGCTTGTATACGGCACCAAGGCACCGACTACAGAAGACTAGATATCGAGGTTAGCTTGTGGAGGAGGGGATTCGGGTGTGAGCAGGCGTCCCTTGAGGCCCCTCAGATCGCCCGCCAGATAGGCCTCACGATCGGCCCGCAGAGGAGCCATACTCTTATAATTGGTGTCGGGGATATTTGCTGGCGCAAGACAGCCCATCGCGATCACGCAATCGAGTGTCATCTGGTCGCACGGAAGTTCTTCTGACGGATCGACACCCGTCACCCCTTCCATAGCCATATCGCCCATTTCAGAGCAATGGACGGTCCCGGCTGTTTCCAACTGTGGAACCGCCGCCGCTTGGGCAGCACTTTGTACAAACAGGCCGAGGCCAAAAAGTACAATAGCAAGGAAACGACCTATCGACACTCTTTTGCGATAAGTCGACCGCCGACTAAACGCAAGTGCGAAGACCGATTGATGGCTCGAAAGTTTCGCTGCGTTCCACGCCTGCTGAGGAAAGCTTCCCGATGTCACGTTGTGATCCGTCCTTCATTCAATCACGGAAGCGATGGATAAGCATCTCAGCCTTAGTCTCGATCACCAGAAGTTTTGGATGACGGTGCGACCGTCGAAGAACAGGCAATGCTGTGCGCTGAAACCGGCGGTGAGCCTGTCTGCAAATATACGCATCAGCGGACCATCCTTCAGCCAGTCTTCGCACAGGGTCGAAACGGAGGGCGCCGAACTGAATAGACCGGCGCCCGGTTCCGCGTCACCTCTCATCCTGCGAGGATGCGGGCATATCACGCGAGGCCGACATGTCTTGCGAGGCGGACATAGCCTCCATGCGCTCCATCATCGCTTTGCAGTTTGCCATCATCTTGCGGCGCATTTCCGGATCCTGCATCATCTCCATCATCTCACCCCTCGGCATTGTCTCTTCCGCGCCAGCTTCGCTGTCCATATTCATGTGTGAACCGGCATCCTGTGGAGCACGGTCAGCCTGTTGGGCGAGTGCGGCGGTGGAAACGAGACCAAGAGCGACAGCAGCGCCGGTCAACATTGTTTTGAAATTACGATTCATTGGTATTCTCCTTAAATTATACGGTGACAAGGGTTGGCGCTCAATCAACTTTGGGTGCCCGAACCCTCTGGGCCCGCGCTCTTCATACCCTTCATGCACATGGCCATCATCGCGAGGCATGGCAGCAGGTAAAGCAGGGGCAGAACCGCCGCGAACCCGAACCACATCGAGCTCAGTATCGCAGCGCCTAGAGCGAGAACGACGCTCGCGGCGATCAACCACTTTTTCTTGGTCGACCAGCGTCCAGCGCTCGCGCAACTCTTGCCTCCCGATGACTCCGAGGTCGCCGCCTGCGCTGGCTGCTGGCCTCCTGATTGCGGCGTCCACGGAACAAGCGCGGTGGAATTCGATGTCATCAGGATACTCCTAGATTCGTCTTGATGGCTACAAGATGGGGCTTCCCATCATGGGAAGGTCAAGACCTTTCTCAGAATTTTTCTCAAATGGAAGAAAGCGGCGACTCTTTCTGGTGCCAGCGCACACTTTTCGTCTGCAATCGCTCGGCTTCGTCTGCTCCGCCTTGTTAAACGGCATAGAGTGCACCGGCGCCGTATCTAATGGGCGCCCGGCACACTCTAAAGGTTGCCGAAATCAGCGTCGGCGACAACGCTATGGTACATGCTTGCGGTGACTGCCTGAAGCAAGGACCGAAAAACCGCCTAGCAACATCCCGCCGAAGCGGCTTCCTTTGTAGGCTCCGAGACCTCGCGGACCAGATCGCCCGTTTCGCTCTTCTCGGCGTTTTGCGCAATGTCGGCCTGCGAAACGATGCCGCAGCATTTGCCTCCATCGTCGACCACCGGAAGTCGGCGGACCTGGTTGTCCTCCATCTTTTTGCAGCAATCATCAACGCTCGTGTCGGCTGTGACCGTCACGGGAGATTGGGACATCACATCCTCAACCCGCGTGTCTGCCGATTTGCCCTCTGCGACGCAGCGGCATGCGATATCGCGATCGGTTACGACACCGACGAGGGCACCGGTTTCATCGACGACCGGAATCTCGCCGCAATCGTTATCAACCATTAGCGTCGCGGCATCCTTGACACTATCCGAAGGGCTGCAGCAGGCTGGGTCGGCTGTCATGACATCTCGGGCTTCCATTGTTCATCTCCATCTTGGTGTTTCGGCGCGTTTATGCGCTCGCGTAGGAAATGATCTAAAAAAACTCTCGGTTCCAATTACATCCGCGACCCGTTGCCTGTGCAAGCCGGTTCGCTTGGTGCCCCCCGAACACATGCCTTTTCAATTGATCAGGGTAACGGCCTATTGCAGGCGACCGGGACCGAACCGATGATCTAAAGCGCTCGCACAATCGGACGGACTACCCTGCGCGAGGTCGCGAAGGATCGGGCAGTCGGGCCTATCGTCATCGGTACACTTCGCCGCTAATTCATCGAGCGTGGCAACCATTGACTGCATCCCGACGATCTTTTCGCGTAGTCGCTCGATATGAGCGCATGCCACCGCCCTTACATCGGCGCTGGCGCGGCTTCGATCCTGCCAAAGCGCAAGCAATTCCTGGATTTGCTCCACAGAAAAACCGAGATCTCGGGCACGGCGAACGAACCGAAGCGTGTGGACGTCTCGCGGTTCGTAAACCCTGTACCCCGAAGCCGTCCTTTCCGCTGGCTCAATCAATCCGGTTTTTTCATAATAGCGGATCATCTTGGCCGAGACGCCGGATTTGTCGGCTGCCTGCCCGATGTTCATGACTACTTCTCCTTGACGTTCGCCTGCACGCAAAATTGACATTTCTACACCAATTCCCAAGCTTCCAATGATGGGAAGAAGTCTTGCCGGATCAAGTGCCGGGCGACTTCCCCCAAGCCAACATCCTTGGATTGTGGACCTCGCTCGAAGAAGATCGGGGACTATTTCGAGCTGCGCTGCGAAGCCCTGGCGAGTTCACGCCACCGTCCCCAGCGCGGCACGAACATGGGGACACGGTCTATATAAGCTCGGTAGTCGTCACCAAAAATGGCGATCATGTCGCGCTCTTCTTTGCGTGCCAGGAAATAATAAGCAAGAATGATCACAGGCAGCAGCGCAACCGAGAATATTGTGGGCCAATGGACCACGCCCTCGCCGAACAGGGCGATGAACAGGCCGGTGTATTGCGGATGACGAACGAAGCGGTAGAGACCGTCTCTGACCATGCGGTTCTCCTTGCGCGCCCTATGCACCTCTCGCCAGCCATGGATGAACATTCCGATCCCGATGAAGGCCAGGGTATAACCGGCAATCATTGCGACCAGCATCCCGGTCTCGCCTGCTCCCACCAATGTCGACCAGAGATTGGCGCTGGCATAATCCCTGTCGAGACCGAACGACCGGATCAACAGGTATATCGTTAGCGGAAATCCGAACATCTCCGCGTAGAGCGCGATGATGAAGGCTTGCACGAGACCGGCGCCAGTCCATTCGCGCCATCCGCGCGGAGCAAAGTAGCGGTAAAAAATCCACGAGGCGATTACGATCATGATCGCGGCAAAGGCCCAGCCCGTCGGGGTTATGCTATTCTCCGTTCGCGTTCCTGCTGGCCGGGCCAGTCTCGTCGGACGACCCTCGTCGCCCGCCTATTCGACAGCGTAAACCGACCGCTCGCCGCCCTGCGCCAATGCAAAGATCGTGAAGGGGCTGGATTTTGTACCGCCCATTCCCGGAGAGCCAGCGGGCATTCCGGGAAGCGTTATACCATTGAGTTCCGGACGCTCAGCCAGCAGGCGGTCGAAGCTTCCGATCGGCACATGCCCGTCAACATAATAGCCTCCCACGAACGTGGTATGGCAGCCCCCCAACTCTTGCGGAATACCTTGCCTCTGTTTGATTAACGCCAGGTCGTTGGTCGCTTCGACCTTCACTTCGTAGCCATTTTCCCGCAGATACGCCGCGTAGCTTTCGCAGCAGCCGCATTGCGGATTCTTGAAAAGGGTCGCAAGCGGCTTGTCCGGGGGTGCTGCGAGGGCCGGTGTTGCCGCGACAGCCGCTAGTGCGGCGAGAAGTTGTACTACAGTTTTCATTTTTCGTCTCCTTTGATCTAGGTCACTCTGATGGTCGCCATCATACCTGCGGCCTGGTGTTCGAGTATGTGGCAGTGGAACATCCAGTCTCCGGGATTGTCAGCCACGAAAGCGACTTCCACTATTTCGTGCGGCGCTGTGAGCACCGTGTCCTGCCATTCGCGATATCGCGTCGGCTTGCCGTTTCGGGAAAGTACTCTGAAACTGTGCCCATGCAGATGGATGGGATGCCACCAGGCCGTCTCGTTACGAAGGGTCAGAATGACACTCTCGCCTCTGGGTAGGGTCAGAACAGGCTCGAGATTGTGGCCCGAGGCCGCCACGCCGTTTACGGTCCAGTCCATCTTGCCGGACGCCGATGATCCCATCATTCCACCACCGAACACAACTTCGTGGCGGGTCGACGTTTCTGCTTGCGGCTCAGGGATGGGATTAGGCGGCAACGCAATCGGAGTCGTCAACGGGTCTGCGCGAAGCGGTGTGTCCGAATAGACGACATCGGTCAGCGCGAATTCAAGGCCCTCGTAGAAACTGTCATCTATTGAAAAGCGCGATCCGGGCGTACCCTCCGGGTCCAGGATCAGATCGATCCGCATTCCCGGAGCAATGCGCAGTGCTCCATCGACCTCGTGCGGAGCTACCGGCTGTCCGTCCAAGGCGATGATCCGCGGATTGAGATTGGAAAAATCGAGGGCGAATATCCGCGCATTCGCGGCATTGATCAGCCGCAGACGGATGCGTTCCCCGCTGCGTACTACAAAAGGCTGCGGCGGACGCCCATTGATCGTCATGGTGTTACCAACGCGGCCGGACATGAAGGCGTCGGACGGATTCCCGAAATCTTCGTTTATCTGACCATCTGCGCCCATCCGCCAGTCATCGAGCATCCAGGTTATATCCCTGTCCACCATGACCGGTTCACGCTCTTCGACGATCAGTGGGGCATAAAGGCCTCGCGCGACCTGTTCGAAACTACGGTGATGAGGATGATACCAGAACGTGCCGGCATCCTGAGGCACAAAATCATAGGTGAACGACTGGCCCGGACGGACGGGATCCTGGGTAAGATGCGGCACACCGTCCATCGCATTGGGAACCCGCACACCGTGCCAATGGATGGTGGTTTCCTGCGGGAGGACGTTGTTGAGCGTGACGCGCAGACGCTCTCCTTGTCTGATGCGGATCTCAGGAGCCGCCACCTGGCCGTTGTAGGCCCATACGTCGACGCCGCCCTGTGAAACGCCGAGAAGCGGTACAGTCTCAGGCGATGCGCGCAGACGCATATCGACCGGTCCGCGGGCCGCAGATCCTGCCATCACGCTGCCGCCACGCTGCATGAACAGCGCCGCAGCGCCAGTCACGGCCACCGTTCCGCCACCCGCTAGAAAGCCGCGGCGGCTCAACTTTGCAATGTTCATCGCCATGATCTGGCGCTTTCCGATCAATCTACTTTCGTCTTCCAGTAGCAAAGATAGGGCTTCCCATCATGGGAAGGTCAAGGGCCGTTTTTCCAGCAAGCCAATGATCGGCCCGGTACTAATTCGCGCGCCGGATGCACCCACCATTGGCCTCCTCGATGAAAATGGTCCCATCGTTCACCGCGCCGGTGCGGTTTATCTGTCACACGGTCCTACTAGGGAAACTTGCGCGCCTGTGAACGTTGGCAGCATTAGACTGAAAGCCGCCCACTGCTTTTAAAACGGAGAAATATCTCATGAACAAAATCGCCTTGGGTATAATGGCTATCGCCTCGCTCGCGCTTGTTTCGTGTGGCGAGGAAGGCGCCACGCAGGAGCCTCGCGACGGCACGACAGCAGGCGTATCAGCGGGTTCAGGAGATCAGACGCCAGCAGGTGAGATCGAGGGGCCTTTCCACAAAGGAAGCGGTGACATCACCGATATCGATGGCAGCCGTATTACGATCTCGCATGGCCCGGTCGAGACACTCGATTGGCCCGCAATGGCCATGACCTTCGTGGCACAATCTCCCGACATGATCGACGAATTCTCCGTAGGCGACCCCGTGAACTCCGAATTTGGCCAGAGCGGTGAGACTTATGTCATCACGGGGATTACCAGGGATGCGGTATAAAGTCGTCTTGAATGAGGGGTGAAGCCGCTTCGGGCGTAGAAGACGTATCGGCACTGCGGCTTCGCCGCAAAAAAGGGAGAGACAATCATGGGTGACGGTTCGATGATGGGAGGCGGCATGATGATGATCGGCATGGGCCTGGTCTGGTTGCTGGTAATTGTCACCCTGCTGCTCGCGATCGCTGCGCTTATTAAATATCTGCGGAAGTGAGCCCTGGCATATGACTATGGGCCTGCGTCTCGACCTTCGCACGATGGCATTTCGCTTATGAGTGATCCAGACAAACCCGTCGTGATCGTTACCGGCTCGAGCGGCTATATCGGTTCGGCCATCGTCAAGAAGCTAGCAGTCAATTACCGTGTGATCGGATTCGACCGCGACGCCGCTCCCCATCCACCGGCAGAAGCCGAGTGCGTCTGTGTCGATGTGACCGACCAGGCGAGCATCGATGCCGCCTTCGAACGCGTTCGAACCGCTTATGGCAAAAAGATTGCCTCCTTCGTCCACCTTGCTGCCTATTTCGACCTTACCGGCGAACCGAATCCCAAATATGACGAGGTGACGGTCAAGGGAACCGGGCGATTGCTCGACGCACTTCAGGATTTCGATATCGACCAGTTCGTGTTTGTCAGCACGATGCTGGTCCATGCCCCCATCAAAGGTGGCGGGCTGATCGACGAAACTTCGCCGCTGGACACGGATTTGCCCTACCGAGAATCGAAGGTCCGCACCGAGCAGTTGATCCGCGAGAAGCGCGGCGACATCAATGCGGTCTTCGTGCGGCCTGCAGGCGTCTACGACGATGAAGGCCATTCGGCGTTTCTAGCACAGCAGGTCGCGCGCATTTACGAAAAACGGCCCAGCGCCCGCGTCTATCCCGGCGATCTTGATACCGGGCAGCCTTATTTGCACCTCGAAGATCTGCTCGACGGAATGGAACGCATCGTCGACCGGCGGAGCGGGCTGCCCAGTGAATGGCCCGTCCTCCTCGGGGAAGAGGACGTTATGTCCTATGGCGAGCTGCAGAAATCGCTCGGGCGCCTGATCCACGACGAGGACTGGACGACGCGCACGGTGCCCAAAGGACTCGCCAAGACCGGTGCCTGGGTCGAAAACGAAGTCCTCGGCGAAGAGGCGTTCATCCGGCCCTGGATGGTGGACATTTCGGACGACCACTACGAACTCGATCTTAGCAATGCCCGCGAGAAGCTGGACTGGACACCCAGGCACAAGCTGAGGACCACCCTTCCACAAATCGTCGAAGGTCTGAAAGCCGATCCGCCCGTCTGGTACGCTGAGAACAAGCTCAATGCCGCGCGGGTGGCCGGTAGCAATTTCGATGAAGCCGATGAGGCAGAGCCTGCCCCCCTAAGCGAAGACGCTCTGGCGGAGCACTCCGGTCATATGCGCAAGATGCATTTCAATATGCTCTGGGTTCATTGGTTTACGATGTTGCTCGGTCTCTGGCTCGCGACCACTCCCTTTGTCTTCGGGACCTTCGACCAGAGCGAATTTACCACCGCAGTTACGCGCATAACCGAGGACCGCGATCTCTGGGATCCCGCGCTACGAAGCTGGCTGACCGCCTGGAACGATGTTGTGAGCGGCATCCTCATCATGGTCTTCGCTGCCATTTCCCTTTCGCCGCGCGGAGGCTGGGCGCAATGGGCGAACACCTGCATCGGCATCTGGCTGCTGGGCGCCCCGCTGGTGTTCTGGACGCCCGATGCCGCCGTCTATGCCAATGATACCTTCATCGGCGCGCTGGTGATCGCCTTTACCATCCTCGTACCGATGATGCCCGGCATGGCGCCCGAAGGCATGATGGATGATAGCGATGTACCGCCGGGCTGGACCTATTCGCCTTCTACCTATGTCCAACGCATGCCGATCATTATCCTAGGGGCTGTCGGGTTCTTTTTGTCGCGCATCCTAACCGCATATCAGCTCGGCCATATCGACGGCGTATGGGAGCCCTTCTTCGCTTCTCCAAGTGCGCTCAACGGGACCGAATACATCATTACTTCCGATGTCTCCAAGGCCTGGCCGGTGGCCGACGGCGGCATCGGTGCGATGAGCTACATGTTCGAGATCCTGATGGGCGTCATGGGCGGCCGGGCCCGCTGGCGGACCATGCCCTGGATGGTGACGCTGTTCGGAATCGTCGTGGTGCCGCTCGGCGTGATCAGCATTTACTTCATCATTATCCAGCCGATCATGATCGGCACCTATTGTACGATCTGCCTCATGGCGGCGGCCGCAATGCTGATCATGATACCCTACTCGCTCGACGAGCTGGTCGCGATGGGACAGTTCCTCGTTCTCAACACGCGGCGCGGGCGACCGTTCTGGCGCTCGTTCTTCCGCGGCGATGCGCTGCCGGGCGGTAGCAAGGACTCGCATCCCGGTTTCGACGCATCGCTCGCCGCAATCGGCAAATCTGCGGCGCGCGGCGTGACCATCCCGTGGAATTTGGCCATCAGTGTGCTGATCGGTGCTTTCCTCATGTTCTCGAGGCTCGTTCTTGGGAATGTACCGCCTCTTGCCGACAGCGACCATCTGGTCGGCGCGCTGGTCATCACGGTTTCGGTAATTGCCATGGGGGAGGTTGCAAGGCCATTGCGCTTTCTCAATGTCGCGCTCGGTGCTTGGCTAATTGTGGCTCCATGGCTGATGGATGGAGGCGCCAGTACTGGGGGCAACATAGTCGGTACGATCCTCGGGGCGCTCCTGATTGCTCTGAGCCTGCCAAGAGGGCATCGGAGCGATGAACATTACGGAAGCTGGGACCGGTTCGTCGTTTAACGGATCGGCATGGCGATGGCGGAGCCAATGGAATAGGATGGAGACCTTTGGAGCCTATAAATATGAGTAGGCCTGAAGCAGTGTGGCAGGGCGCGCATCCCGCCCTGTGGATCGCCATTTTCGGCGGACTGATTGCGTTCGCCTGGGAAATGTTCCAGCTCCCGTTCTACAGCACTGACGGGCTTGGTCCTGTTGAAGCCGCATACCGATGCGGTCTGGCATCGTTCGGTGACGCGGGTATCATGGTGGCGGCCTATCTGGGCGCCTCGTTGGGAAACCGTCGAACACCTTGGATTGTCGACTGGCCAATATCCCGCTTCCTTATCTATCTCGCCATCGGTCTCGCGATAACATCCGTGGTCGAAATATTGGCCGTTGGGGCTGCCTGGGGCTGGACCTACAGTCCCACTATGCCGCTGGTCCCTGGGACAAAGATCGGACTCGTTCCCATAATCATGTGGGTTCTTGTCCCCACCGTGACCCTTTGGCTCTCACGGAAAATGGGACTTGGGTCAGCTTAAATGAAGCGATCGAAAGTGATACCTAGTGAGCACCGGTCGCCAAGGATGAGCAGCGCTACGAATTACATCAAGACTGTCTCCACCAGGAGAGAAAATCGTTGCCCCGTCGCCGAGACCATCATCATCTCCCTGAGTCCACCGCGAGCAAGGTTTTGGTGGACCAGCACTTATGCGGTTACTTGCAATAATCAAAAGCGGTCAGCCTTCAATGGGTTTTGAAAGGAAGTCAGCGTAAGCCGGCACAGGTCGTACGATAACGTAACTGCCTCTTGGATTTCCTTCTCAGGTAGAGCGCAGCTCCCCGCGCGCCTGCGCAAACACCTCGATGCTGCCCCAGAGAGCAAGGCCCGCCATGATCGCGGCGACAATCAGGTCGGGCCATGCGCGCCCGGTTCCGAAGACCCCCAGCGCCGCACCCAGAACCGCCACATTGCCGATCGCGTCGTTGCGGGAGCAAACCCACACCGACCGCATGTTGGCATCACCCATGCGAAACCGGAACAGCATCGCGGCAACCGCGAGATTCACCGCAAGCGCGACGGTTCCGATAATGCCCATGGTCCCGGCGTCCGGCGAGGCACCGACAAAGAAGCCCCAGATCGCGGAGCCAAGCACCCATAGCCCGAACGCCAGCATGGTCGCTGCTTTGGCAATGGCTGCGCGCGCGCGCCACGCAAGCGCCATTCCGGCAACGCCGAGACTTATGGCGTAATTTGCCGCATCGCCCAGAAAATCGAGTGCGTCAGCCTGCAATGCACGCGATTCAGCAGCGAGGCCCGCCACGATTTCGACGCCGAACATAACGGCATTGAGAATGAGCGCGATCCACAGGATACGTCGCCACAGCGGATCATTATTCGCCTCGCGGTCTTCGATAAAACCGCAGCAATTTTTTCCCATTCTCTCGACTCCTTGTGTCGAATCGCCTTATGCACCTTGTAGTCGCTACAAGGTCAAGCGATCGAGGGAAGGTATGTATGCGCATCGGTGAACTCGCNCGCGCGGCCGGCGTAAAGGCGGAAACCATCCGTTACTATGAACGCGAGGGCATTCTCGCGTCCCCGCCCCGCACACAGGCCAACTATCGCGACTACTCTCCCGAGCACGCCCGGAGACTGAATTTTATTCGCCGCGCGCGCGACCTGGGGTTTTCCATGACGCGCATTCGCGACCTTCTCGAACTGGCCGACGACCGGTCGCGGGCCTGCCATGCGGTCGACACGCTGGCACGCGCGCACCTGTGCGAAGTCGACCGCAAGATTGCCGATCTGGAGGCTCTCCGAAGGGAACTGCGCCGGATGCTGGAAAACTGCGAGCAGGGAACGGTCGGCACCTGTCTGATCATTGAAGCGCTCGCCGAGGGGACTGAAGCGTGAACGCGATATGGATCTATCCCCTTGCCGCGCTCGCCGAAATTGCGGGGTGCTTTGCGTTCTGGGCCTGGTTCAGGATGGACAGGAGCGCCTGGTGGCTCCTTCCCGGAGTATTGGCGNTCGTGTTGTTCGCCTATCTNCTTGCTCGCATTGAGGCGGATGCTGCAGGGCGAGCCTTCGCCGCCTATGNCGGCGTCTANATCACCGCGTCGCTTNGCTGGCTCTGGNTCGTCGAAGATACTCGGCCGGATCGCTGGGATGTGTTGGGAGCATCGATATGNCTCGCCGGCGCTNCGATCATCCTTTTTGCGCCACGCGCGGCNTGAAAGGCTGCGGAGAGTTTCTGGAAAAGAAAGCACCGACCAACCTCTCAAGGCACGCGATTGTACTGCGAGCGCTTAGGCCCGCGGAAGAATTGATNCGCCTCGGCGTNCGCAACAGCCTTGCCGCAGAGTATCTCGCTNTGCCGAATCCCGNGCANCATTTGNTTTCGAGCTCAATTCACCTTTCAAGTCAGTTCTCGCCTGCAAGCACGCACAATGAAGGGCGGGCGCGAATATCAACCTCAAAAGCCTCACGCGGAGTTAAAAACCGACCCGAGCACCACCCACAATGCGCCGCGGGACCCCCGGACGCAGGCCGAAGGGGCGCCTGCTCACGGCGTATTGATTGTCGAGAACATTGTCGACGCGCGCAAACAGGGAGAACTTGTCAGTAAGCGCGTAACTTCCCGCAATATCGAAGACGATGCGATCATCGATCCTCTCGTTTTCAGCAACGGCTCCGCTTCCTGGATCGTCGCGCAACTCGGAAACGTAGTTGGCGCCAACGGTGGCTGCCGCGCGTCCCATGTTTACCCCCGCTTCGGCATAAAGCTGATGACGAGCGATGTAAGGCAGGTCATCGCCTTCGTTCACATCGCCAAAGAATTCGCTGTCGAAGCTGCTGTCGAATTCTGCATCCGTAAACGTGTATGCAAGCGACAGGGGGAATGAGATGGAATTGGAAAGGCGAGGTTCCGCAGCCGCCGACAGTTCCAAGCCTTTGACCGTAACCGCGCCGCCATTGAACTGATCGCCAATGTCACCGACGCTGCAGCCCACGGATTGAGTGCAGTTGCCCAGAAGGTTCGAGTAGTCGTTGTAGAAGCCGATCGCGGAGACCTGGACCTTGTCGCTCCGATAGCGGACCCCGGCTTCGTAGTTCCAGCTTTCCTCGGCCCGTGCATCAGGATTGCCGGGGCCGGGAGGCGAGAAACCGCGCGACACACCTGCCAGCAATATGGCATCACCCAACTCGTAGGTGGCGCCAAGACCTGGCAACCACTGATCGATATTGGTCTGACGGACACGTGTAGGCCCATTCGAGCGATCCGGGTCCGACCCGGCATAGTCGAGTCGGGTCAGGTCAATCCCTTCATACCTCAAGCCGGGAGTCAGTGTCAGGGCACCGATCTCGATCCGGTCCTCGATATAGAACGCGATCGCCTTTGCTTTCGCTTCCCGGTTGGCTTGCTGACCAAGATCGGTCTGCCGTTCGAAGACGAGATCACCCCCGATCTGTGAGTAGAATTCCTCGTTTTGCAGCCTGTCTTCCTCATCCTCGTGGTAGCGGACNGATACGGCAAGGTTGTGNNTCGCGCCGCCAATNTCGAAGGGNCGCTCAAGCGAAATCTGAGCNCCTTCGCTGCGATAGACGCGGTTGTTGTTCCGTATGCGAACCGCGCCCTCGAAGCTATCCGCCCCGCGCAAGATGCTAAGCGCCCCGGCATTGTCCTCTGGATTAGCGAAAACCGAGCTAATGGAATCGAAGCTGCCATCGCCGTCGAAGTCGATATCCTGGAGCTTGGACCAGCTGCGGGCAAAGTCGTTGCGGTACAGCGTAGCTGTGATCCTCGTTTCGTCAGAAAACGCCAAGCTGCCGGTAACGCGATATTGATCGTGCTCACCGGAAAAAGCGTCGCGCTGGCTTGCCGCATAGCGACGATAGGGCTCCGCCGCGAAATCGGTATCGGCCAGTCCAAGGTACGTCTCGTTGGCTTCAAGGTCCGATCGGCCATAGACGAATTCCAGTCGTGCCTCGACAGGCGCGTCCGGTGCTGTGTGAACAGCCAGGCGTCCACGGTAATCCTGTCGCTCGAAACCGGTGTCGGCGCCGGGATGCCCATCGATCGTCTTGAAGCCGTTGCTTCCCTGCTGGTAGGTTTCAAGCAACGCGCCGACGTAGTCCGTGTCTCCACCGACCCAGGCCTGTCCCTGATAATAGTCGCGCGACCCGTATTGCCCGGAGGCGTAGCCAGACAGCCCGTCGGTCGGAATGTCGGTCGACCGAAGATTGACCGCCCCGCCAATCGTACGGGGCCCATAGCGAATGGCGGCAGCGCCTTTCGTGACTTCGACCGCCTGCATACGTCCGATGGCCGGGAAATAATACGCTGCCGGCGCGGCATAGGGAGCAGGCGCGATCAGCACGCCGTCTTCCATGAGCGTGATGTTGCTCGAACGTTCGACCGGACTGCCGCGCAGACCGATATTCGGGAACAGACCAAACCCGTCTTCCTCCTGCGTGTTGACGCCGGGGACCTGGCGCAGGACGCGATTTACATCCCCATGATCGAACCGGCGCAGATCCTCGCTATCGATAAGATCGGCCGATCCCGCGATACGATAGGGATCGATCCGGCCGCCGACCACAATGATCGATTCCACCGGATTCTCCCGGCGCTCGTCTGCAATCTGTTCGGCGCGCACCTCTCCGTCATCAGGCCCGGTAGCCTCTTGTGCCACGGCCGGTGCGGACAGAGCGATTGCGAGGGACGAGACGGCAGTACGATACATAAAAACTTCCTGTTCTCCGAGTGTGGGAATCGGGGCCCTAACCTTCTTGCGATTGCCTCGCAAGAGCAAAAAGGCTCACGGAAGTTTGGCGGTGGCGCTGATGCGCATAGTCTTGAGATGCCGGACGCGGGATCTTGCGGCTCCTATCTAGCGAGAATGAAGGCGCCTCACCTGAATTTGGAAGAACAAGTCTGACGGTCGGCGATCTCTCTTTTTAGTCGGCCCGCCACATTGCATTTGCCACCACGCGTGGCGTCGGTCTCTCGAGCGCGATCATTGCCAGGCCCATGGCATGGCCGCACATTATCGCCGGTCTGACTTAGGTTTGTTTTTCATGCACTTATATACACCCGGACCTTGCAGCTGAACTTTGGCAAATCGGGTTTCGACTTTTCCAGCAAATTTCCAAGATCTGCCGCAGCCATCGGAACGAGCATACCGATTAGTGCTGATGGGGTCCGCCAACTTCATGCGGATGTGCGGTTTGATGCGCGGGAACGAGATCGGCTTCGCAGTCCGTTTCAAAACACGCTTCGAATGTCGCATGCTCGATCTGAAACTCTTCTTTCAACATCGACCTAGCCCGGCCCTTCACTTTCTCGAATTGCTCAAGTGAAGCGCCTTCAGGGGTTACATGCGTTTCCAGCGCCCGGTGATGCTCGCCGATCGACCAGACATGAACATGATGTACTCCGTCGATCCCGTCCAAATTTTCGAGTGCCGAAACGATCCGATCAAACTCCAGCTCGTCGGGAACCGCGCCCATCAAGAGCCGGACGGTCCTCGGCATCAGGGTCACCCCCTGCCAGATGACATAACCGGCGATGATCAGGGTGATGATCAGATCCGCGATGTAGAGATCGTATAGCAGGATCAGCGCGCCAGCGACGATCACACCGACCGACGCGAGAGCATCGGAGACGTTGTGCAGAAAGGCCGCCTTCATGTTGATGCTGTCATGCGAACCGCGATAGACGATGAAGGCAGTCACCAGATCGATGACCAGCGCTATGCCCGCCACGCCGATGACGGTCCAGCCCTCGACCGGCTGCGGATCGGCGAACCGGTTGATTGCCTCGACCAGCAGGTAGAAGCCGATGATGAGCAAGGTCGTGAGGTTGATGAGCGCGGCGACGACTTCGCCCTGCGCATAGCCAAAGGTCATCAGTTTATCGGCGGG
>FUFK010042294.1_pt1 | contig 115309 bp, 93 predicted proteins | sample 1021851 | NCBI WGS metagenome assembly FUFK01 (sample SAMEA51879418, study PRJEB19060) | metagenome
CAACAGAGCCCGGGCGCGGGCCAGGTCGCCGAGCTGCGCCATGGCGATGCCGCGCAACGCCAGCGCCGGCGCGTCGTCGCGCAGCGAGACATGGTTCAGCGCCCGCAACGGATCGCCGCCGGCCAGGGCCCGCGCCGCCGCTGAAATCAGCGAATCCATGGAAGTGCCGCCACGCCTGTTCTCCCCTCAGGTTCACTGCTGTCGAGCTTAGCACAGGGAAAAGAGAGGACCGGGCCGGGGGAAGCGCTAGTCGCCCACCATCAGTTGCTTTAAACACATGGCCGGCGTGACGCCCGCCCACCGTTTGAATGAGCGGCGGAAGTTGGTGTTGTCGTTGAAATTCAGGCCTTTGGCGACCTGCTCCGTGCTGTAGCCCTCGAACTGAAACCAGTGAATGGCCTGGTGCAGGCGCACCTCGTCCAGCAGTTGCTGGAAATGACAGCCTTCGTCCTTGAGGCGTCGCTTGAGGGTGGCCGGGCTGCACCGCAGCAGATCGGCGACGCGCGGCAGCGACGGCGCATCGGCCAGGTTCTTCTGCAGATGGCGGTAGAGACAAAGACGCAGGCTGTCGCCACTGCCGCCCTCCAGTTGCTGCTGACATTGCCGCAGGGCGGGCAGGCGGATCGTCGAAGACGCCTGCGGCCAGGGTCTCTCCAGGTACTGGCGCGGCAGTATCATGGCGTCGATGTGGGCATCGAAGTGCAGCGGCCCGCCCAGATACACCTCATAGTGTTCCGGATGTCCGGGTTGCGGATAACTGAACTGAAACGCCCAGGGCAGGCGCGTCTCGCTCAGCCAGCGGGTAACCGAGGCCAGCGCGGTCATGGCGGCTTCCACCACGAAGCGATGTTCCGACCGGTACCCGGTGCTCGGCAGCCAGTGCAGGCAGACATGCTTGTCGGTGACGGTGAGGCGCACGCCCAGCAACGGCAGGATCAGGCGGCTGAAATCGCGGAACACCTGAAGCGCCTCGCCCAGGTTGCCGGCGTTGGCGAGCAGGGCACTGACGCTGCCGTAGTGGCCGGGAAACAGCCGTTGGCCATAGCGAAAACTCAGCTCCGGGTCCGGTTGCAGGCGCCGCGCGTTATGGATCAACTGCAACCAAGTACGCGGGCTGAAACGGGCCTCGCCGCTGAGAATCTGATCATGAAACAGGCCGGTATGTCGCAGCAACCGGTTCAGATCAATGCCTTGATCCTGGATCAGATCAATCAGCTCCGCGGGCTGGTGATGGGCGGGGATGAAGGGCTGATCCGCAAGGTAGCCCTTCATCAGGCGACCCTGGGCTGATCCGGGCGGGTGGTCAGCAGATGCTGGTTGGCGCGGTCGATCAGCGTTTGCGCGTCGTCGTCTTTCGACACCGCCAGCCCGGTATGCACGGTCGGCGCATGGGTCTCGCCGCGCCGTGTCTTGAAGGCGAAGCTGTTGGCGGCCTGGTCCAGTTCCCGGCGCAGGTTTTCGGCGTCGCCGTATTCGGTGCCGGGTAACACCACGGCGAAGCGGTCGCCGGCATAGCGGCAAAGCAGGTCCTTCTGGCGCAGGTTCAGTACCAGTACTTCGCCCAGCTCGCGGAGCAGCCGGTCGCTGTCGGCGCCGCCGAGCAGGCGGCGGCTGTGATCGAAGCAATGCAGATCCAGCATGATCAGCGCCACTGGACGGCCCGGATGCTGAAGTTCCCGGCTGAGCTGTTCGCGTAGATAGCCGGCGCCGCTGAGTGGCGTCAGGGCGTCAAAGCTACGGTGTTCCCGAAAAATGCGTTCGCGCTTGAGCAACTGCCGGTTGATCGCCTGCTGCTCCCGGTGCCAGTGATAGATGCCCAGGGTCAGCAGGATCATGCCCACCGGCATGGTGCCGGATTCAAGCCAGTGGTCCCAGTTGACGCTGGCGGGAAGCTGGATGAATTCATCCAGCACATCCTGCCAGTAGGAGAAGAAGATAAACGCCAGCCCGCTGCTCAGCAGGCGCGTCACCCACCCGGTCGGACGGCTGTTGAAAATAAAGAAGGTCCACATCAAGGACAGCAGCGCCGCGCCCCCTTCGCCGCCAATATCCAGCCAGGCGATTTCCGCCGCCGGCTTTAGCGAACCGACGGTCAGATTAAGAATCAGTATGCCCAGGCCGATGGCCATAATGGTTGCGATGGAGCAGCGATGCAGCGCCGTCATGTTTGCCACGGAAGCCTCCTTTGTTTAGCGGCGGTTATATCTCACCGTGATGTCAGGGCGATGACAGTTTCTATTGGGAGGTAAACGTCTGGGAATGGGCCTTAGGGTCAAATCGGCTCATACGTCTTGTTCTCCAGGCGCTGGAAATAGCGTGCCGGGGCTCGCAACGCCGGGGTTCGCGGGGTTTCGCCGGTTCAAGGACGGGTGCGATGGGATCACCCGGCCGGCGGGAAAACGGTAAGTCATTGATTTTAAAGAGGCATCGAAAAGCTGTGTCGCAGAACTGACATATTCGGACTCTACGGTCCCCTCCACACCACATCACCACCAGAGGGGGAATCACCGTGGCGACACCCATTTTCCGTTACCGCACGCTGGCGCTGAGCATCGGTCTGCTGTGCGGCTCCGTGCAGGCCGATACGGCCGGGCAGACCGACGACGAAGTCACCGTCCAGGGTAATACCGAACACGTCACCGTGATTGGTCAGGCGGCCAGACTCGACAAGGCGCTCAAGGAGCAGCGCCGTTCCGACAGCATCTCCAACGTGGTGTCCGCCGACGGTGTGGCCCAGTTGCCGGACGCCAACGCCGCCGAGGCGCTGCAGCGCGTGCCGGGTGTCACGGTGGAGCGCGATCAGGGGGAAGGGCGTTACGTGACGGTGCGCGGCCTGGGGGCCGGCTTGAACGCGGTGTCCATCAACGGCTCGCTGTTGCCGTCGCCGGAAGGCGATACCCGCGCCGTGGCCATGGATGTGCTGCCCTCCGAGCTGGTGCAGTCCATGTCGGTGGTGAAGACCCTGACGCCGGATATGGATGCCAACTCCCTGGGCGGCACCATTGAAGTGCGCAGCCTGTCCGCGTTCGACCATGAAGANGCCTTCAACACCTTTTCCGTCAGCGGCAGCCACGACGACAACACCGGTGAGATCAGCCCCAAGCTGTCCGGTGCCCTGACGCGCAAGTTCAGCATCGGTGACGGCACGGACAACTTCGGTGTGGCGCTGGCGGCCAGCTGGGAAGACCGGGATTTCGGTTCCGATAACGTGGAGACCGACGGCGGCTGGGACGACCTCAGCGCCGGCACGCTGGAAGAAGTGCTGATGCGTAAAGCGGAGCTGACCCGCAAACGCCAGGCGGTGGGGCTGAACTTCGATTTCAAGCCGGATGACATGACGTCCTTCTATCTGCGCACGCTGTATTCCAGCTTTGAGGACACCGAGAACGGCAATAACTCCCTGGTGGCGTTCGATNCCGCTGTGGGCGTGGGTGAGAGCGGCGCCGGCGAAGCGGAACTGGAATTCAAGAACCGCACCGAAACCCAGGAGATCCACTCCGTGGTGCTCGGCGGCGAGAAGTTGCTGGAAACCTGGACGCTCAACGGCCAGGTGGGCTACAGCCACGCCTTCCAGGACACCCCCAACGAAGTGGAAGCGCTGTTTGTCGGCGGCCCCTTTAACGGCTCTTTCAATGACAGCCGCAAGCCGATCCCGTCCATGGAGGACGCCTACTACCAGGCCGGGTCCTACGAACTGGACGAGGTAAAGCGCGAGGACCAGTTGACCACGGACACCGAGGCCAACATCAAGCTCGACTTCGCCCGGGACTACCTGCTGGGGGCCAATCCCTCACAGCTCAAGTTCGGCACCAAGGTCAGCCGCCGGGAGAAGGACAACGATGTCGAGGTGTCGGAATTTGACACCGACGATCTCGCCAGCACCGATCTGGAAGATTACTACGATGATGTGGATTACGGGCTGGCGCCGTTCGGGCCGGGTGTCAGTAACAGCGCCATCCGCGCGGCGATCGCCGGCATGGCCGGCGCCCGTAACGAAGTCGATTCGCGCCTGGAAGACTTCGAAATGCGCGAGGACACGAACGCCCTCTACGTGATGAACAGCGTCGACCTCGGCGACTGGTACCTGCTGGCGGGCGTGCGCTATGAAAGCACCTCCTTCGAAGCCGACGGCGTGCGCTATGACGACGCCAGCGGCGAATGGAGCGCCAACCGCAGCGATAAGACCGACGACTATCTGTTGCCTGGCCTGCACGCCCGCTACCGCCTGGACAGCGACACCCTGGTGCGCGCCGCCTTCACCCAGAGCGTGGTGCGGCCGTCCTTCGAACAGCTGGCGCCCTATGTCTACCTGGAAGATGACGACGGCGACCTGAAAGCCGAGTTCGGTAATCCGGACCTGGACCCGCTTGAATCCAGCAATCTGGATTTGGGGATCGAGCGCTACATGGGGCGTCTGGGCCTGATGTCCGCTTACCTCTTCTACAAGGACATCAAGAACTACACCTACGCCACCGATCTGGCCGGCACCGGCGACTGGGCCGCCTATGACGAAGCGGCGACCTTCGCCAACGGTGACGACGCCAGCATCTACGGCCTGGAGCTGGCCTTCTCGCGCAAGTTCGGCAACTTCCTCACCGGCGCCAACCTGACGCTGAGCGAATCCGAAGCCACCATCGACGGCTTTAACGGCGGCGACTACCGCAGCCGCGACATCGACCTGCCGCTGCACTCCGATACGGTCGCCAACCTCACCGTCGGCTGGGAGAACGAGCTGGTCAGCCTGCGTTTGGCGGGCAACTACAAGTCCAGCTACCTGGAAGAGATCAGCTCCCTGGATGAGCCGGAACGCGACCGCTATGTGGATGACGCCTTCTATCTGGACTTCAGCGCCAAGTATTACGTGACCGACCAGCTTCAAGTGAACTTCGACGCCCTCAACCTCACCGACGAAGTTTTTTACGCCTACCTCGGCAAGGAGCGGTTCAACGCGCAATACGAAGAGTACGGCCCGACGTTCAAGTTGGGGCTGACCTGGACCGGATTCTGATTTTTGCAGGCACCTTTCCCCGCCCGCCCACAGGGCGGGGAAAGGCGTTTTTTAACTGTTTTAGAGAGTTGTTATGTCGATCAAAGCACCTATTCGCGATGCCGTTTCCTCCCTTTGCGGCAAGCCCGCCTCGCTGCTGATGCTGGCGGTCCTGCCGCTGGCCGGTTGCGGCAGCAATGCACAGCAAGCCACCGGTCAAGCGGATCAAACCGATGACGTTGTGATCACCGAACCGGTTACGCTGCAGGCCGATATCACTCCGGAGGCCGCCCAGTGGCTGCCGTCTCTGGCGTTCCTGCCGGAAGCCGAGATGCTGGTGACCGATGAGATGAAAGGGCTGTTCCTGGTCAGCGAGCAAGGCGAGACCCTGGCGCATCTGCCCGGCGGGTTCGGCGCCGTGGACCACCGCGGCGACGAGCAGGGCCTGCTGGTGGCGCTGGTGGATGAAGACCATCAGCAGGCGCTGCTGGCGCGCTTCAACGGTGAGGACCTGAGCTGGGAAACGCATCATCTGCCGCAGCCGGATTTCAAGATCGACGGTCTTTGCCTGCACCGCGACAGCGGCGACAACGACTTTCTTTTCGTGGTCGGCGAGGAAGGTCTGGGCGAGCAATGGCTGGTGGCCGAAAACGGCCGCCTGGTGGCGCACCCCGGCAAGGTCCGCAACCTGAGCCTGCCGCCGCAAAGCGAATACTGCCAGGTCGATGACGTCCATGAGCGTCTCTACGTGAACGAAGAGAACGTCGGGCTGTGGGCGTACCAGGCGCATCCGGAGGCCGGCCTCAGCCGTGAGCCGGTGAGCGTCAAGGCGCCGTTCGGTGACATCACCGGGGCCGCGGCGGCGATGGCGGTCCTGCCGGGCAGTGCGCTGCTGGTGCTGGACCCGAAAGAGGCACGCCTGCACCGCTATCCGTATCGTCTTGCCGATAACCAACTGTCCTGGGAGGCCGGCACGGCCCTGCCGTTAGCAAGCCTCGATGAACCGGAGCGCCTGGACGTTCGCCGCCAGGGCGACGCGCTGGCGCTGTTGATACGCGACGACGCGGGGCTTTCGCGGGCCACCCTGGCGTGGCAGCCGGACAGCGTGGACGCGCCGGAAGTGCTGCCCCGGTTGCGCGCCTCGGTGCAGACCGATCCGGTCCCCAGCCTGGGCGATGCCGCCGACGACCCGGCCATCTGGGTGCACCCCGAGCGGACCGGTGACAGCCGCGTGCTGGGCACCGACAAGCAGGGCGGCCTGGGCAGCTACGACCTGTCCGGCAAACAGGTGCAGTACCTGCCGGTGGGACGCATGAACAATGTGGACGTGCGCACCGGTTTTGCGCTGGGCGAGCGCACCGTGGATCTTGCCGTGGCCAGCAACCGGGACCGCAACAGCCTGCAGTTCTTCGCCATCGACCGCGACAGCGGCCAGCTCACCGACCTGGGCGATATCGCCACGCCGATGCAGGAAATCTATGGCCTGTGCATGGCGAAGCAGGGCGAGGCGTTCTATGCCATTCCCAACGACAAGGACGGCACCTTCATCCAGTACCGCCTGAGCGCACCGCACGGCGAGATGCAGGCCGAAGAGGTGCGCCGTTTCAACGTCGACAGCCAGCCGGAAGGCTGCGTGGCCGACGATGCCGCCGGCCGCCTGTTCGTTGGTGAGGAGAACGCGGCGGTCTGGACCCTGCCGCTGGACCCGGCGGAAGACACCGCGCTGACGGAAGTGATCGCGGTGGACGGCGACCTGGTGGACGCCGATATCGAAGGCCTCGCGGTATGGCGTCGCGGCGACCGCGCCTATCTGGTGATTTCCAGCCAGGGCAACAACGCCTATGTGATCACCGACGCGACGCCACCCTATGCGGTCCGTGGGGCGTTCCGCATCGGCCTTAATGCGCGGCTGGGCATCGACGGCGCCTCGGAAACCGACGGCCTGGAAGCCAGTGCCGCCGACCTGGGCGGCGCCTACGCGGACGGTCTGCTGGTGGTGCAGGACGGGCGCAAGCGCATGCCCGAAGGCAACCAGAACTACAAGCTGCTGCCCTTCGCGGACGTGATCGAGGCCCTGGATCTGTAGGGCGACATCTTTCTGACACAACCGTTTGATACAGGTATTTGCTATGCATTCAACCATGGATGACATGACCCTCTGGGGGCTGGTCGGCGAGGCCAGCCTGGTCGTCAAGGCGGTGATGCTGCTGCTGGTGATGGCCTCGGTGGCCAGCTGGTGTGTGATCGTGCTGCGCCATCTGGCGCTACGCCGCGGTGAAAAACACCTCAAACAGTTCCTGCAAACCTTCCGTAGTGAACCGGATCTGAAAGCGATGACGGCGATGCCGTCGCCCCGGCACCCCCAGGCGGCGGTGCAGACCCTGTTCAATGCCGGTTACGCCGAGTATGAGCTGCTGCATGGCGACTGGGACAGCAGCCCGGCCTCGGTGCAGGAGGGTGTCGAACGGGTCATGCAGGTGGTGATCGCGGAACAAGAGGCCGAGCTGGAAACCGGTCTCTCCTTCCTGGCCACCGTGGGTTCGGTGAGCCCTTACGTCGGTTTGTTCGGCACCGTCTGGGGCATCATGAATTCCTTTATCGGCCTGTCTCAGGTGCAGCAGGCGTCGCTGTCGACGGTGGCGCCGGGCATCGCCGAGGCCCTGATCGCCACCGCCATCGGCCTGTTCGCGGCGATTCCGGCGGTGATCGCCTACAACCGTCTGGCCGCCCGTGGGCAAAGACTGACCGCCGCCAGCTATGCCTTCGGTACGGAATTGCAGCAGCGTCTGCATCGCCTTTTGTACGCCAGGAAAGGGGGCCGCCAGCCGGGCGAGGGGGCGCGGCTGAGGAGCGCACCATGAAGCCGCCCGCCAACAAACACAAACAGAACGCCGACATGAACGTGGTGCCTTACATCGATGTGATGCTGGTACTGCTGGTGATCTTCATGGTTACCGCGCCCATGCTCACCCAGGGTGTTCAGATCGAATTGCCGAAGGTGGAAGCGCAGGCGCTGCCCAGCGAAAACGAACAGAAAATTCTGACACTGTCGGTGAAGAACGACGGCAGCTTTTACTGGAATCTGGGTGACGAGCTGGACATTCGTGGTGAAACCGGTAATGCCGCGGATGTGGACGCCATGGTCGAGGATGTATCGGCGATCGTGGCCCGCGAGGCCAACGTGCAGGTCTTTATTCGTGCCGATGAAGACGCGGTGTACAGCATGGTTGTATCCGGCATGGCCTCGCTGCAACGGGCCGGGGTGACACAGCTCGGGTTGATTACCGAGGCCCCGCAATGACGGATGTGATCCGTGCCCACCACCTGCCGGAAGACAGCGTGTGGCAACGCCGCCAGCGGTGGCTGGCGGTGGCGATCAGTGTGCTGCTGCATGGCCTGCTGGCGTTGTTTCTGTTTGGCGACTGGATGCCGTCCACGCCGCCGGCCCCGGCGATTCAGACCCTGGAGGCCCGTCTGGTGACCTTGCCGCCGCCACCCCCGGAGATCGCCCCCGCGCCCGCCCCGGAACCCGAACCGGAACCCGCCCCGGAACCTGAGCCGAAGCAGGCGGACCTGGCGTGGGAGAGGACTGAGCCGGAGCCTGAACCAGAGCCAGAGCCAGAGCCAGAGCCAGAGCCAGAGCCGGAGCCGGAGCCGGAGCCGGAGCCTAAGCCCGAGCCCGAACCTGAACCTGAACCTGAACCTGAACCTGAACCGGAGCCCCGGCCGGAATCCCAGCCCGAGGCGAGGGAGCAACCGCCGCGGGCGCAGGAAGAAGTGGCCGGCGAGTCCACCGCCGAGTCCTCGGCGCCGGTCTTTGTCCCCGAGCAGGTGGCCGCCAGCGACATCGAGAGCAGCTACCGGCCACTGAGCAAGGCACCGCCGAACTATCCGCGCCGCGCCCTGATGCGCGACATGGAAGCGGACTGCACCGTGACCTACACGGTCAACAAGCAAGGGCGTGTGGAAGCCTTGAAGATTGAGGAAGGCGAGTGCCACCCGCTGTTCGAGCAGCCGTCGCTGGCGGCGGCCCGAAAGTTCCGGTACAGCCCGCACAAGATCGACGGTAAAGCGGTCACCGTCACCGGCGTCAAAAATACTTTCCATTACCGGCTGAGTCGTTGAGCGCGCGGCCAGGGGGAATATCGTGAAAAAACTCCGTCAACAACATGAACACTTTCACCGGACCCTTGAGGCCCAGGGTGATGTGTCAGTGAATACGTCAACCAACCGGTCGCTGGACGACGTGATCCGGCTGCGTCGCCGCGGCTTTTTGAAAGGCTCCCTGGCGCTGGCGGTATCCGGTTTCATGGGCGGCTCGTTATCGGGCTGCGCTTCCGGAGGCCGCGCCGCGCCGCAGGGCTTCGAGGCGGTGCCGATACAGACCGGGGAAGACTTCGACACCGTGGTGGTGCCGCCGGGCTATACCGCCCGGCCGTTCTTTTCCTGGGGCGACGCGGTGCTGGCGGACGCGCCCGCCTGGCGGCCGGACGCCGGCAACAGCTGGCAGGATCAGCTCAAGCAGGGCGGGCAGAACAACGACGGCATGCACTTCTTCCCGTTCCCGGACGATCCCAACGGCCGTGGCCTGCTGGTGGTCAACCACGAGTACGTCAATCCGACGCTGCATCGCGATGGCTTTGACTTCGTCGATGGCAAACGGCCGCTGGAACAGGTGCGCAAGGAGCAGGCCGCCCATGGCGTCAGCGTGATCGAGATTGCAAAAGACCCGGCCGGCCAGTGGCAGCGGGTCGTCCCCTCACGGTGGAACCGCCGCGTCAGCAATCTGACGGATATGGAAATCCGCGGTCCGCTGGCCGGGCACGATCTGATGAAGACGGTGGACGACCCGGCGGGCAAAACCGTGATCGGGACCTTGAATAACTGCTCCATGGGGTACACGCCCTGGGGTACCTACCTCGCCTGCGAAGAGAACTGGCACGACTATTTCGTCAACCGGGACAGCAGCGACCGGCGGACGTCCCATCGGCGTTACGGGATCCTCGATGGGGAGCGGGCGGACAAGTACGCCTGGAATACGGCGGAGCCGCGCTTCGACGCCACCGCCGATCACAGCCGGCCCTTCGGCGGCCACGTTCAGGAACCGCACCGCTTCGGCTGGGTGGTGGAGATCGACCCCTTCGACCCGGACTCCCGGCCCATCAAACGCACCGCCTTCGGCCGCTTCTGCCGGGAAGGCTGCACCGCCTCCCTGGGCGACGATGGCAGCATGGCGTTTTACTCCGGCGACGACTCCCGTGGCGAATACCTCTACAAGTTCGTGCCGGAGGGCCGCTACATCGAAGGCGACCGCGAGCACAACCGCCACCTGCTCGACAGCGGCACCCTGTACGTGGCCCGCTTCGATGGCGACGGGCGCGGCGTCTGGCTGCCGCTGGTGCACGGTGAGAACGGCCTGACCCGGGCCAACGGCTTCGCCGACCAGGGCGAGGTGCTGGTCAACGCCCGCGCCGCCGCCGACCGGCTGGGCGCCACGCCCATGGACCGCCCGGAGTGGGTGGCCGTGGACCCGAATAATCGGGAGGTGTACGCCACCCTCACCAACAACCACAAGCGTGGTCACGCCCACCCGATTAACGCCGCCAACCCCCGCCACGACAATCACCATGGCCAGATCATTCGCTGGCGCGAGCAGGGCGCGGATGTCACCGCCACCCGCTTCACCTGGGATTTGTTTTTGCTGGCCGGGGAAGCGCAAGGCGGCCACCCCGATCACCTCACCGGCACCATCAACGGCGATATTTTCTCTTCGCCGGACGGGCTGGCCTTCGACGCCGCTGGCCGGCTGTGGATCGAAACCGACTACGACGACCGGGACCCGTTGATGGAAAACATGGGCTGCAACCAGCTGCTGTGCGCCGACCCGCAAAGCCGGGAGGTGCGCCGCTTTCTGGTGGGGCCGCGCGGCTGCGAGATCACCGGCATTACCTTTACGCCGGACCAGCGCACCCTGTGGGTGAATATCCAGCACCCGAAAATCAGCTACCCCGCCAGTGATGGTGTGACCCGCCCCCGTTCCACCACCGTGATGATCACAAAAGAGGACGGCGGAGTGATCGGCACCTGACCTCACTCTTTACTCCGGCGACCCGCCGCACGTGCCGGGTAACCTAATGTCCACCTTGTTTGGCACGAAAGGCCCGTTACAGGTCCATCCGCCGGCGCCATGATGGTGGCCGACTTGGTAAAGGGGCTGACTATGCAAATCGATACGAGCACGCCGGTGATGGTCACTGGCGCCACCGGCTACGTGGCCGGCCGTCTGGTGGAGCGTTTGCTGGAAGAGGGCGTCACCGTGCACGCAGCGGTGCGCAACCCGGATGACAGCCACAAGCTTCAGTATCTGAACGCCATCGCGGAAAAAACGCCGGGTAGCATCCGCTACTTCAAGGCGGACCTGCTCTCACCCGGTTCCTACGCGGAGGCCATGGCCGGCTGTTCGGTGGTGTTTCACACCGCGTCGCCGTTCACCACCACGGTGAAGGATCCGCAAAAGGAGCTGGTGGAACCGGCGCAGCTGGGCACCCGCAACGTGCTGGAAACCGTCAACGAGACGCCGTCCGTGAAACGGGTGGTGCTGACCAGCAGCTGCGCGGCGATCTACGGTGACAACGCGGACCTGAAGCACACCGCCAGCGGCGTCTTCACCGAAGCGGACTGGAACACCAGCTCGTCGCTGGATCACCAGCCCTACGCCTACTCCAAGACGGTGGCGGAGAAAGAGGCCTGGAAGATCGCCGATGCCCAGGACCGCTGGGATCTGGTCACCATCAATCCGTCCCTGGTGGTGGGGCCGGGCATCAACCCGAACGCCACTTCCGAGAGCTTCGACATTCTGTGTCAATTCGGCGACGGCACCGCGCGCCCCGGCGTGCCCGATGTGGGCATCGGCGTGGTGGACGTGCGCGAAGTGGCCGAAGCGCACCTGCGCGCCGCCTACCTGCCCGAAGCCAATGGCCGCTATATCCTCTCCGGCCATAACACCGACTTCCCGGAGATGGCCGCCGTGCTGCGCCGCCGCTTCGGCAAGAAATACCCGATCCCCAAGCGCACCCTGCCCAAGGCGGCGGTATGGCTGGTCGGCCCGGTGGTGAACAAAACCCTCACCCGCAAGTTCGTCAGCCGCAACGTCAACCTGCCGTGGCGCGCCGACAACAGCCGCAGCCGTGAACAACTCGGCATCCAGTACCGCCCGTTGGACGAATCCTTGAACGAATTCTTCCAGCAATTGGTGGACAGCGGCCAGTTGAAGAAGTAACGGCGCTGGTCACTGCCGAGCCTTGGTCTACGGGGTGGTGTTGTGCGGTGGATGCTCTAAACTCCTGGTTGTCTTTGAAACCAACAATGAGATAGGTCATGTCCCACACTGACCCTTATTCCGACGGTCAGCCGCACAATGCCGGAACCGCGGCCCCCGGTGATTTGACGGCATTGTCGCCGTTCTCGCTGGCCAACCTGTTTGATACGCTCCCTGAAGCGGTGGTGGTGGCGGACCGGGAGCGCCGGGTGGTGTATATCAACGCGGCGGCGGAAACGCTGTTCGGCTACCGGCTGGCGGACCTGCGTGGCAGGAAAACCGAGATTTTCTACGCGAACCAGGCCGACTTCCTCAACATGGGTAAGCAGCGTTACAACACGACGGCGAGCCGGGGTTTTTCCGCGTACCGTGTCTTATACCAGTGTTCCGACGGGTCGCAGTTTTTGGGCCAGACGTCCGCAGGCGGCTTGTCCGGTGCTCAAGGGGAGATACAGGGGTACTTGGCGTTGATTCGGCCAGCTCGCTCCGTGGAACAGTCCGTGGACACGTTGCAGCGCTTGCATGCCATTACCGCCGATATGAAGCGGGATCATCGCGCCAGAATGGCCGATATTCTGGCGCTGGGGGCCAGGCATTTCGGATTGGACCTGGCGATCCTTTCCAGCATCCAGGGTGAGGTTTACCGCGTCGAGCATTGCCATGATCCGGCTGGTGGGCTGTCGCCGGGTACCACTTTTGATCTCGGCGGTACCTATTGCGTGCATGTCTTGAGCGCGGATGGGCCGGTGGGGTTTCATCATGCCGGGGAAAGTGAAATCCGTACCCATCCGTGCTACCGAGATTTCGGCCTGGAGGCGTATATCGGCAGCCCTATTCAGGTGAACGGGGCGTTGTACGGCACGCTGAATTTCTCCTCGGTACGAGCCTGCGAGCCCTTTTCCCGTGATGATCTGGTGTTGATGCAGCTGCTCGCTGACACCGTGGGTTACGAGATACACCAGAGTGCCATGCAAAAGCAGCTGGGGGTGCTGGCCCGTACCGACGAACTCACCGGCCTGGCCAATCGGCGTGCGGTGATGGAGTCGCTGCGCTGGCAGATGTCGCATTCACTGCGGTCCGGCCTGCCGCTGACCATAATGTCGCTGGATCTGGACCATTTCAAGGCTATTAACGATACCTGGGGGCACGCGGCCGGGGATCAGGTGCTGCGTGGCTTCTCCGAACTACTTGGCGGCGTGACCCGAGAGGTTGATCTGTGCGGCCGGCTCGGCGGGGAGGAGTTTATCGTAGTGCTTCCGGACACGGACGCCAGCGGCGGCTGTGTGGTGGGTGACCGGTTGCGCCGTCGTCTCGCGGGGACCCCGATGCCGGTGTCGGAAAGGGAATCGATCCAGGTCACGGTGAGTGCGGGCCTGACGTCGCTGCAGCCGGAAGATGACCTGGAATCGATGCTCCAACGCGTCGACCTCGCCCTGTATCAGGCCAAGCAGGGCGGCCGTGATCGTTTGTGCGTTGCCCAGGAGTAGCCCGGTATGACGTATGGCCCGCGGCCTGGCCTTAACCTGGCCTGACTGACCCCCCCCGCACACCAACCACAACGACCAGATCATCCTGCGGGGCTTCGCTCACCCGCAGCAAAAATCTTACCTGTCAGCGAGCTAATTGCTGACAGCACGCCCCGTGTGTTGCCGACATCTCTTTGGATTCAGTCGCTCTAGAGTGGGCTGAAGGCTGATTGGCCGCCCTTTTAATATATACGCAGGTAGCGTACAGTATGGATGCTGTGTTCGTGGAACTGGCGCCCTTTCGCCGTCATCGCGCGGGGTATCTGGATGATGACGCCTATCGGTTGCTGCAGCAGCTATTGATGTCGCGCCCGGAGGCGGGCGCCCTGATGCGCGGGACAGGCGGGCTTCGTAAGCTGCGCTTCGCCGATGAACGCCGGGGTAAGGGTAAGCGCGGGGGCTTGCGGGTTATTTATTATTGGTGGCTCGGTGGCGGCCAGTTCTGGTTGTTCACTCTCTACGGTAAAAACGACGCGAGTGATCTGACCGCTGAGCAACGAACCGCGTTGAAATGGATGCTGCAGGTAGAAATAGAGGCCAGGAGAGGCTTATGAAACGGAATCTTTTTGCCGAACTGAAAGAGGGCTTCGCGGAGCTTGAAGCCGAGCGCCACGGGAAACTCACCCTGCGCGACCAGCCCGCGCGCTGGGCGCCGGTGGCCGGCTTCGATGCGCGGGAGCTGTTGGCGCTGCGCGAGAAGCTGGGCCTGTCGCGGGGCGTGTTCGCGACTTACCTGCGGACCAACCCCCGTACGCTGGAAAACTGGGAGCAGGGCCGGGCCCGGCCGAACGCCCAGGCCGCCATCCTGCTCCGTCTTATCCAACAGTACCCAGACACTCTGGAGCGCCTGGCGCGTCTTTAATCCAGGCCCATGGCCGCTTCGACGCCGGTTTCCACCGAGGCTTCCGTATCCTGGCGGACTTCCAGGTAGGTGTCGTTGGCCTCGGTGTAGGCCGGCCATTGCAGGCTGGACGGGCTGGGGTCGCCGGTCTTCGCGAAGTTGGTCCACATCGTCATCATCAGTTCGCTGACGGTGGCGTCGTCGGCGCCGTACTGCATGGACAGGAAGATATCCTGCGGGTCGCCATCGCTGCCGGTCACGCCGTTGCCGTTCAGGTCGCCGATGGCCGGTCGCGTGCCTTCCGGCGTCAGCACCAGGCCGAGCAGGAAGTTCTGCACCAGCCCGCTGGGGTGATTGAACAGGTAGGGCAGTTCACAGCCGTGGCAGCTCTGCAGGCCCATCTCTTCCCAGCCGTCCGGTACCCGGGTGAACTTGTAGACGTACTGGTCGGATTGATAATCCTGGGAACGCTGCGTCAGCCAGACCGGCATGGCACCGCGCAGGCTGGTGTAGTCGCCGGCGGTGACGCCGGCCATCAGCGGCACGTCGCTGGGCATGCCGTCGAGCACGTTCTGATAGTAGGTTTTCGGCTGGTAGTAATAGTCGGCGTTGGGCCGGTAGGTCTGACGCGGGATATCGTTGGCCGCGTCGGCGTCGGTGAAGGCGGTCCAGGGCAGTTGCCGGGCCTCTTCCAGGGAGTCCACGCCGACCCGGTCAAACAGGGCGCTGCCGATCGCTTCCGATTCGGCCAGGGAGTCCGCCGGCACGCTGTCGGTGTCCAGCGGGGCGAAGCCGCTCATGACGATGGCTTTGTGGAACAGGCCGGTGGCCTGCGGCGAGTTCATCAGCGAGTAGGTTTTGCCGCCGCCGCCGGACTGGCCGAAGATCGTCACGTTATCGGCGTTACCGCCGAAGGCGGCGATGTTGTCCCGCACCCATTCCAGGGCCATTACCAGATCCATCTGGCCGTAGTTCCCGGAGCCGCCGTAGCCGCTTTCCTCGCTGAGGTCCGGGTGGGCGATGTAGCCGAACGGGCCCAGTCGGTGGTTGACGGTGACCAGCACCACGCCCTTTTGGGTGAGGCTGTCCGGGTTGTTGTACTGCTCGGAATTGGCGGACAGGATCGCGAACGAGCCACCGTGGAACCAGACCATCACCGGCAGGTTTTCGGCGTCCTTGGGCGCGGTGACGTTAAGGTACAGCGAGTCTTCGCTCATGCCGCCTTCGTTGATGCTCTCCAGCGCCCGGTCCTGGGCGGATTGGTCCGCCCACTCCACCGCGTCGCGCACGCCGTTCCAGGGTTCCGGCGCCACCGGCGGTCGCCAGCGCAGCTCGCCCAGCGGCGGCTTGGCGTAGGGGATGCCCAGGAATTGCCAGGTGCTGTCGTCGGCTTCGAAGCCGCGCAGCTCGCCGCCGGTGGTGCTGACCACCGCACGCGCGCCGGTGGACCGGCTGAAGTGCGCCAGCGCGTCGGCCGCGTCACGAACCTGGCGCGGTCGCGGGTCGGTGTCGGTGAACAACGCGTTGTTCTCCAGCTCGGTCACTAGCGATGCCAGACTGGTGCGGAAGCTGTCCGTGGCCTGGTCGAAATCAATGCCCGCCGCGTTGTCCGAGACCAGGGTACGAATGGCCTCGGTGATCTGGATGCCGTTGTTGAGGTCACCGTCCTGATCCAGCGTTTGCAGCAGAACCAGCTTGTTGCTGACGCGGTCGTCCTCGGCGGCGTCGGCGCCCTCGGTGATCGTCAGCGGGGTCAGTTGCCGGGCGCCCTTGGCGCTGCCCAGCGGCAGGTCGCCGATGGAGAAGGTGAGGGTTTCGCCATCCTGGTATTGGAACTGGCCGGCGTCGTTGGTGACCCCGGCGGCGCTGTCGGTGCCGGCGTAGTCGAGACCGGCCACCGGGCTGTCCACGAAGGTGCCGGTGCGGGTGGCCGGGCCGGCTGAACCGCCGTGGTCATTGTCGCTGTCGCCGCCGCAGGCGACCAGCGCCAGCAGCAGGGGCGTAACGGCGGCGGCCAGCCAGGCCGGCCGGGCGCCGTGTCGTTGTGGGTGTGTCATGGTGCTCTCCCTTTAATCGTTCAGTACGTCGCCCAGACCGGCCTTTATCTCGGCGTCGGCGCTGATCTCCACATAGCTTTCGGTGGCCGCGTCGTAGAGCGGGTAATCGATGTCGCCGTCGATACTCGGGTCCCCGGTCTGGGCGAAATTGGTCCAGATAGTGAGCATGCGGTCGATCACCTGTTGGTCGGTGGCGTCGAAACCGGCGGAGGCGAAGATGTCCACCGGGTCGCCCTGGGAGCCGGTCACGCCGTTGCCGTTCAGGTCGCCGATCTCCAGTGAATCCCCGGTGGCCGGGTCGATCACCAGGCCGAGCAGGTGATGGGTGATCACGCTTTCCGGCATGTTGAATACATAGGCCAGTTCGGCGGCGTGGTAAGCCTCGACGCCCTGGGCTTTCCAGCCGGCGGGCTGGTGGGTGAAATAGGTGGCGTAATGATTGGCCGAGCACAGCGGCGCCATCCACGGGAACACGTTGATCGCGGTGTTGGTGGGGTCCGGCGTGTCGTTGGCGTTGATGCTGAACATGAACGGCACGTCGTTCTGGTTGCCGGACTCGAAAGCGACGCGTTCGGTGTAGGGCAGATAGTGGTTGTCCACGTTGGTGTAGGGCACCAGGGTGGCCGCGGCGGCCACTACGTCCTGCCAGCTTTTTTCCCGCATTTCCGTTACCGAGGCGGCGCCGAGATTGGTTTGCAGCTCGCTGCCTATGGCTTCGGCGTTGGCGAGGCTGCGGGTATCCGGAATCAGCGTGCCGCTCTGGCTGATGGCCCGATGGAACAGGCCTGAAGCCTCTGGGGAAGCCATCAACGAGAGCACCTTGCGGCCGCCGCCGGACTCACCAAAAATGGTGACGTTGTCGGCGTCGCCGCCGAACGCGGCGATGTTTTCCTGCACCCACTCGAGCGCGGCGATCAGGTCCATCTGGCCGTAGTTGCCGGACCCGTTGTAGCCGCTCTCCGCACTGAGACCGGGGTGGGCGATGTAGCCGAACGGCCCCAGACGGTGGTTTACCGACACCTGCACCACGCCCTTGCTGGCCACCGCTTCGGGGTTATTGAACGGCTTGGTATTGCTGGTCAGCGCGGTGAAGCCGCCGCCGTGGAACCACACCATTACCGGCAGGCCGTCGGCGTCCTTGGGGGCCGTCACGTTCAGATACAGCGAATCCTCGCTCATGCCGCCTTCGCCGAAGCGTTCCAGGGCCGCGTTCTGGGCGGCCTGGTCGCTCCAGGCGGTGGCATCGCGGACCTCGTCCCACGGGGCCACCGGTTGCGGCGCGCGCCACCTCAGGTCGCCGAGCGGCGGCTGGGCGTAGGGAATGCCGAGGAACTGCCAGGTATGGTCGTCCGCCTCGAAGCCACTCAGCTTGCCGTCGGCGGTGTCCACTACCCGGCGCGGGCTGCTGGCGCGCTCGAACTGCTCCAGGGCGTCGCCGGCGGTGGTGAGGGCGCGTGCCCTCGGGTCGGTGTCCGGGAAGGCGCCGGCGCTTTCCAGGCTGGTCACCACGTTTTGCAGCGCGGCGGTAAAGTCGGCGGTGGGCTGCTCGAAATCCAGATCGCCGGCGTTGGCGGAGACCGCGTCCTGAATCTGTTCGGTGAGCTGAATGCCGTTATTCAGATCCCCGTCCGCGTCCAGGGTCTGCAGCAGAATCAGCTTGTTGGTGACGTCCGGCTCGTTGGTCGACGCCGCGCCGCCGCTGATGCCCAAGACCGTGACGTTCTCCGCGCCCGGCGCCTCGCCCAAGCTCAGGTCACCAATGGAAAAGAGTACCTTCTGGTTGCCCGTGTAGAGGAAACGGCCGCGTTCGTCGGTGGTTCGTGTCGCCGCGTCGCCGCTTTGGTAGTGCAGCCCGGACACCGCGGTGCTGCCGAAGGTGCCGGTGCGCGATACCGGGGCGGGATCCGGGTCCGACGACGAGGAGCCACCACACCCGGTCAGTGACAGAAGGATCAGTGGCAGGGAAGCGGCCAGGCCCGCGCGCAGGCGCGGACTGTGAGCGCTGTCACTTTTTTTCATATATTGTTCTCCCGAAGTATTTTTTATTCTCAGACTGCTTCCTTCAGGGTGTTATAGGCTGGGCGGGGAAGTATTGAATGTTTTTGCCGCGCCACCGCAAAAACGTACAAGCCGGGCCATCGAAGCGGTGGGCTATGATCAGGGTGGGTAAAAAGGGGGAGCTGTGTCTTGGCGCCGTTCAACGAATGCGCCATCGAGGGCAGGAGAGATCCCATGGTTTTAAAGTATCAAGAACAAGAAAGCACGGCGCGGGGTAGCGTGCCGGATGCACCTATAGATAACGCTTACATCGTCGGTTGCTCCGGGTTTATCTACACGGGGGCTTCGATTGTCAGTGAGGAAACCCGGCCGCCGTCGGCGGCGCTGATTGTTTCGGCCGGGCCAACCCCGTTCAAGATTTTGGTTAAGGGGCAGGAACTGTTGACCCGGGCGGCGGTGATACCCCCCTTTCTGGCGCGCGGGCTCGATGCCCGGGCGGTTCCACTGGTGTGTTTCCATATCACGCCAAGCTCCCCGCTTTATGTCGAGTTCAGGGCACTGGCGCACGGCCGGGTGGTGTTGCTTGAGCGTGCTTTTTTCCAGAGTCTGGATGCGCCACTGCACGCTCTCTATCACGGCCGCCTGGCGCCGGCGCGGGCCGCTGAAATCTATGATCAGGCGCTGCGTATTCCGTTTCAGCACCTGACGCCTGAGTCCAAACCCGACCCGCGTCAACAACGGATACGTCAACTGCTGGAGAGCGGCCGCGATCTCACCCTTACCGATCTCGCCAGGGAGTTAGGCACGTCTTACTTCTGGGCGTCCCGGTTAATGACCGAGGTGTTCGGAATGTCGTTGCGCGATTACAAGTCGTGGCAAAAACTGCAGCGCGTGTTTCACCTGTTGCACTCCAAACACAGCATCACCGAGGTTGCCCACGCCGCCGGCTTTACCGATTCCGCCCATTTATCCCGAACCTACCAACGCTGGTTTGGACAGCCGCCGTCCTACAGCCGCAATCGCAATAACGTGCGGGTGATGCGTTGTCGCTGACGTTGTCCGGCGCACCGGGCCGATTCGTGCTACACTAGCCGCGCTTCACCCCACCGCTTAGTGGGGACTTCCTAGCGCCATGGCCCCTCTAAGCCCTGCGCCGCCCGAGGAGTTCCCATGACCGTCGTTATCCCCGCTTCACCACGAGCCCGCCCTTATTCGGCGCAAGCTCCGCCCGGCACCCAGCGTGCCGCGTTATCCCCCGCTTCGTCCGCTCTTCCCCTCGATCCACTGTCTCACCACGCACNCCCCTCCGCTCATCGGGCCCCGTCACGCAGCACCGCCACCGCGATTGTCTACTGCGAAGGCCAGTTCGGCGCCATCGACGGCAAGACCGCCAACGGCCTGATTCGCCACTCGGAAAAATACGATGTGTTGTCGGTGATCGACAGCGATCAGGCCGGTCTCGATACCGGTTCGATCCTGGATGGGGTGCCGAACGGCATTCCCGTGTGCCGCGACCTGGCCGACTCGTTGCGGCAGGCGGAGACCGTGCCGGACTTTCTGATCTTCGGCATGGCGCCGGCCAGCGGCTTGCTCTCCGAAGGGCAGCGCAAGGTGGTGCTGGCGGCGATGGGCGAGGGCATGAGCATCGTCAACGGCCTGCATGAGTTCCTTAACGACGATCCGGAGTTCGCCGCCGCGCGCATCACCCACAAGGTGGATATCGTCGACGTGCGCCGCCCCCGGCCGAAGAAGTACCTGCGCATGTTCAGCGGTCGCATCCATGAGGTCACCTGCCCGCGCATCGCGGTGCTGGGCACCGATTGCGCCATCGGCAAGCGCACCACCGCCACGGTGCTGGCGGCGGCGCTCAACCGGGTCGGCCTCAAGACGGTGATGGTCGGCACCGGCCAGACCGGGCTGATCCAGGGTGCCCGCTACGGCGTGGCGCTGGATTCCGTGCCCTCGCAGTTTTGCGCCGGCGAACTGGAAGCCACCATCGTCGAAGCCTTCCACGCCGAGAGCCCGGACGTGATTATCGTCGAGGGGCAGGGCGCTCTGAGCCACCCGGCGTTTTCCACCACCTCGTTTATTCTGCGCGGCGCCTGCCCCCAGGCGGTGGTGTTGCAGCACGCCCCGGCGCGGGCCTTCCGGTGCGATTTCGAGACCATGGCGATGCCCGAGCCGGCGTCTGAAATCAACCTGATTGAAACCTTTTCCGATACCCGGGTGATCGGTCTGACCCTGAACCACGAAGACATGGACGACGACCAGGTGGCCCGGGCCATCGCCGCGTTCGCCCTCGATCTGGGTATCCCCGTCACCGACGCGCTGGCCCGCCCCGGCGGCGAGCTGGTGTCCATGGTGCTGGCGGCCTTCCCGGAGCTGTCCGCACGCCTTACCGGAGAACGCCAATGAGCGCGCCGCGACTGGAAATCGACCTGGATAAAATTACCCATAACGCCCGCGTTCTGGTGGAGGATCTCGGCGAGCGCGGTATCGCGGTCACCGGCGTCACCAAGGCCGCCCTGGGCGCCGTGGAAGTGGCCAAGGCGATGCTGCGCGCCGGTGTCAGCGGTCTGGGTGACTCCCGCATCGAGAACATCGAAGCCATGCGCCACCAGCGCATCGCCGCGCCGATCATGCTGATCCGCTCGCCCATGCTCAGCCAGGCGGAGCGGGTGGTGAAGTCGGCGGACATCAGCTTCAACACCGAGCTGTCGGTGGTGCGCCGTTTGTCCGCCGCCGCCCAGGACGCCGACCGCGTCCACGGCATCGTGCTGATGGTGGAGCTGGGCGATCTGCGCGAAGGCATTCTGCCGGTGGACCTGATCGGCGCCGCCCGGGAGGTGCTGCGCCTGCCCAACCTGGAACTGACCGGCATCGGTGTGAACCTGGCCTGCCATAGCGGCATGGCGCCGGACGCCAACAATATGGCGGCGCTGTCGACCCTGGCCGACGAAGTGGAAGCGGCCCTGGACGTGAGCCTGGAAATTGTCTCCGGCGGTAATTCGGCCAATCTGAATTGGGCGCTGGGCAAGGGCAAGGTCGGGCGCATCAATCATCTGCGTCTGGGCGAAGCGATTCTGCTCGGCTGCGAGCCGTTGCACCGCGCGCCGGTGGACGGCCTGCACACCGACGCTATCACCCTGGTGGCGGAGGTAATCGAATCGAAGACCAAGCCGTCGCTGCCCTGGGGCACGCTGGCGGAGACCGCCTTCGGCGGCGACGTCACCTCCACCGATACCGGGGACATGAGCCGGGCGATTCTAGCCCTCGGCGAGCAGGATATGGACCCGGGCGGTCTGGTGCCGCCGGACGGCCTGGCGATACTCGGCGCCAGTGGTGACCACCTGCTGATCGATTGCGGCAAGCGGCGCCTGCAGGTGGGCACCGAGGTCCGTTTCGCGGTGAACTACAGCGCCTTGATCCGTGCCATGACGTCACCGTTCGTGGACAAGGCCATGGCGCGGGGACGCACCGCGCGGCCGAGTCTTAACCTGGCCTGATCCACCCGCCGTGGCCGGCGATCGCCGGTTATGCCGAGCCCGTCATAGCGCGGGCCGGGATACCGGGTTAAGGTCGCCGCTATTGCCATCCGCAGCGGGACCCCTTGCATGAAACGCCACGTCTTCTTTCCCTCTCTGTTGTTGCTTTGCGGCGTGCTACTGGCCGCCTGCCAGAGCCCTCACAGCCAGGCTCCGCAAAGCGCCCCCGGCCTGGAAGTGCAGCCGCTTCGCCCCGGCATCTGGATGCACATCTCCTACAATACCTTCGATGGCGTGGTTTACCCCTCCAACGGCCTGATCGTCCGGGAAGGCGACCACCTGGTGTTGCTGGACTCCGCCTGGGGCGCCGAAGCCACGGAAGAACTGCTGGTGTGGATCGACGAAGAGATCGGCCTGCCGGTGGACCGTGCCCTGTCCACGCATTTTCACAGCGACCGCACCGGCGGCGTGGCGGTGCTGGAAGCGGCGGGCATTCCGGTCTGGTCGCATCCGATGACGCAGCGCCTGAGCGCGGAAGAGGGCAACCCGGTGCCGCCCAACGCCTTGAGCGGCATCGACGCCCCGGGCAGCGCCACTGGCTTCGGCACCGTGGAAGTTTTTTACCCCGGCGGCGGTCATGCCCGCGACAACATCATGGTGTGGCTGCCCGAGCAGAAGATGCTCTACGGCGGCTGCGCGGTGCGCGAACTGGCCACCGACAACCTGGGCAATACCGCCGACGCCGACCTGGCCCACTGGCCGCGGGCGATCCGCAATGCCCAGACGCGCTACCCTGGGGCGGAAACGGTGATTCCCGGCCACGGCGAGCCCGGCGGCCCGGAGTTGCTCGAGCATATGCACGCGCTGTTTGAATGAACCGGCGGTTGACGCTGGCCGTTGAAACAGCCGGTCTTTAGACTGACTGGCCTATGCCTTTCTCCACCTCGATGATGGATCAGGCCACGCCGCTCCACGCGGCGCGCCTGAATTACGTGCTCCGCCACCTCAAAGCCAGTGGCGCCCGCCGGGTGCTCGACCTGGGGTGCGGCGGCGGCTGGCTATTGCATGAGTTGCTGGGCGATGACCAGTTCACCGAGGTGGTGGGGCTGGAGAGCAGCGCCGCCGCCCTGGCGGAGGCCCGGGCCATGCTGGCCGCCGACCTGGACGCTCCGGTGCCGCGTTTGCGGTTGTTGAACGCGTCCTATCTGGACCATCACCCGGCATTGGCCGGTTTCGACGCGGCGGCCATGGTCGAAACCATCGAGCATATTCCGCCGGGGCAATTGAGCCGGGTGGAGCAGGCGGTGTTCGGCACCCTGGCGCCGGCGACGCTGATCGTCACCACGCCTAATGTGGAATACAACCCGCTCTACGGCCTGGCGCCGGGCCAGTTCCGCGAAGCGGACCACAAGTTTGAATGGTCCCGGGACAAGTTCCGCCAGTGGGCGCGGGGCGTGGCGGGCCGCAACGGCTACCGGGTCGCCTTCGGTGGCATCGGCGACGCCGATATGGAGCTGGGGCCGCCCAGCCAGGTCGCGTTTTTCCGGCTCACGGCGGCGATCCGACAAGGACGGTTTTATGATCAGTGATGATGTTCGGCGGGAGATTCAGCGCCGCCTCCGCGCCGTGGAGGAGGCGCACGACGTGCGCGTGCTGTTCGCGGTGGAGTCCGGCAGCCGGGCCTGGGGCTTTCCCTCACCGAACAGCGATTACGACGTGCGCTTTATCTACGCCCATCCCCGCGAATGGTACCTGTCGCTGGACCTGGAGCAGCGCCGGGACGTGATCGAGTGCGAGATCGTCGACGACATCGATCTCAGCGGCTGGGATATCCGCAAGGCCTTGAAGCTGTTCTGGCAGTCCAATCCGTCGTTCGTGGAATGGCTGCATTCCCCGATCGTATACCGGGACGAGGCGGATTTCGCGGCGCGGGCCAGGGCGTTGCTGCCCGACGTCTACGATTTGAATAAGGGCGTGCACCACTATCTGGGCATGGCGGACAAAAATTACCGGGGCTATTTGAAAGCGCAGCTGGTGCCGCTGAAAAAATACTTCTACGTCCTGAGGCCGCTGTTGGCGATCCGCTGGTTGGAGCGCCACCGCACGCCGGCGCCGGTGGCGTTCGAGCGGTTGCGCACGCTGGTGGCCGACGACGCCGACCTGGACGGTCAGATCGAGCGGCTGCTGGCGCGCAAGCAGCGCAGCCAGGAAAAGGAATTCGTGCCGGTCATTCAGGCCTTGAATGAGTTTATCGAGCAGGAGCTGTCCAGGGTATCGCGCTGTTCCATCCAGACCGCCCCACCCACCGCGTCCCTGGAACAGCTGAACACCCTGTTCCGTGATTGCCTTTCCTAGGGCCGGACTCAGACCGCCGTGGGCAGACGCCGGGTGACATCCGGCGCTGCCTCGCCGGGCAACTCCAGCAGTTCGGTGAGAAACGCCTTCCAGACCCGGTACACCATAAAACGCCCCAGGCCGGGGAAACTCCGGAAGGTCACGTTGGGCAGGCTGGCGGCCAGCCCCCGCGCGCTGCCTATGGAAATGATGCGGTCGTCCTCGCCATGCCAGTGGAGAATGGGCACCGTGATCCGGCTCAGGTCCACATGCCAGGGATGCTGCATGCGCAGGTATTCGTCGATGATGATGCGCGCGCCCTGGAAATGGCTGAGCTCCATCCGTTCGATCAGCCTCGCCAGCAGGTCCGGGTCGCCGAGCACCGCCTGGTCGTCGGCGCACAGGGATTTGGCCAGCCTGGCGAAATACTTTTCCGGGGCGCGCTGCACGCCGCGTAACGCGAGCCGGCCGATCAACACGAACAGGCGCGGGTCCCGGCGGAAGAGGCGCAGGAACATGGCGTGGATACGGTCGAGCTTGTCCAGCTCGAAATGCTCGATCGGCACGGTGCTGGCGATCAGCCCGAGGCGCTCGAACAGGTCCGGGTACTGGGCGGCGGCGCACAGCGCGTAGGGCCCGCCGCCGCAGTAGGCGGCCATGGGCGGGCGCTCGATCTCCAGGTGGCGGCACAGGGCGCGGATGTCCGGGCCGAAGTCGCGGAATTCCATGTCCGGCTGCGCGGTGGAAAGGCCGTAGCCGGGGCGCACGATCAGAATCATGCGCAGCCCTTTTTCGCGGTACCAGTTTTCGAACAGGCGGTGGTCCGGAATGGTGCCGCCCAGGTTGTCCAGGGTGAGCACCGGGCGGCCGTCCGGGGCGCCGTACTCGAACCAGCTCAGCACGCGGCCGTCGGCCAGGGTCAGAGTGCGTTCGGGGGTCTGGCGCAGGGCGGGCGGCTGAACGGTCTGCACCAGGGCGTGGCCCATCGCCTGGCTGACCAGCTGCACCTGGCTGTTGGCGTTGAGCTTCGCCATGATCGATTTCAGCTGGGTGCGCGCCGTGTGTACGCTGACCGACAACAGCTCCGCGCTCTGGCTGACGTTGCCGATCTTGCACAGCAGATGCAGCAGCCGGGCTTCCGCGTGGGTGATGTTGAAGATCGCTTTCAGCGATTCCGGTGACGGCGCCACCAGGCTGTGCCCGGCCAGCACCCAGACAATGGTGCGCACCCGCGCGATGCGCCCGGGGGCGTCGGATTTGCGGACCGGCATGCACAGCAGGGTGACCGCGTCCCGCTGCGAGGAGAGCAGCTGGGTGCGGCGGCCGCCGGCCAGGGTGGTGACCCTTTTGACGCCCAGCTTCAGGGCCGGGTCGGTGAACCTCAGGCTGCCGTCGTCGAGCAGGGTGACGGCGCCTTCGCGCAGCCCCTGCCTGGCGGCCGGATTGCACTCCAGACACTGCATCCGCTCGTCGAGCATGAGCATCGGCCAGGGCATCTGGTTGTACATGGTGTTGAGGATGTGGGTGCGGTCTTCCAGGGCGTGCATATAGGCGCTGCTGCGCACCGCCCGCTCCAGATGCTCGACCAGCCGGTCCACCGCCACCGCGCCGCCGGCCGGGTCGCCGCCGGCATCGACCGGGTCGGCGCTCCAGCCGGTGAGGGTGTCGAGCAAATCCACCCAGTCTCCGGGGGAGAGCGCGGTCTCGTAGATACGCCCGATCAGGTCGTTGTTGTTGTCGTCCTGCAAGGCGGAAGTCCCCGGGTCTGGTCTGCGTGTAGCTTGATCATAGGAAGCGTTTACCGGCACCGCAACGAAAAAGACCCCGGCGAGCCGGGGTCAGGGGCGACGCCTCGCGGCGTCCGGGGGGTGAATCCGTGAGTGGCTTACTGCGGGTTTGTGGCGCCGTCAGCCACCTCCACCAAGACCACAAGGCCCAGTTCACTGGGGTCGCCACCGTCGGGTACACGGCGCATGGTGAATACGCCCACACTGGCGTCCTGGTTGAAGAAGCCCTCGATAACGGTGCTCCCGGTCTGGTCCGTGATGGTCAGAGTGGTCGCGCCGTTGGCGGCAATGTCCGCGCTCAGGGGTGTGTTGACGGCATCGTTCTCGATGCCCACGTTACCGCCCAGGCCGGCTTTCTCGATTTCAGTGATTTCGCCGTCCAGGGTGCCGGCGGTGTTGCTGGTCATACTGATGAAGCTGTTGAATTGGCTGTTGAGCAATTCGATGTCACCGGTGCCGTTACCCACGCCGTCCAGCGCTACGGACAATTGCATGAAACGGTAGTTTTTGCCGGTAACATCCGGAGCGCTATCGGGCAGCTTCACCATCAGGGTGTTGCTGAAATCGGCCGAGAAGTTCTCATCGTTGTCGGATTCCGCGAAGGCAAGGAAATCGAAGGTATCATTGATAAAACCATCGGCGGGGGAGGGCTGACCGTCATCGGTGCCGGCGGACACAATGTCACCGTCCTCGGTGATCTCGATCGGCTCACCGGTAAAGCCGGTTTCGGTTGTGGTCTGGTAAAAAGTGCCGTTCCCTTGCAGGGCCAACAGGTGCCCACTGGCGTCGCCGTAATCAAAAGTACCGTCGCCGTTGAAGGTGAGCTCGTTGGTCGCGGTCTGCACTTCGATCACGCCGGACTCCAGATAGGTCTCGATGAATACGCGGCCGAAATCACCGTTGAGATCCGAATCCTGCATGGCCGAGGGTGAGCGTGCGAATATCTCCAGAGCGCGGAATACTTCGTCACCTCTGCGGTCATCCGGATTCAAGGCGTCCGGCTCTTGGTCGCCGTTGGTATCAATGGTGCCATAGCGCACGCCGGCTTCCTGGGAAAGTAGGAAGAAAAGCCCTTTATTATTAGCCTTTTGCAGGTTGTAGATGACGGCTGGATAACGGAAGGCGAAGTCGCCGTCGACTTCTTCTTCAAAGGCGCCTTCGATGCTGAGAATCCCGGATTCGGTCAAGGTTCCGGTGAAGCTTTCGCCGTCTTCAATCTCCGCTTCATAGAACAGCGATGCCGTGTCCACGCTGGCGCCGGAAAAATTGGACGAGGCGCTCTCTTCCGATTCCAATGTGATTGCCACGGTGCCGTCGCCGCCGTCGGCAAAGGTGAAGTCGGTCAGCCACAAGTCGTTGGCGAAAGTGCCGAAACCATCGTTGTCGCTGTCGTGTAGCCCCAGACCGAATGCGGAACTGCGGTAGTCGCCGGCAATATCACCGGCATCGCCGGGCTGATCATTGATGATCGCCACTTGCTGTTCGACGAACTCACCCACTTCCTGGTCCAGTTTGGCGAGCATTTCGCTGAGGTCGTTTCCGGCGGTAAGATCGAAGGTGTCCACCTTGCCGCTCAGAGTAACCACTTCGGTGACGACCAGCTGTTCCAGGTCCGCGCCTTGCTCGATGAACTTGCGCAGCACGAATTCCGACACCGGGTTGATGTCCACGGCCTGATCAACGACCTGGGCGCGCAGTTCCGCGCCGTTGCCGGTAATGCGTACGATCAGATTACCCGCCAGATCGACCCCCTGGGGCAGTGTCAGATCGTAGTCCCCGCTGATGGAGGTCACGGTCTCGGCCAGCACGTCGCCGACCTGATCGCCGTTGTTGTCCACGCGGATCAGCTCCACGGTGGCGCCGTCCACCGGCTGCAGCCCGGTAATCGCGGCGGCGGCCGGTTCGATCAAGGCGTTCAGCACGATACGGGTGAAGGTGTCGTCGCGTAACGCGGCGACCATGCCCGAGGGCGCGCTGGCCGTGCCCTCAACGGTAAGTGCCTGGGGCGCCGGGTCGCTGGGCGCACTGGACGAGGAGGAACTCCCGCCACAGCCGCTGATCGCCGCCAGCATGGCGATCACGGTGATGAGATAGGAAACGGATTTGATCATGACAGTACCCTTTGACGGAGGAAGCAAACCACTTAAGCCTAGCCAGTGGCGCTATGCCGCCGCATACCCCAAACAGGGTATGCGGGGTTGAAATCCTCCGGCACGTCTCCAGGCACCGGGTAAGCGGCATTTCGCAGCAAGGAGGCGATCCTATGGTTACCGAGCCCGCTATTCCCGAGACCATGTCGGCCATGGTGCTCACCGGCCACGGTGGCGTGGATAAACTGGTGTACCGCCACGATGTGCCGGTGCCGCGGCCGGCGCCGGGCCAGGTGCTGGTACGCGTCACCGCCACCGCCAAGAACAACACCGACCGTAAGGCCCGTGAAGGCCTGTACCCCACCAAGGACAAGGATGAAGTGGCGTCCTTTCAGATGGGCGGTTCGGCCACGCTGACCTTTCCCCGTATTCAGGGCGCCGACGTGGCCGGACGCGTCGTCGCCGTCGGCGAGGGCGTGGATCCGGCGCGCCTCGGTGAGCGCGGCCTGCTGGATTTCAACCTTTACCCGGACGACCGCCGTGACATCAACCTGACGCCGGACTACTACGGCCACGGCGCCGACGGCGGCTTCGCCGAGTACGTGGCGGTGCCCTCGGATCAGTTCCACAGCGTGGACAAGGCGGACCTGGCCGACGCGGAGCTGGCGGCCATGGGCATGTGCTCCTACCAGACCGCCCTGCACATGCTCACCTCCGCCAATGTCGTCGCCGGGGAGCGGGTGCTGGTCACCGGCGCCAGCGGCGGTGTCGGCACGGCGCTGATCCAGCTGTGCCGGGTCCTGGGCGCGATTCCCTATGCGTTGAGCACGCCGGACAAGGCGGGCGCCCTGCGTGAGCTGGGCGCCGAAGCGGTGCTCGACCGTTCCGACATGGACGGCTTCACCGACCGGGTCCGCGAGCTGACCGGCGGCGCGCCCCTGGACGCGGTGATGGATCTGGTCGGCGGCGACATGACCGACCGTTTTATCGACGCCATGATCTTCGACATGAAGGCGCGCAGCAGCTACCCGCGTCTGAGCATCGCCGGCGCCAGCGGCGGCAACCTGAGCGAAATCATGTGGACGCGCATCTACCTCTATCAGGTGCAGGTGTTCGGCGTCTCCCACGGCACCCGGGAAGAGGCGGAACAGCTGATCGGCTGGATCCGTTCCGGCGAGCTCAAACCGGTGCTGCACGCGGCTTTCAAACTCTCCGACCTGCACCGCGCGGAGGATTACTTCGTCAGCCGCGGCAACAACTTCCTCGGCAAGATCGTCATCGTCCCCGACCGCCAGTGGGCGGACTTCGGCGAACCCTTCGCGTTAAAGGAGACAACCTGATGCGCGAGGAGTTAAGCCTGAACCTCATGGACACCCACGCCGGCGGCGATGTCAGTCGCATCGTTCTCGGCGGTATTGATCCGCTGCCCGGTAAAACCGTGCGCCAGCAAATGGAGTACCTGCGCGACGACGCCGACGGCCTGCGCCGGCTTTTACTGGAGGAGCCCTACGGCATTCCGGAAATGTCGGTGGATCTGATCGTGCCGCCGTCCCACCCGGGCGCCAGCGTCGGCTACATCATCATGGAAGTGATGGGCTATGCGATTTACTCCGGCTCCAACACCATCTGCACCGCCACGGCGGTGCTGGAAAGCGGGCTGGTGCCCAAGGAAGAGGGCCGGCAAAGCTTTATGATGGAATCGCCGGCGGGGCTGGTGCACATCGAGGCCCAGGTCCACGACGGCGTGGTGGAATCGATCACCTGCGGCGGCCTGCCCAGCTACATCGACACCCACCGCGCCACCATCCATGTGCCGTCGCTGGGCAACGTCACCTACAGCGTGGCTTACAGCGGCGGGTTCTACGCGCTGGTGGACGCCACCGAGCTGGGTTTTCATCTGACCCTGGACGAAGAGGCGGATCTGGCCCGCTGCGCCCGCGCCATCGTCGAGGCGATCCAGGCGGAGCGCGGCTTTTCCCACTACACCCTGGGTGACGTGGGGCCGCTGCCGTTCCTGCACTTCATGGGCCCGGTGGAGCAGGTGGGCGACCACTTCTACCGCTCCCGCTCCGCCACCTATGTGCACCCCGGCGTGATCTGCCGCAGCACCACCGGCACCGGCACCTCCGCGCGGTTGGCGCTGATGCACCATGAAGGCAGGATCAAACCCGGCGACCGGCTGGAGACCGTCTCCCTGCGCGGCTCCGGCTTTATCGGCGAGTTCATCGACACCCGCCGGGAGGAAGACCACGACGTGGTGGAAAACACCATCACCGGCAAAAGCTACGTGCTGGCGCACTCCAGAACCGTGGTCAATTGCGAGGACCCGATGGTCGACTGCGGCGGGCTCCACCACATCCTCAGCGACGGCCACGACTGACGGTAGACACGGACTTGTGAAAGCGGGCTTGTGGGAGCGGGCCCAGCCCGCGAAAGGCCGGCGAAGCCGGCCGGCAGGATTCCAGAGACGCTCTTTGTGTTGCAGTTAGAAAGGGCTCTGGGATCCTGCCGGGCGCTCCGCGCCCTTTCGCGGGCTGGGCCCGCTCCCACAAAGGTTCCAGCTAATCCGGGTCGCGGGCGTCGTGCAGGCGCTCCTGTCGCTCCTGTTCTTCCTCAAAGGCGGCTTTGATTTCGGCCAGGACGTCCTCGACGTTGGCGGCTTCGCCGGAGTCCTCGAATACGCCCGTGAGTGACACCTCCGGGTGCAGTTCGCCGGCCTCGTAGAGCGCCCAGATCTCCTCGCCGTAGCGGCTGCCGACCAGGGCCGGGGCGTACTGGCCGTAGTAGCGCGTCATGTTGTTGACGTCGCGCAGCAGGAAGGCTTCGGCGTGGTTGTTGGCGGCGGCGTCCACCGCCTGGGGCAGGTCGATCACCACCGGCCCGTAGGCGTCCACCAGCACGTTGAATTCGGACAGGTCGCCGTGGACCAGCCCGGCGCACAGCATCAGCACCACGTAGTGCATCATCAGGGCGTGGTCTTCCAGTGCCTGTTCCTCGGTGAGCACCACGTCGCACAGGCGCGGCGCCACGTCGCCGGCGTCGTCGGTGATCAGCTCCATCAGCAGCACGCCTTCCAGCATGTCGTAGGGCCGGGGCACGCGCACGCCGGCGTCCGCCAGGCGGCGCAGGGCGTCCACCTCGGCGGTCTGCCAGACCTTTTCCTGCTGATCGCGGCCGAACTTGGAGCCCTTTTCCATGGCCCGGGCACGGCGCGTGCTGCGCACCTTGCGGCCTTCCTGGTAATGCACCGCCTGCTTGAAACCGCGCTTGGCGGCCTCCTTGTACACCTTGGCGCACTGCACCCGGTCGCCGCAGCGGACCACATAGATGTCCGCCTCTTTGCCGCTCATCAGCCGGCTGATCACTTCGTCCACCAGGCCGTCATCGACCAGGGGTTGTATCCGTTTCGGGGTTTTCATGCCGCCCTTATACGCTATTCGCCGATGGCGGGCATCCCCTGGTGGAGGGGGTGGTTCACGGCGCTCGGCCGGCGGCGTCGAGTTCCGCCTCCAATTGCCGGTGAAAACGCGGCGCGCTGTACTCAAACGTGCCGAAAGTGAGTACCTGATTGGCGCCGGACGGCAGTCCCTTCTGGATCGATTCCGACAGGTTGTAGTCCTCGGCCAGGGTGCGCCGGTACAGGTCCACGTTGGCTTGCCAGTAACGCTCCGCTTTGTCGCTGTCCGGGGCGGCGGGCAGCAGGGTGATCTCGTGGACACGGGTACGGTTCGGCCCGAGCGGCTCCAGGGTGCTGAACTGGGCGTGGTCGGGCTGCACCAGCACGGTGGTGTTGGGAAAAAAGAAGTACAGAATGTTGCCGTGCCGGCGCGGTTCAAAGCCGTCGGCGTCCGGCGGGTTGGCCGGGTCCAGGTTGGATTTGACCAAATACAGCCGGCGATTGAGTCCCGCTTCGTCGATGATCTGGAGGTTGTCGGTGAACAGGTGCGCGATGGTATTCCGGTGCGCCACCTTGAAGTGGTAGGCCTCTAGGGAACCGTCCACCAGCAGTTTCCAGTTGGCGGCCACCTCATAGTGGCGCGGCGCGTAGGCCACGGGCGCGGACAGATCCAGGGCTTCCAGCTCGCCCATCAATGGATCGAGATGGCTGTCGATATCGCTGTCCGCGAGATCCGGGTCGGCGACTACCCAGACCAGGCCGCCGCGCTCCCGAACGGCCAGGCGCCGCAGCCCGGATTCCGCCTTGTTCAGGCAGGGAAAGCCGAACGCCTGGGGCAGCCCCTTCAGGCTTCCGTCCAGGGCGTAGGTCCAGGCGTGGTAAGGGCAAACAAAGGTCCGGGCGCTGTGGCCGGCGCCTTCGTCCAGCAGGCGGGCGCCCCGGTGGCGACATACGTTGAGGAAGGCCCGCAAGGCGCCGTCCTCCTGACGCACCAGCAGCAAAGGCACGCCCAGCCGGTCGCGGGCCAGCCAGGCGCCAGCGGCGGGCAGTTCGCTGCTGGCGGCCACCGCCTGGGGGCGGCGCCGCATCAGGGCCCGCTCCCGGTCGGCACGGCCGCGGTCCAGATAGCGGTCCACCGGCACCTCGCCGGGGGCGGCCCGACCTTCCGGCCGCGTCCCGTTGAGCGCCTCCAGGGTGCGCCGGTGAAGGTCTGCACGGACCTCTGGTTTCATGTTGGGGCTCCGGTGTCATCTTGTTGTTCTGATCGGACCAAAATGCGCGTGGCGCCGACAGTCTGTCAATGCGTCCCTTGCCGGCTCGGCGCGCTTGCAATGGTGAGGCCTCCTGTGACGTTATAGACGGCTTCGACGTTGTGTCGTGGCGAAAGAGGAAAAGGGATGTCCAACCGGCGTTGTTTCGGTGTGCTGATGGCGCTGTTCGTGGTGTTGTTTGCGGTGCTGGCGGTGTCGCCCCGCGAGCCGGCGACCTGGGCGATGGAAAACGCCGTGGCGGTGCTGTTCGTCATCGGCCTGTGGGCGACGCGCCGCTGGTTCCGGTTCTCGCGCAGCGCCTACCTGATGATGTTCTCGTTTCTGGCGCTGCATGAGATCGGCGCCCACTACACCTATTCCCATGTGCCCTACGACCAGACCGTGCATGCGCTCTTCGGTTTCAGTCCGGACGCGGTGATGGGGTGGCAGCGTAACCAGTACGACCGCTTTCTACATCTGCTTTACGGCGTGCTGTTGGTGTTGCCGCTGAGTGAGCTGTGCCGGGAGTGGGGCGGTCTGCGGCGGCCTGGTGCGGCGCTGTTCGCGTTCAGCCTGATACTGGCCTCGTCGCTGCTCTATGAGCTGATTGAGTGGGGCGCCGCCGTGGCGCTGGGGGACGGCAGCACCGCCTTTCTCGGCACCCAGGGCGACCCCTGGGACGCCCAGAAGGACATGGCACTGGCCACGGTCGGCGCGCTGGCCTCGCTGGTGATCGCGGCACTGGCACGGCGTATCCGGTGAGCTCTAACCGGATTTTGCATTCGCGCCGTATCCGCGCCGCCGGCCGGGTGTCTACACTGGAACTCGTTCATACACGCCCAATGGCAAGGAGAGCACCATGACCTATAGCGCGGAGTACGCTACCGATCACCCCACCCGGGACGAGGTGGAAGCCATCCGCGAGCCCACCGTGGTGGAATTCGGCCAGCCCGGTTGCGGCCACTGCCAGGCCGCCGCGCCGCTGATCAAGGCGGCGTTCGCCGATTTTACCGGGGTGGTGCACCTGAAACTGGAGGACGCCAAGGGCCGGTTGCTCGGGCGCGCGTTCAAGGTAAAACAATGGCCGACACTGATCTTCCTGCAGGAGGGCGAGGAAGTGGCGCGTCTGGTGCGCCCGCAGAGCGAGCAGGCGGTGCGCGAAGCCCTGGAGAAAATCGACACCAAGGCCTACCGGGACGCCGACCAGGCGGGCACGGGCGGCAGCAAGGATCCGTGAAGAACCGGTTTTAATTTGTGGCGCGCAATTACATTAACAATGTGGTTGCGCGTCCTTTGTCATGCTAAGTTTGCCCGAAATAAAAATAAACATAATTAATGGGGTAAACAATGCGCATTGGTATTGTCGTGGATTCCACCTGCGATTTACCGGAATCCTATTTCGAAAAAAATAATATACAGATTCTTCCCATCTCCATTCGCCTGGGCGACGAACTGCTGGTCGACAAGCGCGACGCGCAGGCCACGCGGCGGTTCTACCAGGAGCAGCTGGATTCGGAAGGCATCCACGCGGAATCCATTCCTTATTCCGTGGATCAGATTCAGGCGGTGTTTCTGGAGCAGCTGGTCATCGATTATGACTTGGTGTTTTGCATTACCGTATCCGGTAAGCGCAGCCTGATTTTTGATAACGCCACCAAGGCCTCGTTCTCGATTCTCAAGCAGTACCAGAAAGTGCGCGCCGACGCCGGCGTGCCCGGCCCGTTCTCGATGCGGGTGATCGACAGTAAAACCCTGTTTTCCGGCACCGCGGTATTGGTGTGCGAGGTGGCTAAAATGATCAAGCAGGGCGCCAACCGTAATGCGATCCGCCTGCGTATCGATGAGATGCTGCCGCACATTTGCGGTTACATGGTGCCGGAGAAACTGGCCTACGTGCGCGACCGGGGTTTCAAGAAGGGCGAGCGCAAAAGCTTTTCCGATTCCATGCGCGGCGTGGCGCTCACCGTGGGATCGGCGCTGTCCATGCACCCGGTGATCCGCATCCACGGCGGTGAGGAAAACCCGGCCACGGTGAACCGCAGCTACGAGAAGTCCGTGCGCCGCATGCTGGAGCACGTCGCCAAGCAGATCCGCGCCGGAAAGTTGATGTCCGGCCATGTTTGTCTCAGCTACGCCGGCGACGCCGCCCGCGTGCCGACCATGCCCGGTTATGCCGAGCTGGAGGCCGCCGCCCGCGAGCACGATGTGCAGCTGCTGGTCTCCACCATGAGCCCCACCGGCGCCATCAACGTGGGCGCTGGCTGCCTGTTCGTGGCGTTCGCCAGCCAGGACGATGAGTTCGAGTAAAGGGGCGGCCCTAGGGCTGCTCCTCCAAGGTTTCCGCCGCGCCGGCCGGGGCGGCGCCGTTCGCCGGCCGGCCCCGCAGTAACAGCGCCGTCATCAGGGCGGTGCCGGCGATGATCACCGCGCCGATGGCGGAATTGGTGTGCAGGGCGGCGCTGAAGCCGGCGCGGGCCGCTTCCAGCACCTGGGCGGCCAGCGCCGGTGGCAGTTGCGCGGCGGCGCCGATGGCGCCCCCCAGCGTATCGCCGGCGGCCAGGGTCTGGGCGTCGTTGAGCCCCGCCGGCATGGCGTCCAGCATATGCCGCCGGTAGACCGCCGCGCCGACACTGCCGATCACCGCGATGCCCAGGGCCATGCCCAGCTCGGTGGCGGTTTCCGAAGTGGCCGAGGCGGCGCCCGCCTTGGTGGCCGGCGCCGCGCTCACCACCATGTCGGTGCCGAGGATCATCATCGGCATCACGCCCATGCCCATGATCGTCATGCCCACCACCAGCAGCATCAGGTCGTCGATATCGTTGACCCGCATCAGCGCCGCCAGGCCCACGGCGGCCAGTACCAGGCCGCCGCTCACCAGCCGCGAATGCGGTATGTAGCGGGTGGCCGCCGGAATCAGTAACGACGCCGCCGTCTGCACCACCGCCGGCGGCAGCATGGCCAGCCCCGCCTGCAGCGGCGACAACCCCAGCACCCCCTGCAGGTACTGAAACACCATCAGCCAGGCGCCGGAGAGCGCCAGGATGGTCAGCATCATGGCCGCCACCGAGGTGCTGAAATGGCGGCTGCGGAACAGGCTCAGGTCGAACATCGGCTCGCTGAGACGGCGCTGGCGCCGGGTGAACACCACGGCCAGGGCCAGGCCCAGCAGCATCGACAGGAACAACGCCGCGTGCACGCCGTTGCGGGCCAGATCCTTGAGCCCGTAGATCACCGCCAGCACCATCGCCACCGACAGCAGGGCGCTGGGCAGATCCTGGCGGCCGGCGTTCTCGTCGCGGAACTCCGGCAACAACCAGGGACCGCATAGCAACAACAGCAGCATCACCGGCACCCCCAGCAGGAACACCGAGCCCCACCAGAAGAATTCCAGCAAGGCGCCGCCCACCAGCGGGCCGATGGCGCTGCCGACGATAAAACCGGTCATCCACACGGTGATCGCCAGGGTGCGTTCGCGCTCCACCTGGAACATATTGCGCAGCAGCGACAGGGTGGACGGCATCAGCGTGGCGCCGGCCACGCCCAGCAGAGCACGCGCCGCGATCAGGGTTTCCGCGCTCTCCGAAAACGCCGCCATCACCGACGCCAGCCCGAAGGCGCTGGCGCCGGCCAGCAGCAGCTTGCGGCGGCCGATGCGGTCGCCCAGCGTGCCCATGGTCACCAGGAAGCCGGCGATCATGAAGCCGTAGATATCCAGAATCCACAGCAACTGATCGCTGGTGGGCCGCAGGTCGGCGCTGAGATGCGGCGCGGCCAGGTGCAGCACCGTCATATCCAGCGCCAGCAGCACCGTGGGCAGCATCAATACCGCCAGGCCCAGCCATTCGCGGCGGGTCGCCGGGGTCGCGGTGATTTCATCGGGTACAGCGGGGGGCATGGTGGGATCCTTTCAGTAACGTCCTTCTTCGCGCAACTCGGCCTCGATGGGCCGCACTTCGATAGCGCCGATGCGGGCCGACGGCCAGTGGGCGGCGATCTCCAGCGCGTGCTCGTCGTCGCGGGCTTCGATCAGGAAGTAACCGCCGATCTGNTCCTTGGTTTCCGCGAACGGACCGTCGGTCACCGAACNTTTGCCGTCGCGCACGCGGGCGACCCTGGCGCGGGTGGGGCTTTGCAGGGCCTGGGTGTCGAGCAGCTCGCCGCGCTCGCGCAGCGCCGCCACATAATCCAGGGTTTCCTGGCGCAGNGCCAGCCACTCCTCGCGGCTCAGGGACTTGAGGTCCTGTTCCGCTTCATANGCCAGACAAAGATATTTCATGTTCGCTCCTGNTAACGGAAGGGGTGTCGNCTNNCAGTCGTCNTGGCGGCCGCCGTTTCGACAATCCGGGTTTCACGTTTTGTGGATACTTTTTCGCCTATCCAGTGTCCAGTGGTTTAGNNTGACCAAAANTAANGCCGNTGGANAGTGACAAGGAGAGTGNCATGNTTTCACGTCGTGATTTCCTCAATACCAGCCTCTGGGCCGGCGCCGGCCTGGCCCTGGGCGTGCACCGCGCGGCACTGGCGGCGGACGGCAAGGGCGCGCTGCCCGCTGGCGAAAGCCTGCGCACCCGCGCCATCCCGGCCAGCGGCGAACAAATTCCGGTGGTCGGCGCCGGCACCTCCGGCAGCTTCGTGGCCGAGATCGGCTCGGAGAAGTACCAGCGCCTCAAGGAGGTCATGGCGATCTTCTTCAACGGCGGCGCCACCGTGTTCGATACCTCGCCCAACTACGGCGGCGCGGACAAGGTGCTGGGCGCGCTGCTGGAAGAGGGCGGCTGGCGGGACCAATGCTTCCTGGCCACCAAGATCGCCGCCGACAGCCGCGCCGAGGCCGAGCGGCAGTGGGCCGAATCCCTCAAGGCATTGCGCACTGACAAGGTGGAACTGCTTCAGGTGCACAACCTGCGCGACTGGAAAACCCAGCTGCCTTACGCCCGCGAGCTGAAAGAGCAGGGCAAAACCAGGTATGTGGGTGTCACCCACTACCTGGATCGTGGCCTGGACGAAATGGAGCGGATCCTTCGCAGCGAACCGCTCGATTTTATCCAGATCCACTACTCCATCAACGCGCCGGCGGCGGCGGAAACCGTCCTGCCGCTGGCCCGTGACAAGGGTGTGGCGGTGCTGATCAACCGCGCCTTTGACGACGGCAAGCTGTTTGGCCGGGTGAAGGACAAGCCGCTGCCCGGCTGGGCGCCGGAAGTAGGGGTGGAATCCTGGGCGCAGATGTTCCTCAAGTTCGCCATCAGCCACCCGGCGGTGACCTCGGTGATCCCCGCCACCAGCAAACCCAAGCATCAAAGGGACAACCTGCAGGCCGGCTACGGGCCCCTGCTCAGCGAGGCACAAACCCGGGAACTGATCGCGATGGACCTGTAGCGGCGTGAGCACCTTCGCCCGCTTGTTCAATCTGCACAGCCGGGAAGCGCCTTCGGTGCTGGCCGGTCTGTTGATGTTCTTCCTGCTGTTCACCGGCTATTTCATGCTGCGCCCGGTACGCGAGACCATGGGCGTGGCCGGCGGCGTGGACAACCTGCAGTGGCTGTTCACCGGCACCTTCGTGGCGACGCTGGCGGTGCTGCCGCTGTTTGGCTGGCTGGCCTCGAGAGTGGCGCGGCGGCGCATCATGCCCTGGGCCTACGCCTTTTTCGTCGCCAACCTGCTGCTGTTCGCCGCGGTTTTCCTGCGCTGGCCGGAAAACCCCTGGGCGGCGCGCAGTTTTTATATCTGGTTGTCGGTGTTCAACCTGGTGGCGATTTCCCTGGCCTGGAGCGTGCTCGCCGACGTGTTCTCCACCACCCAGGCCAAGCGCCTGTTCGGCATGATCGCCGGCGGTGCCAGCCTGGGCGGGCTCACCGGGCCCGGCCTGGGGGCGCTGCTGGTGGCGCCGGTGGGCCATGTGGGCCTGCTGATGCTGGCGGCCCTGTTGCTGGCGGCGAGCGCCGGCGCCGGGGTATGGCTGTACCGTTGGCGCGACCGCAATCCCTTGCCGGCCGGGACGCGGTCGCAGGAGGAAAGCCGCCATGTGCCGCTCGGCGGCAACCCCTTCGAGGGCGCCGCCGAGGTGGCTCGCACCCCGTTTCTGATCGGCATCGCCGTGTTCGTGGTGCTGCTGGCCAGCGTCAGCACCTTTCTCTACTTCGAGCAGGCGCGGCTGGTGGCGGAGCACTTCCCGGACCCCACCCGGCAGACCCAGGTGTTCGGCCTGATCGATACCGTGGTCCAGGGCCTCGCCATTCTCACCCAGGTTTTCCTCACCGGGCGCATCGCCCAGCGCCTAGGCATCGGCGTGCTGCTGGTGGCGGTGCCGGTGGTGATCGCCGCCGGCTTCCTGTGGCTGGCGCTGGCGCCCACTTTCGCGGTGTTCGTGGTGATCATGGTGGCGCGCCGGGCCGGCGAGTACGCGCTGGTGCGCCCCGGCCGGGAGATGCTCTACACCGTGGTGCCGCCGCAGCAGAAGTTCAAAGCCAAGAACTTCATCGACACCGTGGTCTATCGCGGCGGCGACGCGGTCAGCGGCTGGGTGAAGCGGGCACTGGATCTGCTCGGCGAGCTGCCGGGGCTGGCCATGTTCATCGGCGCCGGCATTGCCCTGACCTGGGCGGGCACCGGCTTTCTGCTGGGACGGGCCCAGCGGCGCCGGGAAGCGGATCCGGAGGCCCCGGCGCGGCGCTCTTGAAGCGCCGCCCGGGCCGCCGAAAACGGCCAGGGTAAACACGGCGTTTCACGGAAGGCTCACGCCGCCGTGACGACGATGACGGGTTTGGATCACCGGGAGCCCGATAATGATAACAGCGCGCCGCCTGCCCCTTTTTACCTTGCTCTTCGCGATCCTCTGGTCGCCCTCCGTACTGGCCGCCGGAGGCGATGACGCCGCCGGCGCCGTGCCCGCCCAGGTGTTGAGCGAGCAGGGACGTTACCGGGTGGAAGTGCGCCAGGTGCCCGAGCCGCTGCCCGAGGGCGAGCACTTCAGCCTGGGGTTACGGGTGGTGAGCATGGATAACCCCGACGCGCCCCTGGACGCCTCCGCCGTCACCGTCGAGGCGGGCATGCGCCACGGTCGTGACCAGGGTTTCGCCCACGGCATGCAGTCCGAACCGCAAGTGAGCGCCCGCGACGGCCTGATCCTCGTGGAAGGGCTGTACTTCCATATGGGCGGTGCCTGGACCCTGCAGGTCGCCATCGACGGTGACGACGGCGAAGACCGGGCCTGGCTGACGCTGCCCTGCTGCGGGGGATGAGCCGGCTCTTGGGAGGCGCCGCCCTGATCGCGGCGCTGGCTGTGGCGGTGCCCTGGCTGGCCGCCGCTGGCGCCGGTGACACCGCGTTCACGGACGCCGAGCGGGCCGCGGTGCGGGCGCTGGCGGTGCCGCCGGGCCATACCCCGCCGGAAGTTCCGGACCCGGCGCTGGCGGAGTTCGGTCAGCGCCTGTTCTTCGACCGCCGGCTGTCCGGGGACGGCCGCTTTTCCTGTGCCTCCTGCCACCAGCCGGAACGCGCCTTCACGGACGGCCTGGCCCTGCCGGAAGCGGCCGGGCGCGGCCACCGCAATACTCCGACTCTGATCAACGTGGCGGACAACCCCTGGTTTCAATGGGACGGCGCCGCCGACAGCCTCTGGTCGCAAATGCTTCTGGTGATTGAGAACCCTCGGGAGCTGGATAACGACCGTCTGAACCTGGCGCATACGCTGTATCGAAATAAGGATTTGCGCGCCGCCTACCGGCGCCGCTTCGGCCCCCTGCCGCCGATGTCCGAGGGCGCGCGTTTCCCGGCCCACGGCTCGCCCCAGGCCGCATCCGACTCGCCCGAAGGCCGGGCCTGGCGGCGCATGGCGGCGGCGGACCAGGACGCGGTCAACCGGGTGATGGCCAATCTGGGCGTGGCGCTGGCCGCCTGGCAGCGGCGGCTGGTGCGCTATGATTCGCCGTTCGATCGCTTCGCCGCCGCGCTCGCCGACAACCCGGACCCGCCGCCGGACGACGCCTTCCCCGCCGCCGCCCGGCGCGGGCTCAAGCTGTTCGTCGGCGAGGCGCAATGCACGCTCTGCCACAGCGGCCCGGAGTTCAGCAACCAGGCGTTCCACAACCTGGGCGTGCCGGTCACGGACCACCGGGACACCGGCCGGGAGCAGGGGCTGCGGCGCCTGGCCGCGAGCCCGTTCAACGCCGCCGGGCCCTACGCGGGCGATGACGGCGACGCCGACCGTCTGCGTTTCCTGCCGCCGCCGGCAAGCCAGCGCGGCGCCTTCAAGACCCCCAGCCTGCGCAACGTGGCGCGCACCGCGCCGTATTTCCACGACGGGCGCTTCGCCACGCTGGAACAGGCGGTGCGGTTTTACCTGGAGCCACCGGACGGCAACACCCTGGGCAAGCGCGAAGACACCCTGGACCTGATCGCCGACCTCACCGACCGCCAGGTGGCGGACCTGGTCGCCTTCCTGAAAACCCTGAACAGCGCGCCGCTGCCCGAGGCCGTTACAGCGCCGCCGTCTCCTTAAACGCGGTGACCTCCGCCACCAGCCAGTCGCTGAACGCGCTCAGGCTGGGGTCTTCCGCTTTGCGCTCCGGCAATACCAGGTGGTAGGCCTTGGCGGTGCGGTAGCTGTGCTGAAACGGCACAACCAGCCGCCCGGCCTCCAGCTCCTGGCGGATCAGGAAGGGCGGAATCAGCGCCACGCCCATGTCCTGCATGGCCGCCTCGGCGAGCATTGAGAACAGCTCGTAGCGCGGGCCGGCCATGTCCTGGTCCACCCGCAGGCCCAGCGAATCAAACCATTCCCGCCAGGCGTAGGGGCGCGTAGTCTGTTGAAGCAGGGTCTGCTCGGCGAGCTGCTGCGGAGTGCGCACGCCGTTGGCGTTGAGCAGGCGCGGGCTGCACACCGGCACCGGCTCTTCGTGCATCAGCGCGGTGGTGCGGGTGCCGGGCCACTCGCCGTCGCCGAAGTAGATGGCGGCGTCGAACTCGGTGTCCGCGAACAGGAACGGCCGGGTGCGGTTGGTCAGGTTCACGATGATGCCCGGGTGGGCGTCGTGGAAGCCGCGCAGCCGAGGCAGCAGCCAGCGGGTGGCGAAGGTGGGCACCACCGCCAGTTCCAGGGTCTGCCCGGGGCCGTGCTGGCCCATCACCGCCAGGGTGTCGCGCTCCAGATCGTCCAGGCGCGCGGTGACCCGGCGGCTGTAGGTGCGGCCGGCCTCGGTGAGCTGCACGCCGCGCCGGGTGCGCCGGAACAGCTTCACGCCCAGGAAGTCCTCCAGGTTGGCGATCTGCCGGCAGATGGCGCTCTGGGTCAGGGCCAGCTCTTCCGCCGCCTTGGTGAAACTCTGGTGGCGGGCGGCGGCCTCGAAGCCGACCAGGGCGGTGGTGGCGGGGATTTTTCGGCGCATGATTCACTCGCTTGGTATCAACAAGTGACAAAATAGCACAGGTTGGTGCAATTTTATCGTTTGAAAGCGGTGCGCCGTTCTCCCTAGGATGACGCCCAAATCCAATAATGACACCGGTTTGCGGCGCCCCGGGGCGTGACAGGCCGACTTTGGTTCGGAATGAAGAGGACGAATTCCATGGCACAGAACGCATCTTTTGATTGGTCCAGCCCGCTGCTGCTGGACCAGCAACTCACCGAAGACGAGCGCATGGTGCGCCAGACCGCCGAGCAATACGCCCAGAACAAGCTGGCGCCGCGTGTTCTGGAAGCCTTCCGCCATGAGAAGACCGACCCGGAAATCTTCCGCGAAATGGGCGAGCTGGGCCTGCTCGGCGCCACCATCCCGGAAGCCTACGGCGGCGCCGGCATGAACTATGTGTGCTACGGCCTGATCGCCCGCGAAGTGGAGCGGGTGGATTCCGGCTACCGCTCGATGATGAGCGTGCAGTCCTCCCTGGTGATGGTGCCGATCAACGAATTCGGCAGCGAAGAGCAGAAGCAGAAGTACCTGCCCAAGCTGGCCAGCGGCGAGTGGATCGGCTGTTTCGGCCTGACCGAGCCGGACCACGGCTCCGACCCGGGCAGCATGGCCACCCGCGCCAAGAAAGTGGACGGCGGCTACAGCCTCACCGGCAACAAGATGTGGATCACCAACAGCCCGATCGCCGACGTGTTCGTGGTGTGGGGCAAGACCGAAGACGGCAAGATCCGCGGCTTTATTCTGGAAAAAGGCTGGGAAGGCCTGTCCGCCCCGGCGATCCACGGCAAGATGGGCCTGCGCTCTTCCATCACCGGCGAAATCGTGATGGACAATGTGTTCGTGCCGGAAGAGAACATGTTCCCCGAAGTGACCGGCCTGAAAGGTCCGTTCACCTGCCTGAACTCCGCCCGCTACGGCATCTCCTGGGGCGCGCTTGGCGCCGCCGAGGACTGCTGGCACAAGGCGCGCCAGTACACCCTGGACCGCAAGCAGTTCGGCCGCCCGCTGGCCGCCAACCAGCTGATCCAGAAAAAACTGGCTGACATGCAGACCGAGATCACCCTGGGCCTGCAGGGCTGCCTGCGCCTGGGCCGCATGAAGGACGAAGGCACCGCGGCGGTGGAAATCACCTCCATCATGAAGCGCAACTCCTGCGGCAAGGCCCTGGACATCGCGCGGATGGCCCGCGACATGCTCGGCGGTAACGGTATCTCCGACGAGTTCGGCGTGATCCGTCACCTGGTGAACCTGGAAGTGGTCAACACCTACGAAGGCACCCACGACGTGCACGCGCTGATTCTGGGCCGCGCCCAGACCGGCCTGCAGGCCTTCACCGGCGAATGACCGGGACGCAAACGGGCGCCGCCAGGGGCGCCCTGGATGGCCTCCGCGTCCTGGATTTGTCGCGGGTTCTGGCCGGCCCCTGGGCCGGTCAGATCCTCGGCGATCTGGGCGCCGAAGTGATTAAAGTCGAGCGCCCCGGCCGGGGCGACGACACCCGCGCCTGGGGCCCGCCCTATCTCAACGACGGCCAGGGCGCGCCCACCTCCGAATCCGCCTACTACCTGAGCGCCAACCGCAACAAGCAGTCGGTCACCATCGACATCACCCGCCCGGAAGGCCAGCGGCTGGTGAAACAGCTGGTGGCGGAAAGCGACGTGCTGTTGGAGAACTTCAAGGTCGGCGGCCTCAAGCGCTATGGCCTGGACTATGCATCCCTGGCGGCGATCAACCCGCGTCTGATCTATTGCTCGATCACCGGCTTCGGCCAGGACGGGCCCTACGCGGAGCGGCCGGGCTATGACTTTCTGATCCAGGGCCTGGGCGGCCTGATGAGCATCACCGGCCAGCCGGACGGCGAACCGGGCGGCGGTCCGTTGAAAGCCGGCGTCGCCCTCACCGACATCACCACCGGCCTGTACGCGGCCATCGCGGTGCTGGCGGCGGTGAACCATCGCCACCAAACCGGCCAGGGCCAGCACATCGACATGGCCCTGCTGGACGTGCAAGTGGCCACCCTGGCCAACCAGGCGATGAACTTCCTCACCAGCGGCACCGCCCCCGGGCGCATGGGCAACGCCCACCCCAATATCGTGCCCTACCAGACGTTCCCCGCCGCCGACGGCGACATCATTCTCACCATCGGCAACGACGGCCAGTTCGCCCGCTTCTGCGAGGTCGCCGGCCGCCCGGAGTGGGCCAGCGACGAGCGCTACGCCACCAACGCCGCCCGGGTGGCCAACCGTGATACGCTGATTCCGGCCCTGCGCCAGACCACGGTGATGAAGACCACCGCCGAGTGGCTGCGCCTGCTTGAGGAAGCCGGCGTGCCCGGCGGCCCGGTGAACACCATCGAGCAGGTATTTCAGGACCCGCAGGTGCAACACCGGGGGCTGCGCATCGATCTGTCTCACCCGTTGACGAAAAGCGTGCCCCTGGTGGGCAGCCCCCTGCGCCTGTCCGGTTCGCCGGTGCGTTACGCCAGTGCGCCGCCGCTGCTCGGCGAGCACACCGGCGACGTGCTGAGCCAGGTGCTGGGCCTGGACGCGGCCACCATAGACCAGCTGCGGCGCGACGGCGTTATCTGACCGGAACGGACTGATTGGAGCGGGCACTGTCCATTGGTATGCTAGCCAAATGGACAGTGCCCCGATCGCCAACGTCACCTTGGACGACCCGTTTTACTACCTGCACCACTTCCAGGAAGTGCTGAGCTGGGTGGCGTCGCGCCATGGCGATCTGCTGAACGACGACGAGCTCGCCTTCGTGGCGGCGTTCGCGGAACTGCCCCGGCCGTCGCGGGCCTTGTTGGTGCGCATGGTGACGCGCAAGGGCGAGCACTTCCGAGCGGACAAACTGGTTTACCCGGAAATCGGCGATGCCGTCAGTGCCGCCGCGCCGCTGATCGATCACGGCTGGCTGGACCCGGCCCCGACGCTCGACCTGCCGACCCTGTTCCGGCTGTTCACCAAGGCGGAACTGCGCCACCTGTTGCGTGAGCCGTTGGCCGCCGCCGGGGTGCCGGCCTCGGCCCGCAAGGCGGACTGGCTGGAAGCGCTGTCCGAACTCGAAGACGTTTACCAGGCGCCTTCGGACACGCCGGTGTACCACCTCACCCTGATGCCCCTGTGCGACCGCTTCCGGCTGATGTTCTTCGGTAATCTCTATCAGGACTGGTCCGAGTTCGTGCTCAGTGACCTGGGCACCTTCCAGTACGAGCCGGTGAGTTTCAGCCAGGGCGTGCGGCCGTTTCAGAGCCGGCGGGACGTGGACGCCTACCTGCACCTGAACGCCTGCCGGGACCGGTTCGAGGCGGGCGACGCCCTGGAGGAGGTGGAAGCGGCGCTGCCGCCGGCGCCCGAGAACCCCTGGGCCCGAGAACGCTGGGACCGACTGTGTTTCAAGCTGGCGCGAGAGTGGGAGCGGGCCGGCGAACTGGAACGGGCCGGCGCGCTGTATCACCACTGCCGCCACCCGGGCGCCCGGGGCCGGCAACTGCGGGTTTTGGAGCGCCGGGAGCACTACGACGCCGCCCTGACCCTGGCGCGGGAAGCGGATCAGGCCCTCGAAAGCGAGGCGGAGCGCCAGCAGCTGCGGCGCCTGATACCCCGGCTGCACCGCAAGCTGGGCCTGCCCCGGCCAACCCCGGCGGCGCCGGCCCGGCCCCAGGTGCTGCACCTGTCCCTGCCGCCGGCGGCCAGTGTGGAGCAGGCGGCGGCCCAGGCCCTGGCCACCTCCGAAGCGCCGGTCCATTACGTGGAAAACAGCCTGCTTCCGGGGCTGTTCGGGTTGCTGTTCTGGGACGCGATCTTCGCGCCGGTGCCCGGCGCCTTCTTCCACCCGTTCCAGAGCGGCCCGGCGGATTTGCACCACCCGGAGTTTCGCTGCCGCCGCCGGGCCGAATTCGACGCCGGCTTCCAGGCTTTGGCGGACGGCGAGCACCGGGCGCGGATCCTGGCCCGCTACCGGGAAAAATCCGGTCGCCTGTCGCCGTTCGTGCACTGGGGCCGGCTCTCCGAAGCGCTGCTGGCACAGGCGCTGGATTGCCTGCCCGCCGATCACCTTGCCCTGTGCTTTGAACGGTTGCTGGCGGACATCGCCGCCAACCGCGCCGGCCTGCCGGACCTGATCCAGTTCTGGCCGGCGCAGCGTCGCTACCGGATGGTGGAAGTGAAAGGCCCCGGCGACCGGCTGCAGGACAACCAGCGCCGCTGGCTGGATTTTTTCATCGCCCGCGACCTGCCGGTGGCGGTCTGCCAGGTGACGTGGCAATGACCGACGCCATCGGGACCCCCAACACCTATACCGTGGCGGTGCGCGCCCTGTGCGAGTTCACCGCCAAGGCCGGCGACCTGGACCTGCGGTTCACGCCGTCGCCCACCGCCCAGGAAGGCATCGCCGGCCACGCCGTGGTGGCCGGTCGCCGGGGCGAGAGCTACGAAAACGAGGTCGCTTTGAGTGGCGAGTTCAAACACCTGAAAGTGCGCGGCCGCGCCGACGGCTACGACCCCAAGCGCAACCGTCTGGAAGAGGTGAAAACCTTCCGCGGTGATCTCGACCTGATGCCCGCCAACCACCGCGCCTTGCACTGGGCCCAGGCGAAAATCTACGGCTGGCTGCTGTGCGCCGAGCGCGGCTTGGACGAACTGGAACTGGCGCTGGTCTATTTCGATATCGTTAAACAGAAAGAAACCCCGCTGCGCGAAACCCACAGCGCCGAAGACCTGCGCGCTTTCTTCGAAACCCAGTGCGAAATATTCATCCACTGGGCCGACCAGGAACTGGCCCACCGCGACGCCCGCGATCGCGCGCTGGCTGATTTGACGTTTCCCCACCAACGCTTCCGGCCCGGGCAACGGGAGCTGGCGGAAGCGGTCTACCAAAGCGCCAGCACCGGCCGCTGCCTGCTCACCGAAGCGCCCACCGGCATCGGCAAGACCGTCGGCACCCTGTTCCCGCTGCTCAAAGCCATGCCCGGGCAGAAACTGGATAAAATCTTTTTTCTCAGCGCCAAAACCCCGGGCCGCAAGCTGGCGCTGGACGCGCTGGAAACCCTGGACCCGGCGCCCCTGCGCACGCTGGAACTGGTGGCCCGCGATAAAAGCTGCGAACACCCGGACAAAGCCTGCCACGGCGAATCCTGCCCGCTCGCTCAAGGCTTCTACGACCGGCTTCCCGCCGCCCGCGCCGCCGCCGCGAAAGAAACCCGGCTGACCCAGACGCGCCTGCGCGAACTGGCCCTCGATCACAGCGTCTGCCCTTACTACCTGAGCCAGGAAATGGCCCGCTGGAGCGACCTGGTGGTGGGCGACTACAACTACTACTTCGACCTCAGCGCGCTGCTGCACGGCCTCACCACCAGCAACCAATGGCGCGTCGCCGTGCTCGCCGACGAAGCGCACAACCTGGTGGAGCGGGGCCGGGGCATGTACTCCGCCGAGCTGGATCAGGGCGCTTTCCGCGCCGTCAAAAAACAAGCGCCGGTGGCGCTCAAAAAAGCCTTCGAAAAACTGCACCGGCAATGGAACAGCCTGAACCGGGACAGCGAAGCGGAGGACCCACACGCCGATTACCAGGTACAGCCGGAACTACCCATCGCCTTCCTGAACACGCTGCAAAGCACCGCCGCCGCCATCACCGATTACCTCGCCGAACAACCCTTCGCCCTGGACAGCGACCTCACCCGCTTCTATTTCGACGCGCTGCACTTTTTACGGTTGGCGGAACTGTTCGACGACGATGCGTTTCTGTTCGACATCACCTGGCAGCAAAGCCGGAAAGGCCGCCGCGCCAGCCGCCTTTGTCTGCGCAACGTGGTCCCCGCCGCGCTGCTGCGCCCGCGCTTTGAAAGCACCCGCAGCACGGTGCTGTTCTCCGCCACCCTGCGCCCGCCGCGTTACTACGCCGACCTGCTCGGCCTGCCGGACAACACTGCCTGGAGCGAAGTGGCGTCGCCGTTCCAGGCCGACCAGCTGCAGGTGCGCGTGGCGCGGCGCATCTCCACCCGCTTCCGCGACCGCCCGGCCTCGCTGATCCCCATCGCCGACCTGATCGCCGACCAGTACCGCCAGCGGCCCGGCAACTACCTGGCCTTCTTCAGCAGCTACGACTACCTGGACCAGGCCCTCGCCACCCTGCGCCAGCGCCACCCGGACCTCACCGTCTGGGCCCAGGACCGGCGCATGGACGAAGCCGCCCGCGACGCCTTCCTGGAACGCTTCCAGGCGCACAGCCAGGGCATCGGCTTCGCCGTGCTCGGCGGCGCCTTCGCCGAAGGCATCGACCTGCCCGGCGCCCGCCTGATCGGCGCCTTCGTCGCCACCCTCGGCCTGCCGCAAATGAACCCGGTCAACGAGCAGTTCAAACAACGCATGGCGGCCCTGTTCGGCGACGGCTACGACTACACCTACCTCTACCCCGGCCTGCAGAAAGTGGTGCAGGCCGCCGGCCGCGTGATCCGCACCGAAACCGACCGGGGCGTGGTGCACCTGATCGACGACCGTTTCGCACGCGGCGAAGTGAAGGCGTTGTTGCCGGTGTGGTGGACGGTGCAGTAACCCGCTGCCAGAGCATTCTGGAACCGAGTTCACACTTCGTTGCCGACTGGCTGATTTCTTACAGCCGGTGTAAGCGATCTCTTATGCATCTTGTTGGTTAGCTTTGCTAGTTTTGGCGGCTCTAGGTTTGCCGCTCTCGGTCCGTGGGGGATCAAAAGCGCAAGGAATAGCAATTTGGGGGTAGGGCATGGAGACGCCTTTTGCCGGACCTGGCTTCCGGTTTCGTGTTGTGTTTTTTCTTTTTGCCGTCCTGATGGCGGTAGCAGCGTCATCACCGGCGCACGCTGGTCTGGCGGAAGGCCGCAGCTGGCTGGCCAGTCAGGTCACCGACAATGGCGGCATGGCCGGAGACGCCAGCCTGGCTATCGGTTTTCAGGCCACCTCGGAGGCGGTGGCACTGTGGCGCGCGGCGGAATGGTCCGGCGGTGCGCTAATCGATGGCCTTCCGGCCTATCTGCAAACCGCGGAAGCGGACGCCAGCACGGAAAATCTGGCGCGGCGTTTGTTCATGGGGCTCGCTGCCAACGGTGTCGATGGCGACCTTCGTGATCGACTGCTGCGACGCAAGGGCGAGCGTTCCGGGTTCGGTGCCTTCCCGGGCTACCAGCCCGATCCGCTTAGCACGGCGTTCGCTCTCGCCGCGCTGCGGCAGTACAACATCACCGGTGAGCCGGCGGCCCAGGCCATCGGTTTTCTGCTTGATAGCCAGAACGAAGACGGTGGCTGGGGCCTGGACGGGGAAAGCTCCCAGGTCCAGACCAGTGCCCTGGTAATGCAATCGCTGTGGGAGTTCCGGCGTGACTTCAATATCGCCGGCGCGCTTGCCGAGGCGCGTGGGTTCTTAAGCAACCGCCTTGCCAACGGCGCCGTGACCGACACGGAGAGCCTGGCCCTAGTACTGATTCCGCTACTGAACGAAGCGGTGGACCGGTCCCCTTACGATGACTGGGTGGCGGAACTGACGAGCCGGCAGAACCCCGCCGGCGACTTTGAGAGTGACACCTACATCACGGCTCTGGCGCTTCGGGCGCTGGCCTTGTCGGCGCAACCGCCGGCCGATCTCACGGTGCTGAACGGCACGATTGTCGACGCGGACAGCGGCCAGCCCTTGCCCGATGCGCTGATCGCCTTGCAAGGTCCACAGGACATCGACGCGCGCAGCGACCAGGCGGGCGCCTTTCGTTTTACCGATCTTCAGCGCGGCCATTACCGCGTAGAAATATCCCGCTCCGGCTATCGCACGCTGATTCTTAACACCGTGTTGGAGACCGGTGACAAGCGTGACCTTGGCGAGATCCGACTGGATGTGCGTGCCACCGATCCGGACACCGGCGAGCCGGTGACCACCGGGCTGATACGCGGGCAGGTTACCGACCGCCGCAGTGGCGCGCCGCTGTCCGGGGCAACCATTGCTCTGGCCGGTGGCACGTCGGTGATTACCGGCGCGGATGGACGCTATTTGCTGGACGAGGTCGCCGCCGGAAGCGTTGCGGTGTCCGCCTCGGCGCCGGGTTACGGGCAGGCCCAGGGCCAGGCCGAGGTGGTGGCCGGCCAGACACTGATTTTTTCCCCGGCTCTGGATCCGCAGCCGGACGGTGATGTGACCCTGTCCGGTACGGTGACCGCGCAAGAGGGCGGTGAGCCTGTCGCCGGGGCGATGGTAACGGCTCAGGTCGGTAACGACAGCAAAAGTGCCAACACTGGCGCCGACGGCTTCTACCAGCTGGACGAACTGAACGACGGCGAACTGACGGTGACGGTCAGCGCCGGTGGCTTTCAGCCGGCGTCCGGCGTGGCGCAGGCCTCACCGGGCGCCGACATCACTTTTTCTCCGCGCCTCGTCGAGGAAGGCGCCCCCGGCGGCGAACAGCCCGGCGGCTTTACCGGCACGGTGGTGGACGCCATCACCGGGCGCGGCATCGAAGGCGCCCGGGTGCTGGTGGAAGGCGACAGCTATCAGGAAGAAAGCCTGACCGACCAGGACGGTGGCTTCCAGGTTGCAGGGCTGCCGAGCGGTGACGTGAGTTTGGAAGTCAGCATGGATGGCTACCTGCCACTGACCGGATCCGGTGCGGTGGAGGCCGGCTTCATCAATGATCTGGGTGAAGTGGCCATCACGCCTCGGGACGAAGCGGTGAACAGCGTGACCGGCCGTGTGGTGGACGTGCGCACCGGTGATCCGCTTCAAGGCGTGCTGGTGCAGGTCGGGCCGCCGGGGAGTGCCACCGTGAACGGCGAAGGGCTCACCGGCCAGGACGGTGCGTTCGAGGTGCCGGGCTTGTTGCTCGCGGATTATGAAATCCGCTTCTCCCTGGATGACTATCAGGACAAGACGTTCCCACTGGTGATGACCACTGGCGGCACGCTTGATCTGGGTGAAATTCGCATGCGTCATCCTGGCGTCGACGCGCTGCTTCCGGATCTTGCCGTACAGGGCCTGGATACCGCCGCGCTGACCTCGAATCAAGCCACCTTCGCCGCCGGCGGTACGCTGGGCGTCACGCTGATTAACCGGGGTAACAGCGATCTTACCCAACCGTTCCAAGTGATCGCGTTCAGTGATCTGGATGGCGACGGCGTCTGGAGTGTCGATAACGAGCCCGTACTGGGCAGCCTGGTTGTCGCCGAAGCGGTGGAAGTGGACACCACCCTGGACCTGGAACTGGCCATCGAGGGGGATCTGCCGTTCAGGGACGCGCCGATTTCGGTGATGCTGGATTCAGAGCAATCGATCACCGAACTTTCCGAAAGCAATAACCTGGAAAGCACCGCCGGCGAGTGCGTGAACAATCAGAAGCCCTATCTGGACCTGGGGCTGTGCATGGATTCCTCCGGCAGCGTTAGCCGTTCGGAGTTCCAGCTGCAACTCGAGGGCACCGCGCGGGCCATCGAAGACGCGGATATTGTGCCCCGGGATGGCAGTGTGCGGGTGTCGGTGACGCAGTTCGCCAGCGGCGCCTACGTGGAATTGGATCCGGTCATTGTTGAAGAAGACAACGTCGCCGAAGTGGGCGATGCGATCCGCGCGATCAACAAGCGCGGCGGCGGGACCAGCATCCACAGCTGTATCGATCGTGCTTCGGACCTGATTACCAACGCGAGTCCGGCGGCCCCATTGCGTGTGATTGATGTCTCCACGGACGGGCAATCCAACCAGTCCCGTGCGGTGGCTGCCTCCGAGCGTGCACGCCAGGCTGGTATTAGTGTGCTAAACGCGATCGGCGTGGGGTCCGGTGCGAACGAAAATCTGCTGAACACTATTGTCTTCCCCCAGCCCGCGGGCGGCGAGCGTGGTTTCGTCCTCACGGTGGATGGCTATGAAGAGTACATGGAAGGCATCGCCGGCAAGATTTCCAGAGAGACGCGCATCGCCGACCTTACGGTGGGCGCGCTGACCCTCCTCGACAACGGTAACGGGCAAACCGTCGGCCTCAGTGCCGTGCTGGGCAACGCCGGCTCGGCGGATATCTCCGAAACGGTCACGTTGACGTTCTACAACGGCGATCCATCGGCAGGGCAGGTGATCGGTGACGTTGAGTATACCGGCGGCCTGGAATCCGGTACCCGTCAGACGGTGGTGTTGGAGGATATCGACGCGACCCTGTTGTCCGATGACGAGGTACAGGTCCGCGCGCAAATCAGCGGAGAGGTCTCCGAGTGCAACACCGGCAACAATACCGCCTCCGAGACCGTGTCCGCGCGCCTCGGCGAGGTCTCGCTTATGTTGTCGAGCCACACCCTGGCGCCGGGCGAGCAGCTGGAATTGGACGCTTTGGTCACCAACAGCGGAGCGCTGCCGGCGGGCTACCAGGTGGCCTTGCATATCGAGGACAGCGACGGCGTCCGCGTGATCGGCTTCCCGGAACAAGGGGTCGCCGAGCTCGCCGCCGGCGAGGCACAACGGGTGGTCGATCAATGGAACACCGGCGTTACCGTGGCCGGCCCTTACCGCGCGGTGGCTGTTCTTTACGCGACCGATGGCCGCATGCTTGATACCGACAGCGCGGACCTGGTGATCCGGCAGGGCGGTGACTCGCCCGTGCCGGTGGCTGATGTGCGCGTGGGTGTCGAGCGGGCGTCCTACCGGCTGGACGAGACCGCCGCTCTGGAGAGTCTGCTCGAAAATACCAGCGCCAGTACCCTGATCCAGAATGCCCGCTATCGGCTTGTGGTCAGCGGCCCTGATGGTGCCGTGCTTCTCAACGAGGAGCGACCGGTAAGTAGCCTGGCCGTGGCGCAGGTGCTGCCGTTCAGCGACGCGGTGTCGCTGGATAACACGCAACCCGGCACCCACAGCGTAGCCGGGACTCTGCTTAACGCCGACGGGGAAACGCTGGCGCGGGATCAGGCGACGTTTGATGTGGTCAGGGACCCGTTGGCTGCCGTATCCGGCGAAGTCACCCTGGCGCAAGAGTGGGTGTATCAGGGCGACAGCCAGACCTGCCGCTACCGTGTCTCGTTACCCGAAGGCGCCGATCCCCGCACCGTGACGGTGACGCGCACCCGACTTGATGTGGACAACCGTGAAACCCTGGCTACTGAAAGCGCCTCGGTCACCCTGAGTGGCGATGAACCTGTGACCTTCACGGATTCGTTCAGTACCGCGGGACGAACCCTGACCCGGCATGCCTGTGCATTGAGCGTAAGCCTGGACGGCGAGGTCCGGGAACTGGATCAGGCGTTGTTCCAGATTAAGGAGAAGCCGCTGTCGATCGAGACCGGTTTATACGCCTCCGATGCACCACGACTGCTGGTGCTGGCGGATCCGGTTCGTTCCACCTGTGAAGCCGTCACCGGTATCACTCTGAAGGCGGATTTCGAACAGCCGGTCCGGCCGCTGGATACGGTTAACGCCAAGGCGCTGGAAAGTCCGTTCCTGATTCGGGACCTGGAAACCGCCACCCCGCGCTTCTTCGACGGCGAGATGGATAACGACGGCGAGCGCCGCCTTGATCTGACGATCAGCGATCTCGATGCCGAGGGCGTTGAGGTGCGAATCGAGGGTGAGGACCTGGCGGAACACTTCGAGAGCAAGCACAGCCTTGAGGTGATGGTGGATTACCCGCGCTTCCTCTGGTTCCGGAACACTCTGACCACCGGAAAGCGGAAGTTTCATTGCGGCAAACCACCGGAGCCCGGCGATAACCTGGGCGATTTCCAGGTGGTGGACGTCTCGCTGGAGGAACGCGCCAGGAACGATCAGCGCGACAATAAGCTGGAGCAACCCGCGCTCGCCGAGCAGCGCGCCCGTCTGGACACCTTCCTGGCAAGCCGCGCACACACCCTGGTGGATTCATCAAAGGCGTTCCGGCGGCAGCTCCATGCCGGTCAGCACCACCAGTATCTACTGCTCGCCGATCGTGTGCCGCTGAATCACTGGGACGCCAAGTACCTGCGCGAAGCGGCAAACCGCGGCGAGGGCGTCATCCAGGCTTCCGGCGACCGGCCGCACCCGCTGCTTCTGACCACGGCCCTGGGCCTGAAGCCCGGTCACGGGCCGGGCCATAAGCCGCACCGGCCCCACACCGTGACCTTGTTGGACAGCGCTCTGGCCCAGGCCGGTGAGCTGCCACTGCTGTTGCAGCGCCAGGTCCCAGCGACCCGTCTGCACGGGGCGAATCTGGCCGGTTACTTCAAGTCGTCATCGCATCACAAAGGACGTCGTGGCGGTCATCACCACGGTTGGCCGCATCCGGAGCCCAACACGCCAGCGGTCACGCTCAATGAATACGGGGAAGGGCGCACGGTGTTCCTGGCCTTTGACTGGCTCGCGGAAATGACCGCCTCGGACGCCGGCGGTGAAGAACAAGGGGCGATGGCCGAACTTATGGAGCGGGCCCTGGACCACACCGCGCCATCCAGTCTGAACCCGATCGCCGGTGAACCGGTGCCGCTGCGCCTGATCGTCGAGAACACGGGACCGGCCTTGGCGGTCACCGCCTCTCTGAACTGGGACAACGGCGGGACGTTACTGGACGCGATGCCCGATACCGGTGACGACGGGCAATGGCGCTTTGACCTGGCGGCCGGTGAGACCCGCGTTCTGCAAGCCTGGATCGCCTCGGACGAAAGCGACCAGAGCCTGCGAGTGGAGGCCGTGTTTGAAGGCGAAGACCAGGCCGGCAACCAGGTAGAGGCTTCAAGGCAGCTTCACCTGGAGCTGGACCAGGATGGACCTGACCTCGATCAGGTCCATGAAAAGGTCGGTGCCGCTTACTGGCAGAGGCCCTGGGACCTGGCTTTGAAAAAAGCCCTGCTGGCACTGGGCTCAGCGAAACACGCGTTACACCAAGGCAAACGGGAAAAAGCGTTGCGCTTTGCGCTGAAAGCCACCTCGTCCCTGGCAGCGTCACACCATTCGGAGGCCAGTGCGCTGCGGCTTGAGCTCGACCGGGCGATTCGGGGGATTCGCCCATGAAAACCACATACGGAAAAGGACCTTCTCTGGGGGAGACCATCATGGAACAGATTCGTCGCGCCGGTGCGCTGTGCCGCACCGTGGCCCTGGCAACCACTATTCTGCTGCTTAACGCCGTGATCTGGCCGTCCTGGGCGATCGCCATCGAAACCGAGCGTCACAAGGAGCAGCAGGAACAGGCCCGCTGGGAAGCCCGGCATCAGACCTTCGAGCAGGTCTTGCGCGGCATTCACGACCAGGCGCGCGAGCAACAACAGACTATCAACGAGCGACTCGGCGAGGACTCCGGAATCATGGCGCGCGCTGCCCGGGCGCTGGGGCTTGGCGACGAAGCGCTGGCTACGGAGCGCCTTGTCTGGCTGCAGGAAAAAGCGAAGGCGATGCACCAGCAAGCGTTGGCCGGTTTTGAAGAAACCGGGGCCCGGCTGGAGAAAACCAACGCCAGTGCTCGAATTCGCGACCGGCATGAGCGCGCGGTGGCGGACTATCGCCAGCGTTATCGACGTTTGCAGGAGCAACTGCGGTCGGTAACCGGCTCAGCGTCACTCGCCGCTCAGAGCGACGCCACTGCGGAGCTGGTCGGCTTCCTGGAGCCGTTCCGCATGGAGAAGCCCCGTGACCCCTTCGACCCGAACAAACTCCCCTGGCGAACCCCGGACCCGGACCAGACCCGCGCCCCCGCGAACAGCGCCTCCGAGTTAAGCCGCAGCAGCGGGCTTCCCCTGTTCGATATGGGGGTGCAGGTCGCCAGTTCATCGGCATCCATGGACGGCCTCCTGTTGGAAAGCGCGGTGGCCCCCGACGAGGAGCATCTGGCGAGCACCCTGGACGCGGATATCACGCCGGCCATCGAAGCGCTGGCGGAAGAGCTGAATCACGAGCCCGTGGCGATCTACCAGTGGGTGCGCAATAACATCGAGTTCGTTCCCAGCTACGGCTCCATCCAGGGTGCCGAATACACCTTGGAAAGCCGTCGCGGTAACGCTTTCGACACCGCCAGCCTTCTGATTGCGCTGCTGCGTGCCTCTGAAATACCGGCGCGCTACGCCATGGGCACCGTGGAAATACCCGCGGACCAGGTAATGAACTGGGTGGGTGGCGTCCGTGCTCCCGGCGCGGCCGGCAACCTGCTCGGCCAGGGCGGCATCCCGAATACAGCCATGACCCGTGGCGGCCGTGTCGACAGCTTCCGCTTGGAGCACGTCTGGGTGGAAGCCTGGGTGGACTTCCACCCGAGCCGTGGCGCGGACCATCGCCAGGGCGATAGCTGGATCCCAATGGATGCCAGCTTCAAGCAGTACGACTACGGTGACGGCATGGCGCTGGACCAGGAGGTGCCTTTCGATGCGCAAGCGCTGGCCGACACCATCGAACAGCAAAGCACCATCAACGAAGAAGAAGGCTGGGTGCAAGGCGTGCCCGGCGGCGCCATTGAAGACAGCCTCGAAGACTATCGCGCGGAGTTGGAAGCCTACATCGACAGCCAGGCCCCGGACGCCACCGTGGGCGAAGTGTTAGGGAGCAAGGGCATCAAGGAAGTGATCCACGAGCAACTGGCGCCCTCACTGCCGTACCAGCGGATCACTCGCCAGCTGACCACGCCGGAGCTGTCGGATTCACTACGCTGGAAGTTCAAGTACCAACTGCACGCCGACGCCAACGGCTACAAAGGCACCGAGCTGTTCACCATCGAAGAGCCCACCGTGGCGCTCGCCGGCAGAAAGCTCTCAGTGTCTTTCTCTCCCGCCACGCAGGAAGACGAAGACACCCTGGCAGGGTATCTGCCGCAACCGGATGAAGAGGGTGAACTGGATACGGGCCAGCTCCCCGACACGCTGCCCGGCTACCTGATCAACCTGAAGGCTGAGCTTGCCGTCGACGAAGACATCGTCGCCAACCCGGACGTGGAAGTGACTATGGGGTCCGGCTTAATTTCGGAGATGGGCTACTGGCAGCCGGGCCGGGGCTGGGACACCTCGAAGAACAATCCGGTCGCCGGTGAATACCGCGCGCTCGCCCTGGACCTGCAAGGCATCAGCGCCCAGGCCGCCGAAGATCTCGAAACCAGCCTGGAAGACACCCGGGCCAAGTTGGATGCCGAGGACTACACCGGCCTCACCAAGCAACAGCTGGTGGGTGACATGCTCTACAGCACCATCCTCGGCTACTTCGCCCTCAACGACATGCAGGACCAGATCGGCGAACGGCAAGCCAACAGCGTTGGCTACAGAGCGCCCAGCTACGGCCTGTTCAAAACCAGCCTGCAACCGCAATACTGGTTCGGCATGCCCAGGGACGTAAAAGCAAGCGGCCTGACCATGGACGTGGACCATATGAGCAGTATCCGGGTCGACAAGGACAACAACCGGGAACGCTGGGTCGCCCTGAACCGCGCCAACGGCGCCCGCATGTCCGCCATGGAGCACCTGGTGCCCGAAGAGATGTACAGCACCGAGGACAACCCCGCCCACGGCATCAGCGCCGTAAAAGCCCTGCAGCTGGCGGCGGCGGAAGGCCAGAAAATCTGGACCATTACCCAGAGCAACCTGAGCCAGGCCATGGCCGCCCTAAACCTGAGCAGTTCCGTGGAAGCCGACATCCGCAATGCCGTGCGCGCCGGCAAGGAAGTCACCGCCCACGAAGACACCATCAACTTCCACGGCCGCCCCTCCGCCGGCTACATGGTCATCGACCCCGAAACCGGCGCCGGCGGCTACCTCATCGCCGGCGGCGAGAACGGATCGAATACCTCTACCCCAGATGGAAAAGATGTAATCTCATGGCTGCTTGGTATTCTTGACGAATTCGGGCGAAACCCTCTGCTGAAGTCTTTGGGCGGAATTTTAAATGAGGTTATTACTGCTATATCGTTATTTGTGGATATAAAGAATTGCGGTTATTCATACGGGATTGCTAAATTTTTCGCTGGTATATTTATAACGATCGGTGTTGCGTTTCTGCTTCTGCCATTTATCGCTTTGATTATGACAACATTATATCTGGCTTTATGGGCCTCATTCTTCGCCGGCGGGGTGGCTGCTTCGTTTTTCTCGGCACAATGGGCATGCAAAGAGGAGGGCTGATGAAAGTATGGGGAGGCTGGATTAGAGTGGCTTTTATAGTCTTTTTATGGCTGATTTCGTCCGGCAGTCTGATAAAGGGGTATTACTTCATTTCTTTCTTTTCTGGATTATTAGGTGTTTGGCTTATAGCTATGCCTGATCATTATAAAAGAAACCGGCAAAATATGGCTTGGATAGTGGTGGGGCTGGTTACCGCCGTACTCCTTGTTTTGTTGTATTGGAGAGGCATGTAAACCGTTAAAGAGGCGTGGGCTATTTTTTTCAGGCCTTGATTTTGTTGATAGATATTTAATGCTTAGTGGGCTCCCCCGTTTGGGTGATACGCCTCCAGGCCGGGCCGCGCTAGGGTCGGCTAAGCCGCGAATACTAAAAGGAGAAATACCATGAGGAAGTTGAAGGCTTGTGCCCTGTCCCTGCTGGTCGCCGCGCCGGTGATCGTTTCGGCGGAAACGCCCAACATCAACCCTGGCCAGTGGGAGTATGAAACCACCATGACCATGAGCGCCGGTGGCCAGGCCATGCCGGGCCGGACCATGAAGAACAAGGATTGCGTGAGCCAGGAAGACGTCACCGATCCGGACCTGTTCGGCGGTGATGAGCTGAAGGACTGTACGGTGTCCGGGCTGGAGCAGAGCCGGTCACGGTTGCGTTATACGCTGAGCTGTCCGGGGCCGGACGGTTCGCCTTACACGATGTCGGCGGATCTCAAGCTTCAGGGCGACACTATGAACGGCACCATGAAGGGGGATATGCAAAGCCCCATGGGGCCGATGAACATGCGCATGGAACTGAGCGGCAAGCGCATCGGCGACTGCTGAGGGTTGGCTGTCCCGGCGGGTTATTCGAACTCGCCGTGCCGGCCCGCGCCTTTGGCGAAGCGTTCGGCGCCGGCGATGGCTTCTTCGAAAACGACCGGGTAGCCGCCGGCGCCTTCCCGGGCCAGCGCGTCCGCCAGGGGCTGGTCCCATTGCTGGTACGCGGAGAGCCGGTCGGCGCGCAGGCAGCGTTGCGGGAAGCCGGCGATGCTGTGCGCCAGGGCCTGGGCGGTGTCGAGGGCTTCGCCGTCTTCTACCACGCGGTTGGCGAGGCCGATGCGTAACGCTTCGTCGGCGTGCACCGGGCGGCCGGTGAGGATCATGTCCATGGCGTGGCCCTGGCCGACGATGCGCGGCAGGCGCACGGTGCCGCCGTCGATCAGCGGCACCCCCCAGCGCCGGCAGAACACGCCGAACACGGCGGAGGTCTCCGCCACGCGCATATCGCAGAACAGCGACAGCTCCAAACCGCCGGCCACGGCGTAGCCCGCTACCGCGGCAATCACCGGTTTATTCAGTAGCATGCGCGACGGGCCCATGGGCCCTGGGCCGGTGCCTTCCGGTTCCACTTCATTGCGGCGTTGCGGGTCGCCGAGCGCGGCCAGGTCGGCGCCGGCGCAGAAGTTGCCGCCGGCGCCGGTGAGCACCGCCACGCTTACGCTGTCGTCGTCCTCGAATTCCTGGAAGGCGGCGCGCAGGGCGTCGGCGGTGGGGCGGTCCACGGCGTTGCGCTTGTCCGGCCGGTTGATGGTAATGGTGCGGACCGGGCCGTCGGTTTCGGTGATGATCAGGGAAGCGGTCACGGCGTTCTCCTTCTTTGCGCCATCCGGCGTTGTTATTCGTTATGGACCCGCAGTATCACCTATACCGCGCCTTTCGTGTACGCCAGGGCGGTGATCACCCAGGCGTAGTGCCGGCGCCGCGTTTACAGCGCTTCCAGGATCGTGGCCACGCCCTGGCCGCCGCCGATGCACTGGGTGGCGAGGGCGTACTTCACCTTTTCCCGCTGCAGCAGGGCGGCCGCCTTGCCGGTGATGCGCGCGCCGGTGGCGCCCAGCGGGTGGCCGATGGCCATGCCGCCGCCGTCCAGGTTGACGGTGGCCGGGTCCAGGTGCAGGTCGCCGATGCAGGCCAGCGCCTGGGAGGCGAATGCCTCGTTGATCTCCACCACGCCCAGGTCGTCGGCGTTCAGGCCGGCCCGCGCCAGGGCTTTGCGGGTGGCGGGGATCGGGCCCAGGCCCATTACCGCCGGGTCGCAGCCGGCGCTGGCCACGGCGCGGATGCGCGCGCTCGGGGTCAGGTTGTGGCGGGCGGCGAAGTCGTCGCTGGTGACCAGTACGGCGGAGGCGCCGTCGGTGAGCGGCGACGAGGTGCCGGCGGTGACCACGCCGTTCTCATCGAACGCCGGCGGCAGCTTGGCCAAGGCTTCCAGGGAGGTGTTGGGCCGGATGCAGCCGTCCTCGGTGATCCACTCGCCGGTGCCGGTCTGGATGCGCACGATCTCGTCACGCAGGCGCCCCTGCTCCCGGGCGGCGGCGGCCTTGTGGTGGGATTCCAACGCCATCCGTTCCTGCTCGCCGCGGGGAATAGCGTAGCGTTCCGCTACGTTCTCGGCGGTGCGGCCCATGGACACATAGGCGTCGGTGTATTCCTGGAGCCAGGGGTTGGGCGAGAAATTAAAGCCGCCCTGCGGGACCTGGGTCATGGATTCCACGCCCACGCACAGAAAGGCGTCGCCCAGGCCGGCCTCGATGTTGGCGGCGGCGATGTGCACCGCCGACATGGACGAGCCGCAGAAGCGGTTCACGGTCATGCCGCCCACTTCCTGGGGCAGGCCGCTGAGCAGGCCGACGATGCGCGCCAGGTTGTTGCCCTGGGACGCTTCCGGGTAGGCGCAGCCGAGAATCACATCTTCCAGCAGCGCCGGGTCCAGATCGGTGCGGGCGAGCAGCGCCTTGACCACCTGGCTGGCGAGATCGTCCGGACGTACCTGGGCGAGCAAGCCTTTGTTGGCGAAGTGAAACGGGGATCGGGCGTAGCCCGCGATAACGGCTTTCATGGTGATGCCTCCCGGCTGTTGGGTTACCGCTGCATGATCAGCAGGGTGGAGGTGGCGCTGGCGTAGAGCTTGCCGTTGCGGTCGGTGAGGCGGGCTTCAGCGAAGCCGAGGCGGCGGCCCAGGGTGATCACCGTGCCTTCGGCGCGCACCGGGCCGGTGTCCTTGGTCATGCCCCGGTGGTAGGCCACTTTCAGTTCCGCCGTGGTATAGGCCTGGTCGGCGTCCAGGCTGGCGTGCACCGCGCAGCCGCAGGCGGAATCCAGCAGGGCGGCGGCGTAGCCGCCGTGCACCGAGCCGATCGGGTTATAGACTTTCTCCGAGGGCGTGCCTTCGAACACGGCGCGGCCTTTTTCCACTTCCACCAGGGTGAAATCCAGGGTGTCGCCGATGGCCGGGTTACGCTTCTCCCGCATCAGCATTTGCAGGGTTTCCAGGCCGTTCAGTGCGGCTTCGCTCATGGTTTTACTCCAATGTTCGAGTTAAAAAATCCGGGGTTAGTGCGTGCCGGGCAGCTGGGCGGCCACGGCGTCGAGGAATTCTTCGGAAAGCGCCGGGTCGTCCACCGCCCGGGACAGCACCAGCGCGCCCACCATGGCGGCGCAGGCGGCCACCGCCTTCTGCCGGCGGGCGGCTTTGGCGCGGGTGGGAAGGGCATTGCCGAGCAGGTCGATAAAGCGCTTCACGCTGCCGGTGAAGGCGGCGCGCACCGGCGGGCTTTGTCGCGCGGCATCGCCGGCCAGGGCGGCCAGCACGCAACCGTCCCCGGGGGCGTCGCGGTGGCGCTTGGACAGGTAGCGGCGGGCCAGGGTGTCCATGGACGGCCCGTCGCTGTCGCTGACCAGCCGCCGCCAACGCCGCCCGGTGACGCCGATGGCGTATTCGCAGGCTTCCGCCATCAGCTGTTCCTTGGAGTCGAAATGGCCGTAGAAGCCGCCGTGGGTCAGGCCGGCGTTCTTCATCAGTTCGGCCACGCCGATGCCGTCGAAGCCCCGTTCGCGAAACAAACGGGCGGCCTGATGGACGATCTGCTCACGGTTGGCGGCGGCCTGTTCCTTGCTGACTCTCATGCTGGACCTCTTGCGCCTGGTGGTCGCTTTTAGATGATGGGTGTCATTTATATAATGATGATGGTCATCATGTAAATAGGCCGCGCGAAGAAAAGTGCGCCGACGGACTGAGACCGGACTGTGCATGAATAGCGAAAGTGTGGGCCGGCTGCTTTTCTTTTCTCCGGCAAAACCGTTCAATAGGCTGCAATAACGATGACTTCTAAAAGCGAGGAGGGAATATGCAAAACGCCGATTTGGGCAAATTGATTCTGCGCCTGACCTTGGGGCTGCTGTTGTTGCTGCACGGCATCGCCAAGCTGGAAAGCGGCGTGGGCTGGATTTCCGGTTCGTTGCAGGGTTATGGGCTGCCGGGTTTTCTCGCCTATGGGGTGTTTATCGGTGAAGTGATCGCCCCGGTGATGATCATCATCGGCTATTACACCCGGATCGGCGCGGTATTGATCGTGGGCAACATGCTGGTGGCGCTGCTGATGGCGCACATGAACGAACTGTTCGCGCTCAGCAAAACCGGCGGTTGGAAGGTCGAGCTGCAGGCGTTTTACCTGTTCAACGCGGTGGCGCTGTTCTTCCTCGGCTCCGGCAAATACGCCATGAAAAACTGAGAGAAAACATTGTGGGAGCGGGCCTCGCCCGCGAAAGGGTGGCAAGAGCCACCCGGCGGGATTCCAGAGACGCGTGGAATCCCGCCGGCCTGCATACCCCCTTTAAAGCGACCCGTGCATCATGTTCTTGCTGCTGATCTGCCCGTTCAGGGTCCAGTAGTCATAGAGAATCCCCAGCCCGAACAGACCCACCGTCAGCAGGTAGATGATGCCGGTGATCCATTTCCCCATGTAGAACCGGTGCAGGCCGAACACGCCGAGAAACGTCAGCAGAATCCAGGTGATGTTGTAGTCCGTGGGCCCGGAGCGGTAGCGGATGTCCGCGGACTCATCCATGCCGGGGATCAGAAACAGGTCGATGATCCAGCCGATAAAAAACAGGCCCAGGGTGAAGAACCAGATGGTGCCGGTGATCTGCCGTCCGTAGTAGAAACGGTGGGCGCCCATGAAGCCGAAGATCCAGAGCAGATAGCCGATGATCTTGCTGTGCGTATCCCGATACATGAAAAACCTCTCCGTTGAATTGAAAACGCCGTTATAGCTCGACCTTGATGGCGGCAATCACTTTGTTCGCTTTGACGCGGGCGCGTTCCACGCTGTCGGCGCGGGCCACGGCGACGCCCAGGCGGCGGCTGCCGCTGACTTCCGGTTTGCCGAACAGGCGCAGGTCGGTGTCCGGTTGTGCCAGGGCCTCGTCCAGATTGCTGTAGCGCATGTCGGTGGACTCGCCTTTCACCATCAACACCGACGACGCGGACGGGCCGCGCTGTTCGATCAACGGCACCGGCAGGCCGAGAATGGCGCGGGCGTGCAGCGCGAACTCGGACAGGTCCTGGGACATCAGCGTCACCAGACCGGTGTCGTGGGGGCGCGGTGACACCTCACTGAACCACACCTGATCGCCTTTGACGAAGAACTCCACGCCGAACAGGCCGCGCCCGCCCAGGGCATCGGTGACCGCTTTGGCCTGCCGTTCCGCCTCCACCAGGGCGGCGTCGTTCATCGGCTGCGGCTGCCAGGACTCGCGGTAATCGCCGTCCTCCTGGCGGTGACCGATGGGCGCGCAGAACGAGGTGCCGTCCCGGTGGCGCACGGTCAGCAGGGTAATCTCGTATTCGAAATCCACGAACCCTTCCACGATCACCCGGCCCTGGCCGGCGCGGCCGCCGGACTGCGCGTAGTCCCAGGCGGCGTCGATGTCCTGCTCCTGTTTCACCAGGCTCTGGCCCTTGCCGGAGGACGACATCACCGGTTTCACCACACAGGGCAGGCCGATATCACGCACCGCCGCCAGGTACTCCTCCCGGTTGCCGGCGAAACGGTAGGGCGACGTGTTCAGGCCCAGCTCTTCCGCCGCCAGCCGGCGGATGCCTTCGCGGTTCATGGTCAGGCTGGCGGCGCGGGCGGTGGGCACCACGGTGACGCCTTCCTGCTCCAGCTTGAGCAGCTCGTCGGTGGCGATGGCCTCGATCTCCGGCACGATGAAGTGCGGCCGCTCCTGTTCCACCACGCCCCGTATCGCGGCGCCGTCGAGCATGTCGATCACGTGGCTGCGGTGGGCCACCTGCATGGCCGGCGCGTTGGCGTAGCGGTCCACGGCGATCACTTCGCAGCCCAGCCGCATCAGCTCGATGCTGACCTCTTTGCCCAGTTCGCCGGAGCCCAGCAGCAGCACGCGAGTGGCGCCGGGCGCATTGGGGGTGCCCAGAGTGGTCATGGTGGCGGCTCCTTTCCTTGAAAATCATTGCATCGCCCGCGGGCGCGTCGAGGCATGATTGTAGCCGCTACGGAGTGCCTTGTGGGAGCGGCGTCTGGCGCCTGGCGTCCCGCACGCCGTACCATACGCCGCTGGAACGCAGGGAGATCACCATGACCGCGCAAGACGATGAATTCTGGATGGCCCGGGCGCTGACGCTGGCGGAAAGCGCCGCCGGGGAAGGGGAAGTGCCGGTGGGCGCGGTGGTGGTGCGTGACGGCGAGGTGATCGGCGAGGGTTGGAACCGGCCGATCATCGCCCATGATCCCACCGGCCACGCGGAAGTGAACGCCCTGCGTGACGCCGCCGCCCGGGCGGGCAATTACCGGCTGTCCGGCGCCACCCTGTACGTCACCATTGAGCCCTGCACCATGTGCTTCGGCGCCTTGATGCACGCCCGCATTGCGCGGCTGGTGTACGGCGCCCGGGAACCCCGGGCCGGGGTCTGTGAAAGTCAGCTGGGTTTGCCTGAACGCGGTTTCTACAACCACCGCATTGAAGTGACCGGCGGCGTTTGCGCGGAGCAAGCCGCGCAATTGCTGCGCGACTTTTTCCGCCAGCGCCGCTAGTCCGCCAGGGCCACCATGTTCGCGCGGTGGCGGTCGGAGTTGTTGGCCCACACCAGCAGGTCGTAGTAGCGGCGGATATGGCGCACGTATACCGCCGCCTGGCCGCCGGGGGCGGCGCCGTAACGCAGCTGGTTCACGTAGGCCGGGTCGTCGAGCAGGGTGAGGCGGGTTTTCACGTCCTGCCACAGGTCCGGGTTGTCGCCCTGGCGCTCGGTGAGCACGCGGGCGTCTTCCAGGTGGCCCATACCCATGTTGTAGGCGGCCAGCGCCATCCAGGTGCGGTCCGGTTCCTGGATGCGGTCCGGCACCCGGTCGTGCAGCTTACGCAGGTAGGCGGCGCCGGCACGGATGCTCTGGGCCGGGTCGGTGCGGTCGGAGACGCCCATTTCCCGGGCGGTGCGGTTGGTCAGCATCATCAGGCCCTCGACCCCGGTGGGGGAGATCGCCTGGGCGTCCCACAGGGATTCCTGGTAGGCCATCGCCGCCAGCAGGCGCCAGTCGAAGCCGGCGTCCACGGACGCTTCCTGGAACTGGGCGGTGTAGCTGGGCAGGCGGTCGTCCATATGGCGGATAAAGCTGCGCGCCGCGTACAGGTTGAACTGGTCCACATGGCCGTAGAAACGGTCCGCCAGCCGGGTGGTGGTGCCGTCCGCCTTGGCCTGGGTCAAAAAGCGCTGCGCCGCCAGATAGAGGCTGCGGTCGTCGTTGGTGCGGAACGCCCATGCCAGGCCCTGATCCACGCTCAGGGTGAAACCGGACGCCAGGTCCGGAAACAGTGAGCGGTGGATCGCATAGGCGTTGGAGTTGATCAGGGCGTAGTCGCCGTCGCCTTGCTCGACCAGGGCCAGCAACTGCTCGGCGGTGGCGTTCTCCACCTGCTCGAAGCTCAGTTCCGGGTGGTCCAGCTGCGCCGCCACCAGCATGTCCGCATGGCGGCTGCCGGCGCGCACCAGCACCTCCTTGCCGATCAGGTCGGTGATCTCGGCGGGGCGCTGGTCACCCAGGCGGTACATCACCAGGGTGTCCACGTTCTGGTAGGGGGTGCTGTAGCGCAGCGCCTGGTCGCCGTCGTGGCCGGCCAGCAGGGCGGATGCGGCCAGATCGGCCTTACCGCGGCGCACCGCGTACTTAAGGTCGGAGGTGCTGTCCACCTCCAGCAGGCGCAGTTCCACGCCCAGGCGCTCGGCAAAGCCGCGCGCCAGCTCGTATTCCATGCCGGTGAGGCCGTTGGGGTCACGGTAGACAGTGGTCAGTGAGGGCCGGGTGGCCACCACCAGCTCGCCCCGCGCCTGGACACGTTCCAGGGCGGTGGGGGTGGGGCGCATCGCCACCATCAGCCCGACCGCGCCAAGCAGCGCGAGCGGGGCGATAAGCTGTCGGCCGGGGCGGAGGAAACCGCGAAGCCGTTGTAGCACTGTCATATCCGTTGATACCTCTGCTGGGTGTACTCCAGACAGGTCGGTACGGCCCGTGCCGTCCATCGCCGGACCCGGAAATCGGGGCGCTCGCCCCCGGGTCGGCTGTGACCTACATCACGTGTGCGCGGCGAATCTACCATCGGAACTGGTCAAAAATCCATCATTTTTGTCCAACAATCATATTTGCTTGCATCTTTGCGGCCCCCGCGGCGCGCGCATAGGAATTCGGGCGGCCATCCCTTATCATTGCGATCCTTATTTCTCCCCCTGCACGTAAAGGAAAAGCCGACCCCATGCTGATCCTCCCCGGTAGCCCGGCCCTATCCGCGTTTAGAAAGGAAAAACTGCTGGAGGCTCTGCCCCAGGCAGAGGCTCTGTCCGCCCGTTTCGTGCACTTCGTGGAGCTGTCTCCAACGGAGGGCGACGCCGGGCTGGATGAGCGCGAGCGCCAGGTGCTCGACAGCCTGCTGGAATACGGCCCCAGCCTGGAAGACGCGGCCGTGGAAGAGAGCGGCAGTGAAACCTTCGTGGTGGTGCCCCGCCCGGGCACCGTGTCGCCGTGGTCGTCCAAGGCCACCGACATCTGCCACAACGCCGGCCTCGCCAAGGTGGCGCGGGTGGAGCGCGGCATTGAGTACCGGCTCAAGCTCAACGGGCCGGCGGCCCGGGACGAGCTGGCGGCCGCGTTGCATGACCGCATGGTGGAAGCGGTGCTCGACCGGCTGGACGACGCCGAAGTGTTGTTCACCCACCACCGGCCGCGCCCGCTGACCAGCGTGGACGTGATCGGCGGCGGCCGCGAGGCGCTGGCCACCGCCAACGGCGAGCTGGGCCTGGCGCTGGCGGAGGATGAAATCGACTACTTGGCGGAGCGCTTCACCGCCCTGGGGCGCAACCCCTCGGACGCGGAGCTGATGATGTTCGCCCAGGCCAATTCCGAGCACTGCCGCCACAAGATCTTCAACGCGGACTGGACCATCGACGGCCAGGAGCAGGACCTCAGCCTGTTCGCCATGATCCGCAACACCTACAAGCACGCCAGCGAGGGCGTGCTCAGCGCCTACAGCGATAACGCGGCGGTGGTGGCCGGCCCGGTGGCGGACCGCTTCTACCCGGACCCGGGCAACGCCGGCTATCCGTGTGAGTACCGCTACCGCAACGAGCCGGTGCACATGCTGATGAAGGTGGAGACCCACAACCATCCCACGGCCATTGCGCCGCGCCCCGGCGCGGCCACCGGCGCCGGCGGCGAGATCCGCGACGAGGGCGCCACCGGCCGCGGCGGCAAGCCCAAGGCCGGCCTCACCGGCTTTTCCGTGTCCAACCTGTGCATCCCCGGTTTCCGCCAGCCCTGGGAAGACGACTACGGCCGCCCCGGGCGCATCGCCTCGCCGCTGGACATCATGATCGACGGTCCGCTGGGCGGCGCCGCCTTTAATAACGAGTTCGGCCGGCCCAACCTGTGCGGCTATTTCCGCACCCTGGAAATCCAGGCGCCGGGCGTGGCCGGCGACGAACGCCGCGGCTACCACAAGCCGATCATGATCGCCGGCGGGCTGGGCAACGTCCGCGACGGCGACGTGCACAAGAAACCGATTCCGCCGGGCGCCAAGATCATCGTGATCGGCGGCCCGGCCATGCTGATCGGCCTGGGCGGCGGCGCCGCCAGTTCCATGGCCAGCGGCGAATCCGACGAAGCGCTGGATTTCGCCTCGGTGCAGCGCGATAACCCGGAAATCGAGCGCCGCGTCCAGGAAGTGATCGACCGCTGCTGGGCGCTGGGCGAGCACAATCCGATTGTGTCGATCCACGACGTGGGCGCCGGCGGCCTGTCCAACGCGCTGCCGGAGCTGGTCCACGACCATGACCGGGGCGCCAAACTGTCGCTGCGCGCCATCCCCAGCGCCGAACCGGGCATGAGCCCGGTGGAAATCTGGTGCAACGAAGCCCAGGAGCGCTATGTGCTGGCGGTGCTGCCGGAGGACCTGGAGCGCTTCGAGGCGCTGTGTGAGCGCGAGCGCGCGCCGTTCGCGGTGCTCGGCGAGGCCACCGAAGCGGAACACCTGGAGGTGGCCGACGACCACTTCGGCGATGCGCCGGTGGACCTGCCCATGGATCTGCTGTTCGGCAAGCCGCCGAAAATGCAGCGCGGCTACGACCGGGAAGATTTCGAGCGCCAGCCGTTCACCACCGAAGGCATTGAGCTTAAGGACGCCATCGAGCGGGTCATGCGCCTGCCCACGGTGGCCTCCAAGAATTTCCTGATCACCATCGGCGACCGGTCGGTGACCGGCCTGGTGCACCGTGATCAGATGGTCGGCCCCTGGCAGGTGCCGGTGGCCGACTGCGCGGTGACCGCCACCGGCTACAACCAGCGCACCGGTGAAGCCATGGCGATGGGCGAGCGCACCCCGGTGGCGCTGGTCAACGCCGCCGCCTCCGGCCGCATGGCGGTGGCGGAAACCCTCACCAACCTGGCCGGCGCCCACATCGGCTCGCTGGGCCAGATCCGCCTGTCCGCCAACTGGATGGCCGCCGCCGGCCACCCGGGCGAGGACCAGGCCCTGTTTGAGACCGTGAAAGCGGTGGGCATGGAGCTGTGCCCGAAGCTGGGCATCGCCATTCCGGTGGGCAAGGACTCCCTGTCCATGCGCACCCTGTGGCAAGAAAAAGGCATCGACAAGAGCGTGGTGGCGCCGCTGTCGCTGATCGTCTCCGGCTTCGCCAACGTCACCGACATCGGCCTGACCGCCACGCCGCAGCTCAAAACCGGCCTGGACAGCGAGCTGCTGCTGATCGACCTGGGCCGGGGCAAGAACCGCCTGGCCGGCTCGGCGCTGGCCCAGGTGTTCGGCAAGGTCGGCGATGTGGCGCCGGACCTGGATGACGCCGACGATCTGATCGCCTTCTTCGAAGTGACCCAACGGCTGCTGGCGGAAGAGCGCCTGCTCGCCTACCACGACCGCTCCGACGGCGGCCTGTTCACCACCCTGGCGGAGATGGCGTTCGCCGGCCGCACCGGCGTGGACATCGTGCTGGACAACATCGCCGGTGACGGCCCTGAGGCCGTGGCGGCGCTGTTTGCCGAGGAGGCCGGCGCGGTGATCCAGGTGCGCGCCGCCGACGTGCAGGCGGTGCGCCAGCGTTACCAGGACGCCGGTCTGGGCGGCTGCGTGCACAGCGTCGGCACCGTCAACGACGAGGACGTGGTGCGCCTGCGCCTGGGCGGCGCGGTGTTGCGCGAACGCCCGCGCTGGGGGCTGCAGCGGCTGTGGTCGGAAACCAGCTACCGCATCCAGGCGCTGCGCGACAACCCGGACTGCGCCCGCCAGGAGTTCGAATCGATCGCCGATTCCAACGACCCGGGCCTGAACGTGCGCCTCACCTTCGACATGAGCGAGGACGTGGCCACTCCGTTCATCAATACCGGCGCCCGCCCCAAGGTGGCGATCCTGCGCGAGCAGGGCGTTAACGGCCACATGGAAATGGCCGCCGCCTTCGACCGCGCCGGGTTCAGCGCCATGGACGTGCACATGAGCGACCTGCTCGCCGGCCGCGTCAGCCTGGACGACATGAAAGGCCTGGTGGCCTGCGGCGGCTTCTCCTACGGCGACGTGCTGGGCGCCGGCGAGGGCTGGGCCAAGAGCATTCTCTACAACCCGGGTCTGCGCGACGCCTTCAACCGCTTCTTCTTCCGCGAGGACACCTTCTCGCTGGGGGTATGCAACGGCTGCCAGATGCTGTCCAACCTGAAGGATCTGATCCCCGGCGCCGAGCACTGGCCGCACTTCGTGCGCAACCTGAGCGAGCAGTTCGAGGCGCGCACCTCGCTGGTGGAGATCCAGGATTCGCCGTCGGTGTTGCTGCGCGACATGGCCGGCACCCGGCTGCCGATCGCCGTGGCCCACGGTGAGGGCCGCGCCGAAATCAGCGACCAGGACCTCAACCGCAACATCGAACAGCGGCTGCTGGCGCTGCGCTACGTGGACAGCCTGGGCAACCCGGCGGAGCAGTATCCCGCCAACCCCAACGGCAGTCCGCCCAGGGCGTCACCGGCTTCACCACCCGCGACGGCCGCGTCACCATCATGATGCCGCACCCGGAGCGGGTGTTCCGCGTGCTGCAGAACAGCTGGATTCCGGACGATTGGCGCCGGTTCGAGAACGGGCCCTGGTATCGGTTGTTTGCCAATGCCCGGAAGTGGGTCGGTTAGAGGCAGTTAATAGTTAAGAGTTAATAGTTAACAGTGAAAAGCGAAGTCAAAAGACTGGGCGCTTTTGCGGGATTGGAGTGGGGGAGTATGGCGGACGAGATGTATAACTATTTTGATATGTTGATCGCGGAGTCGCCGGAGCCGACGGCGGTGTCCGAGCGGCGTCGGGAGCTGGCCAGCGAGTTGAAGGCGATCAGCGAGCAGTTGATTCGTCTGGACGCGGATGAGGCGGCGCTGGCGGAGTACACTGAGCAGGCGCGGGCGTTGCGTGAACGCCTGGAAGGACATGGCCATCGCAGCATGCGCGATATTCTTGGCCGGCTGATTGTCGGCAAGGGCAGCCGCCAGGACGCGCTGGATATGGCCGACTTTGAAATCCTGACCGGCCAGGCGACGCCGCTGTCGCCGCCGCTGGAGCTGTGGCTGGACGGCGACACCGTGCGCGGCCGCGCCACCTTCGGGCGGCTGTTCATGGGCCCGCCGGGCAAGGTGCACGGTGGCGTGCTGTCCCTGTCCCTGGATATGCTGATGGCCAAGTGTCAGGATTTCGTCACCGGCCTCGGCATGACCGGCACGCTCAACATCCGCTACATGGCGCCCACGCCGCTGAATACGGAGATCCGCTTCGAGTCCCGCGTGACGAAAGTGGAAGGCCGCAAGCTGCTCACCGAAGCCAGGGTGTTCGCCGGCGACACCCAGACCGTGTCCGCCACCGGCGTGTGGATCTCATCCCAGGGCAACTATCAGTTGCGCGACGCTTACGCGCACCTGGCCGAGCCCGCCGACAACGACCGCGAGACCCCTGAACCCGGGCGGTCCGCCAGGGAGGCCGGATGACCGTCTACAAGCTTTGTTTCTACGTCCCCGAAGAGCATGCCGAAGCGGTGAAGAACGCCGTCTTCGAGGCCGGCGCCGGCCGCATCGGCAACTACGATTGCTGCAGCTTTCAGGTCGCCGGCCAGGGGCAGTTCCGGCCCCTGGAAGGCAGTGACCCCTACGTTGGCGGCCAGGGCGAGATCGAAACGGTGCGCGAATTCCGGGTGGAAACGATCTGCATGGAAGACCACCTCAAAGCCGCCCTCAGCGCTCTGCGTCTCGCCCACCCCTACGAAGAGCCCGCCATCGACCTGTGGCGGCTTGAGGACCTGCCTGGTTAGGTTCGGACCAGGGTGCGGGCTTTGTGCGAGCGGGCCCAGCCCGCGAAAGGCCGGCGAATGCCGGCCGGCAGGATCCCAGAGAGCTCTCTAACGGCAGCACAAACAAGGTCTCTGGAATCCTGCCGGGCGACCTGGGTCGCCCTTTCGCGGGCAGGCCCGCTCCCACAGGCCAGCTCCCACAAGTTCAGTCGTCCAGCGAAGGTTTGCGCTTCAAAGGCGGGATATCCTGGGTCCGCACCGGAAACTCATCGCCGTTGGCGCGGTCCTGGATAAAGAACTTCAGCGTCCGGCCGATGGTGGGGAAGGCGAGTTCGTCCCAGGGAATCTCGTCCTCCGAGAACAGCCCGGCGTCGGCGCTTTCGTCGCCGGCGGCGAAGTCGCCATTGACCATCTCGCTGAGGAAAAACATGTAGACCTGGTTGATGTGCGGCAGGTTGAACACCGTGTACAGGTCGCCGATGGCCACGGTGGCGCAGGCTTCCTCCCAGGTCTCCCGGGCGGCGCCCTCCTGGAGGGTCTCGCCGTTTTCCATGTAGCCGGCGGGCAGGGTCCAGTAGCCGATGCGCGGTTCGATGGAACGTTTGCAGAGCAGAAAGCGGCCTTCCCAGACCGGGATCGCGCCGACCACGATTTTCGGGTTCTGGTAGTGGATCACGCCGCAGTGGTTGCACCAATAGCGGGGCCGGTTGTCGCCTTCGGGGATGGAGAACAGGATCTCTTCGCCGCAATGGCTGCAATATTTCATTGATGGTCTCGGCTGTTCGTGGGGCCTCGTCACCGCGTCGTGCCGCCGGGCGTCGCTCGGTGCCATAAGGAAACGCCAGCCTAATGGCTCGGCGGTTGATCGGCAATTAGGGAATAGAGGGCATCGCGGCCTTGCCCGGTGCGCGGCGCCTGTTCAAACTGGTGTTTGAAATAAAACTGGGAGTACCCCGTGCTAGAACAACTCCGGCAGCGCATGTCGGCTTACCCTTTCAATGACTTACCGGTGGACCTGCCGGAAGCGGCCGTGCTGATGCCGTTCGTGGACCAGCCGGATCCGGAACTGATTCTCACCGTCCGTGCCCAGGGTATGCCGACTCACGCCGGCGAGGTGGCATTTCCGGGCGGTAAACGGGACCCCGGCGACCGCGATCTGTTGCACACCGCTCTGCGTGAAAGCCATGAGGAGGTGGGGCTGGCCCAGCGTGAAGTGGAGGTGATCGGCCAGCTGTCGCCGCTGGCGTCCCGGTTTGGCATGAAGGTGACCCCGTTCGTGGGCGTGGTGCGGGCCGGGGTGGATCTGACCCCCGAGCCCGGCGAGATCGAGACCATCTTCCAGGTGCCGCTGAGCTTCTTTCTGGAGGAGGAGCCGGAGCTGTCGCCGCCGATCGATTTCTATGGTCGCCGCCTGCGCATGCCCAGCTATTATTACGAAGACAAGCGGATCTGGGGGCTGACGGCCTTTATGATCCTGGATTTGATCAACCATGTGTACGACGCCGATGTGCGTTTCGACCTGACGGGTGAAAAATGATCTATAAACTGGAAGGCCGCCGTGTGGAAATGCGGGGTGAAGGCCAGTGGGTGGCGCCCAACGCCACGGTAATCGGTTCGGTGATACTGGGCGCCAACAGCAGCGTTTGGTTCGGCGCGGTGATCCGCGGCGACAACGATCTGATCGAGATCGGTGACAACACCAACGTGCAGGAAAACTCCGTGCTGCACGTGGATCCCGGCGTGCCGATGAAGATCGGCAACGGCGTCACCGTCGGCCACAAAGTCATGCTGCACGGCTGCACCATCGGCGATAACAGCCTGATCGGTATCAACGCGGTGGTGCTGAACAAGGCGAAAATCGGCAAGAACTGCATCATCGGCGCCCACGCCCTGGTGCCCGAGGGCATGGAAATCCCCGACAACTCCCTGGTCATGGGCGCGCCCGCCAAGGTGGTCAAGGAGATCTCCGACGGCCACAAGGCGATGCTCACCATGAGCAGCCAACACTACGCCGCCCACGCCAAACACTTCGATGAGCACCTGGAAGTCGATGAGCGCTTTCAATAACCGGCCGGAATTCCCCGAAGCCCCGGTGTCGCCCTGTGTGTCGATCTGCGCCCTGGACGGGGACGACATCTGTGTGGGGTGCTTCCGCACCGGCCGCGAGATCAGCTATTGGGGCCTGCTGCCCGTGGAGGAACGCCGTGAGGTGCTGGTCCGCTGCCAGCAGCGCATGGCCGGCGAACCGGCGCCGTGCATGGTGACGAAGGAGCAGCCGTGAGCGAGGTGAAGCAGCCGTGAGCGAGGTAGAGCAGCCGTGAGCGACAAAGAACAGCCGCTGTTGCCGAACCGTCCCCGGGTGGGGCTGGCGTTGGGCAGCGGGTCCGCCCGGGGCTGGGCGCACATCGGTATTATTCAGGCGCTGGAAGAGCGCGGCATTGAGATCGACGTGGTGGCCGGTACGTCCATCGGCGCCCTGGTGGGCGGCGCCTACGTCAGTGGGGCACTTAAGGAGTTCGGTGACTGGGTGCGCACCCTGACCACCAAGGACGTCTTCGGGTTGATGGATTTCACCTTTTCCGGCGGCGTGGTGAAGGGGGAAAAGCTGTTCGGTTTTTTCGAGAAGCTGCACAGCAACCCCAATATCGAAGACCTGGAAAAGCGGTTCGTCACCGTGGCCACGGACATGAAAAGCGGGCGCGAAGTGTGGATCAGCAAGGGGCCGGTGCTGGACGCCGCCCGCGCGTCCTGCGCGCTGCCCGGGCTGTTCTCGCCCCTGCAGCACCAGCGCCGCTGGATGCTGGACGGCGGTCTGGTCAATCCGGTGCCGGTGTCGGCGGCGCGGGCGTTCGGCGCCGATGTGGTGATCGCGGTGAACCTGAACGCCCAGCTGGTGGGCGCCCACCTGTCACGCCAGACGCCGTCGGACGGTGGCGAGAGCGACGAAGATCGCAGCCTGTGGCAGAAGATGACCCACTATTTTTCCTCCCAGGACGGCGGCTCGCCGGGCTTCTTCGATGTGGTGGCGTCCAGCGTCAATATCATGCAGGACCGCATCACCCGCTCGCGGATGGCCGGCGACCCGCCCGAGGTCACGCTGATCCCGCTGCTGGAGGATTTTGCCTTGATGGACTTCCACCGCGCCGGGGAAGCCATCGATGAGGGCTACCGGCTGGTGGAGCGTCACGAGGGGGACATTTTTGCCTGGGTGGGGTCGCCGGACGCGGACCGGGTATAGGTCTCTGGAAACCTGCCGGGCGCTTTCAGGGGGCGTCGGGCTCCTGGGAGGCGTGGCGGACCTTGGCAGCTTTTACCATGTTGTCCTTCACCTGCAGGATCTCGATCAGATAGTCGCCGATGCGGATCGAGATGTTGGCGTCCGGTATGTCCTGCAGATACTCCAGAATCAAGCCGTTGAGCGTGCGGGGCCCGCCGGTGGGCAGGTCCCAGTCCAGTGAGCGGTTGATTTCGCGCAGGTGGGTGGCGCCGTCGATCACGTGGCTGCCGTCCTCCTGGGGGTGGATGTCCTGGCTGGTGGCGGCCAGGTCGGTGGTGAACTCGCCGACGATTTCCTCGAGGATGTCCTCCAGCGTCACCAGACCCAGCACGTCGCCGTACTCGTCCACCACGATACCGATGCGCCGCCGCGCATTCTGAAAGTTGATCAGCTGACGGTTCAGCGAGGTGCCTTCCGGCACGAAGTAGGGCTCCACGGTGTGCTGCATCAGTTCCGCTTTGTTGATGTCTTCCTTGAGCAGCAGCCGGCTCAGTTTGCGCAAATGCAGCAGGCCCAGCATGTTGTTGGGGTCGCCGCGGTACACCGGCAGCCGGGTGTGCTGGCTGGCGCGCAGGGTGGACATGATCTCGTCCATGTCGTCATCAATGTCCACGCCCACCATTTCGTTGCGCGGGATCATGATGTCCTCCACCGTGACGCTTTCCAGATCCAGGATGTTGAGCAGCATCTTCTGGTGCTTTTCCGGAATCAGGCCGCCGGCCTCGTTGACCACGGTGCGCAGTTCCTCGGGGCTGAGGTGATCGTCGTCGCTGTTGCGGGTCTGCGCGCCGGCCAGCCTCAGGAATATCATGCTGATGCCGTTGACCAGCCATACCAGCGGCGCCAGCAGCACCTGCAGGGGCTTGAGCACCACGCTGGCGGGGAAGGCGATGCGCTCCGGCTTGAGCGCGGCGTAGGTTTTCGGGGTGATCTCCGCGAATACCAGCATCACCAGGGTGATCACCACCGGCGCCACCGCCGCGCCGCTGTCGCCCAGCCAGCGGATCGCCAGGATCGCCGCCACCGTGGCGGCGAAATTGTTGACGAAATTGTTACCGATCAGGATCACCGACAGCAGGCGGTCGGTGCGGCGCAGCAGGCTCTCCACCCGCACGGCGGCGCGGTGCCCCTGGCGGGCCAGATGCCGCAGGCGATAGCGATTGATCGCCACCATGCCGGTTTCACTGCTGGAGAAGAAGGCGGAGCCGAGAATCAGGATGATCAGGGCGGTGATCAGCCACCCGTCGGAGAAACTGTCCAAGAGGAAGTCGTTTCGTTGCTTATTGGCAGCACATTGTTTGGGGTCGGCGCTGGGCTGTCAACCGTGCCCAGGCCCTGGCATAGAGGGCTTAGGCCCTGTCGAGAATCACTTCCAAAACCAGTTGGGAGCCGAAGAACGCCACCACCAGTACCGCGAAGCCGGCCAGGGTGAAGCGCACCGCTGTGCGGCCGCGCCAGCCGCGCAGATGGCGGCCGCCCAGCAGCACCGCGAAAATCACCCAGGAGACCAGCGTCAGCACGGTTTTGTGCACCAGGTGCTGGGCGAACAGGTCGTCCACGTACATAAAGCCGAACAGAATCGCCAGCGTCAGCAGGCTCTGGCCCAGCCAGATGGTGTCGAACAGCATCGACTCCATCACCTGCATGGGCGGGAACAGGCGCATCACCCCGCGGATATGGCCGTCCTTGAGCTGGCGGTCCTGGACCATCAGCAGCAGCGCCTGGCAGGCGGACAGCACCAGCACCGCGTAGGCGAGGATCGACAGCAGCACGTGCAGGCCGATGCCGTGTTCCAGCGGGTGGGCGGTGTAACCGGTGTCGATCCACAGGCTGGCGGGGATGATCAATGCCGCGAACGGAAACACCAGCGCGCCGATCCACTGAAACGGCCGGTACAGGCTGGACACCAGCACCAGCCCGGCGCCCACCGCCGCCATGCAGGAGGCCACCGGGAACAGGCCCAGGCGCAGCCCCTGGTCGGTGACCAGCAGGAAATACAGCCCCACGGCGTGGGTGGCCACCGCCAGACCGCCGGGCAGCATCAGCACCGCCCGTGACGGCGCCGCCTGACCGCGGAACTGGCGGTACAGCAGCAGCGACGAGAGCGCGTATAAAAAAGTGGCGATCAGGCCCAGGGCCTCGGCAGCAGTCATAGGGTGCGATTTCTCCGAAAAAGCCGCCGAAGTCTGGCACAGGTACCCGTGCTTTTGAAGCGCCAGCCATGACGGGCGGGGCATCGGTGCCCTATAATCGGCGGCCTGTCGTCTCGGCGTGCGCGGTCAGCGCCGCCGAGCGCTCGAAATCTGGAGGTTGATGATCATGTTCGAGAATCTCACGGACCGCCTGGGTCAGTCGCTGAAAGGCCTGGCCGGCCAGGGGCAGCTCACCGAAGACAATATCCGCGACACCCTGCGCGAGGTGCGCAAGGCGCTGCTGGAGGCCGACGTGGCCCTGCCGGTGGTCAAGGAGTTCGTGGAGCAGGTCAAGGAAAAGGCCCTCGGTCAGGAGGTGTTGAAAAGCCTTAACCCGGGCCAGGCGTTCGTCAAGATCGTCAACGACGAGCTGGTGCACACCATGGGCGACGCCAACGACGCCCTGAATCTGGCCTCCAAGCCGCCGGTGGTGATCATGATGGCGGGCCTGCAGGGCGCCGGTAAGACCACCTCGGTGGCCAAGCTGGCGCGTTTCCTCCAGGAGCGGGAAAAGAAGAAAGTGATGGTGGTGTCCGCCGACGTCTACCGCCCGGCGGCCATCGACCAGCTGCAGACCCTGGCCGGCGAGGTGAAGGCGGAATTCTTCCCCTCCACCGGGGACCAGGACCCGGTTGATATCGCCAACAACGCCCTGGCGGCGGCGCGCAGCAAATATATGGACGTGCTGATCGTCGATACCGCCGGCCGTCTGCACGTGGACGAGCAGATGATGGGCGAGATCAGCCGTCTGCACGGTGCCATCAGCCCGGCGGAAACCCTGTTCGTGGTCGACGCCATGACCGGCCAGGACGCCGCCAACACCGCCCAGGCCTTTAATGAGGCGCTGCCGCTCACCGGTGTGATCCTCACCAAGGCGGACGGCGACTCCCGGGGCGGGGCGGCGCTGTCCGTGCGCCACCTCACCGGCAAGCCGATCAAATTCATCGGCATGGGCGAGAAAACCGACGCCCTGGAGCCCTTCCACCCGGACCGGATCGCCAGCCGCATTCTCGGCATGGGCGACGTGCTGTCCCTGGTGGAGCAGGCCGAGCGCACCCTGGACAAGAAGAAAGCCGACAAGATCGCCAAGAAGTTCAAGAAAGGCCGGGCGATGGACTTCGAGGATCTGAAGGATCAGTTCCAGCAGATGCGCAACATGGGCGGCATGGCCAGCCTGCTCGACAAGCTGCCCGGCATGGGCGGCATGATGGAAGCGGCCCAGAACCCGGCCTCCATGAAACAGATGAAGCACATGGAAGCCCTGATCGACTCCATGACCCCCAAGGAGCGCCGCAACCCGGACGTGATCAAGGGCTCGCGCAAGAAGCGCATCGCCGCCGGCGCCGGCCTGGAAATCCAGGACCTCAACCGCCTCATGAAGCAGCAGAAAATGATGGCGAAGATGATGAAGAAGATGCGCGGCAAGGGCGGCATGAAGAACATGATGCGCGGCATGGAAGGCATGATGGGCGGCGGCTCCGGCGGTCCCGGCGGCGGCATGCCCCCGGGCGGCATGGGCGGCGGTGGCGGCATGCCGCCCATGGGCGGTGGCGGCGGTGGTCTGCCCCCCATGGGTGGCGGCCGCTAGGGCTTTATCTCGGCTGCGGATGGGCGTACAATCCGCACCCTTCGCGACCCGACCGGCCCTTTTTCATGGCGCCGGGCGGGTTTTCAAGCGGATACGATGGCCGGCGGCGTGCGCCGCGGGCCGGGAAACCGGATTGAATTAAGGTAATTGAATTATGGTAGTTATTCGTCTCGCCCGCAGTGGCGCCAAGAAACGTCCCTTCTATCACATCGCCGTGGCCGACAGCCGCACTTCCCGCGATGGCCGTTTCATCGAACGTCTGGGCTTCTACAACCCGATCGCCCGTGGCGGCGAGATCCCGCTGCGCATTGACCTGGCCAAGGTTGACGCCTGGGTCGCCGAGGGGGCTCAGCCCTCCGAGCGCGTTAAGGCGCTGGTCAAGAAAGCCCGGAAAGAAGCCGAGCAAAGCGCGTAAGGCGCTGATAGCGAGCACCTGAAGATGGCGTCAGCCGATCACGCCCTGACATCGGAGCAGGTGTTGGTGGTGGGCCGCGTAATGGCGGTCCACGGCGTCCAGGGGTGGGTGAAGGTGTACTCCCACACCGACCCGATGGAAAACATCTTCGAGTATCAGCCCTGGTACATGCGTCGCGGCGAGCACTGGCTGCCGGTGACGCTCACCGGCAAGCGCCGGCAGGGCAAGGGACTGGTGGCCGGCGTGCAAGGTTGCAACGACCGGGACCAGGCCCAGCAAGAGCTGGTCGGGCGGGACATCGCCGTCCCCCGCGACCTGCTGCCCCGCTCCGGCGGGGGCGATTATTACTGGCGCGATCTGATCGGCCTGCGGGTGAAACTCGCCGACGGCCGGGATCTGGGCCGGGTGCACACTTTAATGGAAACCGGCGCCAACGATGTTCTGGTGGTGCGCGGCGACGGCGACAGTCTCGACCGGGAAGAGCGGTTGCTCCCCTGGTTGCCCGAGCAGGTGATTCTGGATGTGGATCTGGAGCACGGCGAAATGCGGGTGGACTGGGACCCGGAGTTTTAGCGAACCGGCTCTAACGGGGGCATGGCCATGCGGATAACGCTGATCACCCTGTTCCCGGAGATGGCGCGGGCGGTCACCGACTTCGGGGTTACCCGGCGCGCGGTGGAGAACGGCCAACTGGTGCTGGACACGGTGAACCCCCGGGATTTCACCGAGGACCGCCACCGCACCGTGGACGACCGGCCCTTCGGCGGCGGCCCCGGCATGGTGATGAAGGTGGCGCCGCTGGAAAAGGCGCTCACCCACGCCCGGCAACGGGTCGGCGGTGGCAGGGTGATCTACCTGTCGCCCCAGGGGCGGCCGCTGACCCAGGCGAAAGCCGAGGCGCTGGCGGCGGAGCCGGAATTGATTCTGCTCGCCGGCCGCTACGAAGGGGTCGACGAGCGCTTGTTGGAAGCGTCGGTGGACGAGCAGATCTCCATCGGCGATTACGTGCTCAGCGGCGGTGAACTGCCGGCGCTGGTACTGATCGACGCGGTGACGCGTCTGCTGCCCGGGGTGCTCGGGCATCAGGATTCGGCGGCCCAGGATTCGTTTTCCGGCGACATGGAAAACCTGCTGGACTGCCCGCACTACACACGGCCCGAGCTGTATCAGGGCCGGTCGGTGCCTGAAGTTCTGCTCAGCGGCGATCACGAACGGATCCGCCGCTGGCGTTTGAAGCAGGCACTGGGACGCACCTGGCGGTGGCGTCCCGAACTGCTGGAGGCCCGCCGGGAGCGGGGCTTGAGCAAGGAAGAGAGCGAGTTGCTCGACGAATACATCCGCGAGTTCGAAGCGCGGGACGACGGGCAGCAATACAGCGATCAATGAACCGAGGAGCCTGCCATGAGCGGCAAAAAACCCCTGATTCAGGAAATCGAACAGGCACAGCTGAAAACCGACGTGCCCGAGTTCGGCGCCGGTGACACCGTCACCGTGCAAGTGAAAGTGAAAGAAGGCACCCGTGAGCGTCTGCAGGCGTTCCAGGGTGTGGTCATCGCCCGCCGTAACCGCGGTCTCAACTCCGCCTTCACGGTGCGTAAGGTGTCCCACGGCGTGGGCGTTGAGCGGGTGTTCCAGCTGCACAGCCCGATCATCGATTCCATCGAAGTGAACCGTCGCGGCGACGTGCGTCGCGCCAAGCTGTACTTCCTGCGTGACCGCTCCGGTAAGTCCGCGCGGATCAAGGAAAAAATCCGCAAGTAATCGAACTTGCGGTTGTGCCGCCGCGAGCCATGTCGTCTCAGCCTTTGCTGTAGGGCAATTCGGAGACGACCTCTGGTCCGGCGGACGCTCCCAAAAAAAGGGCCACCCCAGGGTGGCCCTTTTTTATGCGGCTTGCGGCTGCCTCTATTTAGACACCGCCCGGAACACCGCCAGAATCACCAGAGCGCCGATCACCGCGGTCACCAGGCCGCCCAGGCTGAACGAGCCCACCGGGCCGCCGATGCCGGCCATGGCGCCCAGCCAGCCGCCGACGATCGCGCCGATGATGCCGAGAATAGTGGTGAGAATAAATCCCCCGCCGTCGCGGCCGGGCATGATCCATTTGGCGATGATACCCGCCAAAAGCCCCAGTACGATCCACGATAAAATGCCCATAAAACGTTCTCCTTGGCCGATTCATTGATCACTTTCAGTATGCCTGCGCAAGCCCGGTGGGGCCGGTAATAAAAGGTAAAACCGGAACGTGAAAAGAGCGCGAGGACGGCGATTGTGTTTTCCGCCGCGATTGCCAATACTCGCGGCATGAACTCTCCCCGCACGCCCCTCAGCGACCCCGACCGGACCCTGGTCGACGCCTGGCTGGACAACCAGTGGCTGGAGCGCGGCCTGAGCCGCCACACCCTGGAAAGCTACGGCCGTGACCTGCGCCAGTTCGGCGAATGGCTCGCCGGCGGCGGGCGGAGCCTGGGGGGCTGTGACCGGGAACGCCTGCTGAGCTTCCTGGCCGACCGGCACCGCCAGGGCGTCGGCGCACGCTCGGTGGCGCGCCAATTGTCCGCGTTGAAAAGCTTTTTCCGCTGGATGAAACGGGAGGGGCGCATCGCCGAGGACCCGACCCTGAACGTGGCCCGCCCGCGCACCGGCCGGGCCCTGCCGAAGACCCTCTCCGAGGCCGATGTGGAGGCCCTGTTGCGCGCCCCGGACCTGGACGACAGCCTGGGCCTGCGCGACCGCGCCATGCTGGAAGTGTTGTACGCGTCCGGGCTGCGGGTGTCGGAGCTGGTGGGCCTGACACTCAGCCAGGTGAACCCCCGCCAGGGGCTGGTGCGGGTGATCGGCAAGGGCGACAAGGAACGGCTGGTGCCGCTGGGCGAGGAGGCGCTGCACTGGCTCGAACGCTACCTGCGCGATGCCCGGCCGGCGCTGCTGGGCGAGCACCGCGAAGTGTTGTTCCCGAGCCGGCGCGGCGGCTTCATGACCCGCCAGACGTTCTGGCACCGCATCAAGCAGCTGGCGGTGCGCGCCGGGGTGCAAAAGCCGCTATCGCCCCATACACTGCGACATGCCTTCGCCACGCATTTGCTCAACCACGGCGCCGATCTGCGCGTGGTGCAGATGCTGCTGGGGCACAGTGACCTGTCCACCACGCAGATTTACACCCACGTCGCGCAGCAGCGGTTACAAGAGGTGTACCAACAACACCACCCGCGCTCGGGAACCTGAGGGCGGCCCCGGGCTCCAACTGGCCTGGGAACCCGAACAACTGGAGAACAATGATGAAAGCGATTGTAAGTGCCCGTATGGCGACCCTGGCGGCCACGCTGCTGGCCGTATCCGCCGTCGCCCAGGGCGCGGGGGAGATCGACGAGAAAACCTTCAAGAGCAACTTCCAGGACGCCTTTCCGCGCACTGAAATCACCGATATCCAGCCCGCCGCCGAGGGCCTGGTGGAAGTGGAGCTGAACGGCCGCGAGATCATCTACGCCTCCGATGACGGCCGCCTGGTGTTCACCGGCGACGTGATCGAGCTGCGCGACACCGGCCCGGTCAACCTCAAGGAAGCCCGCTACCAGAAAGTGCGCAACGCCGGTCTCGCCGACCTGGACCCGGACGCGTTGATCACCTATCCGGCCAAGGGCAAGGAGAAGGCCGAGATCTATGCCTTCACCGACATCACCTGCGGTTACTGCCGCAAGATGCACCGCCACATCGAGGAATACAACGACGCCGGCATCACCGTGCATTACCTGGCGTTCCCCCGCGGCGGTCCGCAGGCCGGCAGCGCCGAGGACATGCGCCACATCTGGTGTGACGCCAACCCCGACGAGGCGCTCACCGCCGCCAAGCTGAATAACACTATCTCCGACTCCGAGCTGGCCGAGTGCGCCGCCGCCGTGGACGAACAGTATCAGCTGGGGCTGGAATTCGGCGTGCGCGGCACCCCCGCGGTGTACACCGCCGAAGGCGCCCAGCTGGGTGGCTACGTGACCCCGCAGCAGCTTAACCAGCGCCTCGGTCTGTAGCCGGGCCGCCCGCTCCAGGCCCCGCCATACGGCGCTTTGCGGCGCCGTTCACCGGTTCTTTACATTGACGGCGCAGGGTTGCGCCGTTAATGTGTCCGGCTTCCAATGACCCCGCCCAAGGTGACGCCGTGGAAGCTGACTTTCAGCGCATCAAGCGCCTGCCCCCCTATGTCTTCAACATCGTCGGCGAGTTGAAGATGGCGGCCCGTGCGCGCGGCGAGGACATCATTGATTTCGGCATGGGCAATCCGGATCAGCCCACCCCGAAGCACATCGTCGACAAGCTCACCGAGACCGCCCAGCGCGGTGATACCCACCGCTATTCGCAGTCCAAGGGCATTCCCCGTCTGCGCAAGGCGATCACCGACTGGTACCAGCGCCGCTACGACGTCAGCCTGGATCCGGAAACCGAAGCCATCGTCACCATCGGCTCCAAGGAAGGCCTGGCGCATCTGGCGCTGGCCACCATGGGCCCCGGTGACACCGTGCTGGTGCCCAATCCCAGCTATCCGATCCATCCCTACGGCTTCGTGATCGCCAACGCGGACATCCGCCACGTGCCGCTGGTGCCCGGTGTGGATTTCTTCGAGGAGCTGGTGCGCGCCATCAAGGAAGCCTGGCCCAAGCCGAAACTGCTGGTGCTGAATTTTCCGGGCAACCCCACCGCCCAGTGCGTGGAGCTGGAGTTCTTCGAGAAGGTGGTGGCCATCGCCCGCGAGTACGGCATCTGGGTGGTGCACGACATCGCCTATGCGGACATTGTCTTCGACGGCTACCAGGCGCCCTCGATTCTGCAGGTGGAAGGCGCCCGCGAGGTGGCGGTGGAGTTCTTCTCCCTGTCCAAGAGCTATAACATGCCCGGTTGGCGGGTGGGGTTCTGCTGCGGCAACCCGCAACTGATCCAGGCCCTGGGCCGGATCAAGTCGTACCTGGATTACGGCACCTTCACGCCCATCCAGGTGGCCGCCATCGCCGCCCTGGAGGGCGACCAGAGCTGCGTGGGCGAGATCCGCGACATGTACCAGCGGCGCCGCGACGTGCTTTGCGACGGCCTGAACGAACTGGGCTGGACGGTGGAGAAGCCCCGCGCCACCATGTTCGTCTGGGCGCGCATCCCCGAGACCTACCGGGCGATGGGCTCGCTGGAATTTTCCAAAAAGCTGCTTCAGGAAGCGGGCGTGGCGGTGTCACCGGGCATCGGCTTCGGTGAATACGGCGACGACCATGTGCGCTTCGCACTGATCGAAAACGAACAACGTACCCGGCAGGCGTTGCGCGGCATCAAGAAGATGTTCCGCGCCGACGGCGTGTCCGGCGAATGAAGAGAGAGGATGCCAAGGTGAATGCGGTAAAGGTCGGCATAGCAGGTCTGGGCACGGTGGGCTCCGGCACGGTCAACGTTCTGCAGCGTAACGCCGGGGAAATCGCCCGGCGCGTGGGCCGCCCGATCGAGATCGCGCATATCGGCGCCCGCCGCGACAATCCGGCGTGCGACATCAACGGTATCCGCGTGTCGCGGGATATCTTCGCGGTCGCCACGGATCCGGAGATCGACATTCTGGTGGAGTTGATCGGCGGCACCGACACCGCCCGCGAGCTGGTACTCACCGCGATCAAGAACGGCAAGCACATTGTCACCGCCAACAAGGCGCTGATCGCCGAGCACGGCAACGAAATCTTCCAGGCCGCCCATCAGAACGGCGTGGACGTGGCCTTCGAAGCGGCGGTGGCCGGCGGCATCCCGATTCTGAAGTCCCTGGGTGAAGGCCTGGCCGCCAACCACATCAACTGGGTGGCGGGCATCATCAACGGTACCGGCAACTACATCCTCACCGAGATGGAGCAGGGCGGTCGCGCCTTCCAGGAAGTGCTGGAAGAAGCGCAAAGCCTGGGCTACGCGGAAGCGGACCCGACCTTCGACGTGGAAGGCGTGGACGCGGCGCACAAGCTCACCATCATCGCCTCCATCGCCTTTGGTATTCCGCTGCAGTTTTCCAAGGTGTACATGGAAGGCATCAGCCGCATCACCATCGAGGATGTGAAGAGCGCCGCCCAGTTCGGTTACCGCATCAAGCACCTGGGCATCGCCAAGGACACCGGTCACGGCATTGAACTGCGCGTGCACCCCACGCTGATTCCCCGCGAGACCATGCTGTCGGCGGTGAACGGGGTGATGAACGCGATCATGATCGACGGCGACGCCGTCGGCCCGACCATGTTCTACGGCGCCGGCGCCGGCGCCGAACCCACCGCCTCGGCGGTGGTGGCGGACATCATCGAAATGGGCCGCGCGCTGACCGTGGACCACGACGAGCGGGTGCCTTACCTGGGCTTCCACGCCGACCAGATGTCCGACGACCCGATTCTGACCATCGACGATGTGTCCTGCAGCTTCTACCTGCGCCTGCACGTTCAGGACAAGCCCGGCGTGCTGGCCAACATCACCCGTATCCTCAGCGACAACCACATCAGCATCGAAGCCATGGTGCAGAAGGAGACCGAGGAAGGCCTGGTGCCGATCGTGATGATGACCCACAAGGTGCTGGAAGGGGATATGAACGCGGCCCTGGCGGCAATCGCCGCCCTGGACACCGTTGATAACAGTATTATGCGCATCCGCGTGGAAACGCTGGACGCCTGACGCTTAAGAGAGATACGACATGCCATTCCGTGACCGCTATACCGGCCTGATCAACCGTTACCGTGACCACCTGCCGGTCAACGACGACACGCCGTTGATCAGCCTGGGCGAGGGCAACACGCCGCTGATCCGCCTCAAAAACATTCCCCGCCTGCTCGGCAAGGACGTGGACATCTACGTCAAATACGAGGGTCTCAACCCCACCGGGTCGTTCAAGGACCGGGGCATGACCATGGCGGTGACCAAGGCGGTGGAAGAGGGCAGCAACGCCATCATCTGCGCGTCCACCGGCAACACCTCCGCGGCGGCGGCGGCCTACGCCGCCCGCGCCGGCATCACCGCCTTCGTGATCATCCCCGAAGGCAAGATCGCCATGGGCAAACTGGCCCAGGCGATGATGTACGGCGCCGTGATCATGCAGATTCGCGGCAACTTCGACCAGGGCATGGAACTGGTCAAGCAGGTGGCCGAGAAGGCGCCGGTGACCATCGTGAACTCGGTCAACCCCTTCCGCTTGCAGGGTCAGAAAACCGCGGCCTTCGAAATCATCGAAGAGCTCGGCCGCGCCCCGGACTACCACTGCCTGCCGGTGGGCAACGCGGGCAACATCACCGCGCACTGGATCGGTTACTGCGAATACTCGTCCAGCAAAACCGACATCGTCACCGAGGCGTGCGCCTTCTGCGAAGGCCACTGCCGTTACGCCGGCGGCCCGATGATCGGCGACCGGCCGAAGATGGTGGGTTACCAGGCGGCGGGATCCGCCCCGTTCCTGCGCGGCGAGCGGGTGTCCGATCCGGAAACCGTGGCCACCGCCATCCGTATCGGCAACCCGCAATCCTGGGACAAGGCCTGGAAGGTCAAGGAAGAGTCCGGCGGTTGGTTCGACGAACTCAGCGACGAGGAAATTCTCGCCGCCCAGAAGCTGCTCGCCGAGAAAGAGGGTATTTTCTGCGAGCCCGCTTCCGCCGCTTCCATCGGCGGTGCCATGCGTGACATCAAGTCCGGCAAGATCGCCGAAGGGTCCACCGTGGTTTGCACGCTCACCGGTAACGGTCTCAAGGACCCGGACACCGCCATCGAGCAGTGCAAGGATTCCCGTATGGTGACCATTGATGCGGAACTGGACGCGGTTCGCGACGCCATCGTCAAGAATATGTGAGGCGCGATTAAAATGATCCGGCGTCCGTTGAAGGGACGCTTTTAAAGAGAGGCGCGGTGCCGAAAGGGCCGCGCCTTTTCTGTTTTTTGCACAAGGGAATTCAGACTCGGCCTTGAAACCTGACGCCGAATGGAGGATATATAAAGCATCCTTGAACACCTTGCGGTAATAAGTTCATTGGATTTTTCAATTTTTTTATATTGCTGGAAAGCCAGAGACAATAAGGGTTTTTTGGCGAAAGTCTGAGCAAGAAAAAGATCATCGGTTTGACATCAGTTCAGTGATCTTTAGGCTGCGTAATGACTTCTGCTGGGGAGACCATAATGAGAAAGTCTATTTTTGCGAAGTCCGCACTGGGCTTGTTCGCGGCGACCGCCGTATGCACACCGATCACGGCCACCGCTGGGGCGGAATTGAGCGCCGGCGTTTGGTGGGTCTATCAGAACGTAACCAATTCTGATTTCAACGCGACCTCGTTCAACGAGGATCTCGATAACGAAACCGGCGGCAACTTCGCCGATCCGGCGCTGATTCTGTATGCCGATGACGACGGCAGCCATGGTCCTTGGCATTTCAGCGCGGAAACCCGCATCGGTACCGGTTCCTTTACCAGCCCCGCTAATAACAACAGTGGGGACAACTTTACCCTTCACAAGGCCTGGATCGGTTACGACCTGACCGAGGACGCCAGCCTCAAGCTGGGTAAAAGCCAGGTACCGTTCGGTTGGAAAACCGTTAACTTCTGGCCCGGTGACGGCCTGCAAGGCGGTTACGGCGACCAGATGGACGTGGGCCTGAAACTGAGCGGTGATGCCGGCGCGATTCATTATGACGCGGCCTATTATCACCAGGACGACTGGGGCGAAGACAGCACCGACACCGTTGACGACAACGGTCACTGGGGCAGCAGCGCCACCTACCGCAAGATCAAGACCGGCGTGGTGAACGTCGACTGGAACTTCCTTGAGCATCACACCGTGGGCGCCTCCGCCCAGTACGGTCGCATGCAGGACCTGGTGCCGGTGGCCAATGGTAACCCGTCCGCCAGTAACGACGAAGGCACCCACCAGGCCTACGATCTGCACTACATGTTCGAGATGGACAACTGGTCCGCGAAGTACCGCTTCATCAGTGTCGAGCGTGATTTCGACGGCATGGACGCGCTGCTTGCCTCCGCCGACGCACCGGTGGACAACAAGATCGAAAACCAGCGTCATGTGGTGGAAGTGGGCTACAACCACAACGACTGGTTCTATTATGTGGACGCCGGTGTGGCCAGCACCGACACCACCGGCAACGACGCCGATGACGTCCAGTTCATCGCCCCCGGTATTCGTTACCAGTACGGTCCCGGCTGGATCTACTTCGAGTACCTGCAGTCCGACGGCGACATCAATGCCTACGGCGATGTCTACGAATCGGATTTCGATGCGGCCTACGTCGCCTTCGATTTCTACTTCTGAATCCAATGCCGTCAAGCCGGCCGCGGGCCGGCTTCAGGGTTCGGCCCCGCCGAACCGACCGCGTGGCGCCGCCTGTCTGGTTCTGAGCCGGCGCCGCGTGACACGGAAAATGGAGCTATGCCATGAGCGTGGAATACGAAACAGACTATGAAGTGGGTCAGGATAATGTGCAGGTCCTCGGCATGGACATGCACAATCCGGTCTTCTTCATCAGTGCGGTACTGATCCTGGTATTCGTGATCGGTACCATTATTTTTCCCGCCGAGGCCAAGACGGCCCTCGACGGTGCCAAGGGCTGGACCATCGACAACTTTGACTGGTTGTTCATGGTCGGCGCCAATATTTTCGTTTTGTTCTGTATCGCCCTGATTTTTCTTCCCGTCGGTAAGATCCGCCTGGGTGGCAAGGACGCCCGGCCGGATTTCTCCACCCTGTCCTGGTTCGCGATGCTGTTCGCCGCCGGCATGGGCATCGGCCTGATGTTCTGGAGCGTGGCGGAGCCGGTGGGTTACTACACCGACTGGTTCGGCACCCCTCTGAACGTGGAGCCCAACACCCCGCAAGCGAAAGACATGGCGCTGGGCGCGGTGATGTACCACTGGGGCCTGCACCCCTGGGCGATCTACGGCGTGGTGGCGCTGTCCCTGGCGTTCTTCGCCTACAACAAAGGCATGCCGCTCACCATCCGTTCCGCCTTCTACCCGATTCTGGGCGAACGCTGCTGGGGCTGGGCCGGCCACGTCATTGATGTGCTGGCGGTGCTGGCGACCATCTTCGGTCTGGCCACCTCACTGGGTTTGGGCGCCAAACAGGCCGCCGGTGGCATGCATTTCCTGTTCGACACGCCCAACGCCATCAACGTGCAGATCGCGATCATCGTCGGTGTTACCGCCGCGGCGGTGATTTCCGTCATGCGCGGCCTGGACGGTGGTGTGAAACTGCTGAGTAACATCAACATGGGCCTGGCGGCGCTGTTGCTGCTGTTCGTGATGATCGCCGGTCCCACCCTGCTGATCTTCACCAGCATGGGGCAGACCGCCGTGGACTATGCGGTCAACATCATTCCGCTGAGCAACTGGGTCGGCCGTGAAGACCAGGGCTTCCTGCATGACTGGACCGTGTTCTACTGGGCCTGGTGGATTTCCTGGTCGCCGTTCGTGGGCATGTTCATCGCCCGCGTTTCCTATGGCCGTAGCGTCCGTGAGTTCCTGACCGCGGTACTGCTGGTGCCCACCCTGGTGACCGTGGTGTGGATGGCCACCTTCGGCGGCTCCGGCCTGCATCAGACCATCAACGGCATCGGTGAGCTCGCTAACGGCGTCGGCGATTCCTCCCTGGCACTGTTCCAGATGCTGGCGGAACTGCCGCTCACCGCGATCACCTCCTTCCTGGCGATCGTGCTGGTGCTGGTGTTCTTCATCACCTCCTCGGACTCCGGGTCGCTGGTGATCGACTCCATCACCGCCGGCGGCAAGCTCGACGCGCCGGTACCCCAGCGTGTGTTCTGGGCGATCATGGAAGGCCTGATCGCCGGTGCCCTGCTGTACGGCGGTGGCGAGCAGGCGCTGAACGCGCTGCAGGCCGGCGCCATTACCACTGGCCTGCCGTTCACGGTGGTGCTGCTGGTAATGTGCTTCAGCCTCTACAAGGGCCTGTCGGCGGAGCGCAAGCTGATGACCGCCAACCCCTGAAGGCTTCCCGTAAGCCGCAATAAAAAGCCCGGCCTTCGCGCCGGGCTTTTTTTGTCCGCTGATTATTCCGGTGTTCGGTGCTCCGTATCCGAGACGCGGTGCAATGGTGGTGCCTTCCGGGACCGCTCAAGCCATCCATGGGCGCTGTTAGTTTGGCCATCCCTGGCCAAACAGCTCCCTCCAGGCACCACCATTGCCCCGCTCACTGGGCAGCGGAACCGCCACGGGACATAACACCGCCAGGACCTTTTCAGAAAGGTTCGGCGCCAGCGATAACCCGGAGCCTCAAAATCTCCCCCGGAGCGGGTCTGTGTTAGGCCCTTCCGGGACCCTGGAGAACAGGACGTTCGACAGGGAGCGTACAGGGGTGAGGCAAGCGTGTTGCGAAGCACTGCTTCGCGCGCCGCCGAACGCCGCCCATCTGTGATGGGTGGCCGGGCCCGCTTGCGGGTATTCACGACGTTCCCGGAAGGGCCTAACACAGACCCGCGACCCAGGCTGGAGAGATACGAGCGTCGCGGCTTATCGGGTGTGGCGGTTAATGGCGTATTGGAGGTTGAGCAGGGCAGGGATATGCGGCCCGATCAACCCCTTGCCGGTGGTCAACAGGGCGCCGGCCAGATCCCGGTCCGGGTCCGCCCAGCAGTAAATGCTGATGAACCCCAGGTGCCCGAAGGCGCGCGGCGCCGCCGGGCCGAACAGGCCGATACCGCGATTGCCCAGCATAAAGCCCGGCGAGAACGTCAGCGGCAGCATCAGCGTGCGGTCCACCCGGGGCCGTCGCGAAGCCGGCGCCAGCGCCGCCGCCACCGTCTCCGGTTTGAAGATTTGCCGGTCGCCCCAGCGGCCGCCATTGAGCAGCATCTGGAAAAAGCGGCTGGCTTCCTCGGCGGTGGCGTACAGGTTGCCCGCGGGCACCACCGCCTGCTGGAAGCGCTCGTCGTTGGTGACTTCCACCACCTCATCGAAGGTGCCGCCCACCGCGTAGTTTAGAAACAGGTCCACCAGCTTCATCGGCACCCCGGTGGCCACGTCGCGGGCGCGCTCGGGGCCGGTGGCGCCGAAGGTGAAGTAGCGCATGCCCATGGGCTGGCGCACCACCCGGTCCAGGGTCTGGTTGAGCCCCTCGCCGGTAACCTTCTCCACCACCGCGCCCAGGATGAAACCGGCGGTGATGGCGTGGTAGGACTGGTTGCCCAGGGTGCTGGGCCGGGCTTCGCAGAGCAGCTTCACGATCTCGTCGGGCCGGTACAGGATGTCCGGCTCCACCGCCTGCTCCGGGCGCGGAATGCCGGCCCGGTGGGTGAGCATATGGCGCAGGGTGGTGTTCTGCTTGCCGTGGCAGCCGTACGCCGGCAGGTAGCGGCTGACCGGGTCGTCGAGATGCAGCTGGCCCTGTTCGGCCAGATGATGCACCAGCATGGCGGTGATCGATTTCGAGGCGGAAAACAGGCACACCGGGGTCTCGGTGGTGAGCAGGCGCTCGCTCACCGGGTCGGCGTAGCCGATTGCCCGGTCCAGGAACACGCTGCCCCGGCGGCGCAGGCTCAGCGCGATGCCCGGGCTCATGCCGCCCCGGTAGAGCCGCCGCGTGGCCCGCCAGATCGCCTCGACCCGGTCGTCGTCCAGCCCGGCCTCGGCGGCGGGCGCTTCGCTGCCCCGGGCGGTGATCGGCGCCAGATCGCGGGGGATCGGGGTGCGTTGCGGGGAAAGAAGGCGGCTGAGGCGGGGGCGTAGGGCCATGGGCAATCCGGTATCCGTGGTTGATCCGGCCATTGTCCATGGCCGCCAATCGTGGACAATGGCTGAAACAACCACTCCGGCGGCGGCTCTGCCAGTTGTCGGAACAGCGTATAATAAAGACGTAGCGGCAAGAGGTGAGCACCATGAACGAGATCAAGCAATCCGGATTCGAGAGCTTTCAGGAGTTCTACCCCTACTACCTGCAGGAGCACACCGACCCCACCTGCCGGCGGCTGCACTTCTTCGGCACACTGGGGCTGTTCGCGGTCCTCGCCGGCGTCATCATCACCGGCAATCCGTGGGGCCTGCTGCTGCTGCCCGTGGTGGGCTACGGCTTCGCCTGGGTGGGCCACTTCTTCTTCGAGCACAACCGCCCGGCCACCTTCAAACACCCCTGGTACAGCCTGGCCGGTGACTTCGTGATGTTTAAGGACATCCTCACCGGGCGTATCCGCTGGTGACCGTGGCGCAGCGGTTCGTCCCCGGTGAAGCGCCGGCCCGGCGCGACGACAAGCCGGACCTGGACAGCCCGGCGCGCATCGAGGAAATGGTGGATGCGTTCTACCAGCGGGTGCTGGACGACCCGCTGCTGGCGCCGGTGTTTCTGGAGGTGGCGCGCATTGACCTCGACCAGCATCTGCCGCTGATCGCCGCCTACTGGAAGAAGATGCTGCTCGGCGACACCGCCTACGACCGGCATATGATCGCCAAGCACCGCGCGGTGCACGACAAACAGCCGCTCACCGGCGCCCACCACGAGCGCTGGCTGGCCCTGTTCACCGCCAACCTGCAGGAACACTTCAGCGGCCCCAACACCGACCGCGCCCGCCTGCTCGCCGCCCGCGTCATGGACAACCTCTACCGACAGCTCTCCCAGCGGTAGCTGGAGAGTTCAGGCGCCGAAAACGCCCTGCGCTTTCAGGCGCTGGAATTCTTCCTCGGACAGACCCAGCTCGCCGCGCGCCACGGATTCAGTGTCGCCGCCGGCGTCGCCGCCGGGCCAGCGGGTTCCGCCGGGGGTGCCGCCCAGGCGCGGCATGATGGCCGGAATTTTCAGCGGCGCGCCGTTGATCTCCACCTGCTGGAACAGGCCGCGCGCCTGGAAGTGCGGGTCCGCCATCATGTCGGCGGCGCTGTAGATCGGGCCGCAGGGCACCCGGTTCGCTTCCAGCTTTGCCAGCACCTCGGGGCTGGGCAGGGTGGCGCACCAGGCCTCGATGGCGCCGTCGATTTCCGCTTCGTTTTCCACCCGCCCGGGGTTCTTCGCCAGCCGCGGGTCCTCGGCCAGGTCCGGACGCTCGGCGGTGGTCATCAGGCGCTTGAAGATCGAGTCGCCGTTGCCGCCGATGATCACGTATTTGCCGTCGGCGCAGCGGTAGGTGTTGGTGGGCACGATGCCGGTGACGGTGGAGCCGGCGGGTTGGCGTATCTCGCCGGCGCCGTCGAATTCCGGGATCACCGCTTCCAGCAGATTGAACACCGATTCGAACAGGGCCACATCCACCACCTGGCCCTGTTGGCTGCTGTGCCGCTCCAGCAGCGCCAGGGCGATGCCCAGGGCCGCGTGCAGACCGGCCACGGTGTCGCCCAGGGACAGGTTGGGGCGCACCGGGCGCTCGCCGGGGAAGCCGTTCACGTAGCGCAGGCCGCCAATGCCCTCGCACACCGACGCATAGCCCGGTTTGTCCGCGTAGGGGCCGTCCTGGCCGTAGCCGGAAATGCGCGTGTAGATCAGGCCCGGATTACTCTCCTTGAAGCGTTCCGGGCCCAGACCCCAGTTTTCCAGGGTGCCGGGGCGGAAGTTTTCGATCAGCACGTCGCTGTCGTCGATCAGCCGCGCCGCCAGCTCGCGGCCGGCGTCGCTCTTCAGGTCCAGCGTCACCGAGCGCTTGTTGCGGCCCAGGCTGCGCCACCAGAACGAGGTGCCGGTGTCGTCCAGGGTGCGCCAGCCGCGAATCGGGTCGCCGCCGGGCGGCTCCACCTTGATCACCTCGGCGCCGAAATAGGCCAGCAGGGTGCCGGCGAAGGGGCCCGCCAGTAGTTGCCCCAGTTCCACCACTTTAACGCCGGCCAGCGGCAATGCCCGTTGGTTCATGGACGGTCCTCGTTGCGTGTTTGCTGTCTTTCAAAGGAGGTTAGTGTGCCTCAAGGCCGGCGGCGTTGTCCGCCCGAGGCGCGTGGCGATGCTACAATCGCCGCCGTTGTGCCCGCTACCCATGGAGACCCGATGACCCCGGAACGACACCGGCGCCTGTGCGCCGCCCTGGACCGACGCCAGCCGGACTTGTCCGTGATTCTGGAAGGGGTGCACAAGCCGCACAACATCAACGCCATCGTGCGCACCTGCGACGCGGTGGGCGTGCTCGACGTGCACGCGGTGTTGCCGGAGAACCGCGCCCGGGCCTCGGCCAGCAGCGCCATGGGCTCGCAGCGCTGGGTCTATGTGCATGAGCACGACAGCGGCCCGGACGCGGTGGCCGCCGCCCGGGCCCAGGGGCAGCAGGTGCTGGCGGCGCATTTTTCCGATACCGCGGTGCCGTACCGGGAGGTGGATTTCACCCGCCCCACGGCGGTGCTGTTCGGCACCGAAAAGTTCGGCATCACCGAACGCACCGTGGCCGCCGTGGACCAGCACGTGATCATTCCGATGATGGGCATGGTGTCCTCGTTCAACGTCAGCGTGGCGGCGGCGATCATTCTCTCCGAGGCCTGCGAGCAGCGCCGCGCGGCCGGGCTCTACCAACAGCGGCGGCTCAGCGAGGCCCGTTACAAGCACGCCTTCTTCCGCTGGGCGCACCCGCGCCTGGCGGCCTATTGTGAACGTTACGGCGTGCCGTACCCGGCCCTGGATGACGAAGGCCGCATCGCCGAGCCGCGACGTTTCGACTTTCTACTCAGCGAGGCTGTCCGCCGTGGCGAAGACGCTTGACCCCAAACCGCCCCTCGACCTTCAAGCACGCCTGAACCGCCTGCTTCCCAACATCCGCCTGCTGGCCACGCCGTTGCCCCTGGTGCCGGAACTGCGGCTGTGGCTGCTCGACGAGCTGGTCGACGAACGGCTTGACCAGGAGGTGGCCAACGCCCTGATGGAGGCGCCGCCATACTGGTCGCTGTGCTGGGCCTCCGGCCAGGTGCTGGCGCGGCATCTGTTGACCCACCCGGAGTGGGTACGTGACAAAACCCTGATCGATGTGGGGCCGGGCTCCGGGGTGGTGGCCATCGCCGCCGCGCTGGCCGGCGCGCGCCGGGTGATCGCCTGCGACCTGGACCCGGACGCGCTCGCCGCCACCGCCGCCAACGCCGCGCTCAACGGCGTACAAGTGGCGCTCAGCGACGACCTGGAGGCCTGTCTGGCGGCAGCCGATTGCGTCAGCGCCGCGGATATTCTCTATGACCGGGACAACCTGCCGCTGCTGGCACGCTTCCACGACAGTGGCCTGCCGATCCTGCTGGCGGACTCGCGGATTCCCGATCTCGACCCGCCGGGGCTGACGTTGCTCGGTACCTGGCAGGCTTCGACCTGGCCGGACCTGGGCGAAGCCGGTGAATACAACCGGGTGAGAATCTTCGCTTCGGAACCCTGATCCGGGCCATCGGTCGAAGCTTCGGTTACGCACTGTTGATTCACAGGAGGGTTTGACCTTGCGCACCGTTCTGAAAAGACCTCTCGATCTGATTAGTGCCGTGGTTCTGATGAGTCTGTTGTCGGCGCCCGCCGGCGCCGCGCTGCCCACGCGTATCGCCAGCGGCGAGGAGCTGCCGTCACTGGCGCCGATGGTGGAAAAGACCGCCCCGGCGGTGGTCAATATCGCCATTGAAACCCGGGTGCGGGCGGCCCAGAACCCGCTGATGCAGGACCCGTTCTTCCGCCGCTTTTTCGACATGCCGGATCAGGCGCCCAGCCGCCGCGCGGTGTCCGCCGGCTCGGGCGTGATCGTCGACGCCGACCAGGGCTACGTGCTCACCAACGCCCATGTGGCGCGCAACGCCGACAAAATCGAAGTGACCCTGATCGACGGCCGTGAGCTGTCGGCGGAACTGGTGGGCCTGGACGAGGAAGTCGACCTGGCGGTGCTGAAACTGGAAAGCGCCGAGGACCTGACGCAAATCCGTATCGCCGATTCCGCCGGTCTCAAGGTGGGTGATTTCGTGGTCGCCATCGGCAACCCTTTCGGTCTCGGTCAGACGGTGACCTCCGGTATCGTGTCGGCGCTGGGCCGCACCGGCCTGGGTATCGAGGGCTACGAGAATTTTATTCAGACCGACGCCTCCATTAACCCGGGCAACTCCGGCGGCGCGCTGGTCAATCTCAACGGCGAGCTGGTCGGTATCAACACCGCCATTCTCGCCCCCGCCGGCGGCAATGTGGGCATCGGCTTCGCCATCCCCACCAATATGGCGGTGAACGTGATGGACCAGTTGATCGAGCACGGCGAAGTACGCCGCGGGGTGCTCGGCGTGACCATTCAGGATCTCACCGAGGAACTGGCCAGCGCCTTCAAGGTGGAGCGCCGCAAGGGCGTGGTGATCACCAATGTGCTGCCGGAAAGCGCCGCCGATGAAGCGGGGCTCAAGGCCGGCGACGTGGTGCTGGAAGTGGACGGCCAGCCGGTGGACCGGGTCTCGGACCTGCGCAATAAAGTCGGCTTGTCGCCGGTGGGCGAGAAGATCGAGCTGACCATTCAGCGTGACGGCCGCCGCAAGACGGTCACCGCGGAGATCAGCGAATCCGGCCTGGGCGCCGACGCCGGGGACGGGGTCTCGTCGCACCTGCAAGGCGCCAACCTGCGTGACCTGCGCGAAGGCGAGCTCGACCACGTCCAGCGCGGTGTACTGGTGGAAAACGTGGCGCGCAGTTCCGCCGCCTGGCGCGCCGGTCTGCGGCGCGGCGACGTGATCGTTAACGTCAACCGCCAGGACGTGAACAACCTGGAGCAGTTGCGCGCCGCCGTCCCCGATAAAGACGCCGCTTTGCTGTTGCGTATCAACCGCGACGGCGGCGTCTTCTTCGCGGTGGTCCGCTAAGGCTCGTTGAAACGCGCCTTGTGGGAGCGGGCCTCGCCCGCGAAAGGGTGGCGCTAGCCACCCGGCGGGATACCAGAGACTTGGTTAGTGCCCGCTTTCAGACCTCTCTGGCATCCTGCCGGGAGCTTTGCTCCCTTTCGCGGGCAGGGCCCGCTCCCACAAAGAGCGGCCGGGGCTAGTTCAGCGGAAAGTCGGTCCAGCCGTCGGTCCAGTCGCGGGCGGCGCCGGGCCGAATGGCGCCGATGTAGAGCGCCGCTTCGTCCCAGAACTCACCCTGGGGCGGCGCCACCGCGCCGTCCTTCAGGGACGAAGTGCCGCCGGGCGCGAAGTCCGGGTTCACGGTGCTGCTCACGTCGCGGCTGAACTGCGGGTCCACGGCGAAGCGGGCGCCCACGGTGTCGCGGAAGTAGCCGGCCTCATCCAGGCCGCCGTCATCGTCCGCCTCGCCGCTTTCTGCCTCGAAATAGCTGATGCCGCGCCCGCCGATGTCGTTGATCGCCAGGGCCTGGAACGTCAGACGTCCGTTGTCCAGATTGGCCACCGTCACCGCGTCCTTGATGTCCACCGCTTCCCCGGAAAAACCGTGCATCAAGACGTTATGGAAGTGCCCGCCGGTGCCTTCGCGTAACGTCATGGCGCGGTGGTGGCGGGTGTGGCTGCGCGGGCTCACCAGGGTGACGTTGTACATCACCGGTTCCGACATCGGCTCGGCGTCGTGCTGGCCGCCGTTGTTGTCCGCCTCGAAGGCGTTGTCGCCGCTGTTCGGGTGCTGCTGGGCAATCAGGAATTGCACCCGGCCGCGCCAGCCCCAGTCCCAGTCCAGGGAGTCGTCGCCGGCGCCGGTGATCAGAACATGGCGCAGGTCCGCGGTGCCGCCGAACATTTCCACGCCGTCGTCCAGGGAGCGGTGCACCTGCACGTGGCGGATGATGGTGCCGCTGCCGCAGCCGCCCATGGTCAGGCCGTTGAGTTCGTTGTTGGCGTACACCTCGAAGCCGGCGAACTCAATGCGCGCGTACTCAAGAACGCCGCAACTGCCGTCGGCGTCGTCGCCGCCGAACGAGCCACGGGTATCATTGGCCGGCACCCCTTCGATGTGCGCGTCGGCCTGATTCACCGGCGCCGAGCCGAGCAGCACCACGCCGCCCCAGTCGCCGGGGGCGCGGGTGCCTTGCGGCTGGCCGCTGGTGAACACGATCGGCATGTCGGCGTTGCCGGCGGCGTGCAGGCTGGCGTCCCGCGTCACCACCAGGGCCGACCCCGGCCGCCCTTCAATGCGGGTGCCCGGCTCGATGGTCAGGCGTGCGCCGTCCTCCACATAGACGATGCCGTCCAGCACCCAGGTGCGGTCGGCGGACCAGCGGTGTTCGCCGGTGAGCGGGCCGGCCACCACCTGGCGGCCGGAGAGCAGGCCGCCGATGGAAGGCTGCAACAGCACCCCGGCGGCGATCACCCCCACCAGCACCAGCGTGCCCAGGCCCAGCCACCATAAGTTCGATGAGCGTTGTGGCGTGGCGTCGTTCCGGGGCGCGGGCCGGAGCGGGGTGGGGGCGGTGTCGCTACTGGCCGTGGCAGGGGCGCTGGTTTTATGCAGCAGGCCGCCCTGTCGGTTGGCGGCTTTCAGCTTGCGGCCCAGTTCGCGGATGCGCGGGTGCTCGCTGGACAGCGCCTTCTCGATCACCTCGGCGCGGTACTGCGAGTCGTTGAGGAGAGTGTTGAAGTGAATAAAGCGCAGCGAGCCGTCGCCGCTTTGATCGTAGTTCTGTTTCAGTTGCCACAGCAGTTCCACGAGCTGTGCCCGTGGTGACGATTCGCCACTCATGATGCCCCCTCCCCGGACGGATTTCCCCATTGCAGGGAACGCAGTCTGGGAGGAGGGCGTTACAGTGCGATGAAATCAGACGCCGAGAATCTTGTCGGCGGCTTTTTCCGCGATCATCACCGTGGGCGCATTGGTATTGCCGCCGATCAGCGTCGGCATGATCGAGGCGTCCACCACCCGCAGGCCTTCCAGGCCGTGCACTTTCAGGTCCGGGTCCACCACCGCCTGGTCGTCGACGCCCATCTTGCAGGTGCCCACCGGGTGGTAAATGTTGTCGCATTTCCGGCGCAGGAAGTCGCGGATCTGCTCGTCGCTCTGCACATCGGCGCCGGGGGCGATTTCCTCGCCCCGCCAGGGCGCCAGTGCGTCCTGGGACATGATCGCGCGCATCGCCTTGACGCCGCGCACCATGCCTTCCATGTCATCCGGGTGCTCCAGGAAGCGCGGGTCGATCAGCGCCGGGCTGCGCGGGTCCGCATCGCGCAGACGGATGGTGCCGCGGCTCTTCGGGCGCAGAATGCAGACGTGGCCGGAATAACCGTGGCCCATGCTGAACATCCAGTTCAGACCATGGTTGTCGAGTTTGGCGGCGGTCAGATGCAGTTGCAGGTCCGGGCGCTCTTCCTCCGGCCGGGATTTAATGAAGCCGCCGGCTTCCGCCACGTTGGAGGTCAACTGGCCGCTGCGTTTGGTGAAGAAATCCCACACCGCCTTGGCACCGGTGAACGGCAGCTCCCAGGAGCCCATGGTGAAGGTGTCGCGGCGCCGGTTGCGGTGGATCACCAGCACGTCCGGGTGGTCCTGCAGATTGCCGCCGACGCCGGGCAGCTCGTGCACCGGATCGATACCGTGGCGCTTCAGCTCCTGCGGATCGCCGACCCCGGACAGCTGCAGCAACTGCGGCGAATTGATCGCGCCGCCGGACAGGATCACCTCGCCGGCCTCGATGGTGTGCATGCCGCCCTTATGCTCCACCTCCACGCCGGTGGCGCGTTTGCCGTCGAAGCGCACCCGGTGCACCAGGGCCCCGGTCATCACCGTCAGGTTGTCCCGTTCCATGGCCGGGTGCAGATAGCCGCGGGCCACGCCCCAGCGTTCGCCGTCCTTCTGGTTGACCTTGTACATCGACATCCCTTCCTGGGTGTCGTTGTTGAAATCATCGGTGGCCGGGTGGCCGGCCTGGACCCCGGCGGTCACGAACGCCTCGCTGACCGGGTGGCGGAACTTCAGCTCGGCGATATTGAGGTTGCCGTTAACGCCGTGGAACGGGCCTTCGCCGCCGGGCTCGTAGTGTTCGCAACGTTTGAACAGCGGCAGCACGTCCTTATAGCCCCAGCCGGGGTTGCCGAGCGATTCCCAGTGGTCGTAATCCCAGGGGTGGCCGCGCGTGTAGCACATGGCGTTCACCGCCGAGGAGCCGCCCAGGGTCTTGCCGCGGGGAATATAAATTTCACGGTTATTGAGCGCTTTCTGCGGTACCGTGTAATAACGCCAGTTGCGGGCGTTGGAGCGCATCAGCCAGATGATCCCGGCGGGGATGCGAATGAACAGGCTGTTGTCCGCGGGGCCCGCTTCCAGCAGACAAACACGGGTGTTGGGGTTCTCGGACAGCCGGTTGGCCAGGACGCAACCGGCGGAGCCGGCGCCCACGATCACATAATCAAACTGCATGCCGCTCGCCTATGTTCAGTGCCTATTTCAACCAGTATACAGCCTGTAGCGCGCTCCTGTTATTGACCCTGTGTATCCGCGCCACGGCCAATGCGGAGCCGCCGCCGGACTGGCGGCACGTGGCCTTCGAGGGCGAGACCCGCTACCAGCTGACCGACGCCGGTTGCTGGCGGGCCCTGGCGCGGGCCAGCGCTTCGGGTCTGGTGCGTGAGCAGGCGGTGGATCTGGCCCGCACCCCCTGGTTGAACTGGCGCTGGCGGGCCGCTGAAACGCCGGCCTGGCCGGCGGCGGACGAGCAGAGCAAGCAGGGCGATGATTTTCTGGCGCGGGTCTATGTGATCAAGGAGGGCTGGGTGCCCTGGCGCACCCGGGCGATCAATTACGTCTGGTCGCGCTCGCACCCGCCGGGCAGCCACTGGCCCAACCCCTATGCCGGGCAAGCGGAAATGGTGGTGGTCCAGGGGCCGGACGGCGAAGCCGGGCAGTGGCGCGGGTTCAGCCGTGACGTGGCCGCTGATTTCAAGCGCTTCCACGATCTGGAGGTGGACAGCGTGGACGCGGTGGCGATCATGACCGACACCGACAACACCGGTGTGGTCGCCGAAGCCTGCTATGAACTGCCGTCTTTTTCCGCGCAGCCGCGGCATTCCCGGCCGTCTGAACGGTAATCACGGTTGCGGACCCCGATTAAGGCTGTTTATTATTCAGGCAGTCGTTTTTCTTTACCTGCTTTCTGATTAGCCGGCCGGGGTCGATTAATCAGAGATCAGGACAGTACCCGCGCCACCCGCCGGCGCGTGCTTTCGAGGCCTGGCGCCGGTGCCTTTTCTCACCGCCGCCCGCCCCCTGTCGCAGAATCGTCACGCTTAAAGACTTTCATGACTCCGCGGAACGCGGAAGAAAAACGTCGGAACAGGCGAAGGTGCCTATGAGTGAGCGTATTTTGCGGTTGGACAAGGCGGGCACGCCGGTGGAGTGGCTGGACTGGCAAGCCGCCGCGGTGCTCTACGCCCGGGGTCTGGTGACCTGGACCCTGGGCGACGTGATTTACAACCTGCGCGGGGGCATGTGCCGCCTGACCGGCGACCGGTCGCGGCTGTCCCTGCATTCCATTATCGCCTGCGACGGCATCGCCAGCCCGCGCCGCCGCACCCGTCCGCCGCTCACCAACCGTGCGCTGTTCCGTCGTGACCAGCATCTTTGTCTGTATTGCGGCAAGCCCTATCCGGAAGCCCTGCTCACCCGCGACCATATCCGGCCCACCTCGCGGGGCGGCAAGGACAATTGGCTCAACGTGGTCGCCGCCTGCCGGCGCTGCAATCAGCATAAGGGCGACCGCCTGCCGGAAGAAATCAACATGGAACTGCTGGCGCTGCCCTATGTGCCGAACATGGCGGAATACCTGGCGCTGATTAACAGCCACCGCATTCGCGGCGACCAGATGGCCTTCCTGCGCAGCCAGTTCGGCAAGAACAGCCGGCTATTACTCTAATGAGGGTGAAGTGCGTGAGTTTTCTGTGAAGGTCTTTGCTTTGTAAAATAGTGCATCCATAGGCGCCGGTTTTGGTCCCTGAGTGAAGAACATTGCTTGTTTGTTCACGCAGCGACTGGCAACTTACACGTTATAACTATAGTAACGTTTGGGAAGCCACCTTGGCGCGTTTTTCTCTGTTTATCGCTTGCTTGCTTCTGCCTTTGACGGTGTCCGCCGGACTCCGCTCCGCCGCCTTTTACTATGGCCCGGATATCCCCTGGAATGAGCTGGCTGCATTCGACCTGCCGGTCGTGGAGGCGGCACAGAGTGACGCGCCGCCCGCGCATTTGGTGGGGGAATTCTATGCTTATGTGAGCCTGGGCGAAGTGCTGCCCTCGAGGGATTACGCCTCCGGGATCAAGCCGGCGTGGATTGTGGGCGAAAATCGTGACTGGCAAAGCCGGGTTCTGGATCTGACCAACGAGGACCTGCGCGGCTATTTGCTGGAGCACGTGATCGCTCCGTTGTGGGCGCAAGGCTATCGGAAGTTTTTTTTCGACACCCTCGACAGCTATCGTCTGGTAGAGGGCACTTCCGGCGATCTGGAAGCACAGCGTGAAGGTTTGCAGACGCTGATCAATGCTATTGCCGGGGCCTTCCCGGGTGCCCGGTTTATTTTGAACCGTGGTTTCGAGCTGCTGCCTGCTGTCCATGAACATGTGGATGCGGTCGCGGCGGAGTCGCTGTATCAGCGCTGGGTGCCCGCGGAGAAGCGCTACCAGGCGGTGCCGGAAGACGACCGCCAGTGGCTGCTCGACCGCTTCCAGGAGGTTCGTGAACGCTACGACCTGCCGACCATAGCCATTGATTACGCGCCGCCCGGTGATCGTGCCGGCGCGCGCGCTTTGGCCGAGCGTATTCAGGCCCGGGGCGTCATTCCCTGGGTTAGCAACCCGGCTTTGGACATGCTCGGGGTGGGGCAAATCGAGGTCATGCCACGCCGGGTTCTGGCGATTCACGGCGAACCGAAAGGCAGCCGCTGGGAACAGAGTGAGCTGGTGCGCTTTGCCTTAATGCCGATGCAATTCCTGGGGCTGGTCCCGGATATGCGGGATGTCGGCGATCCGATGCCCGAAGGTACGCTGACTGGCCGGTATGCCGGCATCGTCACCTGGATCAATGAGCCTGATCGGGTTAACGGCCGGTTTCGAAAATGGCTGGCCGTTCAAGTGGCCAATGGGGTGCCGGTGGTGATCCTCGGACAGATGCCCTTTGACCCCCAGGATCCGACCAGCAAGCCGTTTGGTTTGCAAGCGCAGCCGGCGCCCCGGACTCTCTCCCGGGTGGTGGAACAACACCCGGCGATGGGGTTCGAAGCGCCGTTGCCGGCGTTACTGGAAATCGCCGCGCCGCTGACCCTCGACGTCGGTGAATCCTGGTTGCGGCTTGCCGCTGGCGACCACGAATATACGCCGGTGGCGGTCACCGATTGGGGGGGCTATGCCCTGGATCCGTTCGTGGTGCGCTCCACGTTGCCGACCATTACCAGTGAGGAAACCACCGACCGCTGGATGCTCCAGCCGCTGACGTTTTTGCGCGCCGCGCTCAAGCTGCCAGAAATGCCAGTGCCGGATGTGACTACTGAAAACGGGCGCAGATTGTTTTTTGCCCATATGGACGGCGACGGTTTTCCCAATCTGGCGGAAGTGGAAGGCTATCGCGGCCAGGCCACCGGCGAAGTACTGCTGCAAGAGATTCTCAAGCGATACCGGGTGCCCACCACCCTTTCGGTGGTCGAAGGCGAGGTGGCGAAAACCGGGCTCTACCCGGAGCGTGCCGACGAGCTTGAAGATATCGCCCAGCGCATGTTCGAGTTACCGCACGTGGAGGCGGCCACGCACACCTATTCGCATCCGTTTTACTGGCATGAGGCCAGCCAGAAGCCGAACGCGATACTGGGCACTGAAGGCCCCCTGCGACTCAACATTCCCGGCTATGAATTGAGTCTGCAGCGCGAACTGGCGGGGTCCGCCGACTACATGGAAAAGCGGCTTTTACCTCCTGGCAAGGACGTTGAGATGGTGCTGTGGAGCGGCGATACCATGCCCACCGAAGAGGCCCTGGAAGTCGCCCGAAAAAACGGCCTTCTCAATATGAACGGCAGTGATACCTTGATTACCGAGAGCGCGCCGAGCTGGACGTTAATCAAGGGCATCGGTCTGCCCAAGGGCGACGAATACCAGGTTTACGCACCGAACCAGAACGAGAACGTTTATACCGGCAACTGGCGCGGCCCCTTCTATGGTTTCCAAAGAGTGATCGAAACGTTCCAGCTTACCGGTGAGCCGATTCGTTTTAAGCCGATTAACGTGTACTACCACACCTACATCGCCAGCAAGAACGCCTCGCTGACCTCGCTACGCCGGGTCTTCGATTGGGTGCTGTCCCAGCCGGTGCACGCGGTATTCGCTTCGGAGTACGTCCGCAAGGTGCTGGATTTCAACCGCATGGTGGTAGCCCGCGACGGCGATGGCTGGCTGATACGGGGCGGGGGTGAGCTGCGCACCTTGCGTGTGCCGGCGGGTGTGGCGCTGCCTGATCTGGCGCGCAGCGCGGGTATTGCGGGCTACCAAGAAGGCGGCCCAGGGCCTTATGTGCACATGAGCGGCGAAACGGCCCATTGGCGAAGCGGCGATGCTGGTAAAAACATCGGGCTTTGGTCGGCCAATGCCCGGCTCACGGCGTTTGAGCGAAACGGAAGCACCCTGCGCTTTTCCCTGCGCGGCTATATGCCGCTATCGTTTACCCTGATGCAGGCCCCTGGCTGCGTATTGAGTCAGGGTGAGCGGGTGATCGAACCGGCGCGGCGCGATGGACGTCTTTACCAATACAGGAGCGACCAGCGTGAGCTCAACGAGCTACGGCTACAGTGTCGACAGTGAACGCCGCCGGGTCATCGGGCTGACTGAGCTGGCCGCGCTTGGCGTTCTGGTGGCGGTGGTGTGCTGGCTGGTGTTCCCTCGCGACCTCTCCGATACCCTGCGCAATGCGGACCTGGACGCGGTCACGTTGTCCTATTCCACGGCCTGGCTGAAAGCGAAACCTGATGATCATGAGCTGCGCCTGGTTCTGGCTCGCGACTTGATCGAGTTGGGGCGCTTTGCGGAAGCCGACAAGCAATTGGATTATGTTGCCGCGAAGACGGCCCGGCCCTCGCTGCTGGATGAGGTGCAATGGCTGCAAGCGCGTTTGCCGTTCGTGGCGTTGATGGCGATGGTGCCGGCGGAACGTGGTGGTAGCGCGTTGAGTGCCCGCGCCAGAGTGGCGTTAGCGAAGGTGCGGCCGGAACGGCTGGAGACGGCACAGTTGCAGCGGTACGCCGAGATGGCTCTGATTATGGGCAATCTGGACCTGGCGGTGAGTGCCTATCATTTGCTCGCGGTTCAGGCGCCACCGGCCTGGCAATGGCATCGTAAGGCCGGCGACGCGCTGCTGGCCCGGGGCCGGTACGCCCGAGCCTCCGAGGAATACATCCTGGCGATGCGAGCACAGCAAGGCGGAGCCGGGCGCGCTGACTTTTTGAAAGCGGTAAGTACCCTTCAGGCGGGCGGATTATCCGGCCAGGCTCTGGGTGTGGCCGCTCGTTGGGAAGGTGCGTTTTTGAACGACTCGGAGGTACTTTATCGGCTTATGAGCCTGGCCCGCGCCGCCGGAGAGGGTGCACGGGCCCAGCACTATGCGGTGCTGTTGTTGCGCCTGCGGAAAGATGAGGTGAGCCGGTGAAACGCAAGTGGTTGTGGCTGGCACCGCTGGCGGTGGGCGTTTCCATCAGTGCCGTGGCTCAGGCACCTGTACCGTACCAGCATCGCTACTACGATGACGGTTATCAGGTCTTCGTCGGTAACGGTAATTTGCCCCGGGCCCGGGAAGTGGTGGAGAACGCACTCTATTGGCGCCCCGCCGATCCAGTGTGGTTGCAGCGGCTGGCGCAGGTCGCTGGATGGCAGGGCGATGTGGAGCTTTCCCTGGCCGCCTGGCTGAAACTGGCCGAATCCGATAACAGCGATTTGGCGTGGCAGCGGGTGCTGGAACTGGCTCTGGCGACGTTCAAAAACGAGTTGGCGTTGCGCGCGCGCCGCCGCCTGCTTCGCAACGACCCTGGAAACGAAACGCTGGTCGCCCTTGTGGCCGCTGAGTACGAACGCCTGGGGCGCCCGGAAGAGGGTATAGCTTTCCTGGATGATTGGAGCGCGCGGCACCCGAGCCCCACGGTGTTTGAAGTGCTGCAGCGCCTCGCCGAGCAGAGCGGCCAGGATGCTGAAGCGATTCGTTACTACCGCGCGTTCATGGACCGCTACGGTCCGCGCCCGCGAATGGCATGGCACGCGGCGGATCTGCTGTGGCTGCGTGGTGAACGTGAACGCGCTTACCGGGCGTTGCGACGGGACGCGGAGGGGCTCTCTTATGACCCCAATCTGACCCGCCGTTTGGCGGTGATGGCCACGGAGCTCGGCGACTGGCCCGCCGCACTGAACGATTACCAGCGGCTTTTCGCCAAGGGGCATGCCAGCGTCGGGGACGGCTACCGCTACTTGACCCTGGCGCGCTATCAGGCGCCCGAGCGGGTGGCTTCGATTTTGCGCCACCTGTGGGAGCAAAGCGATGATCCACGCCTGGCGGTCAGTTATCTTTATGCGTTGCGCGAAGATGGCGACAAGCGTGCCATGGCACTGTTCTTCGAGGGTTTGTCCGAACAGGAGCGCCGCGCCCTCTATCAGGAGCGGGGTTTCCTGCTGGTTTACGCCGACTACCTGCAGTGGACCGGCCAGCCGGAGCGGGCCCGGTCGGTATTGAGGCAGGCTCTGGCGATGGCGCCGGGCGATGCTGAAGTGCGAATGTCCTGGCTGTGGCTGCTGATCGGTCTGGGTGATGACAGTACGCTCACCGGCAGCCTGGTGCGGTGGCACGATCAGATCGCCCACGACCCACGCTATCTTGAGGTTCTGGCCGCGGCGTTCATGGCGCTTGATCAGCCGGAGCAAGCTTTGCGCTACGAAATGGTACTGCTGAAACGCGACCCGGATAACTGGCGGCGTCATTGGGCGTACTCCCAGGCGTTGCTGGCGGCGGGTCGGGACGACCAGGCCTGGCCGGCGCTGCGCCGGTTGTGGAGGAACCCGCCGCCGGCGGACACCATCGACGACCGGAACCGGCCGCTCTACAACGAGATGCGCAGCGCCCTGGTGGCACGGTTTGAAAACGGTGATACCCAATTGCGTTTCCAGCAGCGTCAATGGGCCGCCACCAAGCCGGCCGAGCGCGCCCAGCGCGCCGAATGGCTGGCGCAGTGGTCGCTTGGGGTGAACGCGCCGGAACTGGCGCGCCTTTGGTACTTGCGTCAGCAGCAATGGCGCCCGGAGGGCCTGCCGCCCGGTTCCGCCCTGGCTTTGGCGACCCTGGAGGACAACCGGCTGGCGATTCGCGAGCTGCGAGACCAGCACGGTGAACAACTGACGGCGGGTGAGCGCCTGGAGGCCGACAATACCCTGGGCCGCAAGCGTCTCGCCGCCGCGCAACTGGCGGGGCAGCAGCGGCACGCCCCGGAAGTGGCGGACCAGCATCCGCAGCAGGAGAGCCTGCTATTGCCCGCCGAAGAGAATCTCGCTGTTAACCTGGAGCACCGTCGTCAGGGTGCCTTGGATGTGAACAGCGCAGAGGTGTCCCAGACTCAGCCCCTGGGTGACCGCTGGGGGCTGCGCTTCAAGGCGCAACAGCACCGCTTCAGCAGCAACGATGACGCGATTCTGGCGGTCAATGAGCGTGAACAGCGATTCAGTGTCACGGCGCGGCATGAAGGGCGGCGCTCGGCTACCAGCCTGAGCGCCGGGCACCGCGATATCTTCGATTATCAGCGCCCCGATTTAACCCTGGCCTTTGCCGGTGAACTCGGCCGCGCCTGGCGCTGGGAAGGTTCCTATGAATGGCAGGCGCCCGCCGATGAGACCTCGGAATTGTTGCTGGCCGGGGACCGCACTGGCGCGGCGCTCTCGCTGAGCTGGTCGCCGGTGTCCAACTGGCAGAATGGTGTCTCGGTCGCCCGGTATGACTATCAGGATCTGGAAGACCGCGATCTAGGCCAAGGCACCCGAGTCAGTACGCAGAGTACCTGGCGCCCTTGGTTGTCGCGCTTTTCGCCGGGCCTGCGCGTGCGGCACACCCGGGCGTCATTCAGCGGCCAGCGCCCTTTAAGTAGCGAGATCGGTGTGATGCAGCCTGGCGCGGGCGCTCTGCCGGCGGTACCGCAAAGCTATCGTGAGACGGAGCTGGCGCTGCTGCTGGGGTCGCCGGATGTTCATTTGCGCCCACACCGCCTTCAAGCCTGGGGTGAACTGGGCGTCACCGACAACAGTATTTCCGGCACTGGGTTCAATGCCCGCGTGGGCGCCGAAGGCCCATTGCTGGGGCGCGACGCCTGGCGCTTCTATCTGGAGCGCGGGCTGAATACCGGCGGGGCCGATGAAGACAGCTATCGCGCCGGGTTCGATTACCGGTTCTACTATTAACAGGGGTTTATCAGGAGAAACGCATGAAATTGTCATTAATCGTACTCTGCACCGCCGTACTGGCGCTGACCGGGTGCTCGACGCATATGCGCAGTACCCAGGATGTGTCGTTCGGGGGGCAGGCGCGCTGGCTGGTGCTGCCGTTGGCCAATCGAACCACCACACCCCAGGCCGGCTTACGTGCCCAGGCTATCGTGCAGGCGGTGCTCGCCCAACATGGCGCCCGTCCGGTGGTTGCCTTCGAGCAGGAAGACGGCGAAGGCGTGTTGTTCGAGGCCGGCTCGGAGGAAAGCCGGCAGGCCATGCGAGCCTGGGTGGCCGAGCAGAACGGGCGCTATGTGGTGTCCGGCGTGGTCCATGAGTGGCGTTATAAAACCGGTGTCGACGGCGAGCCCGCGGTGGGCGTGATGATTGAGATCCGTGACCCCGCCGGCGAGCTGCTTTACAGCGGCACCGGTTCGCGTGCCGGCTGGGCCCGTCAGTCACTGGGCGAGACCGGGCAGCGGGTTATTGACGATCTGATCGCGCCGGTGATCGACTGATGCTCAGCAACCTCGGCGACAATCGCCTGGCGCGGTTTCTCGCGCCCCCTAAGTTGGGGGCCATGGCCTGGCTGGAAGCGCCGCTTTTGGTGGTGCTGGCGGTACTGGTGGGGTTCCTGGTGCGGCCGGACGATCCGTTGATATTCCAGGGCGGTATCCGTTGGAACATCGTAGTGGTGATGTTGGTGGCGCTGCGATACGGCTCCCTGCTGGGCTCCCTGAGCATGCTTACGCTGCTGCTCGCCTGGTTCGCCTGTAAAACCATAGGCCTGTATCCGGGCCTTCCCTTTCCGGAACTCACCTTCCTTGGGGGGTATATCATCGTGCTGATCACCGGTGAGTTCGCCGATATGTGGCGGGTGCGGCTGGACCGCGCGGAAAGCCGCGCCGGCTACACGCTGGACCGGCTTCAGAATCTGACCCAGCGCCACGTCCTGCTGCGGTTGTCCCACGACCGGTTGGAAGAGAACTTGCTGGTCCGTCCGTACACGGTACGCGATGCCTTGCTCAGTCTGCGTGACGTGATGATGGACGAGAGTCACTCGGAAGTGTTGCCCGCGGGCGATGAGCTGCTGAACTTGCTGGCGGATTATTGTCAGTTGCAACGCGGCGGCCTGTACGCGGCAACCGACGGCGGCATCAATCCAGAGCCGGTGGCGTTGTTGGGGCAGAACGCACCTTTGGATCTTGACGACCGTTTGCTCAAGCATGCGTTTGAAAGCCGGCAGATGGCCCATGTACAGATGGCCGGTGAAGGGTATGGCGGCATTTACTGGGTCGCGGCTCCGGTGATGAATAGTGGTGGACAGTTGATCGGCATGGTGGTGGTGGAGCGGATGCCGTTTCTTTCCATTCACCAGGAGACCCTGCAACTTTTCGGGCTGTTGCTTAACTTCTACGCCGATGTCGTGCAGCACGGCCCGGCGGTGGATCACCTGATCGACGTGTGGCCCGGTATGCCCGCGGTGTTTGGCCGCGAGCTGGTAGCGTTGGGTAATTTGTCCGCTGCGAAGAAAGTCGATACCACCCTGGTTCTACTCACCCCGGACGATAGCGCCCAGTCCCGTCAGATCGTCGAAGGCCTGTATCGGGGGCGCCGTAACCTGGATGGCTACTGGTGGGTGGATCAAGAGAGCCACCAGTTGATGTTGTTGATGCCGATGACGGGGCCCTCCAGTTTCGAGAGTTTCCTGCGTCGCGTGGAAGAGTGGCTGGCCGACGATTACGCCTTTGCCAGCCTGGCGCAGGCCGGAGTCAGCTATGTTCACCATTCACTCGATAAGCGCCCGGTCAAGGTACAGATCGAAGAAATGCTGGTAGAGGCCGGTAATGGTTGAAGTCCGCTGGTTGCTATACGCCCTCGCCCTGGAGCTGGCATCGCTGGTATCGCTGTTGTCCGTGTCCAACGAGCTCAGCCTGTTCATCACCTATCTGGGCACTCATCTGGTGGCGTCGTTGCTATTGGCGTCGGCGGTGTGGGCGTTGTTGCCTTCGGGGTTTCGAAAGCCCGCTGTCGGCTCATGGGCGCTAACGTTCTCACTGGCTTTCTTTGTGCCGGTATTCGGCTTGGTGGGCATACTGGGAGGTGTGCTGGTTGGCTATCTTCTGCCCGCGGCGTTCCGCGACGAGCCCTTCGTGGGTGTGGACGCACCGGTCTTCACGCCGGTGCCCGCACCCGCGATGGCCGGCTTTCGCCAAGAGGACCTGAAAGGCCTTTTGAAGTCCACCGACACGCCCGTGGAGGTGCGGCTGCAAAGTATGTTGACGGTACGTGGTATGCCCACGCGCTCCACCGGGCGGGTATTGCGTGAAACCCTTGGTGACGCCTCCGATGATGTGCGATTGCTTGCTTACGGGATTCTTGACCAGAAAGAAAAAGCGATCACCCAGCAGATCGGCAGGGCTATCACGTTGTTGGATAGCGCCACGCAGGCGCGCCGCTATCATCTCTATCGGCGTCTTGCGGAGCTCTATTGGGAGCTGAATTTTCAGGATCTGGTGCAGGGTGATATTCGTAAGCTGGCGCTGGAGCGGGCGTCGTTCTACGTGGACCGCGCTCTTTCCGAGCGGCCTGATGATGCCGGTATGTGGCTGCTGCGCGGTCGTATTCTTCTGACCGATGAAGAACTAGAGCACGCTGAAGAGAGTTTTCTGCATTGCCGTCAGCTCGGGCTGCCACCCTCGAGGGTTAACCCCTGGCTTGCTGAACTGGCCCTGCTTCGTGGTCAGTTGGGCCGTGTTCGAGAGTTGATGACGTCGATATCGGATGACACACAGTTTTCATCACTGAAGGAATCAGTCCAATACTGGAGAGACGCATGAGCTTGCCGCGCGCCAACAGCGCCGATATTTGTCTGCTTCTGGAGGGGACCTTCCCCTACGTCAGCGGCGGTGTTTCCAGTTGGGTGAACCAGATTATACGGGGGTTTCCTGAGTACACCTTCGCCTGCTGTTTCGTCGGCAGCCGGCCGGAGGACTATGGTGAGATGAAGTACGACCTGCCGGACAACGTGGTGCATCTGGAGGTCCACTATCTGCATGATCAGGGCAACAAGACGGAAAAGAAGGCCTCCCATGGCAATCAGAAGATGTTCGAAAACGTCGATCGTTTCCATCGCATGGTGCGCAGCGGTCGCGTCAGCGAGGAACGCAACCGGCTATTCACGGAGCTGATTGGTGAGCTGGGTGACGGTGGCGCCTTGTCCGAAGAGGCTTTTCTGCACAGCCGGTCAAGCTGGGATCTGATTTCGGAGAGCTATCGACGCTACAGCCGTGACCCTTCGTTCGTGGACTATTTCTGGACGGTGCGGATTATGCACGCGCCGATCTGGATTCTGAATCGGATCGCGGACAATCTGATCCCCGCCAAGATGTACCACACTATTTCCACCGGCTATGCCGGATTTCTTGGCGCTCTGCTGCGCCGCAAGACCGGCCGCCCGCTACTGCTTTCGGAGCATGGTATTTATACCAAGGAACGGAAGATCGATCTTTTTCAGAGTGAGTGGATTAGCGATAACCGGGGCCTGGTGGAACGCAATAACGTCGAAATGGCCTATTTCCGCGAAAAGTGGATAAATTTTTTTCAAGAGTTGGGTCGCGAATGCTACCAGGCGTCGGATCAGATCGTTGCCCTCTACGAGAATAACCGTCTTCGTCAGATTGCCGATGGCGCCCCTGCGGCGCGTACACAAAACATCCCCAACGGCATTAACCTGCCGGCTATGCAAGCGGTACGGGCGCAGCGCGGTGATGCGATTCCTCCAGTGGCCTGTTTGATTGGCCGTGTGGTGCCCATCAAGGACGTGAAGACCTTTTTAAGATCGATGCGGACGCTGGTGAATGTCATGCCGGAAGCACAAGGCTGGATTGCCGGTCCGGAGGATGAGGACGAAGAGTACGCGGCGGAATGCCACTCTCTGGTCAGCAGTTTGCAGCTCGACGATAACGTGCGCTTCCTCGGGTTTCAGAAGATCAGCGAGCTGCTGCCGAAAGTGGGCGTGATCGTGCTCAGTTCGATCAGCGAGGCGCTGCCTCTGGTACTTTTGGAAGGCTTCGCCGCCGGAGTGCCGGCGGTGTCCACGGATGTGGGGTCCTGCCGCCAGTTGATTGAAGGCTTTGGAGAGGAAGATCGTGCGCTCGGATCCGCCGGCGACGTGGTGGGGATCGCTAACCCTGAGGCACTGGGTCATGCCGTCGCCGATCTGCTCCGCGACGAGCAGCGCTGGTACCAGGCCCAGCAAACGGGTATCCGTCGGGTGGAAAAATACTACACCCAGGAAATGATGTTCTCTGCCTATCGGTCGCTTTACCAGGGGCTTCTAACGCAGGCCGACGTGGTGGATAGCGACAGCACCGTACCCACGCTGGACCAGGAGGCGCGCTAATGGCGGGCATCGGTTTCGAGCTGCGCAAGCTGTTACGTCAAGATACCTTGCTGGGGATGATACGTGCCTATGCCTACGCGGGCGTAATCGGTTCCGGCCCCTGGGTGCTGTCGATCATTGGCATTTTGATCATCGGTTTGATCAGCCTGGCGGTGGTGTCACCCGCGGAAGCGGTGACGCAGTTTCAGGTTACGGTGACCTATATCATCGCCTTCAGCCTGATCCTGACCGGTACCTTGCAACTGGCTTTCACACGCTTCTGCGCTGATCGTATCTTTGAGGAGCGGGAGGACGTGATTCTGCCTAATTTTGGCGGCGTCACGTTATTGGTCACGGTGGTGAGCGGGCTGTTCGCGTTACCGGTGGCGCTGTTTCTGTTTCCGGAGCAAAGCGTGCTGTTTCGCGTTGTCCTGGTGGCCAGCTTTGTGGTGGTGAGTAACATCTGGATTGCCACCATTTTCCTGTCCGGCATGAAGCAGTATCAGGCCATCGTGTTGCTGTATGCCCTCGGTTATACGCTCACCGTGGGCGTGTCTTTTCTGCTGCGCTTCATGAACCTGGAAGGCCTGTTGATCGGCTTTCTGATCGGTCAGGTGTCGCTGCTCGGCGGGATGTTGGTTTTGATCGTGCGCGCCTATCCGGCACGCCGGTCGGTGGCGTTCAATCTTTTCGAGCCTCGCTGGCTCTATCCCAGCCTGATGTTGGTGGGGCTGCTGTTTAACGCCGGGGTATGGGCGGACAAGATCATGTTCTGGATGGATAGTGGCACCGGCAGCGCGGTAATTGGGCCCCTGCGTGCCTCCTTGATTTACGACATTCCGGTGTTCTTATCCTATCTGTCACTGATCCCCGGTATGGCGGTGTTCCTGGTGCGTATGGAAACCGACTTCGTGGAGTATTACGGCAATTTCTATGATGCGGTCCGAGAGGGTGGGTCGCTGTCGTATATTGAGGATATGCGCAATCAAATGGTTTCGACCATTCGCCTGGGTGTGTTTCAGATCGTCAAGATCCAGGCCATCGGTGCCTTGTTGATCATGGTGCTGGCGCCGGACATTTTCGCTTCCCTGGGTATCTCCAACCTGTATTTGCCGCTGCTCAAGGTGCAATTGGTGGCGGCGGGCCTGCAGGTGGTCTTCCTGGCGGTGATCAATGTGTTCTGTTATCTGGATCAGCGCCGCATCCTGGTTTTTCTGACCGCCTTGTTCCTGGTGCTTAACGTGGTGCTGACTCTGGTCAGCCTTCAGTTAGGGCCGCAGTTCTTCGGCTATGGGTTCCTGCTGGCGCTGGCGATATCCGTGGTGGTCGGGCTCTGGCTGGTGCAGCGGAGCATGGGGCGTCTGGAGTACCAGACCTTTATGCTGCATTGACCGACCAAAAAAAACGGCGTCCAGAGGACGCCGATGAATCGTTTGGCTCGGGAGAGCTATCACGGAGCAGTACTCCGCTAGTCGACGGATGGGACCTCGCCGACGAATGAGAGTATGTCTGTGACCGATTTCAAAAACATTAGCTGTGCAGCCGTTCACAAACGCTTCGTTGGCCAATAATTCACCGTCGCTGATCAGCCGCCGCCGGGCATCAGGCCGCAGGCCCCGAGCACCGTCTGCCAGCGCTCGGTGTGGGCCCGCAGGGCCCGGTCCAGGCGCGCCGACTGGCCCCGGGGCCCGAAATAGTGGTCCAGCCACCGGTCCAGCGCCGGGTTGGTGCCGCTGCTGGCGGCCCGCAGCGCCCGCAGGCGCTCGCCGAGACGGCGCTGGCGGCGGTCCAGTTCCGCCAGATACGGTTGTACCTCCTGTCCGTAGACGCTATCCAAAAGGTTGCGCAGGTAGCGCGCCCTTTGGCTGGCCCGGCCCCGCGGGCAGAGGCTGTCCTCGTCCAGCGACTCGAGCATGCCCAGAGCCTGCGCCAGGGCCACCCGGGCGGCGGCGATCTCGCGCAGCACCGCGCCGCCG
>FUFK010017069.1_pt1 | contig 114428 bp, 144 predicted proteins | sample 1021851 | NCBI WGS metagenome assembly FUFK01 (sample SAMEA51879418, study PRJEB19060) | metagenome
GTCAAATCACTGTAAGCACCAGTTCCTGCAACAGTAGCAAGAGAAGGTCCAGTAATAACACCAGTGCTACTATTGTAGGTGATGTTTTGTGTTGCTGAAATTGATTGACGAGCACGTGCAGTTGTGAAGTACTGGTTAGATCCTTCAGATATATCATCTGTATCTTTAGTTGCTAACTGGGTATCAAACCTAGCATTGGTATAGAATATATTTGTTGAACCTTCAGTGATATTATCAGTATTAATGTCTGCCTGAGTAACAGATAAACCACCAGAACCATCGTGTGTAATTCCTGTGCCATATGTAAAGTGTGATCTTGTTCTAGCAGCAGTAGTGAATAGGTTAGTTGATCCTTCAGTTACGTTATCAGTATTAATATCTGCTTGTGTTACAGATAATTGACCTGCTCCACTTAGTTCAATACCAGTTCCGTATGTAAAGTGAGTTCTTGTTCTAGCAGCAGTCGTAAATAAATTTGTAGATCCTTCTACAAGACTATCTGTGTCAAACTCACCAAAGTCAGCAGATAGAGTTAGTAAGTTACCTGCATCATCGTAAGTAGCAGAAATACCAGTACCACCTGAGATCAATGCAGCAACACGATCATCAACTCTCTCATCAGTGAAATATAGATTTGTAGATCCTTCAGTAAGAGCATCTGTGTCGTGGTTAGCAATACTACCAACCTGTGACTGTTGGAACGTGATAGTTCCAGTGATGTTTAAGTTACCTTGAATCTCAAAGTTTGTAGAACAAACAAAGTTACTTACAGATAAAGTGTTTGTACTAGGAACATATTTAAAGTTATCTGAGTCAGTTCTTATTTCAGTGTTTCCAGTTGTAGCAGAAACAAATGTTGGGAAGAATGTAAGGTTAGAACCTGTGGTATTTGTTACATCAACTAGAGATGCAGTATCAGCATTACCAGTCAAGTCACCTGTTACGTTACCAGTAATCTGACCTGTAACTCCAAGTGTGCTTTGTAAAGTTACACCATCTTGAACATTAAGAGTTCCAGTAATATCAGTGTTACCTGTAGGTCCATCAACAGTAAATTTAACTCCTGCTGCTCCACCTACTGATAAATCATCACCAACAAATGCTTTCTTCTTAACTGATAAACCACCATCTGTATGTACAGAAGCAGCAGAGTCATTATATGCAGAAGAATCTGTTACGTTATTTGCTTGTACAAGACCTGCGAATGTAGCATTACCTGATGTTACATCTATACCAGAATTAAAGTCTGCGTTACCATCTACATTTAAAGTTGAATCTAAGTCAACTCCACCTACTACATCAAGTGTACCTGCAATATCAGTATTACCACTTGGACCTGCAACGTTAAATTTATTAGTGTTGATGTTAAATGAACCACCAACGTTTAAGGTTGACTGTAAGTTTGCTGTAGAAGTAGCAATCAGTGAGGATATAGTTGTTGTTCCACCTGTTACATCAAGTGTTCCACCAACAACTGTGTTACCTGTAGGTCCGTCTACAGTAAAGTTACCTCCACCAATATCAAAGTCATCTCCAATATATGCCTTCTTAGTAACTGCTAAACCACCTGCTGTAAATATTGCAGCACCGTTATTGTTTGCAGCGGTTGCCTGTGCAGTAGAATTTGCTCTTAGTTTCTCATCGAATGTTACGATACCACCAACACCAAGAGTTCCATCTAATGTGCTATTTGTATATACCTTTAAGTCTCCACCAATACCAGTATTACCTGAGATAGATGCACCACCTGCTGATACTCTTAATGCACCACTAGATGACCAAGATCCACCAAGAGTTGCATTGGTAGCATTTGTAAGAGTTGTTACTCCAGTTACACCTAAAGTATTAGTAACATTGGTAGCACCTGATACATCCAAGGTATTACCTAATGTCGTTCCTAACGTCACTCCAAGCGTCCCTGAGAGGGTTGTATTGCTTGTGACACCCAAAGTACCACCAACGCTTAGATTAGAACTTGCTCCAACAATATTTACAGATGAATTTAAAGTAGATACTCCGTCTGCTCTAAATGTTCCTGCAACTAATGTATTACCTGTAGCATTAGCAACTGTAAATTTATTTGTGTTGACTCTAAAGTCATTTGTTACATCGAGCGTGCCATCAATGCTGACATTTCCACCAAACGATCCATCGTCATTGACTGTGAGGTCGTCACCGACATATAGATCAAGTCCAATACCCGCACCACCACCAACAATGAGAGCACCTGTAGAAGAATTCGTTGCATTTGTAGTATCAAATAATTTGATGGAACCTGCGTCTAAACCAGATCTAGTACCAGTAAATACTTCAGAACTATTAGTTGCATTGTGATAGAAAGCAAACCTAAGTGCTGAATCGTCCCACCCGAAGAATCCTATTTTAGCAGATGAATCGTAATATCGGAACTCTACACCACGATCTTTTGCGTCGTCAGAACCAGGAGCAGTATCACCACCTAATGTAATGATAGGATCGTCCACAGTAATAGTAGTACTGTTTACTGTAGTTGTGCTACCGTGAACTGTTAAGTTACCATCAACTATGGCATTACCACCAACATTAAGATCTTGTCCTGAACTCAGGGTAACTGGAGCTGTGAATTGAGAAGTAGCATTTACTGTTAATGCGTCACCAGATGCGTCACCAATGGTATTCTGTGCACCATTTAAAGTAACGTCTCTATTTAAAGTAACATCTCCGTGGACGGTAAGTGTTCCTGCTGTTGCTGAACCTTGTCCAGTTCTACCTATTGTTGTATTACCAGATTCTCCAAGAACTGTAAATTCTGTTGTATCTCCAGAGTTAAGTTTACCGATATAGAGGTCATCACCAATATGAAGGTCAGTAGCGATACCTGCACCACCATAAACTCTTAAGTTTGAATTATTATCTGTAGCGTATGAAGGTGTATAAGCAACTGTTGATCCTGCACGTAATTTATATCTTACACGTAAGTAGTTTTGTGTACTGAATGTTTCTGTTGTTCCTAAGTCTTTTTGGTTAATAGCACCATTAATGTATAAATCTGAGTTAAACAGAGTGTCACCTTCAATGTAACCACCACCATCAAAACGGAAAGACCCGTAATCTCCACTAGATATGATGAAATCGTCTTGAGCATTAGTACCTATAGTTGGTGTGTCAGTATCCTCGTGATGGAAGAAGTTACCTAAATTTAGAGTTCCTTCTATATCTGTATTACCATTTGTGGTACTGATTTGAAATTTTTGTGTACTACCATTAGTAAGAGTAAATGTCTTACCAGTAGTATCCATTAAGAAGTCATTATGAAGAGTTACATCGTCATCAACATCAAGTGTTGCATTAAGAGTAACGTCACCATCTACATTTAGAGTTTGATCAAAGTCTACTGCTTGTTTCGTGTTGAGTGTTCCTTCGATAACTGTATTACCGTTATCAGTGTCAACCGTAAACTTATCAACAAGACTAGCAGTGCGTATTTTGAATTCTTTTGCATCGGCAGTAACAATTAGATTGTCTGTGATTTCAGTTTCTAACTGAACATCTAATGTACCTTCAATAATAGTATTGCCATTATCAGTATCAACAGTAAACTTATCTACACCCGCAGCAGTTTGTATTGCAAACTCTTTATTATCTGCTTTGATAATTACATTATTGTTGATTTCTGATTGACCTGCAATAGTAACAGTTCCACCAATATGTGCGTTCTCGGAAAGTCCGAAACCACCAGTTACTACTAAAGTACCTGTAGTTGTTGATGTAGAACCTGTATTAGTTGTAAGTGCTAAGTTACCTGCTATTAAAGGAGCATCAGTTCCAGAAAATACTTCTGAAGTATTAGTTGCATTATAAAGGAATCTATACCCACCTGTGCCTGTCCAGATATTTGCATTAGTATAGTCTTCATCCCAACCAAAGAATCCAACACGTGCCTGACTATCGTAGTATTTAATCTCAACACCACGATCTTTATTATCGTCAGCAACGGGGGCAGTGTCTCCACCAAGAGTAATGATGGGGTCATCTACCGATATTGTTGTACTATTTACTGTGGTTGTAGTTCCGTCTACTTGTAGATTACCACGTACTTGTACTAAACCTGTTGCAGCATCATCGTCACCTGGATCTAATACCATAGTGGCATCACTGGTTCCGATAGTATTCTGCTGTAAGTAGAAATCTTCTACTTGAACTTTTGAAGCAACATTAGTTGCTGTGATAACAATACCATCATCTGATGTTACGTTTATCTTTGCTGTTCCTGATCCTGCATTATTTGAGGTAATGTCAAGAGTTCTATTTACAGAAGAGTTTACGTTATGATGAATTAAAAGAGAACCTGCTGAACGTTCTATTGTTTGTAGAGGTGTGTTTCCAGGTCTGTCAAGTTTTATAAGTGCACCACTAATATGAGTATCAACGTTAATGTCTACTCCACCCGCACCAGTATTATCTACATTGTTAGCAGTAAATAATAAGTTTCCACTGGTATCATTTACAGTAACATAATTAAGATAATTAAATCCTCTATATCCAGTTGTCGCTGTTAATTCTTGATCTAACTCAAAAGTTTCTACATTATTACCATCAGCAAATCCCACTCTAGTGTTTTGCATCTGAGTGTTATCAACTGCAAGTGGTGCAATAGTAACGTGACCATTTGCATCTACATCAAAATCTTCTTGAGCAAATGATGCTAAACCTTTTTGTTCTGTAGCAGCAGCAGCGAGGTATCTCCAATTACTTACATCACCACTTGTATGAGTAGGTGCTCCTTGTCCTGCACCAATATTTGTTATCGCCTGATATACTTTGCTTGCATTCTCAATAATATCGTATCTATTATATGTTGAACCTGCATTATAGGTTGCATACTTTGAACCTTCAGTTGCAGTGGCAATCGGTACATTGGTTGCTTGTGTAATTCTTCCATATCTATCAACGGAAAACTTAGATGCGTTTACAGTTTCTGTTCCGAATGGTTCACCATTAACACCGTTAGTAGATACAGATGTTAATGATTCAACGTTATATGAACCCACAACAACCGCAGTATCAGCAAGGTCAATAAATGGGTTGGATGCTACACCATCAGGTGTAGTAAATATAAGTCTACCTGCACCACCAGTTAGGTTTCTAGTTGTAATTTGTCCTGTAGCAGTTCTAGTTAATAAACCAAAGGTAGTTAAGTTTGCTAATGCTGTTAAGTCACTATCTAATCCTTGTGCGTCAGTAATACCATACTCTGCAAGAGTAGATGCCAAACTAGCACCAACAACCCTACCTCTTGAGTCAACTTGAACTCTAGAATATAGAGCAGTTGCATCAGGATCATTAGGATTATAATGTGGAAGAGATGTAACTAATTCTAAGTTTGTGGCAAGGTTCAAGTTTGACGAACCGTCAAAAGATCCAGATCCAGTTATAGAACCAGTTAACTGAATTTGTCTTGCAGATGCAAGTCTCGTAGAAGTAGAAGCATTTCCAATTAAAGTCGCACTAATAGCACCCGCTTCAAAGTTACCGTCAGCATCTCGTTTAACAAGAGTGTTAGCAGCATTTGATTCAGTTTCTATCGGTCTCTCATAACGCAGAGAGTTCCAAGGTGTAACACCGTCTCCGATCTTGATACGTGAAGTATCGATCTCGATTCCCAGTTCACCTTGAGCAAGTATAGGGTTGATGTTTGCCCACTGTTGAGCACCATCACGTCTTAATTGGAGTCTATTTGCCATTGTTTATTAAGGACACTATCGCCTCTTTGATATTTATAAGCAAAATAGAAAGGGACCGACGGTCCCTAACGATTATTCTGCAATTACTTCGTCTACCGTATTAGTTTTTAGGTATTCTAGAGTCTCAATAGCACCTTGTAATTTGAGCATTTGAGTCTCATTTTCTTTTACCTTTGCTACGAGTTGTTGGTTTTCATCACGTAGTTTTGTGTACCTGCTTTTAAAATCGTCGAGAAGTTCTTTCTCGTCCATTGTCTCAGGTGTGTCTACAGTCATTGTTGTTTCTCCAGGAATGATTTTAGTAGAGATTTGATCTCGGTCAATTCAGATTTTAGCACAGAAACGTCAGTTTGTAAGTCGGAAACTTCCTTCTCTTTTTTCTTACGTCTTTTTGCTGCACTACCGCTAGTTGCATTAATATTTAGCACAGCACCAGAAGAGGTATCTCGAACTAAATTAGGGTGTCCTCTAACCTCTTGGTATCTTGGTTTCATTATAAATCACTTAATGCAAGGACTCTAAGGTTTTTAACTTGTGGTACAAAGCACTGGTTAGACGAAGTAAGAATAATTTTAACCTGTGCTATGGTAAATTCAGTTCCCTCAAAGGTGTACTCAAAGTCTCTGTAAAGAAGACTCTCAGTCTTTTGGATTGATTTATCTTCAAGACCATTACCATTAAAGTATGTATATCCTATTTCACTCATTGGGATTGATGTTCCAACAGGGAGAATCTTATACATAACCTTAATTTCTGTATTAGGATGTCTCCATCCTTCAAACCTTACTTTCAATGAGTTAGCAGGATTGAGTAGGTTCATCACCTTAGTTACATAAACTGCTGTATCAAGATCACCAGTAGGTTTCTCTGCATCATTACTACCGACTGCAAGGTCATTAACCCTGTTCATAGTTGTAATTAAAGAACAACGATCTGTATCAATCACAGGTGAAATATTAGCATTGAATGTTGTCATTACCATTTGAACGTTCAATGACTTAGAACCAGAAAGTTTAGCATCTTCATTTACTTGTGAACAAACTAACTTAGGTTTGTCAAGATAATTATCTTCATTAGCAATCATATCGTAGTAGATTCCATCATTAATGAATGATGCTTCAGTAACATTATTACCATCTTGGATTGATGTACCAGATACTGCATTAAGTCTAGGTACAACTTCAGTTTCTGGATATACAGTTGATTGAATTTGAGGATAAATTTGGTCAAACTGTATGTTTTGTGTAGCAACTATCTCGTGTCCACCACTTACAATTCCTGCTGTAGAAACAGATGTAACTGCAAGTTTATATGTATCAAGAGTAGGTTCACCAATAGCAGTGTGTAATTTATTAATTTCTGTTAATGGGATACCATCAAGGTTATAACATTCAACAATACTATTAGCACTATGTGCTAATGCAGCAGTTCCTGCTTGTCCACGAGAACCAGATGGTAAAGTAAATATCTTACCGTCACCAGAAATACCAGTATATTCAATAATCTCAAAATGCTGAGTAGGAATTTCTGGATCACGAATAAGAATAAATCCTTTGTTAGATGTACTTACTACAGCACCATTAATAATAGTATGGAATGCACTACCATCTATAACGTGTAATTGGAATGAACCTGTTACACCATCACTTGCTGTAATACCATTTGTATGATATGCAGAATCTAATAATGTTGGTGGGACTTCAGACTTAACACCGCTAAGTTGTACTGAGTTAGCACCATCGTGCATACAATGATTTGCGTGACGAACTTTAATTTCAGTTGCTTGGTTGAAGTAAGATATAGGAGCAGATGGATAATCATTAATATCATCTCCACCAAATGATGTTCCACTTGTTCCAATAGTACCAGAACCAGTAGTAGCAGAGTTAATTACCTGTGTAATTGCATCTCCGTCAGCAAATGTTCCTGTAATTGATTTGACTGTAACAACTCCAGTTCCTGCATTCCAATCAGTAACCATTGCAGATGCACCAGTACCGTTTGTTATTGCTGTACCAGTAGCAAATGTTCCTGCTACACCAGTCAACGTAATAGTACCAGTAGATCTTGAAGATACAAGTCTATAGATGTAACTAGCACCAGATGCAACACCTTCTCTAAATGTTCCTACAACATCATCAAGTATTAAGTATGCGTTAGATGATCCTTGTACACCTTGAACTACTTCACGAACAATAGCAGATGGAGCAGGAGATACATCAGTCTGTGTAATCTCAGCACCGATTGTAAAGTTAGCAACGTGGTCTGCAAGTATTACTTTAATCTCAGGTTTTGTAGTCTCAATAGCATCTAATCTTAGTCTTGATATACCAAAGTTACCTTCTGCAAGTTCTGCATTATTAAACCAAGCAAGACCTGATCCGCTAGTATCAAACTGTGCTTTATATAATACAAATTTAAGATCCTCATACTGATCGGCAGTCCAAGTAGATGCGTTCTGTGATTTGAATAACACACCTGCATATGGTTGTTCAGATATGGTTCTATCAGATGTAACATCATCTTCACCCATTCTTGAGATCCAAAGTTTATATTCATTAGAGTCAGATAATACAACTGCACAATAGTCTCTATTCTCAGTCACATATACAGGTGATGGGAATGTAAATTTAGTTGCAATAGTACCGTTTTCAGATAAGTTAATATCAGATGGAAGTAAAGTAACATCAGAGAATGCAAGAACTTTAGTGGTTGGATAACCATTTGCCATCTCTCTTATCTGTACTGATACAGGAATTCTTTCATCACGAGTTCTAAAGTATAGATCAATACTTGTTAAGAACGCACCACCCTTAGATTCAACTAAGAATGATTGAGCAAGAGGGTCATACCATCCAGTATCTCTAACACTTGTTGTTGTAGTATTAACTGTACGATCTTGAGATACAGTATCTCTTACAAGATCAGCATTTCTAACTGCAAGAATTGTTTGTTGTTGAGTTTCAATAACACCAGAAGCAACGTAGTTATGTTGTGCAGCAGAATCAACTTCACCAGGAACTCTAGAGTCAGTTGGTGATGTAGTCATACGTATAACACGAGTACCAGTAGCAAAACGTGGGTTGGTGCTAACAGCAGGATTAGGAATCCACATAATTCCTTCCATATCACCGTTAGTATTTGAGACCATACGTTTTGGTTTTACAACAGCACGAGCACCAGATGTAGCACCTACAAGAATCTCACCTTCTAATGGGTTTCCATAGAATGAACCCATAACTGTGTCTGACATTGTTTTAGTATCAATGTTCAGATATGGAGTAGTAGATGCGTAAGATGATGGTAATTCACTTTGATCATAAGGTGATAAACCATCAGTAAAACCATCATTAGCATCAACAAGTTTTAAACGACAACCTGATGTCTGACCAACAACTGTTTCACCAACAACGAAAGGTGTATCGTTGGTACGAATATCTTCAACAGTATTCTTGATAACTTCAAGAAGTTTTGGTGATGTGTAGAAGTTTACATCTACATTATCAATAAATGAATAGAATCTTGTATTAGGTTTTAAACGTTGAATCTTAAACGCAATATTTCTGGATCTAATAAATGGAACGACAGTTCTTTCAATAACACGATCACCTAATGACTGACGGTCAATTCTAGGAACAACACGAGTTCTTAAACCAGATCTAGTTTGTGAACTTGTAGTATTAGTTGTAGTTGTAGTAATAAATCTAATACCAGGTCCACGCATAAACACTGTGTTTGATGCAGTTGTAGTTGCAGACCAGTTAGTTCTCCAAGCATTCCATTGTGTAGGAGCAAAACCACTGTTAGCATCAGCACCTAAACGTAGCAAAGTGGCATTAAAGTCACCTTCAATATTTACAACTTGATCAGGAGCACGACGTGTATCTACCCAGTCATCTGATGATGGGAATAAATCTAATCTACCAATATATGCAAACACGTTAAATGGGTTTACATTCTCAACTCTAGAAGCATATGGTTGAACAATGAATCTAGTTTCTGTATATGGTCTAGTAACTGTTCCTGTTTCGTGAAGAGTTACACCAGTAGATTGTGTTGTACTAAATTCTAAGGATACGTTAGTTGTGTAATGTGAAGGACGTAATACACCTTCTTGGAAATCTAATGATACACCAAAATCTTCGTGGGTAGTATCAGCAGAATCGAAACTTGTAAAGTTATCTACTAAGAAACCATTCTTGAATTTATCGAAACCATCACTATCTTTAATAGGTAGTGTATTAGTTTCCAACTCAAGCATATTAAGAGAAGTATAATATTCTAATTGGTCAACACGTTTTTCTATCGCACCAATATCACGCATTGTAAATCTACGATTATTCTCACGAGCAATACTTACATCAGCAGGACTGTAACCATATGGTTTATGGAACATTGTTGCAAGTAACATTGCATTATCAATATTTGCAGGAATCTCTTGCTGTTCTCCAGATATACCTGTAACAACTTTAAATTCTTGTTGATCTGTTAAGAATACTTTATCTACTCTGCCAAGATAGAAATCATAGTCACAACGGAAATCAGATTCTGGTTTAGGAATATCGATAATAGTAGCATTGTTAGATACGCCTCCTGATGCGAAACTACGGTCTTTGAAGTCTAATGATGCACAGTTTACAAAGTATGGTGAACCAACGGTTCCTGATCCTGATAATACAGGAGTTACACCTGGACGGAAATCAAGAACATCTCTAAGTTGCTTGCTTACACCGTCTTGATGGAATGCAGGAATATCATCATAATCTACACCAACATAAGATTCAGCAGCAAAATAGTCACCAGTTGCTTCGTGAACAAACCTGTTAAATACAACTTTAAGTTTTCTTAATGGTTTAGTAGATTGTGCAAAACGAACTAATTTTGAAATATCATAATAATGTCCTTGTTGGTTAGTATCAAGGAAGAATGAAGATGTTATATTTTTACTACCATCATCTATAGAACCATCAGCGTCATTTATAATACCAGTAATTACAACGTTGTTTGCATTGAAACCAGTTACACTTTCACCAAGTTGGAAGAACTTATCGTTCTCATATACAAAGTGGCAAACATAAGACACTGAGTTAAAGTTCACAACTCTTGCCTTTGCCTTAGATGTTACACCTTCAATGATTGTACCTTTCTGGAAGATAGTAGCATCCTGCATTGTAATGAAAGGAACTTTAGCAGAATTATCATCTAATGATTCATATACTGCGTGCACTTTATAAACATCAGAAGAGCCCAGAGATATTTCTTCGTCTTCAATTCGTGTACCATACAGTGAACCATAAGCAAGACCATACTTAGGAGCGTCAGAAGATATATTTGTTTTCTCAATCTTCATTACTTCCATTTCTGTAGCGTTCTTCAACTTCTTCTCTGCTTGGTTTTTAGATACAGAAGTAATTAAACGACAAGATGTAATACCTGTTAAACCAGAAACTGTTAAAGATGTTCTAGGAGTACCAGTGCTGTTAAATGTTAGATTAGGTTCAATATCAATTAAAGTACCTGCTGTTGGTGCTAGTTCTACTAAAGCATAATGATCTTTATCATAAGCAAGGAATTGTTCATCAGCAGGAAGAGATATTGTAAAGTCATTAGAACCTGTAACGGTAATATCATCAAATGTTCTTGCAACTATTGCTGATTCGTCAGTAATACTCTTGATAGAATCTTTAGGCATCTCAATAAGAAGATCCGCAGTTTCTTTATCATATACTTGTGCTCTACGACGAACCATAAATGAATAGTCACCATTAGATAAACCACTCGCAGTACCTGCTGCTGTTAGAGAGTTTGTTATTGGTGATGTTATAGTTCCTCCACCTATAGGATAAATTTTATCAATGCTATAAGTATCTGTTCCATTTGGTGTTAGAACATCTCCTGGACGTAAATCAAGAGCAAAGTTTGAACTTGTACCTGTTATAGTAGTGTTATTAACATTAAAGTTAACACCACTAATAGTTTGTTCATTGTCAAGAACTAAATCACCTGCAAATATAATAGCATTAGTATCTGGATCTTTACCTGTTACACCTTTAGCGTCTGTTATCTGGAAAGCAAAATTAGCATCCATTGTACCTATTTCTACACCATCTTTCTCTATAACTTCTCCTGCACGGAATGTACCAAATACTTGATACACTTTAAATAAAGTTTGTCCAGATACAGCATCGACAACAAATGCTTTTGCTCTAGATGTTCTACCACGAATAACAGCACCTTGTCCCGCAGTTACTGCTTGAGACATTTGAACTGTAGTTAATGGTTGAATATCAAAGATGTATGTTTTAAATACTGTAGAACTTGATGTTACATTTGTTCCATTGTGATACTCATATGCAGCACAACGTGCATATGCTATAACTTCTCCAGATGCGGTTAATGATCCACCTGGGGCTGTGTCTCTAAATTCAAGAACCTGATAGTTTGATGATATATTGTTACCGTTTATGATAGGAGATCCTTTTACATTATTCATCAGCATATAGTTGCCGAGTTCAAATGGAATGATTGAGTTCTGTAATGCTTTTGTTTCTCTTGGTTTTGCTATATCTACAAAAGTAGGTGCTAGGGTTTCAATCTCAAATCCTCTGACGTACGCTTTTCCTGGCGATACTTCTAAAGCATAATATGCAGGAGATGATGCTACGTTACCACGAGATGTAGATCCTGGAAGATATACACCATTATTTTCACCATCATTCTGATGTTCTCTGACTCTTAAATCAAATGCTCTAACAGTATAGTCACCTGACTCGTCAAATGTACGACGAGCAAGTTCTCTTGCTATTTCATTATATGGAGTTCTATCTACAAATGATTCTACATTTGCATTATTAATACGAAGTAATTCTACAAAGTTTTTATCTGTATCGTCATCAATAACTTTTTTAGTTAATGAACAACGAATTCTAAATCTATGTGCTCCAGGTGCAGAATAGTTTGATGTTCCAGTAGCATTGTCATTCAATGATGGATCATCTTCTGGAGTTACAATAGATTCAAATATTTCTAAACCAACTCTGTAAGATGGATTGTTTGTATATTGATCAAGAATAATTGTTTGCTCATTTACATCAACAAAATATCCACGTATAAAATATACACCATTAGCAACAGTAGCAGTAGAACCAACAGCAGTTGCAGTCGTTGGTAATAATTGTGCAAAAGGTGTGCCAACTTCAATTAGAGTAGATCCAAAAGTAAGTTCAGCATCACAAACCAACTGCTCATTAGCAGTAAAAGTTCTAGTGTTACTATCTGTTCCACCAGATGTAATATATTTTAGATAAAGTGTTATATAACCACGTTCTGATTCTGTTGCTGATATAGAGAATATAACTTTTGCTTTGATACCAGTTGTTAGACCTGTAACTATTCTTCCTTCTAATTGTGAACGATATAATTCTACGTTAGTTCCTAAGAAACTTGCTTGTAGTAATACTGCTTTAGCATCTAAGTCATAACCTATTTGTCCAGGGATGACCATTGCACCATCCTTGAACATATGAGTTCCCATCGACTCAACCTGATTTTGCATCAGTGATTGAAGCGTGGTTAATTCTCTTGCCTGTATTGGATACCCAGGACGGAATAAAACTTTATAAAAGTTATTATCCGAACTAAAGTCGTCGTAATAAGGACTGATATTGAGGTTGGTATTCTGTGGCATTTCTTAGAACTCTACAACGATTTTGATGTCTTCAATTTGGTCGCCCGCCCTTGAGATTGCTCTCCTATTGTCTATGTAGATCACTTTTCCTGAGTCCTTTTTCACTTCTGGTTTGGCGTAACCAGATGTAAATGACATACCTAAATCATATTCTGTGTTGTTTATAACACGTGTTGCTTCACCAGGAACTACAGGGAAGTTGATGTCAGGGTCAACAGATGTACCAGAACCCGAACCAACTATGGTGTTACCACCAGAAAACTCAACTTTGTTACCAGTAATCTCAGGGAATATACCATCAACTCTGTTTTGATAAAATTTCAAAACTTTAGTTATGGAGTTCCAAGAAACTACACGACCACGAGCAGTGACTTGTTGTCCACCCACAGTACGAGTTTGAGTTATGATTTCATCAGTATTAAATGATCCTGTGAAATCAGGAGAAAATATTACAGCGTTTGATGCTGACAAAGTAATCGCATCTGCTAATTCTTCTGTACCAAACTTAAATGGATTTAGAACTAGACCAATACGACGATAATCATTATCAGTAGGGAAGTCTCCAGATCCCTCTGAGTATGTAAATTTGGTGTTAATCATAACTCGGAAACCACCTAACTCAATAGCAGGAGTAGATCCGTGACCACCTTTAGGTGGAATAATAACGTCAATAGCACCACCAGATCCTGTACCAGAACCAATACCATTAACTTCATCAACAATGATCTTACCGAAGGAATAATTAGATCCTCCAGATGTAACTGTTGCAGAAACAATACGACCACCATCTACAACGATAGAGATACGTCCACCAGTTCCATCTCCTCTTAGAGGGATGTTTTCATATGTACCATTGTTATATCCAGATCCAGATGATTGAATAACAACAGTATCAATTTCTCCTCCTACAGCATCTGACTGAACAGCAGTGTCAACTAACACAGGCATATAGTCTGCTGAGAAGAATTTTAGAACCTGCCCCACTGGGATGGTGTACATATACTTCCAACGATAACCATCAGCAGTGGTGATAATAGAAGTAGAAGTGCCAGTGGGTTCGATCGTACTAGGTTTACCGTTCGGATCAGAGGGTGACGTTCCATTGTAGATACATTTGTAAACTTGATATGAACTGTTAACAACATAGAAATCAGCATCATATAGTTTAGTAGCACCACTAGAAGCAGTCTTACTAGATGAATAGTCGTTACGATACATATCGTAAACATAACCCAAACCACCAGTAGTTTGTTCTGGGGGTATCCAGTCAATACGACGTACAACTTGAATAGCGTCACTAGCAAGGACACGCTTCATAGAAATCATATCGTCATATGCGTCTGAAAACTCTTGGAAAGAGTCTATAGGAGTTGGAGGATTATTCTCGTTATCCCATTCTTGAGGACGACCAATGAAAACATACAAACGGTCACGATTTGCACCCGCAACGATGTCACTCTGAGTCGAATCTGGTCCCTCAAGTGATTTGATGAATTTTTCAGCGGTGAAAATTCTAAATTGATCGGTAAGTAATGCCATTGGATACTATGTACCTTCCTTTTATTTATAGTAGTTTAGTCAGGTTCGTTTCTGATGTAGGATGGATAATTTATAAATTGGATAACACCTATAGCACCTGACGTACCTCCAGTGATATTTTCATTCTTATTCCAAAGATAATTTCCTGAGTTTGCAACTGGATTTATACAGACAAGTTTTTTTGTAGTCGCATCCCAAGATTGGACTGTTGCTGTTACTCCACTTAAACTTCCTGTTACGGTTTCACCTTGAACAAAGTCATTAGTGTTATTCATAACACGGAAGATAAACTCAATAGTTGCTAAATGCAAATCACCATCACCTAAAGCACCTGCAACTGAGACAGTAGGAGATCTATTAGGAAGAGACGAATCTGTCATTTGGTCTCCAACTTGGAACAATGAAGTGTTTTGTCCACCTAATGTTTCCTCAATACCATATAGAGATGATGCAATACCACCATCAAGACTGATAGCATTTGCAAATTCTGTATTAGTATTTACTAGATCAGGAATACCATCTCCTGCTCCTTGTAATTCGTCATCATCTTCAAATTTTTTATCTTGTATTAGACCAATAGGATCTGTTAACTGAACGATAGTATCACCTATAGAATCAACTAATACGTGTGGTTCAACACCAGTAGCACTAGATGATGCAACACCACCAACAAAATCAATAACTTGAGATATAGTATTTGATGATCCACCATCAATGAATGCTAGTTTATCAACTTCAAATACCAAATATAGTGCATTAATCTCAGGTCTCCAGTCATATACACGAGCAATTTTGTTACTTGAACTTTCAGATGTTCTTATAACACGATCACCTACATTAAATTTATATTGACTAACACCATCATTATCATCAGCAAGAGTATCTAGGGTTACTTTTTGATCATATCTAAAATTAACAGCACGGTCACAACCAACAAAAGATGTAGGAGTTTTACCAGTATATCTGATAACTTCACTTCCAATTAATATTTTTCCTGATCCAGGATAAGGTGCAGTAGTCTCAACAAATATTGTTTGATCGGAAATACTTACATTATTAATAAGACCAGTTAAATTATATAAAAATGAGTTAAATGCTTGTCTATTTCTAGACCTTTTGACTAAATCTGTATTTCTAGTAAAAAGAACTTGGGGTTCTGATGAGAAACCACCACCAGGATCTAAAACATCAATAGAAACTATTGAACCTAAATCTACAGTAGCGATTGCTCTGGCACCACCTCCACCACCACCGTTGAGTAATATAACAGGAGGAGTTTGGAAATATTCACCTGCGTTTGATATATTTACTGCTTTAACAATACCAAATTCATCTACCTCTGCAACTCCAGTAGCACCTTGTCCACCTCCACCAGATACGATGATATTAATATCACCATTTTCATAGTTAGATCCAGTATCTTCTAATGCTAAACCAGTTATTAATCCAGTAACAGGTCTAAGTTCAGCACCTGCACCACCTCCACCATCTATTTCAGCAGTTGTGGCATCACTAAAATATTGATCCCCATTGGATAACATCTGAATATACTGAAGAGAACCTGCGGGTGCAGTCAATGTTCCATCAGGAGCATATTGATCTTCGTCCCATAATATTGCTTTTGCAGCAGCACCATAACCATTACCACTTGTGTTTATCTTAATCCTGAGAGGATCATATCCTTCACCTGGATCTAATACTTTTACAGCAGCAATTTGACCATTAGTAATTACAGGTTCAAGTATTGCTTCTCTTAATGGTGTTCCACAATTTCCAACTTTTAATTCTGGAGGATCCCCTGCCACATAACCAGTACCCCCATCATTAACAAATACGTCCTTGATACCGAACGTACTGTTAAAAATGGGTTCAATAACTGCTCCTGATCCTGGGACTGTTCTTGTCATTACCTAATTTCTATGGTTCCATTCATATCTGAGTGGATTGTGCATTGATAATATAAAGTTGAAGGTGCGTCAAAAGGAACTGTAAATGACTGCATAGCAGTTTGTGATCCACTAATACCTGTAGTATATGGAGTTCCTGAAAGACCAGTTGTAGACTGTATTCTTAGTGGATGAGATGATCCAGTAGTATTATTAAAATCGTATGTAAATCCACGATAAAGAATTATATTAGGATCTGTAGATCCTCCTGATGGTAATCCAGGTCCATTAACTGTATAGTTTGATTGTCCAACTGCACTGAATGAATATAAAAGTGTTGGAGATGGTTTATATACAGTTGCATTATTATATCCTTTAATAACACTTGCTCCCGCAGGTGCACTAGAACCTTGACGTTTGAATCCTCTATCAACGTCTTCAAAAGTTGTACCATCATTAGCAACCTGTAGTTCACCATTAGTATCAATTTTAATTTTTTTGGTACCAATATGAATTTCAGTTCCTGTAGGAAGAACTAAGTTGTTACTTCCATCAAGCGATAGTTTTTTAGTACCACCACTACCAAATCTTATCTCAGAGTTTTCTGGAACTTCTAAATTACCAGATCCGTCAAACTTAATAGACTTTGCAGCATCACCACCAAAACGAATATCTGTTCCTGTAGGTAAATCTAAATTGTTGTTTCCATCAAACTTAAGTTCTTTAGCAGAACCTGGAGTACCAAAACGGATAGAACTTGAAGCAGGAAGTTCAAGAATACCATCAGTATCAAATGATATATCACCAAAACCAAACTTTAGTTTCTGTGAACCAAGATCTACAGCACCATCTTCTTGTTCAGTAATTAATTTATTTTTAGATGAAATCTTAATATCACCAGATACTGCTAGTTCTTGTGTTTGGTTAGCAGTTCCTGTAGCACTAACTGTAACAGTACCACGAGTAGCACCTGCTTCAGCAGTAAATGATGCAAATGTTGCTTCAATTTTATTACCATTAACATCCTCAATTTCTAGAGGTGTTCCTACTTTCATCGCACTAAAACGTAAACGAAGACCCTCTTCTTCTGTAGAGTTTTCTGACGCTAATTTAGATGTAATAGTACGAGTAGCACCTGTGTCTATACTATGAACAGTATGTGCTTTTCTCTTTCTACGAGTAATTTCTTGATCAGATCCTATAGAAATACCTGTATCATCCATCCAAATAGTAGAACTGGATAGATATAAATCCCTAAACTTAAGTGAGTTACTACCTAAGTCATATGTGTTGTCGGTGTTTGGTAGAAAATGAGTTGAGATAACAACGTTATTAGAACCATTGTTAGTCAAGTTAGTAATGGCATTGCCCCCACCGCCACCACTACCTTGTAAGTCATCACCAGGTTGGAATCTTGAGTTTGCTGTATTCCATTTTANTACTTGACCATTTCCAATACCAGTCAAGTCAACATCAGTCAAATTAGATGATGCCAGATCTCCTTCTGTAAATACTGTTCCATTCCATTTAAGGACTTGGTTTGTTGATGGTGATCCAATACTAACTTGCAAATTAGTATTATCACCAAGTTGGGTGTATAACTCGTTAATTACGTTATTAAGTTTTATAGCACCGTCTCTGAGGGTATCTCCTGTACCATCATTTGCCGATACACCGACGTTTACATTCTGCTTAGCCATAGTAGGGGGTTTTTTCTACAGTTTTATTTATGTCATATCGAAGGAAGTTGTTGAATTATCCAGTGTAAAGTTCTGTATAGTAAAGTCAGGGTTGTTATTATCCCTGTCAAAATTAACTGGAGTCATATCGTATTTTCCAATACCACTGTCAAATTTGAGGATACTGGCATAATCTATAGTCGTTCCACTACCTGTTACAGTAAGGATCGCCAAATTACTTATTAAAGGTGAGTTTTGTGCTTGAGTAGATGCACCAACTGGACCAGTCAACACACATCTATAACGATAACCTGTCATAAATGGTTGAGCATTTATATTCAGTGTTGCTGATGTATTACCAGTTAAGTTAGACCAAGCAAATCCACCATCTGTTGATACTTGCCACTGATATGCAATAGTATCATTTTGTGGTTGTATTTCTGCTAACAAACTAAACTGTTGAAGGTTTCCACTTTGAATAGTAGCGTTTGTTGGTTGATTTGTAATTACAAGAGTAGGGGGTTGATCGGGAGTATCGCCACCATCATCAGTAGGTGGTGCAGTTTGTGTAAAACCATCATTGGCAGGTACTACCATTGCCTCTTTCGAGGTCAAACCCATCATAAAAGGAAATACTGGATTTCCAGAACTATCTTCAGTAAGAAAGTATGCAAAAGTACCACTAGGATACTCAGGTGTTACACAATGTCTACCGTTATGTGTATCTAACTTTCCTGTTCCACCAGTATATTCATAATCTTCCATAAACACACCTGCGGGGTATGTTGTATCATATGCAGGTCTTCCAGGTGCTTCTTGAGTTCTTACTGTCCATCCAGAAGACATTCTGATTACAGGTGTAGTGTTATCATTAGCATCTGTATATCCATAAGGACCATACACAGGATAACCATCAAAACTATAACCTATTATTTTAGAATGACCATCAGGGTGTCTAATATTATCACCATTATATTGAGATGAACCATAGTAATCATTATATCCTGCCATCACTTGATTGGCATTCCAACAATCTATGAAGTCGCTGTCGTTATAACGGTACTGACCACTTGACTCAGGATACCCACCACAACTATCTTCTCCATAATTAACAGCAGAACCAATACCCGCTGCCACGTAGGAAAATCCTGACGGGGGCGACCCATCAGTTCCTGCACTAGGATTAAAGAAGACGACACCGTTTGCAGCAATACCAATAGCACCCAAACCGACAACCCCAGAATCAGACGTGTTTGATCCACCTCTGTAAACAAAGTTGTGGTTGAAAGCATATGATGTAATTGTGTTTGAATTGTTAGCATTAGGAAAAGTTCCTGAGTTCACTGGAGATGGCAAACCATCGCCAGTTACTGTTAGGACATTATTGCTACTATTATAGGATCCATTTGCTGCCATAAGAGTATTTAGTCGTCGTCAAAGATTTGGGTAGGTGTGAAGGAACTGAGTGTTGTTGCACCGATGTTGACGGTAAGAACAGCAGCAGTTGATAGAACAGGGATTGCACCGTTAGATGTGATACCAACACGATATTCATCATTTGTATCTGCCTGTGTAGTAGCAGCAGTTGTATATGTAGAACTAATTGCTCCAGTGATATTGTTCCAACTTGATGTTCCATAATCTTTTTTCTGCCACTGATATGAAAGAGTTCCGTTGTTAACGTTAATTGCTGAACCCATATACTGATGATTACCACATACGTAATTAAGAGTAGCAGGAGCATCAGCAGCGACTGTAATGCTAACACTACGTGTTGTAGCAGCATTAAATCCCGCAGCATATGTTGCGTAGTCTGCAACTTGATTACCGTTAAGACGATATACAACACCAGTCTCATATCTACTATTGCCACCATAAGCAGTAGCATCTTCACTAAAGTAAAGTGCGTGAGTAGCATTGGTAACATCGTTTTGATTAAACTGATATGTTGCTCCACGAACAAATACAAGTGTTGGTGCTTCAGTGCTTGAATTAAATTGACCACCAGTAAAGTTATAACCTTTTCCAGATCCTTGACCATAGTAAGGATGGTTAACAGACTTATCAGCAACATTAATTTGATAAGCAACAACATTAGATATTGTTACTTTTGCTGCAACTTGGAATGTAGCAGTCTGACCTTGGTTAACAGTAATATTTCTAGGTGATTCAGTTATTGTTATAAAGTTCTCTATGACTCCAGTACCACCTGTTACAGGTATGAAGTTAGGATCGTAAATATCAATACCACCATTTAATGCAGGTCCTGTAGGTCCTAAGAAATCATCTGCAACAGTTGTATTTGCAACAATAGTAGGTAATGAATATCCTTGACCTGCGTTCTTAACATCAATTCTTGCTACACCAACAAGTGCCTTAATACGTCCACCAAATCCTGTTGAAGATATAACATCAACTTGTGGTCTTGTAGTATAACCATCACCAGAGTTTGTTAATATCGCATTGGTAATACGTCCTTTTTCAATTTCAGCAAGTGCAGAAGCATTACGTCCTTTAACTGCTCCACCATACTCAAATGTAATTAGAGAGTTAGATGATTCAATAAGAGCAACTGTTCTTGTTTCTTCCTCACCATCAATGATAAGTTCATCACCTGCTTCAATAGGTGGTACAACTGTTGCTGCAATAACGTCAACATCAGAACCAACATAAGAGAATGCAACGAAGGTTGAACCTGCACGAGGAACTTCAGAGAAGATAATTCTAGAACCAACAATTTCAAAACCAATTCCAGGTTCCTGTATAACACCATTTAACTGACAAATAATATTGTTCTCAGGTAAGATTGTATTTGACTGTACACCATCAGTTAGAGTCAATGAGTAGAACACTCCATTTAACTTTAAGTTGAATGAATTACGTAATGAATCAAAGTCGAATGATATATCATCTAATTGTCTTAACTTACCTTTATATACACCGTGGAAAGTTGATCCTATAGCAGGTGCTTCAGTAAACTGTATGTTATCTGAGAATGCTGTGAATGCGTAGTCAGCACCAGGTGGTTGTAAGATACCATTCACAAAGATCATCATATGTCCTGCGGGATCTGGGAAGTATTGTGTACCATTTCCTTGAGTTAGTTTAAATGCCTTTTGTACACCATCAAATCCTCTAAAGAATCTACGTACTCTACCTCTTAAAGATCTAGCAGATGAACAAGCACCTCTGAAACCATTGTCTCCAATAATTTGTGAGTTCTTCTGGAATGTTCCACTTGTTCCCTCTAAGTGGAGAACAGCACGAGTACCAAACTGTGTAATCTTAGCAATCTTACCGTATGCTGTTGTATCTGTTATTGTAACTGCTGCAATTCCTGTATATACGGATGGGAATAGAGTTCCAACTGGTACTTTAGCAAGTTGATATTGTGAATTACTTGCAATATCAGAAATAGTTACACCTTCTGGAGTTCCAGTTTCATTTGCAACAAATACGTAATTATTATTTGTATCAATCTCAGTAACAGTCACTGTCCAACCAATACTAATACCACCAGATTGAACCTGTAATACATCACCAACATTAAATGTATCACTAACACCTGTATCAGTAATTAACTGAACATATGTGAGTCTTGTAATTTGTCTACCGTGTACATACTCACCAAAATTAGGTAGAGTAACAAAAGATTCAATTTCAATAATTTGATCAGTAACAGATCCATAGATAACATCTTGGGGTTTAAACTCTCCAGTTACTGTGGTGATGTCGTAAGTGATTCTACCACTCTGATTATCAATTAGTGCACCGTTATTGTTTCTAACAATTAGAGCAGTTGCTTTAGATCCAGTATCTGTAGAGAAGAACTTATCAGTTGCAATAAATTCACCCTGACGGAAATTAACAAGAAGTCTATCGTGCTCATCAGCAAATGTACAAGTACCACCAGATGTAACACCTTCTATAGTATCACCTGCTGTAAATGTTCCATTGTAATCAATCAACTTAATATATGTCTCGTTATCAGTAGCAAGAACCTTACCAGTATTTTGAGTAGCACCTTGAACAACAACTGTTTCACCATTCTGAATCTTGATTCCAGTTCCACCACCTTGTGCAGAGAATGTATTACAGGTCATATATTTTGCCTGATACATAATATCTGCTAAATTATCTTCCATACGAACTATCTGAGCAGTAGCACCAGATGTTCCACCGTAGACAACATCAGCAAGGTTGAAACCTGCTTTGATTGGTGTTGGTACATCACGTGTTCCATAAGTTGTAGGTACACGATCTACACCTGGATCTACTTCAACAGCGAGTGTATGTAACTGTGATGCTAGACCTGGACTTAGATATATTGGTTCTCCATCAATATATTCTGTAAGAACTATCTTATTAGATGTTGAATTAGGATGTACATAATAGGTTGTTCCATCAAGTTCTGGAATATTAGATCCTAGAACAATATAAGCAACTCTATCATATGGTTCAAAGTTATTAGCAACATTAATAACTCCATCATAAACAGCAACACCTGCATCAAATTGTGTTCTTAGGTATGTTGTTGGGAATTGTGAGTATTGTAATGCAGTTAATATTAAGTGGAATAATTGATGTAACTTATGAGATGCAGTCGCAGTAGGACGTAATTCTCTATCAGGATTAGTTCCATCAAGTGAATAAAGAGGTTGGTTAGCATTTACACCAGGATCAGGTGCAGTTCCTTTTAAGATATGATCCATCAACTCTTTAATCATTCTTGCGTGATAAAGAAGACGAGTTCTAAAGAGTGTTGGGTATGCTACGAAATTACCATCAGCATCAAACCAAGAGTTAACTAATTGTAAAGTCCTAGCATTACCATTTGTAATGAAGTCATATACAATCGCTTTTTGTATTGGTTCAGCAAACGAAGCATCTCCTGCATAACCAGGATATTGATTTAAAGTTTTCTCATATGATTCTAATCGAGTATATGTGTCATTGTATATTAATAATCTTGCAGATTGTTTATACATCTCTGTGCCACTTCCAAGACCGTGAAGAAGTGTCTTGAATAGTACGTGTGCAGCAGATGTGACATCGTAACAAGTTCCACCTTTATATACAGTGTTGTTAGTGACAGGTGCAGTTCTGGTTATAGTTGCAAGATGACTACCATTTCCTTGAGCAGCAGTATCAATAGTATTAATAAGTATCTCCCAAAGGGTATTAATCGCTGAACTCTGTGTGGTGCAGTTTCCGCTACCTGCTTGATCGTAAGTTATAGAAACGTCACGTCTAATAGCACGTTCACCTGTAAGTGGCCATTCGAGTGGTAATGTTCTCGTAATTCCATTTAGATATGCTGTAGGATTACTTGTATTACTACTATCAAATAGATTGATAGGAATACCCATTAATGTTGTTATAGACGCTGCTTCATTTACACAACGAACTCCACCACCACCAATAATAAAGGTTATAGCATTAGTATTAGCACTTACAAAGTTGTGAGGATGATTACCACCATAAGATACAGCACCAGAAACAGCACTTACAAATGTATGTGGATATTGTTCGTTTGTAGGTGCAGGGTTTACATTAACCTTAATACGTCCATTCTTAAATCTAACACCTCCAGGTGCAGCAGATATGAATGTATGAGTGTAATTTCCACCTGCACTTATTGCATTTGTTGCAGCATTTACAAATGTATGAGTAGTTACGTTAGTAGATGGGATTCTTCCAGATGCTAAAACATTAACTGTAATAGTTGTTTGACCAACTGCTTTTACTTCTAAAGGAACATCATATGCTCTATCTTTCTTCCAAGTAATATTATTTGTAGCAGAAGAAACATATGTGTGTGGTGTTGTATTTGTTGAAGGTATTCCAGTAGATAATAAAACTTGAACTTTAAATGTATTTGCAGTTACATCTGAAATTTCTAACCAAGAATTAGCAGCAGGGTCAGTAGCACGTGGATATGTATGATTTGTTTGATTGTTATCTTGACCACAAGTAAATGTTAGAGAATCAGTTGCAATCTTAATTTGATCACCATTTGCAAATCCGTGTTGAGGAACAGTCAACTGCATCATACCTGTAGTAGGTTCATATACAGCAGCAGTGCTCTGATGTATTGTAGTTGTTGTTCTAGGATATGAATGCTCAGTAGCATTATTATCTTCTAAACAAGTAAATATTAATGAATTATCAGCAATCTTAATGTGTGATCCAGGAACAAGACTGTGATTACCGATTGTGATAACCATATCTCCTGTAGTAGGACTGTAAACAACATTTGATGGAGTATAATTTAGAGTATTTGTAGAACCAACGTTTACATCAAAAGTATTTGTAGCAACGTTGCTGATTGTTAGATACTGGTTTGATGCAGGATCACTAGCACGAGGATAAGAATGTACACTATAGTTGTTATCCATTGTACAAGTGAAGTTCAATGAATTATTAACAAGTCTTATCTGATCACCATTACTAAATCCGTGTTGAGGAACAGTCAGGGTCATAGCACCAGTAGTAGGTGAATATGTTGCTCCTGTTGCTGTAAACGCAGAATCACTAATTTCTAAAACTTCTAATGATTTACCACTAGCATAGTCAGTAGGACGAGGATATGCGTGGTTAGTAGTATTACCATCTTTTGTGCAAGTAAATGTTATTGCATAATCTTGAGAGAATTTAATATGTCTTCCAACATTAAGATTATTTGTACCAATATCTAAGAATAGATTACCAGTTGCTTCTTCATATATTGCATCAGTAACATCGTGAGTTCCGTTAGCAGTAGTTCCTACATTTACTGTAAATGTATTTGTAGTAAATGCTGTAATTGGTAATAAAGCACCGCTAGAAGGATCTAATGGTCTTGGATATGTATGGTTTGTTGCATTACCATCAAAATCACAAGTAAATGTTAATGAGTTTTGAGCAAGTTGAATACTATCACTTGTAGTTAAGTTATGACCATTAACAGTAAGTCTTAAATTACCTGTAGTTGGGAAGTATTCTACATTTGTTGGAGTTAAGTTACCAACTGTTGTATTAGTACCATCAATAGTAATACTAGAATCATATATTGCACTTCCTTCTGTTACACCATTAATTGCAACAATCTGCTGTCTCATTATTTGTATTGCAATATCTCTTGCTTGTTCAAAGATATATTTAACTTCTGCTGCTTGGTTACTAATATGCTGTATAGCATTTCCAACTGTAATATAGAACTCACTTGAATACCACATACGGTTGTTACCACCGTGCTTTAAGTTGAATACTAATGCTTCAAGTAAATCTACAACGTCATCAACACAAGACTGATAATTATAACCACCAGAGAATGCCAAATTAGGATACTGAGACATACCACGACCAACAGCAGTTGTAGCGATAAATCTTATATTATTTTCAATTTCATTTGCAGCATCATAGTAACCATTGGTTGTAGCATTATTATAGTAATCAGGTCTCTGTATTGCTTGTCCTAATCCACCTGTTGCTGCCTCACTCTCATAGGGAGTAAACCCTAAACGGTTTCTGATGGTTAGGATTGACATATCTCTTGCTAACTTAAACGCATAGATTGTCTCATCAGATTGATTAGTTACGTGACTTAATGCTAAATCAGTATTTAAGTATAAAGCAGCAGCATCATATGTCTCGCTGTTACCACCAAAACGTAAATCGTGTGCTACAGATTCGATGATGTCAATAATATCATCTTCACAGTTAACTTTACCACCTGGAACTCTAAACTTCTTAGATTGTGCAAACGATGTTTTAGTTAAAATATCAACTGCTTCACCTGCAATCGCCTTAGCATTTTGTTGTAAAAGATTTGCAGCGTCAAGATCTCTATCAGATCCAGTATATGCTTTAGGATCTATTGTAATAGTCTCGTCACGATAAACAGACTCATCTGTATATAACATCTGATAGTAATCAGAGAAATCAGCAGCAACTTGAGCAGGGTTTTCATTTCTACCAATTAATAAACCTTGTATTGCTTTTTGTGCTAACTTCTTAGCATATTCAATAGCATCAATCATTGCAAGCAATTCATCTTCAATATAATTGATATTAGTCTCATTATCGAGATAACTATCAATCATTGCTTGAGTTTCAAAGTTACCACCTGTAACCAAGTCACCTGCAATAGCAGGAAGTATATGATCTCTAATATCTCTTACACATTTTGCTCTATTAGGTATTGTTAGTTTATTTACTGTTGAGAAACCAACTTGTACTTGATATTTGTTTTCAATATAATATACTGCTTCATCAGCGATTGCTTTTCTATTAAAGTAAATTAAATCAGCACCATCTCTAAATCTATGACCTGTAGGACCTATAACATCTAATAGATCATCTACAAGAGTCATAATATCAGTTTGTATCTGTGAAGATGCAGGAGATGCAAAATAATTAGGAACACGAACTTTAGTTGAATAAGTTCCTTCTAAATCTGCTTCATCTAATGTAATTACATCAATACAAAGTTTTGCAACTTCTCTCCAAGTATAGATTGATTGTAATTGCTCACCACCAATATGTTGTAATGCACCAGATCCTTCAATGTAAGCACGACCAACAATGGTTGTTTGGAAGTTACCACCTGATATAAGATCGTCAATTATAGCAGGAATAATATATGATTTAGTATCACGTAGACAAACATTAGATCCATAACCACTCATACCACCATCACCAGGGATGACAAAATCAGGGTATCTATACTTAAGACGACCAACTGCTTCTTCAGCAATATAGTCAATATTCTTACGTATAACTTCAGCACATATTCTATATTCTTCACGACTAAGATCAACACCTTCAGTTGTAATTTCAGAACGCCATAGCTCAACTTCATCAGCAGTAGCAGTAGATATTATATGATTAACGTATGTTGCATATACTGCACTCTGTTCCATAGGGAATGGTGCTTCACCAAGAAGTGCGAATGATACATCTATACTATCGTTAAAGATAATAGGGGGAGTAAAACTACTATTGTATTGGGAAATTCCTTTGCGGATTATAAGATTATCAATCCAACCATTGAAAGGATTACCATTGTTCCATCCTGCACCAACAGTAATCTTACTATTTGAATTATAATTGTTTGTATCAGTGTATGTACCCATCTGCTGACCATTTACAAACAGTTTAGTAACACTTGTAGAACGAGATACTGCAATATGATACCAGTTATTGATTGTAGTAATAGCAGAACTAACAGTAATTACATCACTAGCACCTATAGATAAGCGAAGTGACTGACCAGACATCAATATACCTAACTTAGTGTCAGAAGATGACTCTCTAAGATCAATAAGTCTCTGTGTGCCAGTAACAGAAGCAGGACGTATCCATAATTCCATTGTATAGTCACCAGTAGCAGCATCTGCTCCATCACCAAATAATACAGCATTACTTGATGGGAAAGTAGCATATGAACCAGATCCAGTAAATCTAAGTGAACCAGAATCAGTTTTAAATGTTAATTTATCTTGAGATACGTTTGCATATGTAAGTTTAGAGTTGGTTATGTACTCACCTGCTTGTAATACACCACTAATCTGTTTAGAGAAGATCCACTTGTTACCTGCATTAGATCCAATAACATCATATGTTGCACCTGATGTAACTGCTCTTACAGTATCACCAAATACAAAGAATCCACCAGATGATTTATCTCTATAAGCGTGTTTAGCACAACGTAAAGTTTCTCCATCCACAAAAGCATAAGGAGGAAGAACACGAGGTACATTAGTAATTGCCCACTGATATGTTGCAGGAGTGCCACCTGTAGGATCCTCTAGAGTATCAGTAATGATTCTCATATAGGATGTTATAGCATTTGCCTGATTAACACAACTGTTAGTATATCCTGCATACGCTCCAGAAGGTGCAGTCTCAGTTACTGCTGCTTCAAATGCTGCTACTGTTCCTGGAGATGCAGTTGATCCAAGATTAGTAATCAAAATATTCATTAGTGTAGTAATTGCTGATGCAACTGCCTGACAAGTTGGGTTTGCAGGATCAGCGGTTATAGATGTATCAGTTACTTGATTCCAGTTATGAGATCCTGCTTTTGTCCAAGCATTATTTCTCATTACTTCAATAGCAATATCTCTTGCCTTAGTGAAAGCATTTACAATAGTATCTCTATCACCAGATGTTACACCATACTGTAGAGTTTTCTTAGTTGCTTTATATACAAAGTTATTACCACCGTGTGCTAAGTTATAAACCATCGCTTCAAGAACATCAACAATATCAGATAAACAATGAACATCTCCACCTGATACGTTATATCCTGGATTTTGTGTTTTAGCATAATGTAATGCTTCATATGCAATGAACCATTTATTAGCAAGAATTAAATCTCTTGCATCACCGTGACTATTGCTTATAACAGCAAACTCTTCTGTGATAGTAGGATCTCTATATTGAGGTAGAGTAGTGGTAGTTGTATTAATAACTTCATTGCGGATACACTGTATCGCTAAATCACGTGCTTTGTTAAATGCGTATATTGTTTGTGCTACTTCACCATCAACGTGATATATTGCATTACCCTGTACATATGTACTAGCAGCATCCCAGATTTCTGAGTTACCATCAACTTCTAATTGATATGCAACAATATTTAAAATATCTACAATATCATCTTCACAATCTCTATCTCCACCTAATGATGGAACTACAAATGATGGGAAAAATGCCTTCATTAATCCAACTGCTTCTTCAGCAATAAATCTAGCATTCTTTCTTATCAATACAGCAGCATCAAATGAACGTTGATCGTCTACACCTACTAATGAAGCGTTATCATAGTAGATTTGTTTGTTACGTATTGAGTCACCTGCTGCAAATTGTGATCCTGACAGATAATTATATCTAATTTCTTGGTTTCTTACCTCTTCAAAGTCTAAGAAGTCTTGGTTATTAGCAGTTCCCTCTTCATATAGTTCTTCTGGATTGATAACTGTCTCAGAAATATTGTCTAAGATAGTATTTGGATAGGTAATTGAAGGAACACGTTGGAAAATTAGACCAAAGAATGATGATGGAGGTGATAAATCAACAGTATCAATGATTTGTTGAGATACATCGTCTGTATATGGTGCAATTACAGTAACTCTTGCAGCAATTTTAGATGCAGCAGAGTATATTGTGTCGTTAAATTTGATATTAAAGTCACCAGTTTCAAATTCAGATGTACCAGATGTACGAGAAACTACCAATCTAGCGTCTACAACACCATCTCTAAGGTTATTTTCTTCAATAATTGCAAAATCACCTTGTAAATTTGTTATTCTTTCACCTTGTTCGTAAATTGTTTTGCTAGTTAAACCAGTTACAGCACTTAATGTACCATCAAATCCACTAGATGACGCTAAAACATTGTCACCAATCTGGAAAGTACCTTCTACATCGATAACATCAATGTAATCTACACCACTATCAATGACAGTTGCAGTTCCCTCGTTCTGTAAAGACCTTACAGGTTTACCTGTTTGTGGGAAAATACCAGATGTTGTACTAAATGTATATCTTATAATATTAATTTGAGAGAATGTAAGATTTCTAAACTTAATTCTTGATGGTGCTTTAGGTGGTTCTGAGAATACAACAGATGGACCAGATGTTGTGAATGCAGTTCCAGGTGACTGAGCAACACCGTTAATAAGAATCAATAATTGATCATCAGTTGCAGTTACAGATTCACCTTCTACAGTCAATGGGAATTGTGTTTTAACACCATTAAAGTCATTATCAATATTATCAAGTTTTTTAACAATAGAAGTTAAGATTTCTTCAGAGTTAGTAAGTCTTCTTTGTCTGAATAATACTTCAGTGTTATTAAACTCGGTATATATTGGTTGTGAGTTAGCAAAAGATGTAATCTGATTAATATTAGTAGCACTAAAGATATTAACTTCTTTAACAAGATCAGATACAACCTTTCTTCCTGATATATCTTTACCTGCTGCAAGTGCCAATTCACCAAACATATTGAATCCAACTGGGTGATTGGTTTCAAGAATACTCTTTCTCCATTCGTTAATAGGAGTTTGTGATTTAATAACGTAAGAGAAGTTCTGATAGAAGTAAGAGTCTTGAATTTTCTGTACAATTTCAGATGGTTTACCAATGTCATCAATAAACTGACCAGTAGTGGTTGTCATTGAGTCTATATTCAATGTACCACGAGCAATAGATAAATTATCAATCAAACCAGATGCACGAGATACCTGTGCAGTTACACGTTCTCCAACAGTCCAAGTTCCATTATAGTTCTCAAGTTTTAATATACGAGGACCAATTTGCCAACCCTCATTATCTGAAACGTAACCTGTTGCAGTAGCAGTTTCTAGAGATGAACCTTGATATACAAGTTCTCCTTTTAAGAAACGAGATGTTTGTACAATAGCAGTTGCTTGACCACCAAATACTTCAGTAAGAAGAATCTGACGACCATCACCTTGAGTTAAGAATGTAATAAAGTTACCAGACTCAGCATCAACTTGTGTTAGTGCTATTCTAAGTTGGTCTGCCTCAAGTGAATTTGCCTCACCTGCAATAGCATAGTAAGTGGTTGTAGAACTTAAACTAACCAAACCTGCTGAACTTGGTTTTGGTAGAACACCAACTGTAGATCCTAAATCTTCTGCTCTAAGTTGAACAGCAGCACCAGTTGTAATACCGTGTGGGAAGTTAAACTGTAAATATCCTAAATCAAGGTTTACAACATAGTTAAATTCTGACTTAAGTGTAACTGATGGTTCAGAACTATATCCAGATCCAGGATTTTTAATTATTATTTCAGATAGTCTATTATTTTTAACAATCGCTTCTGCTTCAGCACCTGATCCACCACCACCTTCAATAACAACTCTAGGAATTGATGTATAACCAGAACCAGGATCTGTAACCTTAATTTCAGAAAGTATAGCAGTATTAAACAACTGAAGGTTTACAGGGAATGTAATCTCAGGTCTTAGTGTATAATCGTGAGAATAACCGAAACCAAATTCATTATTTTTAAGTTTCTTAATCTTACCAATACTTGTACCTTGTAAGAACACAGATGCACCAGATCCCTCAGCAGGAATTACAACATCAAGTTGTCCACCAGAACCTTGTAATAGTGATCCCAATATTCCTGGAATAGTATCAATATCAATAGATGCAGTAGTATATCCTTTACCTGGAGATGTTAATTCAACAGCAGTAATAACACCTGTTAATTCACCATCATCTGCAACTGTAATATTACATAGACCACCTTCACCATCTCCTGCAATAGGAACATTATAATAGATGCCATTAATGTATTCTGTACCACCAGATATGATACGTATTTTCTCAATTTCTCTATCAGATGATATATCAGTAACAATAGGTAATTTCTGATAGAAACCACCTGGGTTTACCAGTTTGATACTTGCAATAGGACCAATCGCTTTTAGAGAAGTTGTACTATAAGATGCTCTTGTAAGACCTGTTTCAGTTGTTCCTAAAGGAGCAGTTGTTTTTTCTGGTTCTACAAGAAGTGGGAATGTAAATTCTGTATCTGATAATATCTGATTAATATTAAATGTTCCTTTATAAGGAGTTTCTATAACGTCAATAAATGATGCTTCACCTACAGGAGAGTTACTTGGAAGAGTTCTTGATGGATCGAAGTAATATGAAATATTGGTAACATCTTCATCAACAATAAACTTAACAAGTGGTTTAGGTGATGTTTGGTCAGTTAAACCTGGGATACCCTCTCTAACAATGTTTACAAAAGGATATTCTAATTTATATTGATTATCCTTAGAGAACGACATATAATATCCAAGATTAGATGGATCATCAAGGTCAAATATGTATTGATGTTTACGAACAAATAATAATTGTGGATGTTTAGCGTAGATATTAACACTTGCAATAGTAGAATTTGTAAATGAAGGATCTTGTACAGCAGTTGATCTTAAACGATATAAGAATCTTCTACTATCAAGAACCTCTTCTACAAAGAATGATCCACCATATTCAGTCGTTGTAAATCCTTCAACAAATATAATTTCGTTTTGAGTAAAATTATGCCTACTTGTAGAAACACAGAATACTAAATCTGTAAATGCTAGAGCACCAGTTGGAATAATATCTTTATCAAGATTCGATGTAAGATGGAATTTCTTAACTCCAATTAAACCTGATATTGTTATTATTTTTCCAGTAGAATCAAATGTTGCTGAAAGACCAACAGCATCAGCATCAATGTTATCACCTTTAATAAATGCTGATCCTTCATATACTGCTTCAATTCTGATTGAATAGTCTGTTGCTACAAATGGTCTCCAAGAAGCAAATTGATTTAATGTTCCACTAGAATATGAAGTATTTGCAAGATCTATATCAAAACTACCTGCATCACGAGTATATACCCAGTTAATATTTCCATCAGTTACTGTACCAATCGTATGAATAGGAGCACTAGCACCAGAAACTCCAGTAGAACCTGCTGTATAGATCTTACCTGCATTATAAACTTCATCTCCAGTTGTATAACTGAAGTTTGTAAACCATTGAGGTATGGTTGTCTCAACTAAGAATGTTTGATTAATAAGGTTTACATCATTTGCAGTTGATTTTAATTTCTTAGTAGTATCAAAATTACCAATAATATTACCAATATCAACCTGTCCTTGTGCTCCACGAACATTTACAATAGTACCGTATGCACTGACTACATCTTGTCCACCAATAACTGAATACTGTTGTAATATAGAACCTTTAGTAAAGTTTGCTGTTTGGTTAAATGTTACTGTCTTTACAGTATCAATAGACTGATATATTGCATCACGAATATAGAATTTAGGAATAACAGTAGTGCTTAGTAGTAGTTTTCTACCAAGAGGTGTTGGGATGGTAGCAGTTCTAGTCTCATATATCTGATCTGTAGACGTAAATGAGTAAGTTCCTTCAACATTATTTGATACAACATCAGCATAATCAAGTATTTGTAGACCCGCAGGACCTAATGTCCAATCTCCAGAAGTAATCACCTGGGTATTAAACGTAAAGTCGTTCACAGCGGCTGCGACTTGAATCTGCATACCAGTTTGAACGGTGTTTAATGTATATGTTCCAGTCTTAGTTTGTTCTCTATCTAACTTGTAGCAGAAAGCAGATACTGTTTTATTAGAACCAACTGCTTGTGCAGGAGTAAATGTATCACTATATTTTGCAATACCTGATACAGAAATATTATCTACCCAACCACCAATAGAACTAGCGACAACAGGAGATGATTTACCAAATAATAGTATAGATTTAAGTTGTGTATCTATAGTTGTACTTGTTACATCAATTTGTTCAACACCATTGATGAATACTTTATAAACGTAAGTACCAACACCAGGAGTTGACTTAACAAGAGCAACGTGTATAAATGCTTCGTTATTAAATGTTGTCCAGTTAGTTGTGGTTGTAGATAGGTAAGTATTAGAACCTAACTTTAAACGAACTTTACCAAAATCAGCACTTGTAGCATCACCTTCTAGTTCTACAACTGCATTATCACCTGTAGTAGGAGCAACATCAAAAATATTTGGTGTAGAACTTTGAGCATTGTATTGTGCTTGCCCAATAGCGATCCACGCTTCAACTGTATAATTTGTTGCTACATCAGCACCCCAGTCTAACGATAGTCTATTCGCAGCAGCACTGATATTTGCTGACTGTGCACCATATTTCCATTTAGAAGTATCTAATGTAGGATCTACAGACCATCCTGCTGTTAAAGTATTATTATATGTTTCATCTCCAGTTATAGTTGATTCAAAATTGAATATTGCTAATTCATTAGATTCAATTTTATTACCTGCAATAATAGTATCACCAGAATTATCGTTACTAATTGTAGTTGGTTGGAAACCAATACCACTAACCTGTTTTACAGAAGCAGCAGTTAATATATTACTTGTATTCCAAGAAATCTTGAATATGATTGCTCTATGATCATTGAAAGCATATTTAACGTATGCACCAACATCAATATTACCAAATATATCAAATTTAACTCCAGTTGATTGTATATCTTCAAATACACCAGTAGGTGAAAGTAATTTAACAACTGATGGAGTTTTGTAATCACTAGGTGCAAACTTCATATACAAAACACCAGTATTCTTGGTATTAGAAATTTGGTATGCAGTTGCAGTTACGTATCTAGAACCATAGTCATCAATAGTAATTTTAGGATTAGAGAATCTATATGCAGTATTACCAAACTGTCTACTCCAAGAAACGTTAATAGTTACATTATCATAGTTAGTTTCACCAATAATAATTTCACTCGTTCCCGCAGGATCATTAACACCAACAAATATACAGGTGTTATCACTTGTAAATTTAAGGTCTGTTAATTGTTCTGATCCTGATGCAGTACATATCTTACGTTTTTCTTTAATAGCACCCTGTTCATCTAACAAAGCAATCCACATATCATCTGGATTTGGAGAGTTAGTATCTGTTGTACCACCAACGTATATTTGACCGTTATCATCTATAGTTAAGGATGATATATAATCTCTTCTTGAAGAACCAGATATACCTGCAATTTCACGTTGCCATACAGGAACAGCAGTAGGATTGTTCTGTGCATCAAATCCAGAGGTATATTTGGCAACAACTAGGTCTGGATTGTATGATAAGTTGACATTATTAGGAATTGTTTCACCAACAACGTAGATAGAATGTGGTGATGTGTTTTCAAGATAAATTCTGTTAAATACACAACGTTTATCTCCCGCAGCAGGTTGTAGTGGTGCCATTGTACGTGTCCACAACAATCTACCATCACTATTGAATTTTGCAAGTAATCCTGCTGAATCTCCATCAACATCATCTGCTTCACCGACAACATAGAATGTTCTATCATCAGCAGTAACAATATCTTTAAGTTTTACTATTTTCTCAATACCACTACTCTCATCTAATAATGTAAGAGCATAATTTGCTTTTTTATATCTTTGTGGATGACTTACTCTAACTTCTGGTGGATTGCTAGGTGTATATTCTGATCCAGAGTTAATAATATTAACTGTATTAACAGCACCAGATTCAAGTTGTACAAGTTCTAATTTAAAATCTTGACCAGTTCCTGTAACAATTTCGTAAGTTGGTGGAATATCATCATTATATCCAAGACCTTGTTGACTAATATTTACTGTTTCAACACCAGATACAACTTTTACTCTAAATGTTTTGTTTGTTTGATCAATAATTGGAATACTATCAACAATAATTTCATCATTAACTCTTAGATCGTGTTCACCAGAAGTTGTAATTTTTGCTAATGGTGAATCATTAACTAAAGATGAAGTGTACTGACTAACACTAATACCTTTTACAGCATTAACTTTAGCAGATGCACCATATCCACCAGTTCCTGCATCGTCAAAGAACAACTTATCATTAACTTTATATGATATACCTGGGTTTTCAACTACAAATCCACTAATTTTAGCATCTTCAAATTTAGTAGTAGTATCAATCTCAATATCAACCTGTGATCTAGTAGATACACTAGGGTAGTAATCAAATAATTGTAGTACAGGTTCTTCTGAGATATAATTTAATTCGTTTTCTTCTTCTGTTGATATAACACCATCTCTGTTAGTATCTTCTATTTCAAAGATAAACTCGTCACCTATCTCAGTTACAAGAGTATCTGTATCTTGGTTAGGTGTACGTTGAATATCAATATCAACATCTTCATAAGGATCACGGAATCTAACAACATCAAGAGGAATATTGGTTTGTACAGCATCTTGACTGTAGTTCCATTCGTCAGGTCTTGAATATAATTGTGGTCCACAGACATATGGGAATACAGGTAAACCTGCTTCTGATGCGTCAATGGAAACAAAATAAGCGTAAGTTCCTTCAGGATATTCAGGTGTCTTACAATATCTACCATTATACTGATCTAAATCACCTGCTTGGAACACATACTCATAATCTTCTATATAAGTTCCTGCGGGTTTGTCTGATAATAGTGGTCCATCAGCACGAACTGGATTTGGATTGGTTGCACTGTCAAATAATAACGCAGGTTTTACTCTGTAAGAAGATACACATCTCTTAATACCAGATGACTGATCAGCAGCATCAATATAACCATATGGTCCGTATATTGGGTTTCCATCAAATGCCCAACCAATAATAGGAGAGTGTCTTAGTCCTGCTGAAAGTTCTCTAAGATTTCCTGATGATGGATCTTTAAATACGTTATCACCAAGAACATAGCGTAATTGTTTAGGATCTGATAAATGTGCATATTCACCACCATATTGTGTGTTATATCCTGCAAATACATAACCACGAGAAGGATCCATTAGTCCTGATAGTTCAGTTTCTAAGTTCTGTGTCCACTCAAATACATTTGCAGTAAATGATGCACCTTGACCAATAGATTCACAACGAATAGTTGTAAGACCAGTTGAATATCCTATACCTCTGTTCTCAACAGTAATACTTAAAACACGTCCTTTATCTTCACCAAATGTTCCTATGGTTGCTTTTGCAATAGCACCATAACCATCACCATTAATAATTACATTAGGAGGAGATGTATATCCACTACCTGAGTTAATAATAGCGATTGATACAATACGTCCATTGATAATAATTGGTTGTGCAACAGCACCCTCACCAGAATTTAATTTAATATTAGGTGCAGTTGTATAACTTGATCCTGCTGCATCTACACTAATAGATTGAATAGGACCTCTTACCTCGGCAGTAGCAGTTGCACCTGTTCCATTGCCTCCTGAGATGCTTACAGTAGGTGCTGAGGTGTACCCTTGACCAGGTGTTTCAACAAGAACTTTACTTACAACTCCATTTGTAATAACAGCAGTTGCAGTAGCACCAAATCCACCTCCACCAACAATAGAAACTAATGGTGATGAGGTATATCCAGAACCACCTGCTGTTACATCAACATTAAATAAAGAACCATTTACAACAACACTAGCAGCAGCACCAGTTCCACCACCACCACTTATTTCAATTAATGGTTTAGAAGCAGCGTCATATCCTTCACCTGCATCTACAATATCAAAACTTGTAATTCCACCAAATTTTGTCTTAACTTGAGACTTATAAGACCAAACAGCAACACCATTTACCCAACATCCAATAGGACCAAATGATAAATCATCACGACGTGATACAGTATCAACAATTCTAGGAAATCTACTTAACTTTCTTTGGTTTCCTGGGAGTAGAGCAGACCCAATGAACGGACCAACTTTATAGTTTGGAATACCTGTTGTAGCAATATAAGAGTAATTTGAGTTGAAGAACGTATTTTGTACATTGGTTGTAAATTGTGCGATAGAGTTATTGATTGATTCTTCATCTGATTTACCTTTATTAAGGTCAACAGACATCAAAATATTACCTTGAGGTGCATTAGGTGCAGGAGCAGATATTTGATATGAGAATACAGTAGCACTAATACGAGAAGTTACAGAAAACGTACCGTTAAATATTGTTGGGTTTGCACCATAGATTGTTACAGAGTCACCAACAAGAAGACCGTGATTATTTGTAGTGTAAACAGTTGCAGTCTGGTTATTAAGACCACCTGGTTCAATATTGTTTACAGAGATTAATTTTTTAACATTATATAACCAAGATGTAACTCTCTGATCTGTAGATGAAGAACCAAGAGATGCTACGTTTAATTTGTCACTAGGAAGATAATATGAACCAGTATCAGTAAGAACTGTTCCTGTTGCTTCAGCAATACCAAGAACACGTAATTTTACTTCAGTATCTAGTCCTCTATTGATATAACAGAAAATATCAGAGTAAATTGGAGTACCAGAATCCCAATCTTCTACAATACCATTTTTAGAACGTGTACACTCAATAAACTGGTTTAATGATTTTTCTTTATATTGTATTCTTTCACTATCACCCATAATGATGATACCGTTTCTTTCTGGCCACCCAATAGTAGAGTCAACAGTTATAATAGACTCAGTTGTCGTTAGTGGTTCTACAAGAGTGGTTTTATAAGGTATTGAGAACTTACCTTCTAAAGTTTCCTCAGATATTGATAATTCATAGATTGTTCTATCACCAGTGTTGATTGCAATAACGTTTTCAACTAAACATACAGCATTTCCAACAGTTGTATCTACAGCATCTGCATATTGGAATAATTGAGAGTCTAAAATATCAACTGGATTACCACTTATCAATTCAACACGAATAATAGTGTCAACAGACCAAGTTGCAGCAGATGGTTTGATTAATTCATCTTTTGGATATGAAACATCAACATTTTCAGAGAATAATATTTTAAATAAGTATTCTGTAGCAGTTTTTGTACCTTTAGAGACATAAAAGTCTTTAATTGTCTTAACAATCTGTGGAGCGTTGATTGTAGTGTAATCAATATCAGCATCAGGTAAGAATTGATTTACAAAACGTTCATATAGTGTTTTTGCAAATAAAGAATCTAAATTTTCTATAGAAGTTCCAACTTCGTGTGAAGATTGAATACTTTGTGCTTCATTAGTAAATACTTGGTTTCCTCTAATATCATATGAAGAAACACCAGAAACTCCTCTTTTACAATTCTTAAATTGTGATGGTTGATATTCAGAACCGTGTGAATGAACTGTAAAACCAGTTATTTCTTGAAATCCAACATCACAAGACGCTGCTGCTGCTTTTGGACTTGCGATAAAGACTTGTGGAGGTTCAGTATCAGAATATCCATCACCAAAACTTGTTATATTAATATCAGTAATTTCACCATTGAATATTGTTGCAACAGCAGTTGCTCCAGTTCCACCTATTGCTTCACCAGATAAATTCTTTCTATTATCAACAATATAAACAGATGGTGCATCATTGTAACCAGATCCACCAGTTAAAAGTTGAATATCAGTTAATTTACCACCAGATACCTTAACATCAAGTATTTGAGCACCTATAGGATCAATAATACGACATCTAGGAGGAGTTACATATCCTCTACCAGGAGAAATCATTTCAATCCTGTCTACTCTGCTCTGATCATCTAAAACTGCTATAGCAGACGCTCTAATACCAATAGGATCAACAGGAGCATCAATATAGACTTCTGGAGCAGTTGTATAATGTAATCCTTTAGTTAATACTTGGATAGATCCATCAACTACCTTTCCTTCCGAGTCAATTTGAGCATCACTAATAGTTGCACCTGCTGCATTTGTAAAACTAATGGATGGAATAGTATCATATCCAGATCCAGATGATTGTACGTTAATTCCTGTGACTTGACCAGTAGCATCATCAACAGTTACAGTTGCTTTTGCTATAGAACCAGAAGGATCTGCGGGTGTATCAAATACAACTACAGGAGGGTTAGCAGAAGTATAACCTTGACCACCATCAATTAATTGTACATTCTTAATACCATTTACAAGTGCTTCAGCAGTCGCTTCTTTACCAGTTACACCTTCTGGAGTAAGAATAGTTACTTTTGGTGTAAAATTAATTCTATAATCTTGACCACCATTTTTTACAATTAAATCTGTAACTTTATTATCACTAACTCTAGCAATAGCAGAAGCACCTTTACCAAATTGAGGTGCAATTAGTTCAACAGACCTTACAGTAATCTTATCATTTAAAGATACTGCTTTTTTTAGTATTAAATGATCATTATAAACTGTGTAGTCAGTAAATGGTTCTTGAACCACTCCATTTACAGCAATCAAACAAGATACTGTAGATAAAGGTGTATATACAACAGTGTTTAACCTTAATGGAAGTATTTTTGCACCTACAAGGTCGTCAGTTATATTAATTACATCTAAAACTCTAACAGGAACACTTGTATAACCTATAAGATATTCAATCTTAGTTACTGTAGTTGATCCTGCAAGGTTTGCAGGAGGAGTTTGGAATCTAATGTTTGATCCATCAAGAAAATAATCAACATTAGGTTCTAACTGCAAACCATTTATTATAACACGTAAATACTCAACAGAACTTGGTGTAATTGGAGTTCCAAGTAGTTTTAATTGGAAACTTGTTTCAGTTCCATCAAATAGAGGTCTTATATTTTCTAACTCTTGTATTTTTTTATCAAATTCTAACTTATTAACACCTGGAGTAAATACAACCTCTGGTGATTTAGTTGTTTCTTCATAAAATATAATTTCATTATCAATTTTTATTGTTCCATCTTTCTCAAGAAAATTATCGACAGTTTCTACAGTAATATTTTGATCAGTAGCACCTATGCGATTTAAAACAATAGATGATGAAGAAATAAAGTTAGGATCATATTCAGCACTTGAAATATCTGTATAACTTAAAATATTGTTTAAAATATCATACGGTTTACCACTTTTCTCCTGTGACTTGTAGTATTGCACTAGCAAGTCTACAAAAGACTGATCCTCTTCTTTTATAAACGCAGGGATCTGGTCCTGTAACCGTTGGGATACCTTAACTGACTTCATCTCTTATTATTTTTGGTGCTTAGAAGCAAGTGTCAAACTCAGGGTATTCAAATACCGTGGTTGGATAATCAATTATATTTATCGAGGTTCCGTCAAAGTTAATTGGAGTAAAGTCTAACGGATCGAAGTTTGGAATATTAGTTCCATCAATGGTGTAATCTATAGTAATTACTTGTGGGTTGAAAATAGTAGGATCTACACCAGTTCCTATATTTACATTACCACTATCTAGCAGAACTGTAACAGGAATACGTGTTGTTCCATCAGGAGTACTTGCTACGTCTATAGGACCTAAACAAACTTCTCCAGTTTTATAATCTACGGTTCCAACACCAGATTTAAGAATAACTTCTTTTTCATCAAGTTTTGTAACCATTATCAAACTACCTCTACCATCATCTCTTACGTTTACTGGTAAAAGTGCACTAGCATCATTTTCTACAAATGTACTGATACTCAATACTGAGTTTGTAGTTAGTTGTTGAGATGATACAGCAAGATCTAGTAAATTTTCTGTATAACCTGTTGAGTAGAATGTACCAGTCTTTACTGATGAGAAATTAGGACTACAAGTTATTCCTCCAGATGAGTCAGAAGGATTACCTGCACCAATATCACCAGGATTAACTATGGAGTTACCAAAGTCTACACACTGAGTAAATGTGCTTCCAAATGGGAATCCTGTAACATTTAAACCAAGAGTCATAGTGGTTTGATTACCAACTATGGCATTCTGTGATTGGTCTATCATTGTTTGGAATGCAGACCTATCAATTCTTCCATTGAATCTATTTGCAGATCCTTGAGTATTGTACTCATCAATAGCACCTAGAACTCTAGAAGCAAGTTCATTATTAGAAAGTGTTGTTGAAGTACCATCAAAGAACACATAAGTCTTAGGACGTATGTATAGAGTTGTAGGATCGATAATAACTGGTTCGATCGCTGCCATAGAGTATTTCAACAAATCATTCTTAATACGTTTCTTAGTAGTTGCGTTTAATGCAGCACCAGACTTAGTTTTTACAGCAACAAAGACCTTTCCGTAAACTGGTGGATAGATTCTTTCTCCACCATATGCAGTAACAGACTTTGCTTGAGGATAAACCAGTTTAGTAATGTATTCATAGTCAGACTCCGTGACTGCTCTGTTTTGGGCACTGAATGCCCTTGGAGCATTGTACTTGATGGATATAACATCTTCTCCCATTTCACCGTCCTGAGAGGCATCTACGGTCGCTAGAGAGATGTTAGCAGATGATACAGCACGACCAGTATTATCTTTTACTTGACCTATAAAAGTAAACTTCTTACAACCATTTGCTTCTGGTCCATCTGTTCTAACATATTTTAGTCTTATAACCTCACCTGCAATTAGTTCTCTACCAATAACACCATCACCAAATATAATTGTATATCTTAAATCGTCAGTTTCTTCTAAGAAATATCCACGAGTTGTTCCGTCAACATTAACAATATTTGTAATTTGGTTATAAGTGTCAATCTCTTCACTCTGAGCGTTAGGTGAAATAGACACATAAAGTAAGTCTGTATCTATGTTGTCAACAGGAATTTCATATTTTCTTTTTTTAACATCAACAACATCATACTCATATGAAAGTAAGTTTCCTTGATATATGATTGTTTTGTTAAAAGATGCAATACCAGTCTGTTGATCTACCATTTGAGTGATCTGTTCTGGAACAGTAAATGTAAATGCTTGACCATCAACAGATGAAACAAATACATCACCCGCAGGAATAGTTACAGTAGATGGATAAGTGGTACTAGCACCAACAAATGTAGTTTGTACAGAAAAAGCAACACACGCTTTTGCTGCTTTTATTGATCTAGGTGTATAATTTAACTGTTTTGCTATCTTTACTACGTTGTCTCTTATTGTTGCTGACTCTAAAAATGCTTCGTTCATCGCCATATTAGCGTTGAAAGCAGAATAATATGTATTATATGCTAGTACGTCTAGTAGATATGAAGCAGCAGAACCTTCAAAATCGTAATCAGTGAACTCAGTTCGAGTTCTCATATAAGATTTGATAGATTCTTTTATTTCCGAAAAATCTAAAGAAGTTAAATTTGAGGGTATTGCGGGCATTTATATTGTCTCCAATAGGAAGTCAACAGTTTGTATCAAGGTTTCACCAACAATAGTATAGTCAAATTCAACACGAAGATTGTTTTCATCTTCTGGGTCATTAAAAACTCTAACTTGACGAACATTAATTCTTGGTTCTAGTCTTTTAACGACGTTGATGATTTCTTCTTTTATGTCTTGTGCTAGAAAAACATCATATGGTTCAAATAATAGTTGTCTCAAACGTGATCCAATCTTAGGTTGAAATGGTCTTTCACCCATTCCAGTTAATACTAAATTACGTACTGATTGCTTAATAGCGTTTTCATTCTTAACCACAGTAAAATCTTCAGTATTCGGATTTGCTCTCATCTGAATACTGAAATCTTTGAATTGTCTGCTAAGAGTTCGTTCTGCTCTGAACTTGTACGCCATTACTCAAAACTTTCATTTGTTTTAAGTATTTATCACGTTCGGGCATAGTTACTAACCATCCACCATTTTTAATAAAATCTTCACTCATATCTACTCGAATCATTTACCTTGTCCTCGATAACGTTTTTTTGCTTTGTTACGAGAAGTTGCAGAATACTTACTGTGTTGTCCTCTGCCTTGTCGTGTCTTTTTAGGTCTAGATTCAATAGTTTGACCCATACTGAAAGTTTTTGCCATAGTAATAATGTAGTTTTATAAGAGGGCACTCCTTCTAAGTGGAGATCTTTTGTACTCCCTCAGTGTGAATGACTATAATCTATATCTATATCTATTCCTGACGCATCAGGAATCTCTGGCAAATCTTCTTCTTGCCCTTCTAACATTTCCTTCATCCATTCGTCAAAACTTTTCGTTTTAGTCTTTTCCATTGGATTAACCACAGAGAACAGTAGGTGAACCATAAGCAACAACCGATTTACACGGCCAGGATACTTTTGGTAATCCTGCACCTAATGGGTCTAGCATTCTGGCAACTCTTCTCTTAAGGGCAAATACTGTAAATGTAGTAGCGTTTAAAATTCTTTCGTGACCAATACCACCTTTATCTTCTATAGTCAACAATCCGCAAATTATTGGTGTTGGAATAATACACATTGCTTTTCCGCAGGGACACAAATAATTTATGATATTTGTAGTAGGAGATATGTGCGGAGTAAAAACATCCATCTCCAACATAATAGGAAGTTTATTTACTAATACTAATGATCTCTCAGGTGTCAATCCAGTTAGAGGAATCAATGGAGTGGGTGGCCACCAACAAGTTTTATCTTTTATCTCGATAGTAAATGGTATGGGTGGACTTCCGCAAGGTTGTTGATTATGAATAGTTGAAGGTATAGGAATCCCGTGCCCACTACAAGGTAGACCATTATGACTTGCAACTGGCATTGGTTTTCCCATTAGAAAGATGCGTCTGAATAGTCTTCTGATTTTTCAAAAACAGCGGAGTATGTGAGTTCTTCTCTAAAATAGGATTGATATATCCTACCCCAGATGAGATCAAACTCCTCTTGGTTTAAGTTCTTGAATAAACATTCTCCTCTTAGATAGATGTGATAAGTTGGAATCATTAGTCGAACCTCAAATCACATTCATCAAAGTAAGGGTTTCCGTAGTTGTTCATTGTGTCATCTAGTAACTTTGTGCTCGCTGCGGAATAATTACGATAGAGTAATGTACCCTCGTAGGGTCCCATCTCTATATAGTTGTCCGCGTTAACTAAGTTTGGATCTATGGATATAGCAGCGTGTACTACTTGGTACAGAGCACTACCGTTTGTACCACTACACGCTTGTAATGGTGAGGAACTACACAAATCCGCTTGTGAAAGAGCACTTCCACCTCCATCATATCCCTTATTGACATCTAGCACTCCATCCGTAACAAAATTGTGCCAACACGGGTTAGGTAACTTTCCTCCGCTACACGCTGCGATTGATACGGTGTTATAACCGTAAGTGAAGTTAGTACTTCCTCCATATCCGCTAACATTGTTTCCTATCCACGTTTGTAGTTGCCCTAACTCCGTCATTCCAGATAATCCGTAATCAAATGTATTTTCATCACCGCCAAGAGGAACAAATGCGTATTGACCTGCGGAGGTTTGATAACATCTACCCTCTGCATCTCCTTGGAAACAAGGATGTGCTTTTATTCCATTAGGTAGGTTTGCAATCTTCCTAGGACGTGTTAATGAGGGTGCAGGTAGTGTTTTAAGGAAATTGTTAAAAGCAGTGCTTACAGACGCTCCTGCACCGCTTACATCGCCTTCTATCTCCATAGATACACGTACCCTTGCAGTCTCTTGTTGACTAGCACAATACTTGTAAGGCATAAACCCAAATAATGACTTTTCACCATCAGCATCTAGTGTTACATAAGGACACGGTATATCAAAGAACCTTCTTACGTGAAATATGTTTGGTTGTTCCCATTCTTCACACCCTTGCGGATATAATGACTCTATTCCACCCGTATCTGCGTTAACTTCATCAGATGTTTCACGGGACATTTGCCACATCTGCGATATTTCCGCGTTTCTTTCGTTAAAGTCTGGTGCATATCTCCGCACACTTGCAAAAGTAGTGTCTGTATCGTAAATATTATTAATATCACTCCATCCAGGTGCAACTTCTAGGTTAATACAGTTCTTTGGAGTAGATTCACAGTCTTTACTCATCTCTTCTGGGTTAACATCTGGCATATTAATGTAACTTGTGACTGTTCCTTCACTTCTAGGTTGATCATACTCAGCAATATCTTCTTCAAAGTTATCTAAATTGGCATTTACCTGCTCTTGCATCTCAGGATCTAATTGTCCAGTCTTTAAAGTTGCGTTATATTGTGAATCTAAATCTTGAACTTGGTTGTCTGTACCCCTTTCTTCTAGTTGTTCCTCATATCTTTCTGCAACTAATATTTTTGGTTGAGACGCAGGACTGTATCCTTGACCAGGATCTTCAATAATTACGTTTATAATACTACCTTGATCGTCTAAAACTGCTCTTAACTGTGCTTGTCTTAACGTTCCTCTAAATCCAGACTCGTTTTTATAGGATTCATTAAGAATAGATGCTGTTCCGTCCTTGGAACTTTGCTCTCCATCCTTAAAATCTGGGTCTTCTACCGCTTTTGACTGTAAATTTATACCTGTATCGTTCTTAAATATCTCTTGACGGAACTTCATATCGTCTGCAAACCCTTGTTCACGCAATGTTTCTGGAAATTCTATCGCAAGATCGGGATCTTTGTAGTCTTTTCCGCTATTAATGATGTTAATTGACGCAACTTTTCCTAATTCATCAATTCTTGCCTCTAAAAATGCCTCATCTAGGTTACGATCTGGTATAAGTGCACCCTCTTTTAGTGAAACTGGTACATAAGATACTCTTTTTGGGAACTCATACACTCCCCAGAACGCTGCTTTGTCCTTTATACCGTATCCTGCTAGTACATTTATACTCCCGCCATTGGTTGAAGTGAAAGATTGGTTGTATGTGAACGCATTTCCTGCGGTTTCATTGTTTATTTGGGTCAATTCCATATATCCGCAGTTCATTTCATCACCAAAATAGCGACACGCACTAATCATCCAGTTGTTTATGCGTTCTCCTACTCCAAAAAACCCAGTGCTAGAGGTATATCTAAAAAATATGCGGTGTTCATCAGTGCAAGTTCCCCAGAATGACTCATTTGCACCTACTTGGTTCTGAGGAGCATCAACATATATCCTAGTCTTCTGTGTAACCCACGCACTCTCTTTTATAGTGTAATTGAAGGTATGATATTCATAAGTAGGTTGCTGATTAGAGTTTTGTAGACAAGGAGCGTTAGTTGTGAGGAAATTTATACCATATACGGGTCCATTCCACGGATATGAGGTATCATAGAGGTAATATACGAATTGTCCCTCAAAAGCATCGTGAAAATTAAGTGATTTTGGTACAGAACCTTTTACTGGTCCGTTTTTTCCGTAAAACCACTCATAATACGCTGCTGTACTCAATATTTCTACGTTAGAACCACCCCAACCTGACTGAGATGGGTTATCCATCGATTCTAAGTAGTCTCTTTCCCCATAATTACCCGCTTCATCCCAATTATACCATCCTGTACGGGAAATTTCTCCAGTATTCCTCGGTCCACCTAAATTTTCTATTCTTTTCTTACCTCTTGGACCTGTAGAGGTCATTACATACCCAAAAATGCCCACATATGCGTATTGTTGCTGTCTAGCATCCAAACAATCAGGAACTCCCGCAACTCCTACCTCTAAATTTACCTCAGTTACGGGATTTATTGTATAAAATGTATCAGGACCACGGTTTACTCCGTTTGGTAACTTATATTCATACAGAGGAGTTACACTTTCTCCTCCTTTTAGTAAACCAGATGAATTAGCAGCACTTTCAGATGTCCAAATATACCCTAGTAACTCTCCTCCGCTTCCTGTAGTTAAATATGTATCATTATTTACGGAATCATAGTTACGGTACACAGCGGAAGTACCTGTTTGACTATCTTTCATCAAAGAGAAGTATGCTGCTGACCTTTGACGAGGTTCTCTGTTATAGGAACGGAACTCTTCCTGAGTATCCTCCATAACATCACTCTTTGTATATGCGTGATCACGCTGCTTACCACTATAGTACCTAAAGATAGTGGTTCTCTCTGCATTACAGTTATCTAAACACACCTCAGTAGGTTCACCAAGGTAAAATACTTGATCTTTACCAAACTTGTACCCACCAGGACCTACACCTTGAAACTCTATAGTGTATCCTGCGGGTACATTAGTTCCAGTGTATGTCTTAGTATAATCTTCAGAGTCAACAGGGTTCATATAAGAACGACCTGTTTCTAGAATCTTAGCGGGCATCCATTTGTGCTAGAGTTTCTTCAATTTTATTTAGTCTGTCAAAAATAGTATCAAATACCTGTAGTAAATTACTGTGATTATCGTTTCCAGGAACTTTATATTGTATCATATCAGCACCTCTACTTAAAAATGCTTCTATCTGCTGAGTACGGTTAGCAAGGTTAGTAGCAGTCTTTGCTATCATCTCAAACCTCCACTCATTCTCCTCTTCTATAGATTTAAACTCAGGTACCTCTATATCTTGAGGTATTACTAGATCTTCTTGGTTTTCCATTAAAAATAATTAAAATTCAATACTACACGGAACTTTTGGTCTGTGCAACTGGTACCTGCGTGAGGTGTATTCACCTTAAATTGTAGCAAACGATTTGCCTTACTGTCAACTTTAGTACCGTCTTGAAAGTATGTATAACCATTATTGTCATTTAGATAGTATATTGCAGTGGTAGCACCTTCAAATTCATTAGACCCATACTCACCACAGTCTGTATGAAAGTCATATTCCTGTAGTCTATCAGTGTGATGGTTTAGGTTTGCCTTTATACGTATCAGTGCTCTTGGTTGTAACTTGTTCACTATAGGTAATACCTTCTCATACTGAGGTCCTAGAGGTTGTCCTCCTCCATATACGTAGTTTACCATTTGCCAGTTATATATCTCTTTCGCTTGTAACTCAGGATCTACCATTCGGGCAACGTGCATTACCTTCGCTTGGTTTACATACCACGGAAAGTCTTGCCCCGTAAAGTAGTCTTGGATCTCCTCAAATTCGTTCGGGGGGAGGAAGTTATCGATTAGTTCAAAGTTCATCACGATTTCAGAATAGTTACGACGACGCGGGGGTAACGATTCTCACGTCAGACCCCTCTAAATGCCTCTCTAGTGGTCACAAACATAGTGTCCCCTATATCTGGACACATTCGGTGTTATTCTATCTAATATTTCTTCACAATCTTCATACTCCACAGACTGATACTGTGATAATGAGTTCTTATACAAGTCTACTGCCTTGTAGATTAAACCAAGTTCTTTTGAGTTAAATGTCATCTGCCTTACGGATAATGAAATGATCGTCTTCTATATCATATTGTAACATATCTCCCACTCCCCATCCAAGTTCTTCAACTATCGTATCTGGTATCTTAAAAGTCATTTCACCATAGTCATCTTCCTCGATGGGAACTAGAAATCGTTTACTCATTCTTTCGTAAAATATAGCGTATCAATGGTATATAGGATTTTATGTATTCTAGATTACTAACGTACGCATACTTGTGTTGAAGTATTAACCCATCACCCAAATATATCGCTGCGTGCTTTATTTTATCACCCCCAAATGAGAAGCATATCACGTCGTTCTTTTTCAAAATACCTGAGTCAAATTCACAGTCACCTTCTTCTTTCTCGAAGATAATGCTCCAACCCTCTCCTTCTATATCCTCTAACTTGTATTCCCTAACTGTAAGAGAGTAGTCCTGAGAGAACTCCTGTACTCCAGTATCCTTCATATAGTCATAGATGAGTGTGAAACACCCTCCACCCCTTTGCTGTTTCCAAGGGCGACCTAACCAAGGGGAGTAATCATCCTCGTACTTTTTTAGCAAATGGTCCATACGTAAAATTTTTTTTGGGATTTTTTTTATATATCAGGGTACCTTAAATGCGTTTTCGATAATATATCAAACCCTATACTTTTGTAGGTTAGACAAAATCGAATTTTTTAATATGCCACTTTGCCAACTGTCACAAGGCGAAAATGATAATCGTTTTCATTCTCACCTGTGTCACTTTGAGATTAGTATAAGCACCCCTCATTAGGAAATTGTACTTTCTCGCCATCTACTAGGATTGCATTTTCTTTTTTTAAATACTCCCAAGTCTCAGATAGGTATTTGTTAGCACCATAAACACCCATAGTAAACTTATCCATATTAAATCTTTTCTTATAAAAAGTTGTTTNTGTGAACTGTCTCCAAGTGATGTTATTAAGATTAATAGTTTCCATAGTGGGTTACTTAGTGTTGTTATATTAATTATAGCGAATAATTGTGATATATGTGAATATCTGGGAATATATGTTAAGTTGCAGTTATTATGACATAGTGTAACAGAATAGGTAGAAAAAAAATCCGTTTCGTGCTAACTTGCTAAGACTCCTATTCCTAGAGATATTTAAAGAGATATAAAATTATAAACTATATTTTTTTATACCTTTTTATTAATAGGGTTTTTTATTCATTTATACCGCAAGTTTTTAAAATGATCGTTTACTTTGTTTCCGTCTATATGTCTCACTTGCTTATGTTCTATAGGGTTATTTAGTCCACTTTCTGAAGTCTCCGCATTTAAAAAAGCACTTGCCACTAACCTAGCAATTCTCCTTACTACGGTCTTACCGTTATGCCTTAAAGTTACTCTCTTGTAACCGTTTTCATTAATATGAGTCTTTAATTGTTTCCACTTTCCCCACTTAGTAGAAAAGACCTCGCCATTCTCTTTAATGTAATAATCTTCATATAGTGGTAAAGGTTTATAGATGTTTCCGCTATCATCTATAAATGTCTCCGCATCTACTTTTTTAAACGTGTAAATAGTCATCATTTTAAAGGATAATAAAAAAAGGGACTTGTTATTAGTCCCTTTATATATAAGTTTAATTAAAACCCTTTTTTACTTAGAAATTGCTAAAAATGTGATTGTCCCATTCGCAGTAGTCATAACTTAGTGAATGATTCCATATCTTTTCGTAGTCGATACAGTTTTCTATCCAACTTGGAAGTGAGTTAGAAATATAACCACATTCTGAGATTAATTCCTCTGTAAACTCTGCACCACTATAGTATTTTCCTCTATAGGACTCTTCTAAGTGCATTAAGTCGTTTATACTGAATAAGTTAATAAATGCTTCGATAATCTCATCAACTGGGGAATCGAAGTATCTTAACTCTGAACACACATTTTCGTATGTTTCGATCTCTTCAATAGCGTCATCTATATCTAAGTTGAAAGTCTCTTGAAATTCTTGGATTTCGTCTAGTCTCTCTGTACCTTCGTCAAGTGCTATCTCTGAGACTTTAGAAAATTCTACTCCGTAGTCAGTAGAAAACTCTAAACTACGGTTAACAATAGCATTAAGTTCTAAAACTCTTGACTTTCTTAGGTCAGCATTGATTTTGTCTAGTCTAGTTTGCTGAGAGTTAGATAAAGTTTGCATTTTGGGATTTAAGTGTTGTTAAATTAATGATAACATATTTTTAGCAATATGTGAGAGTAAAAAAGAGAATTTTTACATTCTCTTAAGATTTACATATCCCTCATAAATGTTAATTACAGATTCTAAAACAATTTCAAAAACTTCTGTTGAAACATAAATTTCATTATCAAATACCCAAGAATCACGTTTATATAAAACTTCCAAAACATTGTGGGCAATATCTTCTAAATTTTTCTGTGAAAATACTGTGGACTTCCACCCACCAGTATAGTTAAATCTTTTATCAAGTGTTTTAACTAAATCCTCTGTTGTAGCAGTAGATAGATCAAGAGCGAAAGTTTTGATTTTTGACATTTTGGGAAAAAAGTGTTTTGTATAAATTAATGATAACATAAATTTGTGATTTATGTGAATAAAAAGAGAATTTTTACATTCTCTTAATATTCGCTCCATTGTCTCAAATATGAGTTAATTTCTGCTAGTGTGCAAGAATACTTATATTCTGCACCATTACCAGTTATAAATCTGCCAAAACTATTAGTTAAAGCAAGTTCATATAATCCATCATTTTCAAAGTAAACGATAGATGCACCAAAATTATTATTAGGGAAATTAATCTTACTTACTTTAGTGTTTGGGATATTTCCCTTTTCTGTAGCGTAAGGATAAAACTCGAACATAGTGTAATTAGTGTTGTTAATACTATGATAACATATTTTTTATAATATGTGAGTATGAAATATTAAGAAATAATAAAGCATAAAAAAAAGGTTAGAGTTCCCAATTCTAACCTTAAAAAAACCAAATTTTTAAATTTATCAATTTAACCTAACCATATTAACCATAGTGTGAGATATGATTAATATTACTGGACTTACATAAAAGGGAACACTAAAACCTTTTAATGCCAGTTAACTAAACTGCTAGTGGGTAGTATCCGTTAGTGTTGAAATAATCAATATCTGAAATAGTTAAATGCTTTTCAAATACTTTCATACCTTCGTAGAATTGAATTTCCGCACCCGTTAGTGTGTCAATAACTACCCATTGTTTTTTTACTTGTTTGATATAAACTCTATCCTTAGTTAGTTCACTAAGAATTGCGTTTAATCTTTCTTTAGTTGTTTTGGTTCTAAAACCGCCATTATATAATTTAACCGACCTATAACCAAAATGTGTGTGGTCGATTGAAGCGATTATTGTATCGTAAAATTTTACGTCAACAATATTTGAACCATCTAACCTAGTAATAACTTCAGTATTACCTAGTCCAGTTCCTTTTGTATTACACTTCATCATAGCGAAAAGTGCAGTTGTAATACTGGGTTTTGAAAAAGTCAAAGTAGGCATTTTGAAAAAGTGTTTTTTGCTTATATACCTATATTATCATAAAATATAGGTTAGTGTGGATTGAATTGTTAAGAAAATCTAAAATCTTTTTTTCTTAGAGTCTCTTACAAGTTTATTAAACTTTTTACTTTGTTTTGGACTCATACCAACAAAATAGTTTAATAAGTTGCCTTCATATTGGTCAGCAAGTTTAATTAAATCATCACTCATAGGTGGCATTAAATCATCATTCATTACTTTCTATCCTTTTGTATAGCGTGGTAGTCTAGGTTAGTTGCTATTGCTTTTCCAGTTATGAATAAGGCATAACAACCACCGATAAGTAAAAATAATTCCATTAGTATGACCTATAAGGGTGGATTATGTTAGATGTAAAATCAAGAGTTTTAGATATTTGAACTCTTGTAAAGTTACCTGTAATAGGATTTATTACAAGTAACAATAAAAAGATTAAACCTAGTCTTTTATTCATTTTGTTTAACCTCTAAGTAAGTTGTTTCTGTTGTTAAACTGATCTATAAGAATCTCAGTTTTAGCGTTTTGTTTCGCAATTTCCTTATCTGCAAATTTGATAAGTCTGTGAAGCATTTTTAAATCCTTATCCATAGTGGGTTAAGTTAGTGTTGTTTGTATATAACCAATATAAGGGAAAATTAGGAATAATGCAATAGGAAAAATTGATCTTAACATTTTTTTAACAATTCATCTTTTTTTCCATCAATATATCCCTTTTTATAGGACTCTTGACTAATTTCGCTGATATTCTCTATTTCTTGCTCAGTTAAACCTGATTCTTCAAAAATTAAAGCATTATCTGAAAATTCTCTTAATGTTTCAATAACTTCTTCAAAAGTGAAATTTCGATTAATCGCATTTTCTCCGTATGCAATTTCAAAAACTTCTTCGATAAACTGTTTTTGGTTCATTAGTTAGAATCCTCCATAATTTCGCTAGTATCTTGAATTGTAAACTCATAATCAACATTATCATTAATATCAACATAATTACAATCTAAAAAACTTTCAAATTGACAATTTTGTAAATGGTTATTCTTCAGATAGTAAAATGTTATGTTATCATCAGGTTTACACGTTGATTTTTCATAATCAACAGATAAACCCAATTCTTCAATTAGTTGCTTAATTTTCACTTGATTAACTCCTTATGTAGTTTAATTAAAATGTCAGAATTAACATCTATAATTTCATTTTTCTTGTCATCATTTTCTGAATAATGAAAGTTTAAACACTCTATCATATAGAGGATTTCTTTTTGTGTAAACATTATACAATTCCCTCCTCTACTAACCCCATTATGTTCCCTGTTTCATCAATTATTTCCCCAGTTTTGTTATCTCTAACACAACTGTATTCATAATCACAACCAAATTCAAAGGATAAATCCTTTGCTTTTTCTAAATCATCAGTATATACCTCAGAATTGAATAATCTGGGTGTTTCAACTGTATATTTGAAATTGAATTGATTTTTTGACATTTTTTTTAGTGTTGTTTTGTATAATTTATTATTGCATATATTTCTGGTATATGTCAATAATGAAATATTAAGAAATAATTAATTATCTTCCCATTTGATTTTCTTTTCTGAATTTGCTATATCAAAACAAATTTCGCAAAGACAATCAGCATCAGGAAAATGATCTCGCCAATTATATTTTTCCTCTATTGGATAATCCCAATAGTAATAGAGATCAGGTTGATAATCTGGTAATGCCCTAATAGACGGTTCTCCGTCAGTATGCTCATCATCAAAATTGCCACATACGTCACATAATGCCATTATGCCACCCCCATTTTTGATAATGTTTGATTAGTTGCTCTACGCTCAATAACAAAATCTCTTACTCTTTCTCTATCAAGAGAATCGCCACCACCCCAAGTAACGTGAGTTCCCACTTCGCATAAATCAAGTAAATTTAAAGTTGCAAGTGCTAACTCTTCCCTAGTTAAACCATCAATAGGGTAAAGTACATCAGGGTGTGATGGTAAGTAGAATGACTCACAATAATCAAGAAATTCTTTAAAGTTTTCCATAGTGTTTTTTGTATATGAATCCATCATAACATAAAATAATGAATAATGGATATTTGAATTGTTAAGAAATAATTAAATTGCTAATGATAGTTGAGTATCTGTAAAAACTTCTTCTTCAATATCTTCTATAACTTCATTAAATTCCCCAAAATCTTCAGTATAATCTGAAAAATCATAATCTCCGTTTTTGTAAAGTTCAATAGCGTGTTCCTTACTTTTTGCTTCAAAAGTATATGTTCCGTATTTATCGAATTTTACATTGATGTAATATCTTTTTAGTTGATTCATTTTTAAAAATCCTCTTTTAATTGTATTCTGTAGTCGATTGATTTGATACACCAACCTGCGTTAGCGGTCACTTCTTCGATTAAATCATCAGGGTCACTTGCTTCCCATAAACCTAAATTGTCATTGATTATTAGTTTTTGGTCATCAAATGAGACACTATAATAATCTGGTAAATGTTCATTGAAATCAAATTCAATATCGGTTACTAAGTATTGCATATTAACCCTTCGCTTCCATTTTTTGCTGAAATGCGATTCTATCCCTTTCTTCGGGTGTAGTCACTCTCTCAGGGTCATATTGAGCGTTATACGCTTCTTGAAAGTCAAATCCTAGAATACCGTCAACGATTTCCTGCATTTCGTCAATATCATTTTCAAATTGACTAAACCAAAAATCTTGATTCATAGGGTGTAAGGACTCATTTTCCTTACGATAGTTTTCTAGGTCAGTTTGGAACTGTTCTAAAATTTTCTCAAAGTTCATAGTGTTGTTTTTAACTATTTGTATATTAAATCATTTTGTATCAAATACAATAAAAGGTGTGACAATATTTTTACTGTCACACCCTCAAATTATTTGTTGAATTGATCGTAGAAATCGTCACTATTCAGTAATGGCAACTGTTCATAAGATAAACGATCTTCTGGGTCAGGTTGCATAAATGCAACTACATCATCAGTAAAACTTGTAATATCGCCTTCATAGGCACTATAATAAGTGTTTTCAAATTCATAATCTTCCCATTGAGCATTTTTCCAATCTAATAAATCCCAAGTAAAAACATCTTCTTCAACATCAGATGAGTAATTTTCATACTGTTCTCTTGTCAATACAACTTCTTCTAAAAGAAATCTTCTTCTTACAAGTGTAACTAGATTATCTGAGTCTAATTTTTCTTGACCCATATTTGTTGCTAATGCCTGTTGAAATGGTGTTAATTTGCTCATTGATGATAAACCTCATAATGTTGAATTGTGTCAAGTGCTTCGATTTGATGATCGTTTAACTCAAAGTCCATATCTCTGAGTATATCATATAGTTTAACCATATTGTAAACTTGATCGTTTGTTAATGGTATATTAATCATTTTCCATACCTCGCATTGAATCATCAAATTTGTAATAGGTGTATAACCACTCGAAATTGTCTGTTAATGGTTCTTTACCATCTACAACAAATTCATCAAATAATGCTCTTGAGTCCTCTATACGGTTCTCATCAACTGCTTTAATAGTTGATTTCATTATTGTGTCAATTAAGACATCAATAGATTTATCTAGTGATTCTGTTTTCATTTTAGAAATCCTCAACTGTTAAATTGTTTACTGCATCATAAACTTTATCTTCCATTGTGTCAAAAGTTTCTGTATCATATAAATCACTCCTATATTTCATTGTTTTAGGGTGTGATAATAAACGAGTGAGTGATTGATGCTCTTCGATTGATAGTTTGATTATAGGCATAAGTCCTCGAACCTCCTACCTACGATAGCATCTATTGATACTGGGTCAAGGTCGGACTCTGTAACTTTGAATCCTTCTTTTCTTAGATTTTCGAGTGACTCGGCAACAACTTCATCATAAAGTGTTTCTAAGATTGACTCGTGATGTAAAACTGACATAATAGTGTTTTGTTTCTTGATTTAATATTAAACGATAATGTGACTATTTCAATTCTGGTAGTGACACTTTTTTATCTGTCATAGCATAGAATACTTTTTCAAATGTTGCTTTGCTATCTTTTAATTTGTTCTTTTTATACCATACTCTATACATATCAACGGTATTTGATGTGTCATTACCTTTTGTTTCATTGTTATAGAATGTAAAAAAGAACATCATAGAGTCAATTAAAATCTGTTGCTCTGTTTCGTTTAATGTTATGTTAAATTGTTTCATAATTACATATAGAATGAAGTTGGTCTTTTAGAAATCTTATTATGATCTTTTCTTTTCATTCTTAGAACCTCGAAATCTCTATCAATACCAAATGCTGATTCACTAGGTATTGGAAATGTAGTTTTACGTTGCTCTTTAGATAATTCTAGTTCATTCTCTGTTAACCATTGATCGTTAATGAGTTCTTGAACCTTTCTAAATGCCCCAACAACTGCATCTTTACCATATCGGTCAAATGCCATTCCTGATGGTGCATTGTTCTCGTCTAGGTCACAATAACAATAACCTAATTGATTTGCGATTAAACCTAGTTCTCTTGCTGTTAAATTAAGTTGATACATTTTAATGATGTGGGTTGTAGTAGTTTAACATTAATATTATAACAAATATAATTACTAGAATTGTTAAGATAATCATAAGATTTCCTCCATTTTGTTGTCTATTAAATAAGCAATAAAATCATTCCATTCTGACCAATCTTGATCGTAAACTTGGTAACAAATGTCCTTGATAAATTCCTCATCAATTTTTGATTTATCCCATTCTTCCCTGTCGTATGTGTCAATAACAGATAATACGTCAGATTCTATATCAACGTAATTTGTAGCAAATCGAACAGGGTCAGGGCAACTCTTTATCCAGTTCTCATAGGTCATCATAACTGATTCTCCCATACAGTTGTTTTAAATCTCTTAACTGCTTTGTCTAACAGTTTAATGTCTCCGTCACATATATCAGCAACTTCATCATCATCTAAGTGACAAAAAGCGTTGTTGATGTCTCCTATGAGAGTTAATAATGCTTCATAGTTGGTCATAGTGTTGTTGTAACTGATTTAATATTAAAACTATTTTGTATATAATGCAATAGTTAGTGTGACAATATTTTAATTGTCCTCTATCAAATCTTCCATAAGTGCGTCTAGTTCTTCAGCACAAAATCCACACCTCCAACCCTCGACTTCCTCGTTATATACTGCATAACGATTGACATATCTACCTGTTCCGAGTGAACATAGATTACCACAATCAACACATATTTCAGTTTTGAAAGTATTTACTGGTTTACACATTAACATTAATCAATACCTCTTAAGTGTGAATTTTCTTGATAGACTTTCTTAGTCCAGTATTCTAGTTGATAATTAAATGTATCATCATCAAGAAATTGTTTCCTGTGTTTCATCATTTCGTATGCCTTATCTGTGGCATATTCCCATAATCCCTCTTCATAATACATTGATTAGTCCTCCTTAAGTTGTTTAATAAGTTTAACTCTCTCATTATGAGTTAATTTAGGATTCCATAAAATCTTCTTAAGTTTATTATAATAAGTCATTAATTAATCCTCCTCCTCTATCTCTAAGTCATACTCTTTAGCAATTTCATCAAATACATTACAATTCCACGCACTCATATTTTCAAATACTGCTATCTGTCCAATATCATCATAGGACTTTTGCAAATCTTCGTGTATGTAATCAGTTACATAACTCTTGAGTGTTTCAAAGTCCATTGTTTCAACTGTCTCTTTAACGAATTTTCTTGCAAAGGTAACATAATCTCTGCTGTTAAGTGTTCTTTTCATTTAACCTTTCCTCTCAACAAGTTGTTTATAGTGATTATCAATCTTAGTTGAAACTTCTTTCATTTCTTCTAAGTGATAATTGTCTCTGTTCATTTGATATTCATTAAGTGCTATCGAAATGAGACAATATTCTTCCTTAGATAATGTTAAATTAGTCATTGATTAGTCCTCGTGATACTGTTGATACTGATTAGTGATTAAATCCTCAACTTGATTAAGTTGGTCTTTAGTCATCAATTCGATCATAAAATCTATTAAATCATAAGGTGTACCATTATCCCCATCTTCGAGGATTGATGCAATCTCTGAAAAAATAGTTGCTTTTTGATCTCTGTACTTAGTCAATTTCCTTAACCTCCTCAATTAGTTCTTCAACAAATTCCTCATCATAGTATGAGTACATATTCTCTATACACTCTTGTTGTGGCATACTACCAAAACATTCAATCATATCTGCTGATACATACTCGGCAAGTTGAACAGTATTCATATTGTCAACTACCCTCTCAACAAATATTTCTACGAGAGTATCGTGTTGTTTTTTAGTGAGTTTCATTACTTGTTATCCTCATTAAATGGACTTGAAAAATATGATTTGTTTGCAACAAACAATACTGCTAGTGCAACTAAGATCCCAAAAAATCCTATTATTAGGATCGGACTTTGGGGGAAATCATAGGTTGGTACTGTTGGCATAAGTGTTAATCCTCGTAACTGATTTCATCATACACCCTAACAGATAAACTTTCGTTGTCTGTTGTGACAATATTATTTCTGTCCATTGCCTTACCCACAATCTCCCATATTTGATGTACCTCTGAGTCATCTAGAAAATCTACCATATTGTAGTAAATTTCGTTACTCTCTTGATATGGGTCATCATCAGGGAAATGGTACTTCACTCCCTCTGGTTGATAATCTCTGTTAAAATCTTGTTTCATAATTAAATCCTATGTAATGTGTAGTTCATAATTTCCTCGTTATCATAGTCAGAATTACCTGATCTATATTTCTCAGGGTCTTTAAGAATGTACTCCCACGCTACTTGCATCAATTCCTCGTTATCCCAATCTGTAATATCGGATTCTTCCTCATCAAAATCCATTTCCTTACAGTAATCTTCCCAAATATCATCAAATGATATTTCAAAGTTTTGGTAGTAGTCAGTTCTTGTTGTGAACTGCATAACGTACTGTTGTTTAACCATTAGTCGAACCTCGTATCTTCTAAAATTTGCCAGTATCCACCGTATGAGTAAACTTGTCCATCTACTTCAACTTCATAAGGATAGAATCCAAAGTGATCGAAGTGGTCATTGACATACTCTCGAATAAGTTGTTTAAGAGTCATAGTGTTGTTGTAACTGATTTAATATTAAATCTATTGTGTATAGAATACAATAGTTTGTGTGACACTAATAAAATTGGTTGTTACCAATCTCCGTTAGACTCTGCAAAGACATCTTCATTCCAATGCTCTGTCTCTTGTAAGACACCGCAATGTCTCATAATACCGTCATAGATTTCCATACCTGATCTTGACATTCTACCGCAGGTGTAATCCCAACCTAATTCAGTTAGGTTGTCAAGAATAAATGCAAATGAAACTTTTTTCATAATTTGTTGGTGTTTGTATGATTTAATATTATACTATTGTCTGTAGAATACAATAGTTAGCGTGACAATATTTTAATTGTCATAATAAATGTTGTCCTGTCGATCTCTTAAAAACTCACATAATGCTGAGTATGAGTCTGGTTTGTCTGTCACATAGTCCTCAAGTTTTTCATACAAGTGTTCATCATACTCATCAATCTGTTCCTTAATACTTTCCTGTAAGGTAAGATGATTATTCATAGCAATGATGTCTGATCTCATTATGTCACGCAAATATGCGTGTATGTCCTCTTGAGTCATTTCATTTATTTGAACTGCTACAAACTCATTTACTAGGTTGTTAAGTTGATCTTTAGTTAGCATTTAATTTCTCCGCTACTCTTTCATCAACCATTTTCTCTACCATTTCGTAAAACCAATCTGAGTCTGTAATGATGTCAGTTTGATGATCTACTAATTCTGTGACGTACTCTTTGATGACTTCGGCAAATTTGTTTCCGAATGTCTCATCAACGCTATTTAACATTGGGTCAATCATTTTGGTGTTTGTTAACTATAATCTAGTATTGCATAGCATTGTGTACTATGCAATTCTAGGTGTGACAGTATTATAACTGTCACATAATTTTAGTTCCTTGTTCAACAATTAGTTTATTACTAATAGTGTGACCTAAACGTGGGTCTTTTCTATTCTTTACAGTACTGAATTTCTTTTTCAATTCTGGTAAAAGAATGTCAAGGACTTGTTTTGCGGTCATTCTCCACACCTCAACGATTTTACCATCTTTGTATCGTGCATAATAATGATGATGATACTTTCCTATCTTCTCATCAACTAGGTAATCAACTTGTTCTTCCCACGTTGGTTGAACTGATATACCGTTGTATGTCGCTGTCAACTTCTTACCTATGGTTGACTTATATTCTATGGGTAAGTCATATTTATCGTATGCGTCAGCACCTGAGTAATCCTCAGCGACTTTATGACCTAATACCCCTGCTAGATGTATCTCTCTTGATCGAGCATAAGAGAATGGGTCGCCCCAACCTTGCTCAATACATAACTGATACATTTTCTCAAATAATTGCTGATACTTTTGTTCTGGTGTTTGCATCATTGGTTATCCTCTGATAATAATGTTCCCCACTCAGTATAGACGTAAGGAAACTGTTTGGCAAGTTTCTTAAAGAATAAGAAATCATCAAATGAGATTTCTTCATTTGTTTCGTGAAAGTGTTGCCACCTTTTTTGTACTTCATTGAATGTCATTTTGGTCTGTCTCCGAATCAATAATTGCTTCAACTTTCATTTCCCATATATCTGGGTATATGTCGTGAAATGACATTGCTTCCATCATTATTTCAGCAATTTGTTCACGTTGCTCTCCTGTTAAAAGGTCATAGCAATCTACGACCTTTGGTTTAGTTTCTCCTAACATTATACTAATACCTCTCCTTTTTCAATTTGATCTAACGCTCTACGAGTGCAGGGTGTTGCTTCATAGGATAGTATCTGGTCATAGTTCTCATCATATTGATGCTTGACCTCATACATTGCCCAGAATCCTTGACCTCTACCGTTTGGAACAAATATGTATGAATACTCTTGCCAAGAATCAATCATAAAGAAATCTTTTCTTTTCTTACTGATAATAGGTGCTTCATCTTCTCCACCATAATATGTGGGTTTTGGGTCTGCTATTGGTGTGAACTCTCCTGTTTCTACATTGAACTGACTATCAGACCAACAGTTTGACATATTGCCACCGTCAATAAGTTTGTTTACTGATTCTTCAGTAGTGTAGTGAGTAAGTAATTTAACTCCTAGTCCTTCTGGGTATCCATCAAAGTGATGATATACGGATTTGATTGAACCATCTTCGAGTTCAATTCCGATTCTTGATCTAGTTGACATAAATTGGTGTTTGTTAACTGAACCTAGTATGACACAAAAAAACCCCCTGCAAAGGGGGTAATGTGACACTTACCAATGTGTCCCTAAGTGCGTCATATTTGCCTTGAATGTGGTAAGGGTAGAACTATCTGTAATATCAGTTGTACTGACTCTTGCTGATGCTTCATCTTTACCTATGAGTCCGTCTTTGGTTACAAATCCCCATACTGATACAACAGAACCTCTGTCAGTTGGTGCAGTAGCGACTATCTCTAAATCGTCTCCTGCTGTCCTACTAGCAAATCCCCAAACTACTGACGCATCATCACTTTCAAGTTTTTCTTTTTTAGCATTTAATTTGTAATCAGATAAACTTCCAGTACCTGCTGATGTCATTCTAGCAGTAATATTTGCGAGTCTATATGCCTTCGCTTTTGCAACTAATTCAGTACAAATACCATTCGTTGCAGTTTTTACTTTTGCAGTTGCCATTTTAACGTGTTACTTTGTTTCGTATTTCTATTTATACCACTAACGACTCAGGAGGTAGTCCATTGATGAATATAGAATCTACAACCGCCTGTAATCTCTTGATTATATGCTGACCGTAGTTTGCGTGACAGGGTACAGTAACATATCCTGTTTTCTTCCTGTAAAAGTCTAATGCACCCGCTTTGATTACACCTTCTCTAATGTCCTTAGAATCCTCTGTATCCATTCTAATTACTCTACCTATAGTTTGTGCCATAGAGACTACATCTAACTGTCTCAAGAGGATACAATGGGTCAATCCTGACACGTTAATACCTTCACTCAAGATACTGTAATGGAATATGATAAACTTCTTGTCTTTGTCTCTACCGTATTGAGTGAGAGTATCGAAAAACTTTTCTCTGTTTACCTTTTGTCTGTTGACGTATGCACCAAACTTAGATGTGATATGCAAGAACTCAAATCCACGTTTCTCAAGTTGATATATCAAATCAGTTTGACTCATCATTGCTCCCAACATTCTGCTAGACGGTACACTAACAAGAACCTTATGTGCGTCATCACTATCAAGAGTATCAAGTATATCTGTAACAGTTTGACTATCAAGATCAAATGCCTGTTTCCGATCTCTGTTCTCTTTGGTATGAAATGGAACTATGGTAGGAGGGATAATCGAACCGTTGTTGACAAGTTCTTTTGCTTCAATATTACAAATAATATTTCCATATATCTTTTCGTTGTTCATTCCCCTAGTATGGCGATAACTAATGCGAGGAGTAGCAGTAAAAAAATATGTGGATTTAGAATGATAAGAAACAGACTCAGTAGGAGGACTAAAAGACCTCGTAACAGAGTTATGTGCTTCATCAAAATAAGCAGTATCAATAGTAATATCAGACTCGACAACACGTTTTAAAGAGTGATAAGTTGTAAAAATAATTATATGTTTAGTACTATTGTTAACCCAAGTTTTGATCTTCTCTGGTTTAGTAGTACTGTAGAAATGTGTTTCTCCACTATGAACGTGCATCACATCTACACCTTGATTATAATTACCATCAAGATTTTGCTCTAAGAACTCTGAGCATAACTGGTTTGCAAGTAAGATACGAGGTGCAACAACAACATAAGTTTTAGGATACCAACTTAGAGTTCCACCTTCTGTTGTCTGTAAACGTCTTTTGAGATCGTGTATCATACACATAGTTTTACCACCGCCAGTAGGTACAATAACCTGACCTTTGGTGTTGTTTTTCATAATATCGACAATACGTTTCTGGTGTGGTCGTAATGTAATCATCAAAGTGTTGTAATTCACTCCATACTAAATGCAAAAACTCCACGTTTCAATGTGGAGTGTGACAGTTGTTAAATTGGTTACTTGATACAGTAATCTGCATCAACCTTACATAATTCTTCTTGTAACCTTTGATTTCTCTCACTTCTATCAATTTTAAATGATGTACGAATGAGTGATAAGAATACAAGTCCAATAAAAAGGTATATCAAATAAGGTTTCATAATTCTAATTGTCCTCGTATTTTTCTTTGAGTCTTTTCAATTCACAATGAACTAACTCTAATCTACTCTGTAAGTATTCACTCGTGGGGTATTCTGCTACTTGACAATGAATTGACTCTACTTGTCTCATCACTATCTGTATGTCCTCCCCATCAATTTTGATCTCTTCTGAGTATGTTATTTTTGGTTGGTTGGTTTCTAGTGTCTCATAATCTCCACTCATAAACCTAATTCCTCCTGTAATCCTTTTAAGATGATCTGTTCTAGTTGTGCTTGAGACAACCCATTAAGCATTGCCCAACGTGGGTCATTCTTATCCCACTCTAACATAAATGAACCATCTTCGTTTTGTTTGATTTCTAAACCACCGTTAGGGTCAGAATCCAATTCCACTTTGTTTAGTTCGTTTTGCATCAATTACCTCAACTCTGTCAATGTATTGGTTGAAATTCCACCAACATTCTAACACCTCTTCGTAACTATGTAAAATCTTTACCGATTTATCTTTACAATGAACCTTATACCAATTCCTGTCATAAGGTTTATTTGATGTGTTTGTAAAATGTTCTAAGGGTACTATCATTCGCTAACGACCTCTCCCTCTTTTACCTCCATATAATCCCAATTCGGGTCGTCAGGAGGGTCTATCCAAAACCAATACTCTCTATTATATTCTGATGATACGAAAATCCTACCATCTTCTCGCTTGTTCTCTATATATACGAATGTGCTTCCACCCATATATGTTGCAAGGTTAATTCTCGCTCGTTCTGATTTTGCTTGAACGATCGCCATTTGTCTCAATGCCATTGCCTTTTCAATAACTCTAATTTGATTTTTTCGTGTAACTCATTACAACTTACTGAGTTATCCTTTTCAATTTTTACTTGATTATAGGTTGAAAGATACATCAAACTATCCTCAAGTGCGTGTAGTTCGTCTCTAGTTAAAATCATCTTTTTTTAACAGGTGGTAAATACTCATTTCCAGGATGGTCATTGGTTTTTCCCTTGTAATTCTTTACATTTTTGAAGTGTGAATCTTCAATTTCTAAATTATCCCACTCGTTACGAGGGCATACTACATTTACTTCTCGTTCCCCATTTCTATATGTTTCGTCAGGTATTTTTCTGACACATATTGTAATGTAGTGATCTGATATGAAACTAATAGTTCCAACATCATCATTCCATTTAATCGGCATACCGATTTCTAGTGATTTTAAGATGTTTCTTAGTTCCAATGGGATTGATTCTGATAAGAATAAGGGTGTTGTCATTTAAGGTAGAACTCAAGAATACTCACGTTATTTCCTGTATGTCCAATACTGAGAGTCATTGAACTAGGATATAAACAAAAGTTTCCTTCAGTTGGTGTGAATTGAAATTCATTTGAATTTACTAGATTTTCATTACCAAATTTTAAATCCAAACCTGCAAACCATTGCTCTGAATTATCTGTCCAGACCATTTGTGTTTTAGGTTCTTCAATAAACCAAACTCCAGTTAATATTCTATCATTTTTTGGTAGTAAGTGCAACGATTGTCCTTGTTTCAATCTATTTACATAGGACTCTTGTAATTTAAGTTCCGTTTCCAATCCAATTAGACCTGACATAGATTCTAATTGTGAATAAATTAATGTTTTCCACGCAACTTGTTTAGTTGCAACATTATCATTCACACTTTTACCTGTGTCACTACTGACTAAAAGTGCATCTGCGTGTTGCTTTGTGCCTTGTTGAGACTCACAATGTTGAATATAGATCGGTTTACCAAATACAGGTAATAGATCAACACTCTGGAATTGAACTCTGTTCATATTTCAAATGTAGTAATTCACAAATTTCATCTACTACTGACAAATCGACTTTTAATCGTTCATCATCAATAGAGTGCCTTGAGTTTTTTCTGTATAAGTCGCCCATATAGAGTGCGATTGCTTTTTTGATAATAGATTTTTGTCTATCATCTAAAATGCGAGACTTACCCACCATTTTAGTTTCGCTGTTCATAATACTATGTATTATAGCGTCTATTTAATGTCGTCAAGGGGCAACATTAAAAGTTAATGTAATTCTGTTAGCGTGTCCTGACCCCTCATATCCGTGTTGTAAGTTAGGGGGGTGAATTATAATATCACCTTCATCATACGGTACTGTACAGTCTAATTGATTAAATGCGTTCATTTGTGTTGTACCAACTTGAAGTATAGGATAATGTGATGAAATTATATTTCTCCTAAATTTCATCATAGTATGCCTTTCTCTATCAAAGTTAACGTAATAAGTTCCTGAGTAGATGCAATTACTATGTTCGTGTGGGGCATATAACGCACCCTGTTGTCCTAATTCCAAATAACTGTCAGCAAAGTGTGTGCCATCAGTTAGTTCATAGCAAAATGCCTGTTTGTTTACCTCATTAACTGCGTTCTTGATCTCGTTTTTTAATTCTCTAAATTCTGGTAGTTCAAGGATTTGATGATCTCCTAATTGTGAGACATTAACAGATATAGTAGGGTGCTTATTTTCTAATTTAGAACCATCTAATTCAGCAATATATTGCATAATGATAGTTTTGAATTTTGCGTGATTCTTTACTTTGTACTTTCCTACTGGTTGCATAAAGACACCATATACATTTGTGTCTGCTACATTTTCTAGTGAGTCTGATAAGTTCATAATAATGGAATGAGAGAAAATTGATCGTCAGGTAGTGTTGATTGAGTTATAATGTCGAACCCTAAAGTAATCCTATCGCCTTCATAATCGTTGTTAACTACGACTTTGTGCATCCTCGAAAACCCAGGCCCCAAGTAGATATTCCCAATTTTATTGATTATATTATACTCGTATGTTCCTACTGGTAAATGCTCTTTGAATTTTGTTATTGAGTCTTTTGGGTCGATACTAATATATCCGTGCCACGGAAAATGATGATCGTGCCAATCTAACACTTGATCTGGTTTATGAAAATTCATCCAACATTGCATCCACAATGGGTCATCAGGATTAACACCAAAATTGCCTAAATGTTTTCTTACGATTACACTAATTTCTTTTAATAGATGATAAAACAAAGGACTAGGAGAAGTTAGATTAAATACATTATAAAATCTATATCCACTCAAGTCTCCCGATTTCATATTTTTTAGTTGTTCCATATCTTCTTGTCGTGCATCTACCTGAGAAAATAAATCTGGTAGTGCATCAAGTGTTAGTCCATCATTTTTTAATGACGAATCACACCCTGTAAAAGTATTCTTGAATAGACGATATGCTCTACCAAGTTGTACTTTCATTTCCTCTGATTCATTGGATACAACTTCTGATTTACAGACTACCCAATCCTCTCCTGAGTCAATTAAATTAGGTTCGTAGTTACGCATTACTATACGGATTTTGTGTAATAGGGTTTAGGGATATGTTTATGTTAACAACTGGTCTCCACGTCTTACTGGGGGTCGTAGAAGCGTGGAATAGGTCGCCTTTAAAGGCAACTGCTCTACCCTTTTTAGGTGTGACTCTAACCTTTTCTGTGAAGTTATCTTCTTTCAGATACTTGTTATAGTCATAATCATTTAGGGTTCTTTCGTTGTAGATAACTGTGTCTCCATCTGAGTCATCCATATAATATATTACGTTCCAACTGTCTGGAACGTATGAGTCAATGTGTGGTAACTGTGTCACGTTTTCATACATAGCGGGTACACAATTAATTCTCATTCTCATTAAATTAAATGCACCGATTTTGTCCATAATGTTGAGTGACATAGGAACAAATGCGTTACACAAAGGAGATACATTTCCACCTTTATCACACTCATACATATAATGAAAATTACAGAACCCATTTCTGCGATCTGCCGAATTTGCATCCATAATTGCTGAGTCTTTTCTGTGCCACATCAAGTTCTCATCTTTAATTAAAGAGATTAACCATTCTTGATATGTTTCAGATACGAGATCATCAACAATTATATAATCAGGAATTTTTGGAAATGCAGGACTAATCATCTTCCTCCTCATCTTCCATTTTAAAAACTAACAACTCATCACCGTTTTTCACCTCATCCATTTCTGGGTGTGTGGTTTTGTACGGTTTCATAGCATCACCATAACTGTTGACAGGTGATCTATCCATTTCCCTTAATGTTGCTGTCATCATCTTAAACATAAATGCAAAGGTCATTCCGAATAGTGCAACAAAGAAACACAAGTAAACAAATACTGTGACTTCATTCATTTTTTAACTTTCTCCCATTGAATAATGAGAAATAATCCTAGTGTTACCCAAAACACTATTTCTAGTCCGTAATTAGTCATCGTGGTCATCCCAAGGGTCTGTTAAATTTTGATTTGCAAAGAATCCCTTATAAATTCCATAACCTGCTAACAGTATTGTGATTACTGCTATTGATATTGGAAATGTAATATTAGGGTCAAAGTTGTAATGGTTCATAATAATTCCTCAAATGCTTCATCATCTTCGTCATAACCTTCTCCAGTATTGTTTTCACATTTACCGTAATAAGGATTATGGTTTTGTTGTGATTGTTCATTTCTTACTAAATCACTCGCTGCTTCCCAAGGTGCTGCAAGCATTGGTCTGCCATCCCATTTTCTGTCAGCGTATTGTCCGTTCTTATCAACATAAGAAACGAAACATTGTATTTGTTCTTTGTTTCCTTCGTAGTTTGGTCGCCAATGCAAATCTTCGTGTCCCTTGAAAATTACCGAATCACCTGTTTCCAAAAATAATTCGTGTTTCTCACCTTTGACATCTATAAAGAATGACCATTTATATTGTGGGTCTGCTGTTACACAAATGTTTCCCACCCATTCTCCCGAACTACGATCTCTATGCTGATAGCACTCTGTGTTTTTTACATACAACCTACCATAACTAAATGTTTGCCATAATTCTTTTTCAATTAATGATTCAACAAATGGTTTATGGTATTGTCCTAATGCTTCAAAACATACAGGGCAGTACATACTAAATGCCCCAGGCATAGTAGGGTCGCCCATAGGCATATCTGGGTATTGATATTGAACAACATCCTTTATCATATGATATTCGAGTGCTGTGTGTTCACATAACTCTTTTGGAACTGCACTGCGGGCAACAAATAGACGATCTTCTACAAGAACCTCAACTGCTACTCCTTCGTGATTAATTGTTCTCATAATACTTTACCAAAAAATACTAGGGTTAATCGACCTGTGGTGATGTCATTTCCAAAATAATCACCGCCTGAGTGGTATTTTCTACCATCAAATATGATGCAGCGATTAAAACGTGCTTCGACTGATGTATTGGGAGTGAAATGTTTATTACAGTCCAATCTCATTTTATTCAGTCGTTTTCTTAGTTCAATATCATCTGTAGTTACATTTGATTTGAACTCTTTTTCATAATTGATGCTATCGTCATTACTGGGTACATCATATAATATTGTACCACAATTTTGTGGATTTGTCTCGTTTAAATAAATCAAACCACCAATACCATAATCATCATCATCCCTATGAATCCATCCCGATTCATAATCATCTGTGCATACGTGAAAAGTTGCATCTAATTTTTCAAAGTATGTTGCGTGTGGTATATACTGAATTAATTTTTGTGCTAATTTCTGATGAAAACGATAATCATTTTCGTGTAGTAATGGAGTTGCTCTCACACCTGACCAATAACCACCTGACGGATGTTTCGCAGCAGGTAAATAATCCAATCCCAATGCCCATTCTCTTACGAGTGTGGGTGTCTCAAAGAAATCATCTACAACTACTGTGGGATAATTATATGACATAATTAAAATTTAAAACTAATCTGTGTGAGTTTTCTACAGGGCAACTAGATGAGTGATATGTCAACCCATTAAAAGTTACGATCCTACCTTTTTTAGGTTTCACCGTTTGGATCACCGATCCATCACCATCAAAAAAATAGGTGTCACCATCACTATCATTCACATAATATAATGTGGTTGTGTGTGGTATCTCCGCATCTATATGTGCGTGATTATAACCTGTATTTGTATTTAATAGTAATCCACCCTTTGCTCTTAATAATTCAAAGTTTGGATTATCTACAATAGTTAGAAACAATGGAAATAAGAAATCCCAATAACGTGACTCGTGTTCACTTTGTCTATCATAAAATAAATGTGCAAATCCAGTAGTTCCTGTTGCGTTTGCGTTTATATTTTTTGCTACATCATTCTCTCTGTATGTGACATCNTCTAAAAATGTCCACGGAAACACCGTGTTAGTCATCATACTGTAAATTCTGTCCTGATACAACTCAGGTATTATGTCATCTTTAATCGCAATCATAATTAATAGTTAAACAAACTCTATCCTCATCAGTTTGGTTTACCTGTGTTCTATGTTTTAACCACCCTGGAAATACTATTATATCATTTGTTTCTACTTCAACTTCTCTCCATAATGAAATTTGAGGTTCCCCTGGACTGCCCCATCTATGGTATTCCAATGGATCTCGGTATTCAAAGTTTCCACTTTTCTTTGGTGCTTTTAAATAACAACTAACAACCATAGGGCATTGATTATGATAATGTTCCATAGTTTTTCCCGTTTTTTTATGTACGTTCACCCAAGAACGAACGGGTTTTGTTATTTTGTTACTATATCCCCAATGTGTCCATATCTCTTGTAACTTTGGTTGTAGAAATACGAACAAATCCTCTAACACTTCCCAATTATGTGGAGAATGTTCCTGATTATATACTGTAGAAAATGATGCACCAGTTTCTAATGCTGATCCAGTTCCATAATTCTGTACAGTATGGTCTATCAGTTTACCGATATGTTCTTGTAGAGACTCTCCTTCGTATGCAAACTCGTATTTGAGTTTCCATAACCAATGAACCTCATCTAATGGTTCAAGATGATGATCCACCTATAATCTCCATTTCTTCATTTCCACCACCTTCAACCTCAAGGTTGTTTGGAATAGAAACTTCACCGTCATCACCAAGAACATCACGTTTACAAATCATTAGGGCATCTATAGCACCTTCTAATTGTGATCTTTTCTTAATTGCTTCAGATCGTTTTTCAAACTCAATGGTTGTAACACCGTATGGGTTTAATTTTTTGTCAGCAAACTCTTTGTCATAGTTTTCAATTTCTAAATCTACCTGTTTCTGTTGTAGATAGAAATTTTGGATTAGTTCGTCAATAGTCATTTGTTTTTGTGGTAATTAATTGCCTTCATTGCCCTAGATATACGACCTTGAACATTGTCGTGTATCATATACTCGGCATTGATTGAGTAGTTAAAAGCGTGTTCTAAATCCCAATCTTTGTCAGTCGCATTATTGACTGTCATATCATACCACCCTTTCTCTAAGTAAATACGTGGTATAGGTATATATTGTGCTAATGGAGTACCTGCTTTTACAAGTGTTCCATCTGTGCCACTATCCATAACGTGCCATTGTAGTTGCACGTTTACTTGCATAGCATATCTAGGATCAAAGATCCCAGTTACAGCAGTAAAACGATCTTCATTATTCCAATGAACGTGTTGTTGTAATAGAACAACATCATCACTAGATGTCAGTCGCCAAGGTGTTTCCACCTTGATTATGTGTGCTAATGTGTCACGTGGACTGTCAATTAGTGGAATAACCTGTTCTGGTGCGTGATTACTAATGTAATTAGTATGCCTTGAGAACCTGCCAGGGGTTTCCCAAGTAAAAGATGCACCATCACCATTTGTGATAATAATAAAATCCATAGGTGCAACAACCACCCATCCCATTCTCGCAATTTGCTTGATACCAGGGCAGTTTGAACTATTCTGTGATCCTTGGAAAGGGCATTGCTTTTCCTTTACTTCTTTTTCTTGCCACGCACGTTTTATACTAGACGTTGGTTTGACTGGATAACATTCTGCCAATCCAGGCTCCAAACTGTGAAACCTAACCCAAGGTTTTGGTTCTTTCTTTTTCTTTTTAAATAAGTTCAGCACGTAATTCATCCCCTCCATAGATGTAGTCTCTTAAGTATTCATAATGTGTAGGGCAGTCATCACTTTCAACAAAGTCATTGACTTCTTTTGAGTATTTTGAATGACTGTTTGCAACAAATGTAAGTTCATCTGGATCACGGTCAAAATACCAATCTCGACCTAACATCATTCCTTGACCTGCTGCTATGTAATTCATACCATTCATATTCACATCCATAGTTTGATCTAGGTCTAATGATGATCCTAGTCTCTCATAGTTGTCATTGACTCTTACCATACCATCAAACTGTTCAGTCATATACTCGTTTCTTTGTGAACACCACCTCCAATAAGGATTGTCTGTTCTTTGTGATAGAGCATAGTGCATAGCAACAAACTTACTAAATCCAATTACTTCTCTCTGTGCAGCGTAGTTATACCAGTTTCTTTCTATTTGTGTTACATATCCTTTTCTTCTTGATAATACATCTACCAGTCTGAGTATATTTTCGTGTGTTGTTAACAGTCCCGTTGACTCTAATGGTTCAACAAATCCATAAGACAGTCCAATAGCAACAACATTCAAGTTCCACGCTTTTTCGTGATACCCGTGTTTTATATCAATAGTTCCTACCTCATACTGTTCTGGTGACACATTATATTTTTGTTCTATCCACGTTTCAAACTCTTGTCTAGTCTCTGTTTCCATTGCAAATCGAGATGACCAACAGTATCCAACTCCGATCCTATTCCATAGTGGTATTGACCATAACCAACCATTTTCCGCTGCTTGACAATCAGTCACGTTGTGCATATGTTTTTCTCTTTCATCTTGTGTGAGATATGGTATGCGGGCAAAATATGCTTTATCGTTTGCTAAATCATTAAATTTAATGAACCTAGTACCCATATACTCTTCTAATAGAACTGATTTAAAACCAGTACAGTCAATAAACAAGTCGCCAATAACACCTACAGTCCTTTTATCTTCATTTAACCTGACTGCTAACTGTTTAATATATCTGTTTGAGACTGCGGGTGAACCACCTGCGTTTATATCTTTCACCGATCCCCTGACTTCACCTCTAATATGTGTAAATCTATCATCAAAGTTATCACAATAATCATCCCTTAGATACTCTGCAAACTTTTCAGCATCTAAATGATATGCAACGTCAGTTAACCAATTAAAGTTTCTCCATCTATTATCTCTGTTATCCCATTGTTTATTATGTTTTACTAATGCTGAGTTTTCTTTGTTAAAGAACTCTGCAAATGATTCTGGAGGATATTCTTCTGGTCTTTCTCTAGCAAGATCAAACCAATCTTTCATACCTTCTACGGTATCATTATAGTCATATTTACCAAATGGATACTGAAATACTGTTCCTTTCTCTCTAAAATCTGTAAATTGAATACTATTCTTATATGTTGCGTTACACTTAGGCATCCAGTCTTTATCTTCCAGACCCAATGCTCTTAAATACTTGTTGAAATGACCTAATGTAGATTCTCCTACACCCACTGTAGGTTTGTCTGATTCAATTAGAATTACATTTGTCCACGGGCAGCACTTTAACAATGCAGCAGCAGTCATCCAACCTGATGAACCACCACCCACAATAACAATGTTTTCAACTTTCATAATTAATTCCCTTGCTCATTATATAGGTACTTTTCATAGTATTCATATGCGTTCGGGTATCTCCCCAAAGTCTGATCCATAAAGGTTCTTCTTAGAATCGGTTCTTCAAAATCAGGTATGTTATATCCATTTCTTTTGGATAACATTTCATAATGTTCTGGCATTATATCATATTCATAACCTCCTAGCAAGTATGCTTCACCTTCTGATATGTAATTGATGTTTTGTATTTGTTCCCAATCTTGTGTAAGTAAATCTGGAAATTCACCTAGTACATCCATATCTGTGTAATCTTTCCAGAACGGTGTGTCATCTCTATAACCCATAGTATAATGTTTCACAACAAAATCTCTAAATGACGTAAATTTCTTTCTGACTGAGTGATTGAATTGTTCCCGTTGAAATCCATTCCATTTATTAGATGCTTTAGGTAATACCTGTATTAGTTTAAATAAGAACTCGTGGACTGAGTATAGTCCTCCAGACTCTAATGGTTCTATAAAACCTGCACTTAAACCAATACTGACTACGTTATGTGACCATACTTTCTCTCTAATCCCTGTTGGCCACTTGAGTAATCTAAACATATTCTCTGGTATATCTACTCCTAGATGCTCTTTAAACTCTGCAAGTGCATCTTCATCTGTAATATATTGTGAACAATAATTATATCCCGTTCCGATTCTATCCCAAGTAGGTACATTCCATACCCATCCCGAACTCAAACCCGTACACTCGGTGTATGGTTGCATTTCTGTTTTCTTATCTGTATATGGTTTTCTTACCGCCCAAGTAGAATCATTTTTTAATAGTGTACTCCAATCTTCCCATTTCACATTAAGTTCATTCATCAATAATGCACGGAATCCAGTGCAATCTATGAAGAGATCACCATCAACGTACCTATCGTCAGTGCCAAGGAAAACTCTGCTAACCCCATCCACGCAGGATTGAATGTTAGTGACCGTACCTTTAATGTGTTTAACACCTTTTGGAATTGCATAATGATCTCTTAAAAAATCTCCGAATAATAGTGCGTCAACGTGATAACCCACGTATCTTTCTAAAAATGGAGGATAAAGACGGTTGACTTCAATAGGGTCTATAACATCTGAGAATACCCTACAAAAGGTCATACTGTCAATATTTCTTCCTCTCCTCCAATTATAATACTCGGTCAGAGGTATATCTGTGCCTCTTGTACCGAATGGATAATGAAATGAACCGTCTGGGTTGAAGTTAGTAAACTTGACACTGTGTTTATATGTAGCATTACAATGTGGCATCCAATCTTCATCTTTGAGATCGAGATACCGTATAAAGGTATTAAAAAACTGTGTCGTGCTTTCTCCGATTCCGATTCTTGGAATGTCTGCTTCGACAACAGTTATTTCTATACCAGTTCCTTCAAAATGTCTTGACAACATAGATGCTGTCATCCACCCTGCACTACCACCTCCGATAATGCAGATTCTATCTAACTTCATATGTCAGTAGTTTGTACTACTAATTATAACACTTTCGTCAACCTGCTCCCAGTTCATCATATGCACCACCCCAGTTAGAATATCTCTCCCAACAAGGTTGCTCCTGTGATGATAATTTGCAAGGTCTATTTACACTTGGTTCTTGTCCGTCACTCATAAATTCTGCTACTTCCTCTTCAGTCATAGTGGGATCCATTGGTTCCGCTACACTTGAGGGTGCAGTAGTCGCTGCCTTTACTCCTTTAATATGGTTAAACCATATTGCATCAGCAGCACCTAAATCTTTTCCCGCTGCAATGTCTTTGTAGAGCATATCTAATTGCTCACCGATTTCACCATACGCTACAATCCTTGCAGTAGCAGGGTCTGTATATGATTCTGTTCTTTCCACCCAGATCATATCGGCAGCAGCAGGACTCCATTCTAGTGTCCACGCTTTTGTTATGTTATCAGGTGCGTTTACCCACATCTGTGAACAACCTCTACCAAAGAATAGTGTATATTCTTCCCCAGGTTCTACAATGTCTGCAACGTAACCAGTAAAATCCATTAATGCTTTTTTCATAGTAACCTCTTATTTGTAGTTAATAACAGTAACAACACCATACTTACCGTTTGAACCACGGAAACTATGGAAGTGTCCACCTGACCCACCTGCACCATACGCTGCGTGATCTTGATGATTATGTGAGAAGTTACCACCGTTTGGCCAACCTCCTGATACAGCACCACCAAAGTGAGAAGAACCTCCGACTCCTCCACCACCACCGTGGTGTGACTGTCCTCCTCCACCCCAAACATTGAGGTCTCCACCAGAACCATTACGCCCTAGTCCACCTGAGTGTTGGTTGTTTCTATTAGCACCGTGTCCACCACCTGCTGATAGATATGGTCCAAATGATGATGAACCACCATCACCACCGTGTCCGAAGTACCAAGTACCTCCTCCNCCACCACCAACTGTGATACCAACTGAAGATATATTTACTACATTCAACACACGTTCTGAATATCCACCCGCAGCACCTGATTCTCCGTGACCTGACGCTCCACCGCCACCACCTTGAACTCTGATATGTATATACTTAACACCACTTGGTCTATTCCAAGTTCCGTTACCTGTCCATACCTGTAGGGATGAGATATTTTCTGAACTAACATCAGTCCAACTCATAGATGAACCGTTTGTAGTTAAAAACTTACCATTTTGACCACTAACAGAGGGAACGATCTGACTGGATGAACCAGACATAGTTCCATTAATAGTGATGTTGCTAACTGTCAAATTTCCGTTAGCAGTGATGTTACCTGACGCAAGTGTAAATCCACCAATGCCTGACAGGTCTCTAATAGATGCAACTTTAAGGGTACTCATTTTGCCTGTTTAATTTCCTAATGTTATTTATACCTTAAGACGGTTAACTGTAATTGTGTACGTGTATTAGTACGAGATAAGGATTACCAGTTCCAGGGATTTCGTGGTTATGAATCGAAATGTCTGCTCTTTGGATAGTTCCACTTGCACCACTACCGTTACTATAATATACGTTACAACCGTAACCATTTACAGTCCACCCAGTAGGTGTACCTGTACCACCCTCAAAACGGGTATATACTGTCATTAAGGTTGCTTTCAATGTGTTATCAACTGGTGCATTTGATAGATTGATAGTGTAGTTTCCACCACCTGTCTTTCTAACAAAAATATTACCACTATCGTTCCAGTTATGGTTTACCGTACCAGATGTCTGATAGTAGTAAATATGTTCCTGTAAACCTGCGTGTGATAATGTTCCAGTGAATGTACCGTGACCAGATTCTATATCTTGGAATTGTGCGAAAGACAAATCATCGTCACCGATCATAGTCCAAGTTGCACCTGTCTCAATAGTTACGGTATATCCATTATTAATCTGTATCGGACCTGCTGAAAAACCGTTAGTAAACTCTACGCCACCATTGAATGAAGGTCCAACAGTGATATTTTCTTCTATATTTGTTCCGTTGGTTCTAATAATTGAGTTCTCACCAACAGAAGGACCACCACCACCTACATCATCCCAACCTGGGTTTCCTGCGTTGGCATCTTGCAAATAAATTTGTGCCTGATCTTCAGTNGTATTATAAACTAAAGTACCATAAGCAGGTGTACCAAGTGCATTAATCTGCGATTGGTTCAACGGTGGAAGATTTAACTGTTCTGATATAGACCAAGCAGTTACAAGACCTCTTGTACTTGCCTGTATCTGATTACCATTAATCTTTGTGGTCATAGTGTTCTACAGTCCTATTACTATTTAGATAACAAGTTCCCTGATCTGGATAGTATCATTATTCTGTGGTGCAGTTCCGATACTAAAGTCAACTGCATTACCAGTAACTGTGTAGTCTACACCTGGGATTTGGGCAACACCATTTAAGAATACAAGAACAGAGTATGCTGTGTGACCTGGGGATATTGCAAACGAAGTTGTAGATCCATTACCCGCATAGGTAACACCGTTATTGTTATTAGCAATACCAGTTGCTAATCTATACTTGTCAGCAGCACCATAAGTTCCAGTAACATCCAAGTTACCATCAAGGAATGTATTACCTAATATCTTCATCCTATTGGATGCGTCAGGCATTGTACCTATACCATAATGTGTAATGTTACTAAATCTTCTTGCTTTTATTGGCGTGGTGTCAGTCATACCAAACTGATACCAAACTCCTGACTGATACATCCAACCTAATGAGTCACCTGCCACCCAATCAATATTGTATATAATATCTCCATCATTAAACGCAAGTGTTGAATCAATATCTGGTTGACCTGATCCATCATCTTCTGCTAAGAATGTCTGTCTAAGAACTGTACCATCATCATTTGAGTATGTAAGTTTTAGAGTTTGTATGTTCTCCTGTGCAGTAATTCTCTTTTGGAATGTAACTGGACCTGAGAATACAGATTCTAACTGGTTAGATGCACCACCAATTACAGTCAGTTTATCAGTAAGAACAACCTCAGAGAATGTCTGAATGGTCGTGTTTTCTTCACCTAACACATTCAACTGTGCAATATCTTCGTTCGTGATCTGACCTGTAACTGGGTTGATAACTTGGTTTCCAACGAATAGTTCACCATCACTGTTAACACCAGAGTAGTATGCAACACCCGCTGCTTCTTTCAATGACTGTGACAGTCTAACCTGTGCAGGGGTTAAAACTTCTACCTGAGTTGACGGGAACGCTGTTGAATAGTTTCCAGGTCCGAAACCTAGGTATTCAAACGTATGACCTGACGCTCTAAGAATAGAATAACGTCTAAGTTCACATAATATAGGTGCGACTGAGTTATCAGCATTTAATTTCAGTGCGATCTTTCTTTCTTCTTCATCTCCTAGACGGGATGTAACGACAATAGCGTTTAGTGTATTTGCTGTAGTGTTATATCCTAAATTATTTTCCTGTTCTAATAAGAAGAACTGTGCAGTCTCTTTTGTAATTGATAGTTGCTTATCCTCATTTGGATTAGGTGATGCACCATCTGTTGTTGTCACCAATCCTAGTGTCTCGTTATCTGCGACTGATATAGCAGGTCCTGGGTCTGCGAGTGGATTATCTCTGTCAAACGTAGGATATACATCAACAGTCTGTTGTGAGAATGAGAAGTCATCAAAGTTTGATGTTGCAGGTGACACACTAGCATTAAGCAATGTTAGATAGTAGATACCATCATTTACACCACGTTCAAACTCTTGGAATGTCTCAACTTCAAAGATATAATATGTCTTATCATATGCAGGAGAGTTAGTCTCAGATGATCTAGGTTGTATAACAAAACCAGTAATAGGAGTTCTAGGAACTGGGAACGCATCTTTATCTAAAACATATCTAAATCTGTAGATTCTATCTTTCAAGTCTCTTGCATCGGGAACTCTTCGGATGAATGTAGTAGGTGTAAATCCTAAGTTATTGTACTGACTGTTTGCAATTAGTGTAGTATAAATGTCGTTGTTTGATGAGTCAACCTGTATGTACCAGTTAGATTGGTTGGTATCATATTTAATTGGGTTTGCATCATCACCTGGGGATGTACCTGTAACTTCTGGTCCAGAAGGATCAATCTTTGCACTATGTGTTGTAGGTGCACTTGCTCCCGCTGCTATCAACAATACGTTAACTTTATCTGGTAATGTAGGTGAGTCTTTTCTTGCACCTACTGTGTAACCCTGTATTTTTGAGGGTGGTTTTGCATTTTGATTGGTATAACCATACAAATATAATTTTGTTGGGTCTGCTGCTGCTTTTATCTTAGCAATATCTAATGTAACCCAGTTAATTGATACTTCTGCAACGTCAGACAAATCTTTAGGAGGTATAACGTGTGTTATCTGTCCTGCTTTATCTTTTGTAAACGCTGCTGACTTAAATCCTTTTGATCTTAAAGATGTGTTACCGAAGTTACTGTTAGAGTTAGTAATTGATAAGTCACCACCGCTATCTGAGAAGAAGTGATCACCGAAACCAACAGCGAAAACAGAAACCACCTGTATGAATGAGTCATTACTTGCTCTAATGTGAACGTGTCGCCAACCCTTTCTATACTTTGCTAGACCATCAATATGTGCACCTGAACCCGCTGCTTGTGCTTCATAGTTACCTGTTGAAGCGTTGTATTTAACAAAAGCACGGTCGTCTTTTTGTAGTGAAATACCCGTAAACTGGGCAACAACCATAGATTTGAAACCAGTTGCCTGTGAACCATCAGCGTGCATACCGTTGATTCCCCAAACTGATCTTAGTGAACAGTTGAATACATATGGTGATGCAGAGTCAACAGTATCAATCTCAACTTTAACCAGTACGTTAGAACCAATAGCATTACCAGTTGGTTCAGAACTCATCTGATATGTAAACTGGTTGCCCTGTGCTGACGTTACAAGGAAGGATCCGTTATATAAATTCGCATCTGCTTCAGTAGGACCCGTGACCCCTGAGATATTGACCGCGACCCCGACAGAGAAACCGTGATTAACAGGATTATCTTGAATGTCAACAGTAAACGCAGTCGCTGTTTGTCCGTTTCTGATAATTTGTGAGACTCTGAATTCATCTGAGATAGGTCCAACTATTCTATTTTCTTCTACTCTTGCCTGTATCTGGTCTTGTGCAATGTTACCAGAAGTATCAGGAATTGTTGCATATGCCTTAGAAATCTTTTGGTAGTAAAGATCTAGGTCTGTAGTGTTTGCATACTCAAAACAAGTTATCTTATGATGTGAGAAGTTAGGTGCAATAGTGTCAGTAAGTTCTGGTCTATAATATACACCGTTGTTATCTCCATCAAAGAATGACATCTGCCAGAAATAACATCCACCAGTCAGTCTGAATATAGCAGACGTAGACGGTTCGTTAGCAGAGGAGATACCTAATGATGCTTGTGTTGTGGGATATGGTACATACTTAGGTACAATTTTTGTACGTCTTAAGTCAGATCCAACAACAGAAACACCTCTTGGGCATATAACTCCACCGTTAACAGAGTTAAATTTATATAAGATATTATTTGAGGAAGTTAAGTCAAAGTTAGAGTTTTCATCAAATGGAGTGATCTCTCCAAATGTAGCAACCCCAGGTCTGTTGTCTATAACATACTCTGAGGGATATAGGTAGATACTAAATGCGTCAAATTCGTCATTACTTAAACCAACTCTATATGAAAATCTTGCTACTTCTAAAAAGGCACGTTGCAACGTCTTAAAAGGTCGTAACGCAGAGTTACCTCGGTTGTCATACGCATCCGACGCATCGAAGTCGTCAGGGTTGACGTATATAATACGACCAGTCCTCGACGTGATGATATTTTTAAGACGAGTTAATGCCATCTAGGATTTCCTTCTGTTTATATTTAGTTAGGGTGCAGCACCACCGCCACCGCCACCACCAATTCCACCTGCGGGAGGAACGTAATCTACGATGCTGTAATCACTTACTGTGTTAACAAATCCATTCACTTGTGCACTCATATCTGCACTTGAAGCATATACAATTAAATGTGATCCAGGTCCTATAATTAGACCTTTATGTTCTGCTGTTGCGTTAGCACCAATAGCAGTATCATAGTAAAGATAATCTCCAGTTTCTACATCAGTTGCAGCAGTTACACTACTTACTGTTGCTATTGCTCTTGTAAGTCCTTGACCAGGAGGTGTATCTGGGAATGTATCAGAACCTGCAAATGCAGCAGGTGAATCATTATCAACAAATACTTTTAACTTACTTGTAGTTGTATCCCAAGAAGTTACATATCCGAAGGCACCTGCTGTTACAGTACCAACAGTCTGTGATGCAGTACCAACTGTAAATGTATTACCAGTCACAGGAGTTCCAACTACATCATATACAAATACTTCTGAAAAAGTAGGATCTGGGTTTACATCAATAGATCCAGAGTATCCTGCCTGTCCTTCAGCATAATAAAATATAGGATCAGGAGTAGTAGCAGAAATTGCAATTTCAATGTATGCAGTACCACCAGAACCTGCTGTACCAACCTTTGTAACACCAGTTGTAAATTCAGTTCCTGGGGTTGGAGTAGCGTTTGTACCCTCATTAACGTCAGAGAATCTGAAAGGTAAACCTGTGTTAGTTGAGTCAGAAATATCAAATCTATATGTTTGATCAATGTTTAGTGAGAATGTGGTCTCAGGAACAACCTCTTGTCCTGATGTTACTGACCAGATAAATCCCGCTGTAAATGTTTTATCAACTGTAATAGTATCTTGAACAACAGTAGTTGCGTTTGATGTACCACCTGTTAATGTCTCACCTGTAACAAAGATATAAAAACCTGCTGAACCCGCTGCTGTCAATGGAGTTACGGTGCTACCATCGTTATGGTTAGCAGCAGAAGTTCCCATTTGTCCACGAACAACTGTAACGTCATTACCAGAAACGTTAGTTGCTTGCATAATTTCATTACCAATGACAATGTATGAACCAGAAAGTATGGCAGCACCATTGGTTACAGTCAAAGTTGTGTCTCCTGACGCGAATGTACCACCCTCGTTAATAGTTGTGGTAGTTCCTGACGGAGTGTATGCTGTTACGTATTGACCTGGGGTATGTGTTGCAGGAGTTGTACCAAAGGTTCCACGTGTTATTGTCAAAACTCCAGGTCCTGTAGTTCCAGAGTTAAATGCAGCGTTAGTGACAGTAACTACCTCGGCAGATGCAGTTCCGTCAGATAAGAATAGATAATCGTTAGCACTGATATTTGTGGCAGAAGTAACAGGTACTGAGGTAACACCAGTTCCCATATTTGCCATCTCAATATTTAAACCAGTAGTAGATGTTCCTCTGAACACAGCAGTCAGTCCAGAGACACTACCAGTTATTGTTTCACCACCTTGGAATGTACCCGCATTTTGTGCTGAGTCAACTCCAATATTACTTGTGGTTGCAACTTTTACTGAGTAAGTTGTAGTGGTTGTAGTTTTTACAACGTCAGCAAGTTTTGCTGTAAAATTACTTTGAGCACCTGAGATTGCTAAACCTGGGGTTGCGTCTCCAACAGTTAACCCTGGGGTTAGTTCTAACTTGTACTTTGTTACTACGTTACCTTTTTGAAATTTGTATGTATTAGCGTCAAGAGTAAGTTCTTGAGTGTAATCTTTATGTGCCAGTCTATACGTTCCTGCTGAACCTCCACGGTTACATATATGCACTACACCTGATGTAGTGTCATTAATATCTGAACTGTATAAGACTGTATTTGTAGTTGCAGACGGTGCTACCGCTGCTAGTCTTCCTGCTGTCATTGTTTAGTTACCATCCTGCTGCGAAATGTTGTTGTAATCTAAGTCTGCCACCTAGATCAGGTGCCGAAATTGGACCACCGAACGAAACACCCAATGTGCCTACGTTTGCTGTTGATAGAAGTGTAGCATCTGCATCTGGAAACTGAATTGTTTTAGTTCCTGTGATGTTACTTAGATCAAGGTTAATAATCCTTTGATCATCTACTTCATCAATTAATTTTAATCCAACAATAGATTTGTTGTATAAAATCTGTGATGCTTGCGTAGCAACTAAAGTGTTGTTTGCAAGTATATTTGTATTTAGGTTAGTTGCAGGGAACTCATATTTAAGAGTAGTGGCACCCGAAACATTTGTTAAGTCAAAGAAAATACGAGCAGTTAAATCATCACCATTAACAAAGTAAGGGTCTGCATAGTTTTTGTTCGTAAAGTTTTGAGTTGCGTCAATACCTGCTACTGTAAACGATTGATCAGGAAATGTTACTGTTCTGTCTGTAGTAACGTCACCTGATGCAAAAGTAACTTTAGGTGTTGGATTATTTGGATCACCCGATGCAATATCAGATATTGAAGGGTTGATCAAATTCTTGTTACTGATGTCTTGTTCAGTAATAGTATCTATCAGAGTTGACTGTGATGCAGATGTTCCATAGTCAGGTAGTCTGTAGATGTGTTCTACTGGTGCTTCCCAAGAGTCAGTTTCAAACTTTGCTATTTTTCCTGCATTAGACGAACCAATTATCTGTAAGTTACCATCCTGTATGATGATAGTCTTATTTGATATTGTTTGTGCTGTATCGTTACCTATAAGAGTTGTAGATGTAAAACTTCCTGTGTTAGGTAAAGCAAAGGTACGAATACCTGCTCCTGTTGACACATTAGAAATTTCAAACTTTGCTCTTTTGTCTGGGTTCTGGTCGTCTGCTAAGAAAAAGTTAACGTCTGTAAGTTCTGTAGGTCCATTCACTAAAAATTTCCCAGAACCTTGAGGTCTGAGATCAATGTTAACATTGGATGAAGTTGTGTCACCTGCAATCAAACGAATAGTTGCTGATCCGTCAGCATTATTCTGCTTCCTGTAGTACATAGATGATGTACCGAAAGCAAGTCCTATCTCGTTATATGCGTTCTGGTATAGTCCAGTGTCCCTATCCAAATCGAAGGATAACCCTGGCTGAGACTGTGATCCCGCACTTACACCTTTAAAAAGTTGGTTTATCCTTGCTTTTCTATTTGGTATTAGAGGATCGGAGATAACAACGGGTAGAATCGCTTCACCAGTCAATACCTCGTCTGCCAGAGTTTCTAATTGCGAAATTCTTTTTGTTCCCACAGCACTCTAGGCGGTATTTGATACAATCTTATTTATACAAGTTCTAGATCAGTCTTCTCGTATGCAATATTCAGCAGCGTGAGGATTGTCAAACCCCTTCAAATCTTGTCTCGCTTGTTTAATAGCGGTGTATGCGTCTTCTGCATATTCACAGATTTCGTGATGAATATATTGGGTATCGTGATACCCGATTGTGTAATGATTCATTAGATTAATGACATTGCGTGTTGAAGTTCTTTTGCGTGATTGAGTTCGTCTTGTGCGATCTCTGCAATCTTTTTATCTTCTGGATGATATGCTAGATACTTTGTATAAGTTTCAAATGCGTGCTTCTCAATTTTCATATTAATATCATACGCATTTAAAGGATCTATGAAATAATATGCAACCATAGTCCAATAATAAAATAGAACTAAGTGTTTGGCAAAGAATCTGTCAATCCATTTTTCATCTCCACCTCTACGTTCCATCTCTTCAAGATGTTCTGTTTCATTTAATGATTGCCAGAAATGTTCTTTCATAAGATAGATGTGTTCATCACCCCTAAGTCCTAATGACTCTTTAAAGTGTAAAACACTTATAAAAGAAAAATAGGGTGCACGAGCAATAACCTCTAACACCCAAAATCTTTGTATATCTCTACCCCTGTACAAATAGTCAAGGATAGTTATTGTGAAGTCTAAAACAAATGTGTTTAGTTTTTTCATTAGAATATTGCCTTAAAAATAAATTCTTTAGATAAAACAGGATCACCTAGAAGTTCTAATTGTAGACCATCAGCATCTACGAAGAGATCGTCTTCCGCTTCTTTTCTACAATGCTGCCAGTAATATGTTCCATCTTCTCTTCGATATAAGTAAGAAGTGTTGTGTGAATCGAGGGTGAACATTGCGATGCACTTTTGTTTATGTTGCCAACAGGGGTCTTCTGCTCGTTTTTCATATTCAGTCACGTTGCCTCCAATCATCTGATCTTTTGTTTTTAAACCATTCTGCTATATCGTCTGCCCCACTGAAACCCCTTCTATGTTTCCTTGGATCGGAGTCTCCTATATCCAAGTACTTAAGAAAAGTTGAATCGTCATCTGTCACTAATCTTCTTGCTTTACTCAACATTCCTCTTGCTGATGTATTACTTTTTGATAATTTTTCTGCCCATATCATATCATCTAGACTTACTTCTTGTTTCGCTGCAATAGATTTGCAGATGCCTTCTAACCGAAGACGATAGGCAGTTGATAACATAAATTAATAATGTATATTAATTTTATTTATCTGTTAGATATTTGTTCAATTAATGTGTCAATAGATCCAGACATATTGCGGTACCCCGTTCCTACGTATAATTGACCTGCAAAAACAGATAATGTAGCAGCACCCCAAAATAAGTAATACCACCTAGACTTCACTTGTGCTCTTACTTTTGTTACTTTGTCACGTTTCATAAACAATAAATAAAAATAGAATTAGGATAAGACCTATGCTTTAAACTTTTGTTCTATATTATATCATATAAAACTGAATTGGAGCAAAACTATGTCTCATAACATTATATCATACAATCAACTCAATTCTTGGGATAACCCATCAGAAGATCTCAGAATATCAGAGTATTACGATTGTTTAGTAGAATGTAGCGATGATCAAAGTACTTGTAAACGTTATTGTCGCTCCGTTCTAGAAAGATAAACTAAAAGAGGTCGCTAGGGACCTCTTTTTTTATTCTGGAAATTTTAAATAATTTGTATGTTCGACAGTTTTTGCTACGTCGAGCATAGCGTCTCTGATATGAGGTTGTTGACCTGTTGCTTGGTAAGCAAGATTTTGTTGGTCGGTCATTGACCATCTCCACTGGTGCATTTCATTACAATACCACAGTTGTATTTGCATATGTTTTCTTTGTAAGTTAATAGGGAATTTCTTCTTCACACTGAATCAAATGTGCATCTAACTCAAATATAATTGGATGACATAATTCTTGAATGAGATAAGAAGATGATCTATAAATCTCCTCCATTGTACACCAAGAATTTTTATTTGCCAAATCTATTGTTTGGGAATCAGGATTTTGTATTTCGTCGAAAGTGAATGCTAAACCGTTAAGATAATAAATTCTACACAATCCTATTTTGACGACGTAACGGAAGTCGGAATAGATGCGGTACATTTGCTGAACAAGAAAGGACCTTTTTTGGAACCCCAGAGCAACTCTCCCTCTTCATCATACCCTTTATCGTCAGACTCAAAGGAATCTTTAGTTAAAGTTATTGTAGAAACAACTACACCTCTGCCATTGTGGGCATTAGGTTCGTTTTTACCTATCCAACCCCTTTCACTTTCTGTGAAGATTAGACTAGGCATTTTTTTATCAGCGTTAAATGTTTCTAATAGTATGTGATCTTTTTTAGAAACGACGTTATGTGTTCGTTCACGATACACTTCACCGTTCCAGTCATACCACTGTTTTGATGATAATCGTCCTTCGTCATTGAAGTACCACAGGTAATGGATATATGCGAAAGACGATGGCCACATCTGTGCTTGTCTTAAGTTATGCCAGTGGTGAACCAAGAGATCCAGAAAAGGTTGTTGATCCATCGTATATTTTATATATTATAATTGCTCCTTGAGTTCACCTAATGTTTCAGTCACGTAACTTTTGACTTCTGCATCACTTGGCAAGGTAACACCAGGTATAGGAGGTGGTGGACCTGTCATTGGTATAGGTGGAGTCTCTAATGCTTCTACCTGTAATTGTCCGTCAGGGATTCCATTCATTAGGATATTCCCTTTGTCTCCTTCTATAAGAACTGTTTCACCTCGTTCAACAATTTTAAAAATGAAACTTAAGTTCTCAACTGCTTCTTCTTTTGTAATTCTGATCATAATTTGTAATGTCTTCTGTTAGGTTCTACACCTTCTTGTATCATTGTAACTGCGAGAGTGAAGAGATCACCACCTGATTCATCAAAATTGTAGGTGATAGTCTCTTCGTGACCATCGCTGTCTTTGTATTTTACTTCACGTTTGGTAAAATCTATCCAAACATAATCAATGTAAGTTTCCATTAATAACCATATAAGGTAGTCTTCACTAAACATTTTAACTTAGTTCAACATAATTGGCAACCCAAAAATTGTTGTAGGACCTGCACGACATCCGAAAGATGCCTTACCTGCTGTTACACTATATCTTACAGTTCCTAAACCCACAACACTATTTGTTATAGCACCTATACCTTTAATTCTTTCTGTAATAACTGAAGGAATACCCGCACCAATACCAATAGTTGCTTTAACAGAACCAACTGTACCTTTCATAGTCTCAACAATACCACAAGGTTTTGTTAATCCTGCGACAGCACGTAGATGGAAAGCAGGTAATAATGATCCTGTTAATCCTTCACTCTGTAATACAACATCAGGACCTTTAATCATAGTCAATCTACCTGTGATAGCGATTGGAATTGGATTTAACATACCAATCATTGTATAGATCTGATTGTTTACAAAATTAGTCTGCCAAGCACACTCGTTGATGATNTCACCAGATATAGAGTTCATCATTGCTGTTGCTTTATTAGTGATACTGTTTGCATCAACTTCAAAATCACCAATAGCAGTTAGGGTAATATTTGCTGCTTGAAGTCCCCAACTTCCTTGATAGTTTACTTCGTGGTCAGCAGCAATAACTTGTGTAGATTTTGCTTGATTCTCACCTGGTGTGTCACCGTTATAATTTTCGTCAAGAACATCATCACTACCTTCTTCTATACCAACACCATTAGATTGGTGTGTATTTTGTGATCCACCAACCTCTATGTTAAAATCTCCATTTACTTTTAAGGTGTAATCACCTTCAATAGTTACACACCTATTGCCTTTGATATTTAAACATTCATCTCCACCAATAATTTTGGTTTCATTTCCAGGTATATTATAATGTGTATTACCAAAACTATCAGATATTCTAGTTTGTCCACCTGTATCTGAGACGATAGTTTTTTGTTTACCTTCGTTATTATCTTGGATAATAGATGATCCGTTCATAAATGATTGGATCTCCATATCATAAGACTTTAAGTCCTGATACATTTCGGTGATAATATCACCTTGTGTTTTTGGTTTACCAGTTACAACATCTATACTAACCTCTCGTTGCATAAACTCTGGAGGTGACTCACAGGTACTAGATCCCCACAGTGGCAACCAGAAGTTCTGCTTTGATTTTCGTATTTTTCTGCCACAATTCTTTTTCTTGAGAAGTGACATAATAAGACCAAGAATCAACTTCACGATATTTTGGAAGTTTAATTTACTGAAGTCCATTTGGAAGATACTGGTAATCTTTCCTACTAATGCTCTAAACTTACCAATAGCGTCTCTTGCTGTAGCGATTGCAGAAACAATAACATTAATAGTTTTTCCTATCTTTTGTAGACCTTCTTTGATTTTTCCCATTATGGCACCTACTGCACCACTGATAGCAGTTGAAATACCATCAAACACTTTCTTTACGACCATATTTGCCAACGATTTAGCAAAGTCAGCGGTATTACTAAATGCAGATCGAATAATACCTAGAATATGAGACGCTTCAAACATACAGAATATATTAAATAACATACCTGCAACATCCATTAGAGTGGTAATAATACCTGTAGGAATTACGTTACTGAGTAGTGATTTTAGTTTACCTATCACAGACTCAATAATTTTTGCCATTACCTCTTTCATCCAAGACATAATGCCTGAGATACCATTAGCAATCGCTAAGTTAATACCTGACATTGCTTTACTTAATATCTTATTATCTACTTTCTTTCCTGTAACAATAGAAACTAAATTACCTAGAGGATCTACTGCTAATGTTGCTGCAAGATTACCTGCTTCTTTCAACATCCTTTCTAAGTCTGTCTCAAAACCTGATCCCGCAGGACCTGCTGCTCCATCTGCAATACCAAATATTGAAGTTGGAACGACCAAAGGGTTTGAAGCATAATGTCCTTCAAGACCTCTACTTAAAATACCAAGTAAACCTCTATCTGTTGACTCTCCACCATCTGAGTTAGAAGGTTGTTCTCCTGTTTTGTTAAACTGGTTTCCACCTGCTACTTCCTGACCTGATAAATCTTGTGCTTGTACAGGTAANTCTTTTGCAAGTTCTCCATCTGCTATTACAGTTTTAGAAACTTCTGAGTCTTGACCACTTTCATTCGTCTTAAATCCTCTAAAAGAACCTATAACAACTGGTAGTTGTGCTTCCTCTCCATCTAAGAAAAATCCTAGAACCTGTGCACCAACTTCCAATGCTGTAGCAGTTCCTGTATTTTTTATACCTGCTTGGTCTGTAGGCAATAGAACTGTTGCCCAAGGTAATGACTTAGTAGGAACTGTTGTCAAGTATGCTTCTTTCGCTTGACTACCTGTGTACCATCCTAAGATACGAACACGAACTCTACCAATCTCTTGTGGATCTTCTTTATCCTCGACTTCTCCGACCCACCAAGTGAATCCGTCGCGACCCATCACATCAGTTTTACCTTGTAAAGCAGTTGCTGCCATTGTTAAGTTATCCTCCGTTTTTATTTATGCGTAGGAGATCCATCCTGTAGCGATCATTTTTTCTTCGGGTGATGTAAGACCGTGATGAACGTGAGTCCAATCTGCTGGCCAAAACACTGTTAAACCTTTCTCAGGTTTTATTTTTTTATCTTGATGTACCCAGTATGTTTCACCACCTTCATTAACTGTATTTAAGTAAGTCATCCAAGCAAGATGTCTATAGGATGCAGTCTTACCAGACCCAATTCTTTCACAATGAGGGCGGTGATAACCACCTGTATTTGCAGGATACCATTGTATATTGAATGGTTCATTCAATTCAACGGGTGCCATACAAGCGTACGGGAATCTTTCAAGGTATTTATCAAGAACTGTTTGAAGTTCTCCTAAGAAAATACGAACTGCCTTCTCATTGAGGAAGGGAGGTATTGCCATATCAACAGACTTCTTGATGGTAGGGTCTACACCATCAGAGAACTCTCCATTAACCTTTTTAAGATAAGTACAATTATCCCAAAATTCCAGTAAATTGTCAATAGTGAGATCACTTATATGATCTCCATAGATAAAATCAGTCGTCATACACTAAGCATTCTGGTTCATCAGGATGTTGATCACAGAATAGTTCTAAAGCGTTAGGGTCGTGATGATCTCCTGCTTCGATCTCTTCTTTGTGATGCTCTGCATACTCTTCTAAATCGTGAAGTTCCACCTTTGCGTGCCTACGTGCAGCAGGTGATGTCATAGGATTTTCAAGAATGTCTTTGTCGTGTTGAATGTGGTCTTCTATACTTTTCATTGTTCGATACTGTCCTTTGCTAAGTTTAATTTTGTTGTGATCTCAGGTGCGGACCATTTGTGTTTCACACCTATCACAATATAGTTCCCAGAATAGGTTTCGTCAAGTTCCAAACGTTCAGACTGATCTTCAGATTGAGACTTGGGTATCCTAATGTTAACTATGTCACCTGCATCTATGGAAATATTTCCAGGGACTGTTATATCTAGTCGAATAGCGTTTAACAGTTGCCAACGTGATGCAGAATATGCTGAACTTGTAACAGTGTCAAAGTTCATATTTGACGATGAACCTTCTGGGTTATCTGAGTTTTGAGCATTCTTCATACCTGGAAGTGCTCTTATTTTTATACGAGTAGGTTTCTCTTCTGAGAAATATTCCTCGTTTGCTCTGTTAAAGGGGAAGTCACTATTAAGAGTTTGTGCTAAATCAAATACTTGTCTAGCACCAAGATTGACTGGAGGATTTATAGATCCCGCAGGTGATGTGTCCTCTGCCCCTGTTTCTGCTGTGCCACCATTAGTAGGTAAATTACCTTCAGTTAATGCGGGCAATAGTATTCCAATAACAACATTACTATATAATCCTTTACGCATCCTTTCTAGATGATTGGCACGATCTGGATAGTTCACTGTTTCTATATTATAAAAGTTATTTGCATTATCTGTGAGATTAGATTGCACGTAAGTAAATATTTTTGGTGCTTTTTGGGTTGGATTTTTTTCAGAACACAAGTAGTCCATTGTTGCAAAATTCATACCCTTACGTGTTTGCCAATACATATATCCAGGTCGTTTAGACTCGGAACCAACGATCTTATCTGCAAGATAAGAAATCACGTCATAAGGTCTCCAAGATGTAGATATAAAATTATAATTACCTGCTGAAGGTTCCCACATATTATGTGTAGTCTCTTTTAAAAAACTCTTCTCAACATCTTCAACTGTAGTAGATCCTGGTTGATCTTCATATGACTTAAANACACGATTAGTCTCATTCAATGCTGTGCTTGGTGATGTAGTGTAAATTATATAAGTCTGTGCACGTTCTGCCTTTGTAACACTACCAATTTTATATACTTTTTGTATAATTTCTAATTCCTCTTCACCTGACGAATCAGTTTTCATAGTAAGTTTAACATATTCATTGCCCTGCAATTTTGATGATAAATCTATAGTATCGTAAATTGCTATCTCCATTCTCATTGTAGGAGAATCTATAGATGACATAATATTAAATGCAGAACACAATCCAGTAAGATCAAAGGCATTTTCACCATTGAAACTTAATTGAGACAAATCTTCCCTAGGAGAAAAGTCTTTGGGTTGTATAACGAGACCAAACTCCTGTATTGTATATCCTTTTGGTTGAGTTGTAGTTTCTGCCATTAGAAGAAGTTACTCGGTGATGTGTTACTTTCGGTCAAAAATCCAAATCTACTCTGAATATATGTATTGACCTCATCCTCTTTACTTGGGAGAACAATTTCTTGACCTGCTCCACCCTCTTTTGTCTGTACAGGTCTTTCTATTACATCTAAAACTATAGTTTCTATGTTTGAGTTCATTGCAGCAGACTCTAACATTGCTTCTCCTTCGTTAACAGTATCTGTTAATGTTGATAACATTGATCCTGTGTCACCTTTACTACCAATAATTAATGCTGTTTCTAATAGTCTTCTCATAGCAAGACCAGAATCTTTACGAGTATCTGGTGTGTCTATAGGAACTATCATCTCTGTTCCGTGACCTACAAATCCACCTATTGATCTACTTACCACAGGATTGAATCCTACAGGATAACCTGATTGTGGTCCACGTATAAGTCCACCTTTACTCATACCACCTTTCAAACTCTCAAGCACTGATAAGGTTTCTTTCCAACTTTTAGTGTCTTTAGTTACTGCATTCTCACTTGCAGGTATTTCATCAAAGAATCTTGATAGATTTGCAGCAAATTGATTTACATCTATTTGTTCACCCAAGAACTCTTGGAAACCCGCCATATTCTTCAATTCTTTAAAGATCAGATCTTGACCGCTAGGATTGAATTTAAAAGTCTCAGGGTCTTTACCCATATTTTTGATTGCTGCCAAAGCAGAACTCAATCTTATACCATAACGACCTAACTCTGCACTTTCACCATATTCTTTAACTAAGTCTGCTACAGTTCTGTCAATCATAGAAGTATCAATACCCTCACCAAATTCACCATCTACTTTATCATATTTAAAACCTGGTTCAACAAAATCACCTAAGAAATTAGTACCTTTTAATGGATATGAGTTAGTTCCTTCTCCATTTCCAGTTACAGTACTGCCAGTTCCATCACCTGTACTTGTCGTAGTTTCATCTTCTTCACCACCACTACCTGTCACCCACATTAACACTTTTGTTAGACCATTTAATAAACTAATTAAAGGTTGAAATGCAAATTTGCCCAAGAAACCTGCAATTTCCATTATCTTAGGCATATGTGGTTCTATGAAATCAAGAACTTTATTTGCTACTTCTGCATATTGTTCAAAAAATTTCGTTATTGCATCACCCACTGGTTTTAGAGTTTTATTAATCCACGCACCTACTTTTGAGAAAAATTTCTTTATTGGTTCAATAATATTTTTTACGATAGGACCAATATACTTACCTATGTGTTTTCCTAAGAATCCACCAAGAAGATTACCAATAGCACCACCAATTCCAGGTAATAACTGATTTCCTAAAGCACCAAGTGCCATAGCACCAGTTGTTGCACCAACTCCTCCACCGATTGCTGCTGATTGTCTATCCTCTTCTGGAATATCCTCATCATTCATTATATCATTATATGCTAGAAATCCTTGTCCTAAACCTAACGCTGCTTGACCAAGAACATTACCACCAAATACTTTTGCTAAATTAAGAACACCTTTACCAACTAATTGAAGCATACCACTGAATGCTTTTAACATTGATGCAGGATTCTTTAAAAATGCCAATCCTGCTCCAACTAAACCTACCCCTGCTAATAACTTAACTGCACCTGCAAGTCTCGACATAAAGGGTTTACCTTCACCAAATAATTGATTCCAAGATTTACCTATCCAACTAACTATCCCTGATACTACACTCCACAATCCTTTCACTATTATTCCCAATCTATTCATTATCTTCGATAATTTTTTCTGGTTTTCGTCTTTACCTAACCAGTCTAGAGTGCTGTAAACTATCAAATTCTTAAATAATTTACCAAGATTTCCCAAAAATCCCGAACCACTTTTACCTAATAATGCACCAACAGCAAAACCTAGAGATCCTTTTAAAAATCCCTTTGCGTATTTCATAGCATTAGACTTATCTCTTGCAAGTTGGTTTTTTCGCTCTTGTTCTTGCAGTTGTTGTTGCTGTTGTAATCTAGTTGATAATATTGCAGTACCTATACTATTTACAGTTGCTCCTAGGGAATTAATTGCACTAATGGTCGTGGAGAATTTAGAACCCGTTACTGTCTTATTGCCAATAGTAACCGTCGCACCTTTGTCCTCTGGAGGTGTAATAAATTTATAGAATCGTATTGACTTTTTTTGTGCCATTAGTAAACTGTTGCCTCATTATCTTCAAACTGAACGTTTGTCTCATCACCCACAGTTACAGTAGGTGTAACTACAGGTTGTATGACCACTGCACCTCCCTCTGTAGTATATGTTTTTTCATTGACCAAATCGTCTGAATTGGTGAGATTATCACCAGTATTTATTGTCTCTGGGTCAACATTATTCTTTACAATTTCATTTTCTTCTTTTGCAGGGAATATATCTGGATATAACTCTCCAATATCTAATCTATTTTTATTATATCCACGTTCAACCTTATGGTTTGTAAATGCTTGTAATAAAAGGTATGTAGATTTTGATGTTAATTTTGCACCACCTTGACCACCTCTTTTATATTTTCTAGCATCCATCAATTCACCTATTTTATCACCAGGTTTTACTCTTGTGTGATAATTAATCGTAGGTATTACGTTTCTATATCCAATATCTTCATTTCCTGCATCACCTTCAATAATCATTCCTCCTCTTCTATGATCACTCGAAGATTTACCTTTCTGGTATCCCCATCGACGTACTTTTCCTGCTTTCACAGCAAAAACAGGTATTGGAAAACTTTCTGGGTTATCTGGTCTTACTATTCTACCACCTTTTAATCCTAACTTATCTTTTTTAGTTCCTGCACTATAATCTAAAAATCCATTTGGTAAAGGAAAAACTGGAGGAAGTAAAGCAGTTACCTCTTCATTTGCTTGTGCTTCTTGTTCTATTTTTTGCTCTAATAGTTTTTGTTCCTCTCTTCTTATTGCTTCATTTTGCCTTTCAATTTGTTCACCAACAGTATATCTCCAATTCCACGCTTTATAGTCTTCACCTTTTCGTTCTGCTATATCCTCTAATCTTTGTAATTTTTCATTTTTTTCTTCTATTCTTATTTCGGTATTTTCTACTCTTCTGCCTATTTTTTCTTCATCACTGCCTAGATTTAATAAATTTGCAACTTGGTTCATCCTCTTTCTACCAAATCTAAACAATTTTTTCAAATCATACAATGCTTCTTGAAACCAATCAGAATTAATCATACTAACAATTTTTTCAATACCTGCATCTACTAGGGGTTTAAATATTTCTTTCATCTTGGCGAAAAGTGGTGCCAATCCATCTTTCCATAGGTCAGCAAACGCTTGTGACACTGGTTCAAAAAGTGCCTTGAATATCTTAAAGTACATACCAAATGATCTCTTAATAGGTTTGAACATTGGTGTAAAAGCATCACCTAAGAACGCACCTATCTTATCTCCTAGGAAAGAACCTAGCATTTGACCAACAATCGGACCAAATGGACCAAGTACAGGTGTAAGTAATGCACCCATAGCAATACCACCAATAGCAGCACCTGCACCACCACCGATAGCATTTTGTAAAGACTTACCTGACGACAATCTATTTGCAAACGAGAAAATACCCGCTAATGCCGACATTCCTCCACCTTTAAGGAATCTACCTGCACCTTTACCAAAACCTTTAAGAAATTTACTTCCTTTTTGTAAAAATCTACCACCCTTAACTTTAGCAAGACGTTTTAAACGAAGCATTCTTTTAGCACGCAATGCTTGTTTTAACCTTCTTTGTTTTATTATTCTTCTACCTTCTGCAAATCTTTTACCTGACCCTTGTTTACCAAATCTAAGAAAATCTACCATTTTCTTTAGTTTTTTGAAATCACCTATCAATTTCCACGGTCTTAATATTCTACCTGCTACAAAAAATCCTGCTATTCCACCTATAACTTTCAATGCTCCCATTAAAAAACTATCTTCAGCAAGTCCATCAAATATTAAACCTACACTCATATTTGTTACTTTATAGAGTGCTTTGAACCAACCACCAATGACTGCCAAACCTATTTGTAAATCATATCTTTTTCCAGGTTGCTCTAAGAAAGTTAATCCTACAAACCATCCCAATGCAGACTTTGCTAACCACTTTAGGGGTTTTAAAAGTGCTTCTAACCACCCCCATTTTTTAGACTCACTTCTAGTTTCTGACTTAACACCACTCTCTACATCTTCCTTCTTTATATTTTTATTGTATGCCTCTTCCTTTTTTCTATCTTCTTCTAGTTGTTTTGCTCTTTCTGTTTCTGCTTTAAGTAATGAATCCTGTTGTCTTGCTAAGTCATCAACTAACAACTGACCAATATCTGCCACAGCATATCCCAACCTATTGATACTAAAAGTCAAGGTCTTAACTGGATCTCCCGCAGGACCACTAGGTGTCGGAGCAAGAAATTTTTTAATCTTTAGTGTTGGTGATTTTGCCACTTACAGTGTTTGATGTTGTGAATTTGCCTGTTTCTGACGTGCTTCTTCCTCACGAAGATGTCGTATGAGCATATTTACATAGACATCCCTCTCCCAAGGCATCATAGATTCTAATTCAGTCAGACTATACTTATGATGTTGCATTAATGCAAAGTTCACTTCATATAGATTCATCAATGTATCGTGTGAGAGGGCTATGCGAAAAAACTTGCCATCCCCTCCAGAACCATCTCACTCTTCTTCTCAGTCTTTGGATTGAAAACTTCAATAGTATGAGATACTTTAGGCATTGATTCAAAAAAGTTTTGCACTTTCTGAAACTGCATATTGTTCATAGTTTCAAAGAAGTTTACGAGTTCTCCTTTCTTGTATGCTTTTGCGTTTTCTACCTCTTCACCGTTGGCAATTTGGTCTACACAATCTGCTGCAAGTTGGAAAATGTCATCAAGTTTAGGATCATCTGCTAGATTATTCTTTACAAATGTATCAATAGAAGGATACTTCATCACGAGTGTGACTTCATCAGTAATTTTTATTTTATTTGTATGTTCTTTTGGAACAACTACTTCTACTTCCTCAAGATTAACTTCTACTTCAACTTGAGTCTCGTTATCATCAGGAGCAATGACTTTAAATTCACTGACTTCACCTACTGACTTAGCACGAATACGTAAGAACAAATATTCAATATCAAATGTAGCAAGTGTTTCTATTTTTTTAACACTCGTACAATTTTTAATAATCTCTTTAACTGCCTTGATCATTTCCTTTTGATCTTGAGATTCCATTGCCATATAAAGCAATTTCTCTTCACGAACTAGGAATGGACGGTATGTTACCTTTTGACCGAACGGTAGGGTACATTCATACTCAGGGACCACGAGGGTCGGCAATGGCATTGGCATAGTTTTAAATTCAATTCAGTATATAGTTATTTAGCACCCTAACGACGGATTACATTCTGATCTATGTAATTACTTGCTCTCCAATCTCCCTGTGATCCTATCTTTGCTTCCATACGTAGTCTTTCAACTCTGAACTGAACATCTAACTTCATTAATCGTGTCTGTTTATTGTTAAATGACATCACACTTACATTAGTAGGGAAACAATTAAATGCAGTCCAACTTGCTGTAACTTTATTTAATCTTGTCTGTCCTATTATTCTCCCTGTAAATGAGTCTGTTGCTCTAAGTATGTCATTAGATCCACCTTCATACTTATCTATGTGTATGTCTGCTGTGTAATCATCATAAAACATTGTTCTATTCTCAGAGTCTCTACTTATAACTTGAATCCAACGATCAAAAACATACCTTGGCCACTGATTTACTGGAACTATGAACTGTATGTTCATCTCTTGTGGTTGTTGAAATGTAGCATACTTTCTTTCAATACCAAAGTTAGTTACACCTCCAGTCATCAATGCTCTTGATGGAATCTTTACTTCATCTGCAAGATAGTCTACAGCATCATTCCACTCATTTAATTCTACTGATCCACCTGGTCCTAAAGTATTAGCAGTATTTGCAAACACAAAACGGGGTGGTTGTATTGTGACCTCGAATAGATTACTCTTCGACGGTCCGTAATTACCTTTTGCTAGAAAATCTTGAAAACCTTTAAAATTTCTCATCTTTTTAGTGCTAACTGCGTTGGCATAGGTTTATCTCTTCCATTAATAGTTACATAAAATTGTTCTAAGGGCATCAAACCTATATCTGCCCAATCAGATTCTGGTATGTCTAATAAAGCACCACGCACTCTATTCCTCAAGTATTTATGCACGGTAAGAGCAAAAACGTCACTTGATATAGAATTACCTGCTGCTAATGCTTCACCCATCGCTACACGTTCCTGTGGCATCACATAATGTAGGTTGGCACCCCAAAAATGTTCAGCATCTTCATTCATAATGTAAACCAATGGAAACGCATCCCAATGAAACATTTTCTCTTTAAACTTTGGGTTTGGATAGTCAAAGAACACCATCCTACCTACCTGTGGTGAAACATAGGTATTGAGAGCAGTTCTTAACTTGTTTCTCCACCACTGTTTAGTTCTACCACCAGTTTGTTTTGCTTTTATGTCGGTGAAGGTGCTCATACTTGTAACTCTTTCTCGGTTAGTATCATAAATACCATTTGACGATCCTTACAATATTCTCTTGCTGCTTTCCACTTTGCATCATTAACAGCATATGTTCTTACCTCATTCAAATATTTCTTTGTACGTCGCTGTTGTTTCTTAGGTGTCTGTGTCTGCTTAAGAGGTTTGACCTCGATAATAAGTCTCGTCTTCCCCCCAGTTTTGGTCCTTGCTCTGACGTAAAAATCTGGAAAGTAGCGATGAACCCTACCATCAACAGGACTGATGTACGGGATAATAATCTCCTCACTACCCCATTCCTCCACATTTATATTGCGGTCGCACCATACCATAAACTTTCTTTCCCATAAACTTCTATAAATAATATTAGTAGGATCCCCTTTGTATTTTCCAGGGTAACTTGGTTTGAATTTTCCTGAGTAACTTTTAGTCATAATCAAATGTCATTAGTATATCCGAGATCAGTTCCTGGGAGTTCTCTTTTGCAAAACAGAAGAGATAGTTTCGAGACCAGTTTCGTAGACTATTTAGTAATAAAACACCACTCGTCAACAGATGGTAATCCATATTCTTACATTGGTAACAGTGGTGGATATGGTGGTAACAGTGTGCTTGGTGGTGGTGGAGAAGCAGAAGGTAGTTTAAAAAATACAATTTATTTGTACCTACCACCAAAATTACAAGAACAATACTCTACAAATTATGAAAGAACGACCGTTGGTGCAGCAGGTGTTCAAGCATTAGATGCAGGAGCAACAGCAGCAGCAGGAGGAGACGTAGATATAGTAAGTGCTATTCAAACTACTGCAAAAGCAGCAAAACCTCAGTTTGTTATGGATAAAATTGCAGGTGCTTTAGGTACAATTAATAGTGCACTAGGAGCAAGTGGTTCTAACTTAGATGCTAATAGTGTTGGTGCTTTAGTTAAGAAGAAAATATTTAACCCATACCAAGAAACAACATTCCGTGGTACAAACTATCGTTCACATAACTTTTCTTTCCAATGTCAACCACGTAACAGACAAGAATCAGATGAGTTATATAAGATAATAAACGTTCTCCGTAGAGGAATGTTACCAGAAATGCAAGATGCAGATAAAGCAGAACAAACTGGAGTAACAGAAGGAGGTAATGATACTGAGACTACCCTTACAGAAGAAGCATTTAGTGGGTCAGCAGCAGGTCGTTGGTTAGGAATACCAGACTACTTTAGACTTGACATCATTCGTATAGCAGGAACACCAAGTGATGATGGTAGTTTAGAACTGAGTGGTGGTTCTCCAAAAGGATTGAAAAGAATTATGCAGTTCCCTACTAAAGTAGTGTTAAAAAATATGAGTATAAATTTATCTCCTGATGGTCCATATAATTCATTGAAAGATGCTTTTGATAGTAATATGGATTACGGTCCTGCTTCTTTCACAATGTCTCTATTGTTTGATGAGACTGCATTCCTTACTAGAAATTCACTTACAGAGTAATGGCATACTTTAAATACCTACCTAAAGTTTTTGTTAGAAATAAAACCAGAGTTAACGGTTCACAACCATATGAACTGTCTGTAAATATTTTTAGACGTATTAAAATCAGAGATGATTTACAAGGTTCATTACTTGGATTCACTCAGTATGAGATACAAGATGGAACAAGACCTGATCAAGTTGCCTATGAGATATATAAAGATGCAGGTCTAGACTGGGTAATTCTTCTAATTAATAACATTATTAATGTAAATGAAGACTGGCCAATGAATCGTGAAGATTTATATCACTATGTCCTAGACAAATACGGTTCTATCGAAGGAGTAAAACACTATGAAACAAAGGAGTATAGGAGTCCTAGTCTTGATCTTGTCCTACTTCCTGGTGGGATTACTGTTTCGGAGTCTTACCAATACACGAAACCCGATGGCACCATCCTTCCAAAATCCGAATCTAGATCTTCAGTATCCTACTACTCCTATGAAGCAGCAATAAATGATACTAAGAGAAACATATATCTTTTACGTCCACAATATCTAAATGACTTCATTGCAGAGTTCAAGAAGTTAGCAAGGTATCTTCCTAACATTGAACTAGATTCTTCTAACAATAAGAAAACACAAGGATCTCTTGCTGAAGAATTTATCGGTCTACCCAAGTACAATCGTCCAAGACAGAGCACTGCATCAACAGGTTCTGCATCTGGTGGTGGTTCTTCTACTGCATTAATATCTTCTGGTGGTTCATCAGCAGCGTCGTCAACAACCACGACAACTACATCTACAGGTGTAACATTAAGTACAACAGATTCAAATGCCTCTTCCGCTACAACTTATAATAATACATCATCTACTGACACAAGTTCCTCGTCAAGCAGTTCATCGAGTTCGTCATCAAGTTCATCAAGTTCTTCATCCTCAAGTGGATCAAGTGGTTCTAGTTCTTCTAGTGGTTCTTCTGGTTCTAGCGGGTCTTCGGGATCAAGTGGCGGTGGATACTACGGAGGAGGGTACTAATCCAAGCAGTAGTCCAACGCTTTTTTAGCAGTATCTTTTAATCTCGGTCTCTTCCACGAAGCATAAGGAATAGTCACTAAAAATCCCAGAAGATCCGCATCAGGGTCCTCTGGGATTCCTATTGGTTCAACAAAAAATATCCCTGCTCTCGCTACAGTCTTCCACTTACCCACATCAACAAATCCCAACCCTCTCAACGCACATTCTAGTTTGAGAGAGTAGCATCCGTCGATTAGTTTCATTTAAAAACACCAGTTATCGTCTTTGTAAATGTAACAGGGAACTCCGTGTTCGTTGTACTCATTCGGTGAGAAGTATGGTAATCTTCGCCAACCATAGTGATGGTGGTGATGATAATCTCCGTACTCTGGTCTAGGAGCAGGACGATACCAACAGTTCCAACTTTCAAATGTCCTATCAAAAGCACAATGAGAAGGTTCGACTTCAAATTCTCCACTTTTTAATCTAGTGTGTGCTGATGCAACTTGAGGTGTAGCGATTGCTGCTACAAGCATTAAAGGAAAGAGTTTCATAATGTAACTTCATTACCGTGTTCTGTACCTATTCTACCACGAATAAACACATCATATGCAATACATAGTCGCCAGTTTGTAGACTGGTTGCGTTCTGCCCTGTGTACTAACTGTGATGGAAACATCAACAGAGTTCCAGGTTCGGGTAGTATAGAAAATTGTTTAGCAGTTGCAGGAACAAATCCTACTGTGTCTGGTTCCAATGTAGGAACAAAACAGTTCTGATAATGTGCTCCCTTGTTAAAGAACAACCTTCCACTGTCAGGGTTACACATTATATAGTAAACACCACTCATTACAGCGTTGGTATGTGAATGCCAATCACAACTATCTCCAGTTTTATGTGATGCTGCCCAAGATCTTACTATCTCTAGTTCATTTGTAGTCTTAATGAGTAGTGTATTGTAGCACCAGTCTTCTATCTGCTTCTGTATCCTGTTGTAAACAGAAGGTAGAAAGTTTAAAATATTTTTTTCTTTTGTAATACTTTTGGTTTCAAACCTATCCCACTCCATTGTATCGAGAATAGAAAGGGTGCCTTCTGGCACCCCAATATTTTCTTCAAAAACAGGAGTTGGAAATAACTCGTGCATCATAAGGGTATCAAACTATTAATCTTCCTCTGCGAGTTTCTGGAAGAAACTTAACGCATCGTCCTCCTCTTCTTTAGCAGCAGGAGTTGTTGCAGACGCAACAGTTTTAGTCGCTGAGAATGATTCAACCTCTTCCTTCCAGTTTGTATTTGGAACAGGGGTTTCTTTGATACTTGGTGCGTGATCGTATTTGTCTGTCTCGAATGACTTTGGTTGAACTGCTTGTCCAAGAACTGCCTTAAGACGTTCATCCAACTGTTCGTAACTCTTGAAATTAGATTCATCAGTAAACTCCTCAAGGGAATAACTGCTGTTATAAATCTCTTCCAACTTAGAATCGTCAAAGTTACCTAGAGTTGATGCTGCATTGAATGATGAGTCATCGTAGTTCCAGTAACCTGCGACCTGCTTGATCTTTAATTTAAAGTCTGCACCTTTCCAAAGATCGAATGGGTTGATCGCGGGTTGTGGATCGTAGTCGTTCTCGTCTGGTTGCATACGTGCTGTAAGTTTATCAAAGATACGCTTACCAAACTTGTATAGAAAGACCTGTCCTTCGTTCTCTGGGTTTAGAGGGTCTTTGATAACATAGATGTTAGCAAAATAGGAAAGTTTTCTTTTTTGTTTACGTGCTATGTCCTTGTCTGCTTCTCTTCCACTATTCCATAGACCAGAATTGTGTGCACAAATAGGACATTTTTCACCTTTGGTTGTAGGACAGTTTTCAATTAACCATCCACCAGGACCTTGAAATGCGTGACTCCAAACCTGTGCCCAAGGTAGATCGCTTACGTTCTTTTGTGGAACGAAACGAATAATAGCAAAACCATTACCTGACTTATCAACTCCTGGTTTCCATAAACGGTCGTCAGATTGTTTACCGTTGCTGTTCATTTTGTTGATCTCTTTTGTTAGATCAGCAAACTTACCAGAAGATTTTTTTAAACTTGAAAATGACATAATTAGTCTGTTGTTCGTGTGTTGTGTAAAATATACTACCCTATAGGGTAACATAACTATTTAGTTGCGTCAAGTTCCCTTCTCCACGAGTGTAAGCGTTTCTCCATATCTTCTAAGACTTCTTGAATTTGCTTACCACCACTATAGATTTGAGTCATTTGGTCTATGCGAATCTTGACCTCCGCTGCTTCCTGATCCTCCAATGCCATCAAACAAAGTCTACCATAAAAGATCTTTTGTTTAGCAATTAGTTCTAAAGTTTTAACGATGTGTAACTTCTTATCTTCCTTCTTCATCAAAGGAAATCTAACAGAAAGATCATACAAATCTTTATAGAGTTGTTGCATATTTTCCAACTCTTCTTTGATTACATCCGACTCGTAAAATGGTTGTGTCATAATGGTAATACTCCTCTGCTAGTTTTCTTTACGTAATTTAATTGCTGTGCATTATATTTAATCTTATCCTTGAGTGGACGAGAAATTAATTTGTTTACAGTTTCAATCTCGATGTCATATTCATCGCAGACAACTACAACTGCATCAATATAATTGGTAAGTCCGTTGCTATTTTTAACAACATCCTCTACCATTCCTGAGAATTTCGCTTGTGTCATAAATTTGTCTTTAAATTCTTTCATTTGATTGTAGACATAAAGTCATCGATGTATGATCTGAGAAGGTCATAGTAGTGATCTGGATTCTTTTCAAAGACTTGAACAGTTCCATCTTCTACTGCTACGATCGTGACTATTTTATTGATGGGAATACCACATCTTTCATAATACATAACTGCGTAAGCAGTTTCTTGAACAAAGTAATTCTCAATCCATATTTCTTTCTTAGGTTTAGTTGATGTCTTAAAGTCAATGACGGATAGTTCTCCATCAAACTCTGCTATGCAGTCAACGCGACCAGAAATGCGAAGATAATCACTGAAGAGACAACTCTCCAAAAGGTGTATGTTATTGATCCTATTAAGTTCCTCACGGGAGGACTGAAAAAGATAAGTAGCAAGAGGATTAGTTTCATCGAAAGATACTTCTTCGTTCTTCAAATAACATTCTACCATAGAATGAAACTTATTGCCACGTGATGCAGCAGCAGTTGAAATTTTTGTTGCTTGCTTTTCACCGACACGTTTCCTCCATTTAATAATAGAATCCTTCTTACGATGACTTGTGATAGTCGTGATAGAAGGATACCATTTGTTTTCTGCAACTTCATAGAGTCTTAAACCAGACTTCTTTGTCACAGAATTTATTTCATAGATAGGTTTCGGAGGACCTACAGTTTTAAATACAGTTTTAGAGACCAAGATTCACCTTTGATATTAAGTATTCTCTTACGAGACCTGACCTAACAATGTCATCAATACCAAATTCGACCGTATCAAACGATGGCATTGTCTGCAAGATCTTCATAAAGTCTAGGACTCCATTACGTTCATTGCTTTTAACTAAATCAGATTGTGTGTAGTCTCCTGAGAAAATGATCTTAGAGTTCTGACCCACACGAGTTATTATACTATCTAATTCGTGGAAGTTCAAGTTACTAAACTCATCTACTATGATGACACAATTATCTAATGTGGTTCCTCTGATAAAAGAGGTAGACCAAAATGATATTGTCTCTTGTGATCTTAAGTTATCATATAACATTTCAAATGCAGCATCATCAGGCATCTGAAACATATACTTTACCATATTTTTATATGGTATTTGGTATAGATTTGATTTGTCCTCGTGATCTCCAGGAAGGAAACCAATCTCTCTTGTAGGGACGAGAGACCTTACCATATATACTTTTTCATATGGACTTGTAGGTTCTAATACTTCCTTGAGTGCAAGGTACAAACTAATAAAAGTTTTACCAGTACCCGCAGCACCGTGTAAAACTAAATTCTTTCCTTCAGCATAAGACTTGAAGACTATTTCTTGGTTGTCCCCAATGGGTTCGATCACCTTGAGGTGATCCATATTAATAGGTTTCTTTCTTCTCATAAATTTAGCACTTCTGCTGTTGTTTTGAGAGGTTGTCTTTCGCTTTTTGACAGGCATAATTAAGTGTAGTTAGACAAGTTTGCAGCGGGGTGTTCTGATTGAATCTTCTGCATCACTTCTTTAAATCCATCGGATTGTTTTGGTTTACCATACATTGTTGCAGGTGATTGATTACCAAAATACCTTTCCATTTCTGGGTGCTCGTCTTTGTATTTATCGAGTTCTGCCATAGACATTTTTAACTCGATAATCTCTCCAGTTTCTTTGTTTTTGAAGTCGTATGAGGGCATTAATGTTTACGTAGTTTTTTAGATTTGTGTCTGATGTATCTGACTTGAACATTAATTAAGTTAAGTCGTGCTCTAATTATAGCATACTTTAATTCTAGTTTCACGTAGTCTACAATTTTATAGAACGGATCGAACCCATCTGTGATAGCGATGAGCATTACAACTAATAAAAAAGTATAGAGTGTGTACATTAGTCTATTCTGAGACAGGGTTGGAGGTCTCGCCAGTAATCATCTTCGGGACAATCACAATCTTGTTGACACCATCCTAATGCTTTAGAAATGGTAGGAAAGTTACAAACAAAATGGTCTTTGCATAACTGTGCAATGTCCATATGCTCTTTCTGTGTACCGTGTCCAGTTCGTAATTCGATATAGTGTATCCAAGAACGAAGTGAACCTGTCATATAGATACGAGTCGGTGTTGCCAATGGCAATACAAATCTCGCACATTCTTTTGCCACACCTTTCTTTAAGAGCATAGCATATACATCTTGAGCATCTTTAAATAACTCTTCAACAATGTGATTCATCTTACGTACTTCATCAGGGTCAAGATCATCAATAGAATTTTGACGATTCTTATCATCCTGACGACGTAGATCTGGTACAGGAATCTTATCTGTCAACAGATTTGTGTCTGCATATCTTTGAGAAAATTCCTGATAAGTAAATGAACGATGCCTTAATATTTGTGCAGCGATTGCTCTTGTTGTATTGATTTCAAGAGTCATTGTTGCTTGCTCAAACACAGACCAGTGACCGTGCTTAATACAATACTCTAATAGTTTTTCAACTTTAGGATTGTCTTGGTTATTAGGATTAGATACTCTTGCGATGTATCCTATTGTCTTCTCAGCATCAGGTGTTGTGCTTACTAGGCAAACTGATGCGTGAGATAAGGGTTTCATTGTACTTGTCATTGACGAAAACATCTAGCGATTATAAGGATTGCAAATGATTGGATGTAATTTATAGTTGCCAATCCAAACAGAGTTGGAGCAACAAAGTTCCACGCAAACATTAGAACTAGAGGTGTCAAAAATACTGTGCCAATAAATTCACCAACTTGTTCTGGTGTAACCTTAGTATCCTTTGGAGGTTCTTCCTCTGGTTTCTTAGGTTCCTGTATTTTATTGACGGTGTAAATCGTCATCTTCTTTTTCTTCTGTTTTTGGTCTCCTTCTTGTCTGCTTCCTGTTGATTTTTCCATAATTTAGGGTTGACTATACCTTGTGATTGTCTGAACCATTTGAAGTCCTTCTTATACTTATCATAATAATAGTCAAACATCTCCACTTGAGACTGCGGTATGGCAATATCATAACATTCCTTGCCATTTTCTATGTAATGAACAAGATATGCTGTGTATGGTAATGTTTTGTCGTTAGCATCAGTAACCTGACACTTCTCTTTGAGGACGTTCAATGTATTCAACTCCGATTACCCCACTGAATTGTAGGGAATGCTTCTTGTACAACTGCTTTAGTAATTCTATAGCGTTTGCCAAGTTGTTTGTCTTTTACAAGGCATAAAACCTTTGCTTCATCTTCGTGTAACCCTTCTAACATTTGGATAAACATATTCTCTTTCTTCATAGAAGGAAGATTGTCTGCTCCACCCTTAATAAAGTAGTAGAATTTACGTGCTTCTTTCTCAAGAAGTGTATGTTCTGTACCCATAGGTGCAGGGTTTGGTCTGTAAGGTACATCACCTTCTGGTAATGCTGAAACTACAGAGTCATCGTAGTTCCATATGAATAGAGAACGTAGTGCTTGACTATTATTCTCTTGAAGGATTTTCACCTTCTGTGATTTTGTCTTTGCATTGTGTGCTTTCTGCAAAATCTCTGCAATAGTAAGTTTCATAACTTAAAAATAGTTTACTGCTGACACTAGGTCATTCAATTCATTCTCTTCAAAGTAAGAAGAGAGGTCGCTCCTGTTAGCAGGAACTAAGGATTCATATGTATCTATAATCTTTTCACTTACGTCTTTTGGAATATACTCAAAGTCAATTAGTTTACGATTACGTTCATACTGATCCATAAGTTCTGGTGTAGTACAGAAGTCTTCTGGACTTTGCGTAGACCACTTTGCAATTAATACTTTGCGTAATGGTTTCTGTCTGCGTCCTTCAACCAAGCAACTATCATCAGATAAGAAGTTTGGAATACCATCAGATCTATCACCCTTAAGGATGTGCTCTGAGATATACAGTTTAGGGTCTAGTCCTTCTACCCATTTCTTAAGACAAGGATTGTATTGATCTACATATCCATATCTTTTAAGTTGAATAAAGTCTTTATCTCCAGAGAGTATTAAAGTCTTCACTGGTGGTTGCATATTGTTTTGCAATCTTATGTTTGCAAGACCTTGTTGTTTACAGAGAACAGCGATGATGTCATCTGCTTCTGCACCCTCAACCTCTACAACTTTGTACGGTAAATGTTCTAAGAACTCTGCCTTAAGTTTATTAAGGAGTTCAAAAATATTATCCCAGTTATGTTTAGACTTTTCTCTGTCACGTTTACGTGTACCCTTATAGTGAGGGAACTCATCACGTCTCCAGTAATGTCTGTTGTCATAACAGAGAACAAATTCTCCGTACTTTTTCTTAAACTCTGACCTATAGTTAAGCAGAGAATTAAGAACCATATGTCGGACTAAACCTTCTTGTAACTTCTCAGTCTGTGAAAGCGAAACCATAAGGTTTGCTATCATCACCTGATTCATATCTACAAGAATCATTTTTAGTCATCATCTTCGTCATCTATTATATCATTTTCTTCACTCAAACGCAAGTACAGTAGTTCTTCGGGGTCTACTCTGCCATCATCAGTCAACATTTCTGGGTGAATAACTGCTTTTGCATACGCTGCACTCTCAAGATAAGTGTCAACATAATCTTTTACATACCAAGCAATAACAGCACCCATCAGGAACGCTCCTATGATTAATGATGCAAAAATAACCGCTTGTTCTGCCATAGGAAACTCCTTGTAATTAAAATTATTTAGACTTTTTTTTGCGTCCAGGTCTACGAGTTTGCTCGTACTTCCACGCATCTTCTAATAGAGCATACAGATACTTGTGTATCTTTCTTGCTTGTGGTTTAGGGATATGTCCGAAGGATTCTCTTAGGTATGGATCACCACCCTTAATGTACCCTTCTAATTCCAAACACATCTCTGAAACGCTTGCTGCTGTACTGCTCTCGATGAACTCTGTTACTTCTCTTCGAGTGAATTTCTGTGCTTCTAGTAGAGGGTAGACCTTCATTAAGAATCTACCTTCACCCATTGCAGCATCCATTGCCCTCTCAACTAGAGAACAAAGTTCATCAACTTTGTTCTGTTGGTTTATCATTGTAGTCAAATAATACCTCTTGATTTAAAATGTGAGATTGATTCATTGCAACCACCTGTTTTTTGTCCGTCTACGACTAACTGTGGGAAGGTGGACCCACTACCAAACTCTTGATAGAACTGATCACGTGTGAAGTTTTCGTTGAGTATGTACTCACGATAACTCCAACCTTTTAAATTGTAAAACTCTTTAATCTTTGAACAGTAAGGACAACCTGGTCTGGTATAGATTGTTGTATTGTTTGGTTTCATTAGTTAAGGTGAACGTTGAATGCGATTGAATAACGAGAAAGATCTGTGTTGTTCTTTTCCGTAGCGTGTTCTAACCACGATGGAAATAGTATAACAGATTCTGGAGTAGGGTCAAAGTAAATACCTTCTTCAGTTCCAAACATACACATCTTAGCATATGGATTTGGATTGTAAAATAGTATTCCTCCCATCTCAGGTGTGGTTCGATGATAATACACACCAGATACCTGATGACCTGCGTGTGTATGTCTTTGTTGTGACTTACCTTTACCGACTACATTGATCCACGATTGTGAGATAGTCCAAGATCCTCTCAATGGTTCTATGTATGCTGAGGCACTATCTGGAACAGGTAATTTTTGTGAACCCACATATTTTTCTATTGCTTCACCTAGAAATGACTCAAGGTTTGGCATAGGATGTTTCTTAAACATCTGTAATAAATGTTGCTTCGCGTGAGTACCGTGTAAAGTTTCTTGCAAAGCATAAGGAGACAAATATGAACTGTCAGACCAGTCACCTGTCTCCTCTAAGTATTTAATTGTATTGTCTATCTCCTCTACTATCTTAGCGTCACTATGTTGTGATGGAAATATCTCAGTTGGGAATAGTTGCATTACTAAGTTCTTCAATTCGATAATGTCTTGCGAGTTGTTGATCTAAACCAAAGATCTCTACATCTGCATTGTCTGGTGCATCAAATATGTATGTCTCGAATGGCATCACTACTTTCTCTAACCAAAAATCTTTTGCCATACATTTAAAAATGATCATCCTATCTGTTTCATTTCTATAGGAGTAACTATTCATCCTGTAACTCCTTTAGTTTCTGATGACAATGATCAATGATCTCTTGTCTATAGAACATCAGTTCTTCAAAACAATCTTGATTGTGTGCACAGGATCTTAATTTAGTATCAGGTTTGTGTAGACTCTCTATCAGCAGGGTCAGTCCCCTCTGCTTCTTCTCTGATTCCTGTGTCATAGTCACCTTGTGTTTGTTTCTTAACATTATATATGGAATCATCTAATTTTGCAAGTTCTCCAAGCAAACTTTTTTGATATTTCTTTTCCTTCTTCATTTTTTTACGAAGAGTCTCAGGATCATCCTTATATTTTGTACCTATTTTTACGATACGTTGTAGTTCATTGTGTGATTGCTTTAGTCTTCTATCCCAGAAGGCATCTTTGTTTAGAGGGGTCATACTGCGTCGTCAATAATGAATCTAAATTGTCTGAAATGTGCATTTCTAGACCTACTACTATTACTATACCACACAGTTGAGTTTCTGTCGTGTGATGATTGATATAATCCCCACTTAGCAGTTCTAGTATTAATAGATGTCTCTGAGTTATTTAATCTTATTCTCTGAGGTAAGATTTTTTCTTGTGGATAGTATGGAGTTGTAGTCTCTGCACCTTCATTGTTTATAAGTTTCTCATCTCTTACAGGAAACTCCCAAGTAAATTCCATACCGTCAGCATACCCTTGACCTGCATTTAAAATAGAATCTACTGTCCATCTGAACTGGTATCCTTTCAAAGTCTCAGGTGCTGTTTGTGTATCAGTTTCTTTATAAATTAACTCTGCTCTCATTCGTAATTTCATTCCATTAGTTCCTTCTAAATCAAAGTCGTGATAGAAATAGACAGGTTCTCCTGCTGCATTTTTTCTCTGCCAGTATTGTACTAGAGTAGCAGGTTCTCTATACATCATTGTTACCGCTGATGATGTATCCTCTACGCTCACAGTAAATAATTTTTCTACAAGATCACTGACTTGACTGTCAAAGTAATTTGATGTTGGTGAACCTGACGCTATTAGAATAGCAGGTGATGGTAAACCATATGCACCAACGTCATTATTTTCATTAAGTGTTCCAAATGATAATTGATTTACAGCACCACCAGAAATACAAGCAGCAGTGTCAAGACTGTTTACTACAATACCTTGTCTGAATATTGTACCAAGAGTTTTGTCTTTACCTACAAAGAATTTTTCTAATTGACCTATCCTATATCCACCACTACCCATATCAATGATACTTTCTACACGGAATCTCATACCATTTGTTACTGACTCATACCTAATATTAAGTGACATTCCACCACTACCAATAGATCTGACAATGTAACCTGTACTATCATCATCTGTTCTTACTTGGTTCACGTGTGTAGGACGTGGTGTAACTGTCAACCAGTTATTTGTAAATCCTCCACCACTTGACCACGCAGACACTGTATTACTTGAATTATTTACATCATACAATGAGAATGATCCAGGTACACCACAGTTCAAATTAATATCTGGAACGTTATGTGATGTTGTTGTAAGTTCTACTCCAAATATATTAATGATTTCTTTTGTACTTTCATTGTGTAAAGCAAAGTGTGGTGTAACTGATGCGTTATAATGACCTGCTTCAATACTAGCAACTCTAAATGTAACATCATCACCTCTAGCAATATCAAAAGTATGTAAAGGTGTACCTATCTTTGTCCACTCATCTACGTGTGCTTCATCTTCAAAGATCATTACATTGTTTTTATACAGTTGATACTTGAATACAGTACAGTCACCAATACCACCTGTCATACCACCGTGTGATCTCAAACTTATAGTTCCATCTTGTATAGCAGTGATTGTTTGTGCGGTGTTATGTTTGGTCATATATTCACCTACACAATTACTACAACCTGATACTACTGAATCACCTTCTGCAACTTGACCACAACCAGTACGTGCCATTTCCATATTCTTAAATCCTGTAGGATCAAACATATAATCTTCACAAGATTTAATAGAACCTAACTCTCTAAACTCAGGTTCTACTATATCTTTAAATACATAACCTGCAATACCTTCATAGTACCAAGGAGATCCATTGTAACTCATACGGTATGAAATTTTCATATCGTCATAGTCATCATCACCGTTCAATAAATCTTCCCACCATTGCCACCAACGTGATGTCCATTTTGTAAAGTTTTTATTATTCCAGTTTAGTCTTCTCTCACTAAACATACTAAGGTTTTGTTCTGCTGAATTTAGATTAGTTCTCCAACCGTTACTTGTCTGAGAGAATGTCAATAGATCATTCTGTGCTACAGAACTACCATTAGCAGTGTAACCATTAGGAATCATAACAAATCCTATTTTACAAGGAGCGTATTGATTTAGAATTGTTTTTGAAATTGTATGTGATAGGTATCCAGTAGCGTCTGTAGCATTAGGAAGAATGACTTGACCATATGCAGGGTTATCATTTGTATCAGTAATATAATATCCAAAAGTATTTTTATATGCTGCACCACCACGTTGACAATTAAACTCAATTAATATATCAGCATCAACCTGACCTGCAATATTATAAAATCCTCCTGTCAGAACAGGTTCTATTAACTCTCCACCAATAGGTGTTAAAGAATATCTATGATCACCTGATGTAGGATTCCAGTATCTATGTAAAGTTGATAGTTGTTCTCCATCACCTAGGGAACTAATCCCGTCAATTTTCTCACGGAAAATGTAAGAAATAACATCAGTTCTAGATCCCATACCATAAGCATCCATAGATGATTGTTCTGCCTCTGGGTTCATAGTCAACATAGTATCTGTTTGACTAGCACTATATGAAACGTAAAGAGGATTTGATCTAGGTTCTTGTTTATTATGTCCGTAAAATATAATGCTCGATGATGTGTAACTATTATCAGGAGGAGTAGAATTTAAACTGTAGTGATGGTTTGTAGGTGACACGTGTTCATACACTGCTCTACGTTCTGGAACACAATTCTTTACACATACTTTGTTAGATGTTCTATTAAAATCTTGAGTGAAAAAGTTTTCACAATCTGGATTGGGAGGTTTCCAATCACCACCTGCATATGGTTTGAGCATACATTCAATATGATCAAACATACAATCAGGTATCTCACCTATATCTTCATCACAATCTACCTCTGAGGATGGGTTATATGGATCGTTNAAGCACTCTGCACCAGAGTTAGCATCTCTAGGGTCTTCAAGTTCTATTTTAATTTTACTCGATACACCTATGTCTTCTAATCCAAGACCTTTTAAATGATCTACAATATATCCAAGGTCTAACTCTAATGGTCCTAGATTTTCAAGACCTGTATCAGGTTCATCAAAGTTAGGTATGGTCTTTGTTGATTGTGAAGGGTAACATTGACCTACCAAGTTTTCTATTATCTGATTTACTGTTGCATCAGCAGGAGTACCATCACCTTTTATATTTGAACCACCGCCACCAGAAGGCACCTCCTGTTGCCCCTGAGACTGATCGTCCGAGGGGTCACAGTTTTGTTGAAACCAACCGTTGTCACCTGACATATCTTTTTAGTTATTTATTAAGGTATGTAGGTGGTATATGATGATCATTCCAATGTCTAATGTTACCACCAACAATAAAACAGTTTGTGATTATGAGTTGTAAAAAGATAAAGGTTCTTATCATAGCAATGATGTCTGCTTCTCTATCGTTCTTACCTGATTTGTCTCCGAGTGCCTTTGCCCAGATTCTCCAAAGTTTTTTCATCCGTATAAATGTACGTTATAAGTTTTTCTAGATGGAGGATACTTTGGTTTCCCCTGCTTGACCGCTTTGTAAATGCGTAGTAGTAGTTCTGTATTTACCATAGAATATATTATAACATAAAAAAAGGACCTGCAAAACACCAATAAAGCAGATCCTTTTTTAAGATTGAAAGGGAGGTTGGATTCCTGTGTACCAACAAATAACGGGCATTACTACAGAAGTAAAATACGTCATTGCCTGAGTCCTACTTGGTTGAGTAGTTCTGCCATTCCTGACAGCGAGCACCACCTCTGACTCATCACCTTAACTAGCGGTTGCCAGTAAGTTTATTCGGTCACTCCCACGTCGCGTCCGACTCTAATAATATAGCAGACTCGTCACAGGTTGTCAACCCCTTATGAAAATTAATATGTAATGCTTCGATGAAGACAAGAGACCCTACGATAATTAAATTACATACGGTCAGAGGATGAGTAAGATATTTCAAGGCATAAAAAAAGACCCCTACTATGTAGAGGTCTAGTATCTCGAACAAATATATTTATCCGATTGAAGGTGCTGTTAAAGCAACTTCTGTAGTCTCAGCAGATGCTAAGTCTAATGGGAAGTTGTGAGCGTTACGCTCGTGCATTACTTCCATACCTAGGTTTGCTCTGTTTAGAACGTCTCCCCAAGTTGGGATAATTTTACCATTAACATCAACAACTGATTGGTTGAAGTTAAATCCGTTCAAGTTGAATGCCATTGTACAGATACCCATAGAGGTTAACCATACACATACAACTGGGAACACTGCTAGGAAGAAGTGAAGACTTCTTGAGTTGTTGAATGAAGCATACTGGAAGATAAGACGACCAAAGTAACCGTGTGCTGCTACTATGTTGTATGTT